>Ga0172382_10001234_pt1 | contig 46297 bp, 56 predicted proteins | sample Leawel138RmetaG_FD_122245 | JGI IMG/M metagenome (GOLD analysis project Ga0172382, IMG submission 122245) | Leachate microbial communities from a municipal landfill in Southern Ontario, Canada - Leachate well 138R metaG | ecosystem: Engineered > Solid waste > Landfill > Unclassified | place...
CGGCATCTTCGCGCAGATGATAAACAATTTCAGCGTTGACGGCCACCGGCATGGCAACGGTAAGGGCGATGCTTGTCAGGTTCGCTCCTGCTACAACATCGAAGTGCTGGGCGCGGACTATACGGACGAGCCGCCAACGGTTCTCGGCAGCGGCCAAGGCTATGGCGTCGGCATTATCGAAGGCTGTCGAAACTACAGGGTCGATGTGCGTGGTCGAGGGATGCGGCACACGTTCGATTGGGATAGCTCCTATCACGGCAAGGTGACTGTGTGGAGCGAGGGCGAAGAAGGCTCCATCCCAATCGGGCCGCACAACGGCGCGGGCGGCGACATCGACATGCAGGCCACGTTGGTCAGCGTCGCGACCAATGTCGGGTTCAATGCGCAAGATTATCACACCATAACAGGCGAAGGCAGCAGCGGCGGATGGCCGCTCCACAACATCCGTCTGCGTGGCGATGTTCACATTCGCGAAGCGCGCGACAATGCGTCCATCGGGCTGCTTTCGATGGCCACGTTCAGTAATTGCGACATCGACCTGACCGCGATCTATGGCAACGGCATCACCATGGACGTGGGGACGGGGGGAAGCGGCTCGGCCGGCATCCGCATGCGAGGGCGTGGCAACAGCGGTCGCGTCAAGTTGTTCTCGCGGGCGTTCCGTATAGGGTTCATGGCCTATGAGAGCGATGACGGGCCGACGAATGGAGCGCACAATCTTGAACTGGACATTGACGCTGACGTCATGGACTACGCGACCTACCATCGTTACGCCGATCACGTCAATATCCGGCGGATGAAAGGCGGTTGGTCCGTTAACACCGCCTACCACCACGTCACGGGAGGCGCCACCGCCGCCCTGCGCCATTTCGGCATTCACGAAGCCACCTATGAGCGGCAGGAAGATCGGTATTTCGAGCTTGTTGGAAACCCGCTCGGCACCGGCCATCGCACGGGCGATCTGGGCACCATATGGGCTCCCTACACCGGGCTGATCTCTGGCCTTTCTTCTGCTTACACGATCACGCATCAGGACATGCTGCGCAACGGCGGCAAGATGCTCGGCCTCGCCGGATCGGGCTCAATCACCATCTCGTTGGACAATGGTTTTTTCACCGGGCAGGAACTCGTCCTGCTCAAGGGCGGCCCGACATCCACGATGACAATGGCCACCGGCGGAAATCTAGGCACAGGCGCGAGTGGCGTTACCTTGGTCTCGGGCGAAGCCCTGTCGCTCTGGTGGTCCGGTTCGCTCTGGCATGGGCGTTAGTGTGGCTGCGATGAAACGCATTATCATGCACTGGACCGCCGGCGCGTACGCGCCGAACAGCGTCGATCTGAAGGCCTACCATTTCGTCATTGACGGCGACGGAAAATGGCACAAGGGCGTCGACGTGTCGAAGAACAGCGGCTCGCTGAAGGCCGGCTACGCGGCGCACACGCTCAACCTGAACACCGACAGCATCGGCGTCAGCCTCGCGTCAATGGCGGGCGCGGTCGAGAGCCCGTTCAACGCCGGCCGCTACCCGATCACCAAGGCGCAGGTCGACAGCCTCGTGGTCGGCGTAGCCGACCTGTGCGCCGAGTACGGCATCCCGGTAAATAGGAAAACAGTCCTAAGCCATGCCGAGGTGCAACCGACGCTGGGCGTGGCGCAGCGCCAGAAATGGGACTTCACCCGCCTGCCGCCCTACCCTGACCTGAAGGGCGCTATCGAGATCGGCGACTGGTTGCGCAGCCGTATCGCAGCGGCCGTACCGCGCGCCGCCGAGACCGTGGCGCAGGCGGAGCCCTTCCCGGCCGGGGCCGTTCTGGAGGCGCTCGCCACGGTCGCGACGGCCTCGACCGCCGGCGGTCCCGCATCGGGCTCCGTACCGCGCGGCACGCTCGTCGGGTTGCTGGAGCAGGAAGGCGGCGAGGTGCGCGTCCAGACGCCGGCCGGCTACAAGGTGTGGGCGCAGGCCGCCGCCTTCCGGCTTGCGGGGGTCGTCGACAACGAGCAGACGGGAGCGAAGCCGTCCTCGACGCGGCAGAAGCTCTCCGCTATAAGAAACCTCATCGACGAAATCGAAGCTACCCTCGGAGACGAGCAATGAACACCAACCTCATCCACAACATCCTGAACGTCGTCGGTCTCGTCATCGGCGCGCTGATCGCATACGACTGGACCCTTCTCGGGCTCCCGGCGTCGACGGCGGCAATCGTAGCCGGCGTCGTGCTCATGGCCGACAAGATCATCAAGCTCGGGATCAATATCACCCGCGACGGCGTTTCCGGGCTGGTGAAGAACCAGCCGCCGGTCGAATGACCGCACTGGCGGTCCTTCGCCTCTTGCTTGAGCTTGCCGCGTTCTTCGCGCGGCAGGCCGAGCGCCGCGACATCGAGAAGGCGCTTAAAAATGAGATCGAGAACCTGCACAGGCACAAGGTTGACGCTGCCGCTGACGCTCGCGACGATGTCCTTTCTGGCCGCGTGCCAGTCGATCCCGACGACCCCAACCGCCGCGACTGACGCGGTCGCGGCGCTCGTCGACGACACTTGCCGTCGGGCTTGGCGGCCGATAACATATTCAAGTAGGGACACGCAGCAGACGCAGGACGAAGTCCGCGCGGGGAACGCTGCTCGGGCGGCGTACTGTGGACGTTGAACTGGCGGGCAGGCTAGGGGGGCTGGGCGAGGCTGTGAAGAACCTCGACGACAACCTGCGCGCCATGCGAGCGGCGCAGGAACGCATGGAAGCCCGAGCCGAGAAGCGAGCCGAGGACGCCGACGAGAGCCGCCGGCGGCTCTACGCCAAGGTCGACGACATTCAGGACAAGGTGGCGGGGCTGGACAAGAAGGTAGATGTAGAACTGCACGAAGTCCGCGACCGGCTGGACGACGTCGAGAGGACCGCCGTCAGCGCCAAGGAAGCCGGAGACGATTACCGGCGGCTCGTGCAACAGGGCAAGGGCGCGCTGCTCGTCTTCGGCTTCGGGGGGACCGCCTTCGGGGCGGGGGCGATCTATTTCTTCGACGGCGTCATCCGCTGGCTGAAGACGAAGCTCGGTCTTTAAGCTCGCCGGCGCGCTTGAAGGCCGCCGCCGCGTAGACGATAGCGCCCAGCAGTTCGGCTCGCGCTCGGTCGTGCTGACCGCGAGCGACCATCGTCGACGCCTCCTGCACCTTCTTCATTACCTGCCCGACATGGAAGTCTATGCCTTGCGTCATGCGGGCGATTTCCATAATCGGCTGGCGGTCGAACGGCTTGCCGTCAGAGGCGTGGCGATCCTTGCCCTTGCCTTCTGAAGACTGCCGCAGCGCCAGCTTCAGGACGGCCGCGAGATCGGCGTACCCTTCGGGGGTCGGTCCGCTCGACGCCGCGCGAGACATATCGTGGCCGATACCAGTAAGCGGAAAGCGAGGATCGGGGGGGCCGTCGAAGGCTTCCGTCTTCGCCGGGAAGCTAGCGGTCAGTTTCTCGGTCAACTCGTCCTCCAGCGTTTTGGTGGCCTCCGGGCCGGGCTTGTCCCAGCGTTGCCGGAGGGGGCCTGTCGTCAGCGCGTAGGTAGCGCGTCTCGCCGCCTCGTAGAGCGTCGCTTTGGCGAGGGAGTTTACGAAGGCGTACGCCTCTTCTCTCGTCTCCATGCGCCCCAGCCGCTCGATCTGCTCGTCCGAGGTCAGCCGCGCGAAAGCATAAACGTCCGTGTTGTCGCCTCGTTTATCGGTCATTTCACACCTTCCTTATGTATTTGTTGAACGCTTCCTGATCGGTCATCTTGCCGACGACGCGGTCGAACTTCACCTCGTCGAGCGTATCGCGCATCAGCAGCAGATGCAGGAATGTACGACGCTTCTGGCCCTGCCGGTGCATACGCCTGATCGTCTGGTCGTAAAGCTCGGCCGACCACGGCATGTTGAGCATCAGCATCTGGTTGCCCGAGCCGTATTGCAGGTTCAGGCCGTGGCCGGCAGACGCCGGGTGCAGCGCCAGCAGCGGCAGGCGGTCGGCGTTCCAGTCCTCTTCATGCCATTCGGCCGCCTTGTCGCTGACGCCGGCCCCCATATAGGCCAGTCCCTGATACTGCTCGCGAAGCGCGCGCAGTTCCTCGACGAACCCGTAGACGATCATCGCCGGGCTGTCACTCAAATCCTCGACCATGTCGACGAGCGCGTCGAACTTGACCGTGTGCAGCCATTCGACCTCGGCGTTCCCGCCCTCGCCGTAGACGAAGCCCTGCACCATCTGCTCCAGCTTGCCGGAGGCGACGCCGGCGGACGGGGCGAGGTAGGTCTGGCCGTTGACGTGGCCGAGCAGATCGCGCTCCATCTTTTTGTAGCGCGCCAGCGCCTCCGGCGGCATGTCGAACCAATGCGGCACGACGGTCAGTTCGGGAAGCTCGGGCATCTCGGCCGGGTCGATGGTGAACGACATCGACGCGATCTGCCGGATGATAAGCGCCTCGTGCTCCGGTCGCACAACCCACTGGTGGCCGTACTCGCTCGGCTTGCCGTCGGCGTCGACCTTCATGAACCGTTTCTGACGCCACTGGTCGAAGGTGCGCGGTCGGAACAGGCCGTTGTTCGATAGCATCTGGAGCGGCCGGAACTGGTCCTCGTAGCCGTTCGGGCGCGGCGTGCCGGTCAGTCCCCACATGATGCGGAAATGCTTCCGCACCGCCATCAGATGCTTGTTCGCCAGCTTCGAACGGGGCGACTTGAACCGCGAAAGCTCGTCGATGCACAGGAGGTCAAACAGCTTGTGGTCGGGCGGCAGCTTCTTCAGTTCCTCGACCAGCCATTTTATGTTGTCGCGGCTGGTGACGTAAACCTCGGCGTCCTCGGCGAGCGCGGCCGCGCGCTGCTCCGGCGTGCCGAGAACGCACGATACTTTCGTCCCGGCAAGGTGCTCCCAATTCCTGAACTCGGTCGGCCACACCATGTTCGCGACGCGCTTCGGCGCGTTGATGATCGCCGCACGGATGACGCCGTCGTCGATCAGTTCGCGGATGGCGGTCGCCGCCGAAACGGTCTTGCCCGAGCCCATGGGCATGATCGCCTGCACCGCGTCGCTCTCGTAGAAGTGCGTCACGGCGCGATCCTGATAGCCGTGCATGTCCTGTTTTCTACGCACAGCCCGCTGGCCCCCCGAACCGCAACGCCGCCACGACGGCGCAGCAGCCTTCCTCGTCGATCCGGTCACGTAGCTCGCGCTCCTGCGCGGCGCGTACCGCCGCGACACGGTCCGCCAGAAATACGTCCCAGTCGTGCAGCCCGACACGGGGCACCAAATCCAGAAGTTTCATGCTTCGCCTCCGCGCGACGTCTAGCGCCGCAATATCTCGACGACCGCTGCCGCTTCGCGGTCGGTCATGTCGCCGCCCGACGTCGCGCAGGACGTCAGGAAAACGAGCGCAGCCATGGCGACGAGCCAGAACAGCGAGACAGTGACGAGTGTGAGAATGGTGTAGCGCCGCTTCTCGCGGTCCACGTCTTCGATCAGTCTCTCGAATTCATTGCGTTCATCAGGCATAGGTCGACTTCCTCTTTCGTTTTCAGCAGCGCCACGTTGTGACCTCGCGCAGTGAGGGCGCGCATTGTTTCTGTCTGGTGCGTCGACAACCGGCCGCCGACGGGGCGCTTCAGTTCGGCCACCAAAACCTTGCCGCCGGGCAGGAAGGCGATCCTGTCGAGAAACCTCCGTCCGTCGATCCGGTCGGACTTCAGAGAAAAGCCGCCAAGCTCTTTAACCCTCTTGACGAAGTGCTGCTCGACAGCGTATTCTGTGCCATAGTTTCTACCCATAAACAGTACTGTACAACGGATGACCGGAAAAACGCAAGCGAGTTTTTATCTCGACACGGAAACGCAGGAACGACTGCGCGCCGCAGCAGCCGCGCGCAAGGCGTCGATGTCTTTCATCGTGCGAGACCTCGTCATGGCGCACTTGCCTGTCGTCGTAGAGGTGAAACAGGGAACAGGCCATGACAACGACGATTGAGATCGACCATGCATCGCGCGAGCACTCCGACGTGGTCGGCGGCTCGTCCGCCGAACGCATCCTGAACTGCCCCGGCAGCTATCAACTTCTGGCCAAGCTGCCGGAGGAAGCGAAGAACAAGTCCTCGTCCTACGCCGACGAAGGGACCGCGCTGCACGAGGCGATCACGCACGTTCTCGAAAACGACGTGCTCGACACGTCCGAACTGCTCGGCATGAGCTTCGGTCCTGACACGAACCCGACCAAGATCACCAAGACGCTGCTGCACGACGCCGTCGACCCCGCGCTCGACTTTTTCGACGCGCTCGACGCCGAGGCGGAAGACGAAGGCGGGCTCCAGTTCCTTGTCGAGAAGCGGTTCCAGATGCCGGGTATCCCCGGCGCGTTCGGCACGGGCGACCTGCTCTGCCGCACCGACAAGCGCACCATCGTCGTCGACTGGAAGTTCGGCTCGGGCGTGCCCGTGAAGGCCGAGTACGAGGACGACGGCGTCAAGCGGCCGAACAGCCAGCTTATGTTCTACGCGCGCGCCGCGCTGTTCAGCTTCCCGGACATGTTCGGCGAGGGCAAGGACTGGCCGGTCGACCTCTACATCGTCCAGCCGCGAGCCCGGAATGGCGACGGCGAGATTTTCTCGCACTGCCAGACGACCGTCGGCGCGCTGGAGGAATTTCGCTTCAGGCTGGTGGCGGCCGTGGCCGAAGCGCAAGGCAAAAATCCGCGCACGAAGCGTGGCGACTGGTGCCGCTTCGCCGCGTGCAAGTCGATCTGCCCGCACCACACAGGGCCGGTGCTCGACCTGTCCAAGCTCGACCTGAAGGCGATCCGCAAGAACGACCCGGTCAACGACACGCCAGTCGCCGGCGGCAACTGGGGCGAAATATTTTCGGCCTATCTCGACGTGTGCAAGCAGGCCGAGGAAACCATCGCCGAGGTCAGGGCGCAGGCGCACTCCTATCTGGAGGCCGGCAAGACCATTGACGGGTGGAAGCTGGTGCCGAAGCGCGCGACCGAGAAGTACGTCGACGAGGACGGCGCGAAGCGCCACGCCATCGGGCTGGGCGCGGCAGAGGCCGACATCATGACCGAACCGGAGATCAAGTCGCCGGCACAGCTTGGCGCGGTGCTGGAGCCGCTGGTCGAAGGCAAGACCAAGAAGGACCGCACCGCCGAGGCGCGTCGCCAGATCGCCGAGTTCACCAAGGAAGTGTCGTCCGGCACGACGCTGGCGCGGGAGGACGACGGCCGGCCCGATGTCACGCCGACGCCGACGCTTCTGAAGAACCTTGCCGACAAGCTGAACAGCCTGTAGGCGACCGAGTTCGGGCTTCGGCCCGGAAGGGTGGCGACCTACCGCTCCTACGAAACCCTGAACAGAAAGCAGGACACAATGAACCAGATCGCAAACCGCGCCACCGGCGGCGCAGTCGCCGCCCTTTCTTCGCTGAAGGCCGGGCTCCAGAACGTCTCGTCGACCATCCACACGCCGGGCGGCCTGCCGATCCTGCGTCTCCTGAAGGACGGCGACTGGGTCTACGGGGCCGAGAACGTCGAGGTGGAAGAAGGCTCGCTTTGGGCCGTCAACCTGTTCTCGATCCAGCACGGTTGGGTGGCGTGGACGGACAAGCCCGGCAACGCACCGAATGAGATCGTCGGCGAGATCATGGTGTCGGCGGGCTCGCCGCTGCCGCTGGAAAGCTCGCTCGCGGACGTCAGCGACAAGCAGGCGGCATGGCGGCAGCAGCTTGCCGTCGAGCTTCTGTGCGTCAACGGGACCGACAACGGCGAAGTCGTCAACTACAAGACGACGAGCGTCGGCGGCATGAACGCCATCAAGACGCTGCTGGCCGCGATCCAGAAGCAGCTTGACACGGACCCGGATCGCCCGGTGCCGCTGGTGGCGCTCGAAAACGACAGCTACCAGCACAGGCGGCACGGCAAGGTCTACTACCCGGTGCTCGCCATCGCGAAGTGGGTAGAACTGACCGACGAAGCGCCGACGGTCGACGAGCCGGAACCGGCCCCGGAGCCGGCGAAGGAGACCCGCCAGCGTCAGTCGGTGCCGCAGACGCGCCGCGCAGCGCCGGCGGCGGAGCCGGCCGAGGAAAAGGCCGAGACCGTCGAGCCGACGGCGGCCGACCGCAAGGCCGCGCTGCTCGCCGAGATCGCGCGGCTGGAAGCCGAGAACGCGGAGACCGAAGAAGCGCCGGAGGCTCAGGCCGCCGACGCGCCGCGTCGCCGCCGCCGGGCCTGACCGCACCCGACGAGCGACACCCTCCTGCCGGCTTCGGCCGGCAGGAGACCTTACCAGCCCGACCCGGAGGTGAAACCGTGGGCAACCCCCTCGCCGACATCGACAACATCTGCTTCTTCGACACCGAAACGCGCGCCGAGGATCACGTCAGCGCGTCCGACGGCAACGTCAAGACGGCCGGAACATACCGCTACGCCAAGTCGAGCTTCGTGATCGTCTCGACATGGGCCATCGGCTCGGGGCCGCTGTTCGAAGTATCGCTCGACCGGGGCTTCGACGGCGACTGGCTGTGCTGGGACGAGATGCCGAGCGAGTTGCGAGAGTTCCACAAGCGCGTCGAGCAGCGAGAAGCATGGTATGCCGCCTTCAACGCCGGCTTCGACCGCAACGCTTGGAACAACGGGACCTACGACTTTCCGCTGCTGGAACCCGACATGATTATCGACGTGATGGCGCAAGCCATCGCGTCGAACCTGCCGGCGTCGCTGGAGGGGGCCAGCCGGGCGATCACGGGTAAGGGCAAGCAGGACGACGGCAAGGCGCTGATAAACCTGTTCTGCTCGCGCGGCGGTGCGACGCCGCAGGCGGAGCCGGAGGCGTGGGAACGGTTCAAGAGCTACGGCCTTCGCGACACGGACGAGATGCGCGAGGTGTGGCGGCACACGCGACCGCTGCCTCTCGACGAATGGGAGGACTACTGGGTTTCCGAACGCATCAACGAGCGCGGTGTCGCCATCGACGTGGCGCTGGCCGAGCGCGCCTCGGCAGTCGCGGCGGCCGAGGCCGCCCGGCTTAACAAGGAACTGACGCGCTGGACCAACGGCCAGATCACCAAGGTGACGCAGACGAAGCGCATCGGCGAATGGGTTTATGACCGGCTGCGCTATTCGGAGGCGCGCGAAATTCTCGTCAAGGAGTGGAACGAGAACGCCTCGACCGAGGACGGCGACGACGCTGACGTGACCGTCGGAAAGCTGTCGCTGGAGAAAGGCCGTATCGAAGCTCTGCTCGCTTTCTACGCTGCGCGCGAGGAAGAACATGGTGGCCTCGACGGCGTCGACCGGCTGATCGTCGACGTGGTGCAGGCGCGCCAGTTCGGCGGCTCGTCCTCGCCGTTCAAGTTCGACAAGATGATCGACCAGCACGACGGCGGCCGACTGAAAGGCCAGTATGTCTTCAACGGCGCGCAGCAGACAGGACGATTTTCGAGCAAGGGGGTCCAGACGCACAATTTGAAACGGGACAGCCTCGGCGCAGGCGTCGAGGAAGAAGCAATCGAGTTCATCATGGAGAGACTGACATGAACGACGAAATCCATCCCGCGCCGGAAGAAGCTGCCGAGCATGAAATGCTGGAGCACCCGATCCTCCGGTTCTTCCATTACCGCCACCTACCGGCGACGCTTCAGGAGCGCAGCGCCCCGTTCTGCACGCTTGCTCTGAAGCTGGTGCGAACGACCGTACCGGGCCCCGAGTTGTCGGTCGCTCTGCGTAAGCTGCTGGAGGCCAAGGACGCGGCCGTGCGAGCGGCGCTCTAATTCAAACCCTGAACAGGAGAAGGTGAAATGAACGACCAACCCAAACGCCGCCAACGCGGCCAGATCGGCGATAACAACCCGCCCGCCGAGGCGACCGAGGAAGGGACGACCGTCGCAGCGTCGCAGCTTCGTTCCTACATCGAGCGCGTCGAGCGCCTGATGGAAGAAAAGAAGACCATCGCCGACGACATCAAGGAGGTGTTCGCAGAGGCCAAGGGCACCGGCTTCGACACGAAGACGATGCGAACGCTTATCCGGCTGCGCAACATGGATCAGGCCGAGCGGCAGGAGGCCGAGGCGATGCTGGAGCTTTACAAGGCCGCGCTTGGGATGGCTTGACAGCGTCCTGCTGTTACTATACTGTTTACGCCAGTCGCTCGAAACCGGGCGGCTGGCTTTTTCTTTCCAAGAGGTGACACGATATGGAAAAAGGTACGGGCCGCCCCGCTATAAGCAACGCCAAATATGAGAGCACCGGCGAGACCAAAGTCTGGCTTGGTGTCACGCTCCACCGCATCCGGGCGAAGATCGCCATCGGTCCTGTTGCGGCTGGAGCGGTCGTCGGCTGGGTCGAGAGCGAAAAGAACCTCGGTGTCTCCGGCAATGCGTGGGTCTTCGGCAATGCGCAGGTCTACGGCGACGCGGTGGTCTCTGGCAATGCGCAGGTCTACGGCGACGCGGTGGTCTCTGGCAATGCGCGGGTCTACGGCAACGCGCAGGTCTCCGGCCATGCGCAGGTCTCCGGCAATGCGCAGGTCTACGGCGACGCGGTGGTCTACGGCGTTGCGCGGGTCTCCGGCGACGCGGTGGTCTATGGCAATGCGCGGGTCTACTACGATGCGCTGGTCTCCGGCCATGCGCGGGTCTACGGCGACGCGCGGGTCTCCGGCCGTGCGCAGGTCTACGGCGACGCGCGGGTCTCCGGCCGTGCGCTGGTCTCCGGCCCTGCGCGGGTCTCCGGCGTCGTTCTCCTTGCTACCCGCTCCGACAATTACAATTTCGTCGCGGTCCAGACCCCTTACGGGCCGCGCATCATCGCCGGGTGCCGATATTTCACTTTCGCCGAAGCTCGCAAGCACTGGAACGAGACGCGCGGTGGAACGCAGTTGGGTGACGAGAGCTTGGCGCTGGTCGATTTCCTTGAGCGCATGTGTGTCATTCGCGGGTTTATGGAGCCGGTGAAATGAGCTTCTTCAAGCAGGTCGAAGGCGAGGCGTGCGTCCTCGTCGAGAATGGTGTCTACCGCCAATGCGACGTCTACACGCGCGACGGCTATCTCTACGGCAAGCTCGGCTCCGGCTTCGTCAGGCTCTACGCAGACGGTGCGACGACGAAGGCTAAATGCCGCATCGTGCATCTGTCATGGACGGGCTCGCTGTTCCGCGACACGCTCGGGCGGCTTTGCTCGCTCGACGCTGACGGGGCGAAGACCTCCGTCGGCTGCGCCGCAAGCCGGCTGTTTCTGGAGGGCCGGTCATGAAGGCGCAGGTCATCCGCTCGGCGTTCGGCCGGGCGCTCGAAGATCAGGAGTTCGCCAGCCGGCTCGACCTGTCGGCTGACGAGATCGAGTTCGAGGAAGCCGGCTTCGGCTGGTTCATAACCGCGCGAAAGCTGATCCTGTGCTCCGGCCCGGAAGGGAGCCGCGCGCTAGGCGTCGAGCTTTTCAGGCGCTGGACCGGAAAGGACGTGGACAATGGCTAAGCGAGGGAGGTCAAGGGAGAAGGCGCGGCGCGAGCACGTCCGGCGCGAGGCCGAGGCCGCCAAGGCCTTGCGGGATGCCATGCTGCACGGCACAGGGTTCATGCGCGGCGGCCGACACGTCGAGATTAAGGATATGCTGCGCAACGTGACCAAAGCCGCGTCGCTGTCGGAGCTACGTGTAGGTGCGCCCGACAAGTACTTGTCGGCAGACGCTTTGCGGTTGAAAGACAGCTTGCGCAACGTCAGCCGCACCGCGACGCGCTCGCTCGACGAGGCCGGCGTGCCGGAACACCTGCAAGGTGCCGCGCCGGAGGATTGGGAGGACTTCGAATGACACCGAACTATCTGTATCGCGTGGTAGAGCATACCTATAGCACGGGGGTCGACGAGAGCGGCTACCCGCTGCCGGGCGGTCCGACGCACGCGAGCTTGCACATGATCCCGGTGCTCAAGGAAACGCCGCGTGGCTGGTGGGTGTCGGAGGACCGGCGCTGGCGGGCCGGGTCGTGGCGTTGGGTGTCCAAGGACCGGGCGATCCCGTACGCGTGCCTAACGGTCGAAGAGGCGGTCGCGGCGTGGAAAAAGCGCGTGCGCTGGCGTGTGCGCGTTCTGCGCAAGCAGATCGACCGTCTGGTCGAGGCCGAGATGTCGCTTGCGAGCGGGGGGTTTTATTTTGATGAGCGCCGGTGGACCGACCCCACCAAGCCGGACCTTCTGGTTCGCGCCGCTCGCGGCGATTTCTCCGAGGTGTCGGCATGAGCTTCAAGGTCTCCGACGCCTTCCTCGACGAGTTCCATCGCCTCGGCGCGAAGGACGGGCACGAATACGGTGAGCCGCCTGCAAAAAAGCTGTCTCTTTTGCTGCGCCCGACGTTCATAGCGCCGCGCGGTAAAGTCCTTGTATGGGGGGACTTCAGCAACATCGAGGCGCGCGTGCTGCCGTGGCTGGCGCAGTCGCGCCTCGCCGACGCCAAGCTCGACATCTTCCGCACGGTCGACGCCGATCCGAACGAGCCGGACGTCTATGTACGCACGGCCGCCGATCTGGTCGGGCGCGACGCCGGCGAGCTTTGGGAGGCGCTAGGGCGAGGCGACAAGGAAGCCAAGGCGTTGCGCCAGTCGCACGGGAAGGTGCCGGAACTGGCGCTGGGCTTCGGCGGCGGGCTCGGCGCGCTTCAGGCCATGGCGACGACCTACGGCGTCTACCTCGACGAGAAACAGTCGATGGAGATGATACGACGCTGGCGCGACGCCAACGCATGGGCGCGGACCTTTTGGGGCGCGCACGGGCGCGAAGGCTCCTACGGGCTTTGGGGCGCGGCCAACTCGGCTATCGAGAACCCGGACACGATCTTCCCGGCGGGCCGCGTCGCCTATGTCTACGACCGATCCTACTTGAAGGGCACGCTGTTCTGTGCCCTGCCGTGCGGGCGGCTGCTGACCTACCCGGCGATCAAATGGGAGTGGCGCGAGGTCGAGGACAAGCAGACTGGCCGCCTCGTCGACCGCTACCAGTTGACGTATCTGAAGGGCTACGGCCGCACGGCGGCGTGGTACGGAAAGCTGTGCGTCGACGGCAGCGCGCTTGTCGCAACCGACAACGGCTGGAAAAAACTACGCGACATAACCACTCGCGACAAAGTCTTCGACGGCGTCGAGTTCGTTGGGCATGATGGGTTGTGTTTTAAAGGCAAGAAGCTTACCATATCAGTGGACGGTGTAAGAATGACACCGGATCATGAGGTGCTGACCGATGCAGGGTGGAAGCAAGCGCAGGATTGTTCGGGACTTCACCGGGCAGGTTTTCGGGAGCCTTACGGTTCTGCATCCGGGACCGCCGCAGCCTCACGGGAAGACGGCACGGTGGGTTTGCCGTTGCGCGTGCGGGAACTTGTTCGAATGTTCCTCGGAAGGGTGGTCGAGGCCGAACAGAAAACCTTCGCCGCAATCTTGCGGGTGCGAGACGAGATCGCGCATTGGTTTGGCGAACTCGACACACGGAGGCTCGAAAACAAAGCTGTATGCAGTCTGGCGCTCTATGCTGGACCGCTGTCGCCTGCCTTCTCACCAAGCGTGGGCGCGCTACGGCGGGCGGGGTATCAAGGTTTGCGCGCACTGGTCGCGCTTCGAGAACTTCTCGGCGGACATGGGGCCGACGTACCGGGAAGGCTTGACGCTGGAACGGGAGGACGTGAACGGCGACTACTCGCCAGAGAACTGCATATGGGCGACGTGGCACGAACAGGCGTCGAACAAGCGGAACTCGCTGCCGATGAACATGGCCGAGGTCGCGAGGCGAACGGGTATCGCACACTCGACATTGCTCTATCGCTGGAACCACGGGCTGTCTATGACCTCGTCAACGCCGGACCCCGGCGGCGCTTCATGGTCTTGGGAGAACGTGGACCGTTTATCGTCCACAACTGCGAAAACGTGACGCAGGCGGGCGCGGCGTCGGTCCTGCGCCGGACGCTGAAGCGGCTGGACCGTGACGCTGCGTGGCGCGGCCTGTCCGATACGGTCATGCACACGCATGACGAGGTCGTGCAGGAGGTCATGGAGGGGATGGAGGTCGAGGCGGCGCGGTGGCTGAAACATCAGATGGTGACGAACGACGGATGGGATGCTGGCCTGCCGCTGGCGGCGGAAATCTCGTCGAACTGGTACTACTCGAAAGCGGTAAAGGAGATGGAGATATGAGTGACGCACTGACAGAAGCGCGGGCGATTGCCGGCCGGTTGCGGGAAGACATTCGCGAGGAAGCCAACGGGTATCGCAGGCAAAGCCTGAAGATGGCGGCGGATGCACTCGACACCCTCGCCGCGAAGGATGCGGAAATGGAAGGCTGGAAGAGGACGGCAACCGAATACGCGAGCGAGCTTCATTCGCTTCGGTCCCGGCTTGCCGAGGCAAGGAAGGCGCTGGAGCCGTTTGCGCGCGAAGCGGACGGATGGGATGCTGACCAGAATGACGGTTTCGTGTTCCACGACACAGAACGACTTGACGGCGAGCATCGCCTGAACGTCGGCCATCTCCGCGCCGCCCGCCGCGCACTGACAGGAGGGCAGGAAGGTGGTTGAGCTGCTTACGGCATTGCAACAGGCGCATAGAGAAAGCCCCTCATGGCGTCTTTACGGACTGTGCCATCAAGCGGCAACCCGCATTGCCGAACTGGAGGCAGAGGTAGAGCGGCTTGCGAATGAGCGCGATCATCATCATTCCGATCTGCGCGAAAAATACCTAGCCGAAGCCGAAGCCCTCTCCCGCACAGGCGCGGTGAAGGTGCTGGACCCGGATATGCCCGCGCAGGAAATGCGCCTCCACATGGGCGAGATGACGGCGCAAAAGATGCGAACCGCCCGCGCCGCAATCCGATGGGCGAACACCCGCCTCCCCGCCCTTGAGCCAGCCGCACCGGAAGGCCAGCAGGAGGCGGCGTGGATGCGAAGGTGGGCCTTTGATGGCATCGACGTAATGAAAATAGACAAGCCGTCGCGCCCCGTTGGCTGGCAATTTCAGGCAGTGTCGGAGGTAAAAATACTACCAGATGACATTCCCCTCTACACCCGCCCCTCAGAACAGGCGGTGACGGAGGCGCAGGTAGAAGTTGTCGCGCGCCACATTACTGCGTGGTTCAACTATTCATGGGAAGGGCTGGGCAAGGGCAGCGTCGTGGCGCAAGGTTTCCCTGTGTTTCATCACGGAACTACCGGCTTAAAATTCCAAGGCCGGCAAGACGACATGAGGAACCTTGCCAGAGACCTGCTCACCGCAGCACAGGAGGCGAGCCATGACCCCGCGTGATGCGATCTACGAACGACTGGCGTCAATGCCCCGCCAAACATACCGAGATTTGTCGATCCTCGCAATCTCTGTCGAGGCAGTAGAGGCTCTCACCGCCGCCGGCTACGTCATCCTCCCTGCCGCAGAGGTAGAGGAGCGGGAACGTGCTGCGCGGGGTAAGGCGCTGGAGGAAGCGGCAGCAGTCGCGGACCGCCATGCCCGCGACACAAGCGGAGGCAGGACATGAGGCAGTTCCGCCGCCTGCCTGACGCCAGCGCGGCGCATCCGCTTGTGCGCCGCCTGTTCTCCGAAATGTCGCGGCAGCAGATCGGCGTGCTCGACATGGCCGAGCGGGCCGGGATCGGCGAGCACACGCTGAAGAACTGGCGCACGCGCTCGACGCCGAAGATCGACAGTCTGGAGGCGTGCTTCAATGTGCTGGGCATGACGCTGACGCCAGTGCGGAGGAAAGACGATGGATGACGTGCCGGGCGACTTCCGATTTGTGACGTGCAAGCTGCGCACGGTCGTGTGGAGAGGCGAACCGATCCTGCTGACCGACCTGTCGGTCGAGATAGGCGGCGAGGTCTACGGCGCACGTTACGGCGGCTGGATGAACAGGTTCGAGGTCGAGCGTGTCGCGCGAAACACGGTTCGCAAGGTGAAACAAGGAATTGGGTTATGAGCGAGTTGCACAGAAATGCGGCCATCTACGTGGAGTTGTACGGCGTCGTCTCGGGCTGGGCCAAGCTGCGCATGATGGACAGGCTGATCGACGCCTATCCGAAACCAGTGCCGCGTGAGGTGGTGGTCGAGGCGATCTGGCCGACGCGACACAAGCCGGCGGTGCCGATGCAGAATATCCGCGTCATGATCTATAAGATCAACTCGACGATGATCGACGAGGGTTTGCCGTGGCGCGTGTCGTCAAGGGATAAGGGAAGCCTGTTCGTCCTGACGAGGAAGGCGAGCCGATGATGGACGAGCGCGAAGCTTTCATGATCGAGACCTACGGCGCGATGCTGACGCCGGACGAGCGGCGCATCGTCGCGCACCTCGCGAACGAGGGGCCAACCTCGTCGCTCGACCTGCTTATCGCCTACAAGGCCGGCGGGTGGCCGGAGTACGGAACCGGCGCGATCCGCGTCCACGTATCGCGGGCGCGGGCCAAGCTGGAGCCGCTGGGCTGGACCATAGCTCGCTGCGGCGGTGGCGTGTCTCCGGCCGAGGGTGGCGGTGCGCTGGGGAACTGGGCCATCTACGAGTTGCGGAGGGTCGAACATGCCAAGCGGTGACGAGGGGACGATTGGCTTGCGGGTTTTCCACAAGGAGCTTGCCGAGGCGGTGACGGCCAAGTTCGGTACGCGCTGCCCGTGCTGCGGCGACGCCATGCTTCACGGCCGGCCGCGCAAGAAGAACGCCACGGCGCAGAACCGCCGCGACCGCGCGTCGGTCGCGCATGACGTTCCCGTGTCGATGGGCGGTAACGCGGAGGTGTGGCTGTGGGCCTGTCGCGGTTGCAACTCCGATCAGGGTGCGATGTCGTTCCTGTCGTGGTCGTGCCGGCTGGCGCTGGACGGCGACGGCCGGGCCGAGCGCGTCGGCCGGCTGGCGGCCTTCATAGAGGCGTGGACGGCCGCACACGGCGTGCCCCGGCGCTTCTCGCGCAGGGGGAACCGCGCATGAACTGGCCTTTCCCGCCCCGGCCCTTCGACGCTCCGCGCATGGTCCGCGTCCTTCTTCCGATTGTCGGCTACGCCGAGACCGGCTACGTTTATGTCGGCTATGAGATAGCCGACTGGTCGGACGCCGAGGACGAGGCGTCCGAGCGTGGGCTGCACGACGCCGGGCGCGACATGCTCGGCGACTTCCTTCGACTGCACGCCGCCGACCCGTCGGCGGCGCTATGCACGTTTGTGACGGCCGACGATGGCGCGCTGCGCCGCGTCGTCATCGACATCCTGCCCTATAACGGGCAGGACTTTCTCTTTTGAGGTGCTGACATGGACCGTGAACAAGCCCGCCAGATCAGGCTGCGCCTGCTGGAGAACGGCTACTCGCCGATACGAAACCGCGACAAGGCGACCTATCTGAAGGACTGGCCGTCGCTGGAGATCACGCCGGAGGTGATCGACGAATGGGCGCGGCGGCACGGCCGCGATCTGGCGACCGGCCTGCGTGTCGAGAACGGGCTCGTCGCGGTCGACATCGACATCGACGACGGCGACGTCGTCGAGCGGCTGGCCGACGCGCTGCTGGAGATCGCGCCCGAGCTTCAGGACGAGGCCGCGCCGTGGCTGGAGCGGTCGTCAGGGCGCGCCAAGGTGGCTTGGTTCTTCCGGGTGGACGAACCCTTCGGGCGGCTGCATTCGCGGCGCTGGACGCGGCCGGGTGAGACGCTGGACGACGGCTCGCACGTTCTGGAGGTCTTCGGCGGCGCGTCGTCGCGGCAGATGGGGGCTTTCGGCCCGCATACGCTGGCGGCGAACGGCGAAGTGCTGCGCTCCTATGCGTGGCGGGATCAGTCACCGCTCGACGTGCCGCTTGATCGGTTGCCGGTGCTGACGAAGAAGCAGCTTGCCGCGCTGGTCGACGAGGCTGAGCGCATACTGTCGGAGGCCGGCTGGTCGCCGGTGGCGCTGACGGCCGCCGGTGAGAACGTCGCCGAGCGCGTCTACGATCTGGCCGGGGACATGGTGTTCGACGTCCACGAGGGGGACAGGGGCGTGTCGCTGGAGGCGCTGAAGGCGCTCGTCACGGCGTCGGACGAAGGCGTTCGCGTCTCGGCGTCGTGGCTTGAAGGGCCGGACCCCAAGCGGTCGCCCGACCGCTGCCTCGTCTCGCTGACGCGGGCCGGTTTTCTGGCGATTTGGGACAGCGCCACCGGCGTGACGCATGTCGAGGCCGAGGCCGCGCCGGTCGACTTCGGACCGGAGATCGACCGCATCGGCGAGAAGCTGAAGGAACTGGCCGAGCGCCGGCGGCTGAAGATCAAGACGGCCGACGACATGACGACGGCGGTGGCGAAGATGCTCGACGTCTACGCCTATTGCCCGCACCAGCAGAACGACGTCGTGCCTCTATGGGCTTCGTCACCGGAGGACGGCAAGCCGGTGGCGAAATTCAGGCTGGAGATGCTGCCGAACGCCATGGAGGAAGTCGGGCCGCGCGGCGGGCGGCGGCTGATAAACCCGGTCGACGTGTGGCTTCGTCACGAGCGCCGCACGGTCGTCGCCGGGCTGCGAATGCGCCCGGACAAGCCACGCCCGACCTTCGAGGAAGACGGGCGGCTCTACGTCAACTGCTACGACCCGCCGCTGCATATCGCCGAGGGCGGGTCGGCAGCAGCCGGGATCGAGTTCATGGAGCACCTGATCCCTGACGCGGTCGAGCGGGAATGGTTTCTCGACTGGCTGGCTTTCAAGGCGCGCTACCCGCACATTCCGGGACCGGCCGTCGTCATGGTGGCGCACCGGACGTTCGGCACGGGGCGCGGCACGCTCGGCGTCCTCATGTCGCGCCTGTTCGGCGAACGCTATGTCCGGTCGATCCCCTTCGCCGCGTTCACCGGGCGCACCTATCAGTCGCAATATAACGAGTGGCAGGCGGACACGCTCGTCGTCATGGTGAACGAGAGTTCGGAAGACACCGAGGGGTCGACCTACCGGACCAAGCGGAACACCTACGAGCACCTGAAAGAAACGGTCGAGGTGCGGCCGACCGTGCGCGAGATTTCGGTCAAGGGGCGGTCGAACTACAGGGCTATGTCGTCGACGTCCTTCATCATCGCGACGAACCACGCCGACGCCTTGCCGATACCCGACACCGACCGGCGCTTTTGCGTCATCAGGAATGGCGGCACGAAGCCGCTGTCGTGGTGGACGGAGGTCAACGACTGGCTCTACCGGCCGGAGAACGTCGCGGCGTTCCACGCATGGCTCGGCGAGCGCGACCTGTCGGGCTACTCGCCATTCGACACGCCGCCGGTGTTCGAAGGCAAGAGGGCGATGACAGAGGAAGCGAAGTCCGATTTCGACCGGCTGCTGGAGGCGGCGGTCGACAGCCTGCCCGGTCCCGTGTTCGTCGCGGCGCAGGTAGAGAGGCAGATGCGGGCGCTGGAAAGGACGTCCGACACGGAGCTTCCGAAGGGGTTCGAGCTACCCAACATGGTGAAGCGTGCGCTTCGAAAAGAGTGCGTCCGCATAGGCGTGCCGAGGGGGCAAAACTGGTGGCCGATGGTGAACGGGAGGCGCTACACGGTGTTCGCCCGGACGCATCAGGACGCGGCGAAATGGACGAGCGCAAACGCGTCTTTGTTGCGGGACACGTTGTTGCAAAATGGCGATCCTGATGCAAATGCAACAACGGCTTTGTTGTCGCTGGACGGATTGCGGCGAGAATGAGGCGGTCGTCGCCTCATTCTCGCCTTAAACTGCTTGGGGGCGGCGCGGCGGCGCAACAGTGCAACAGCTTTGCAACAAACGTGCAACAGGAGAAAGACGTTAAAAATCAATATACTACCTTATAATTGTTGCATTGTTGTATATTAAATAGATAGGTGTATATATAAAATAGTGTACCTCTTATGTAATTATATAGGAGGCTAAGGGAAAAATGCGTTTGCAACACAACAATGCAACAAATCCTCTCCGAACGAAAAAAGCCCCGGCGCGAGGCCGGGGCTTTTTCTGTGTCATCGGAAGCTGTCGACGTGGCCGGCGGCGATCATGGCGGCGGCGTAGCGGGACGCCCAAGGGTCGGGCGCTCGCCAGACCGCGCCGGTCTCGATTTCCCCCGGCAGCGCCTCGTCGAAACGACGGACAGGGTTTGACGGTGAGCGACCAGCGCCCGACCGGATCGAGATTGCCGACAGGCGGGCCACAGACGGCCGCACAGTGCGTTTCGTGTTCATCGTGGTGTCCTCTTAGGGCTTGCCATCATCAGGCGCGAGGGAGCCACCCTGCGCGCGACCGGGCCGGAGCCCGGTTTCGGCAATGTCATGCGGCCTTCAGTTGGGCCATGCGCTCGCCGAGCAGCCACAGCGCCTTGTTGAGCTTGACGTCTTGGTCGATGCCCTTGACGCCTCGCGTCGACATGCGCCGGCGCTGGCCGGTCTCGGCGTCGACACGGACACCGCGCAGCCCGCCCTTGATGACGTTTTCCTGAATGATGTTGAAGTTCATCCACAGGTCGTCGCGGTTCGCGTCGTCGCGACGGCGCGGGGCGAGAAGCTGGAGCGGCTGGACCGGCGTCGAGACTTCGCCCTCGGCGTCGCCGAAGCGAAGCATGTGCGCGGCTTCCGCCAGCGCCATCGCCTCGTCGCGGTTCAGCTTCATCTGCGACCAGTCCTGCGGCGCGCGCATGACGGTCTCGGCGGCCTTGAGCACGGTATAGGTGCCTTCGATGACCTTGCCGACCGCGTCGCCGGAATGGCGGACCTTCACAGTGTCGACCGTGTCGGTTTGCGAAACCAGCGAGTTCAGGCAAGCGATGCGGAACAGGCCGGCCATGAGGTCATAGGCGCTGGTGCCGTCATTGGCGTTCTTCAGCAGCATCTCGTGCACGGTGTCGCCGACCGCGTGCTTCTGCATGGCGTCGACGTGCCGCAGGCGGATCATGTGCTTGGTGAAGGGAGCCTTGCCCGGATCGCGCGTCGCCGACTGGCGAACGCCGACCGGGACGAAGCCTTCCTTCTCCAACCCTCGCAGGATTTCGATGGTCGGGATCGGGCGGAACCGGGCGGAGCGGCTTTCGTGCGCGTCGACCGCGAAGATCGAGGGGGCCATGCGGTGCATTTCGTCCTCGGTCAGCGCGCGGCCGGTGTCGAAGCGAGCGGTTTGCGTGTAAATGGACATGTCGGTTTCCTTTCAGGAGGTGATCTGCCTCATCAGGCCGCCGGGATCATTCGGCGCCGACCGGGCTCAAAGCCCGGTTTCGGCTATAGGGAGGGGCTATCGCCGATGCCGGCGATCAGGATCGCCGCGAGGATCAGCAGGAGGACGATTGTTGTCTTGCTCACAGGTTAAACTCCGATTGCGCGAAGGCGAGAAGCGACGCCAGCGCGAGGCGCTGCTCATAGGGGTAGACCGAGTGGCGAACCGCCCGGATCAGCATGTCGAGTTCCCACGACTTTTCGCGGGCGGTCTCGGAATTGCGTTGCCGGTAGCGGTCGTCGAAAGCCTTGATCCGGCGATAGGACCAGAAATCGGGTTCCGGCAGCGGCGAACCATAATTGAAACCGTTCGCGCGGGGGTTCGAGGCGTGCATGGTATTTTCCTTCAGGGCCCTGCCATCGTCAGGCAGTGGGCGGGCCAGTTCCACGGCGACCGGGCCAGCGGCCCGGTTTCGGCTAGAATGCGGTAACTCGCAGCGGCTGCACGGCGTCGCCAAACTCGAAATCGAACCCGCTGTTCGCGTAGAGCGGGCACCATTCCAGCGCATCGCCTTCGTATCGGTGCTGCACGCCCGCCCGGAACTCGCCGCCAGCGAACGAGACGTTCCCCCAAAACCCGAACAGCGAGATCGCGTCCTTTATCGCCGCGCCCGTCGTCCGGGTCATGTAGCCGCAGTGCTTCAGCGTCAGCATCGAACGAGCGCCGCCGTGCTCGACGAGCAGGCGGGCGACTTCGTGACCATGCAGGCGGAACGAGTAGATGTCAGCGTGAATGTCGGCGACTTTCGTCACGGTGCGGTTGTGGCCGACCGTCACGGTTGCCTTGCGGCTGAAGTCGATGTCGGAGAGGCGATTGAAGCGGAGGTTTGCCACGGTGTTTTCCTTTTCGGGGCCCTGCCATCGTCAGGCAGTGGGTGGGCCAGTTCCACGGCGACCGGGCTTCAGCGCCCGGTTTCGGCTGGTTCTTCCTTCGGCTAGGCGAAGAGGTGAGGCCACGTCTGGAGCGCGACCGTCGCCGCGTCCTCTTCGGTGTCGAAGATGCCGGTTTCCAACTCGGGGTCGGAGAAGAGGCCCTTGCACGCCCACCATCCGGTCGGGCCGTACCCGTCATCTATGAAGTGGATTTCCCACCCGGCGGCGCGCACGATTTCGACGGCAGAACTTGACATTTCGGTTCCCTTTCATCTGTCTCATCAGGGCCGGGAGACTATCCGCCGGCCGACGGCCCGAGCGGGCCGTTTCGACTTTCATGTGGTTTCTACGATGTCAAAGAGCGTGGCCGAGGCCGGTGTTACGGTTATCTTTACACTTGTTTCGTTTTTGCAGTCAAGGGGGTCTTGTGCTAAAAACCGGGAAATTTTCATCGCGAGGTGCGAAAAGTGGGTAAATCGTTGAAAAGCAAGGCGGAGCGTACTAGGGGGGAGTATGCCTACGAGCCGCGAGATATAGAAATCCGCTCTAAGGCTTCCCGCACCTATCGCGATTTGCTATCGGAGCATCGTATTCAGATGCTCGACGAGGCGCGGATGCTGGGGCTTGCCAGCGCCACGACGTTCGAAATCGCACAGCACTTCGACGTCGACCCCGTCACCATCCGCATGTGGCGTGCAAAAGACGCCGAGTTCGACACCGCGCTGAAGCGGGGCCAGCTTATCGGCGACGGCCGCGTCGAGGCGAGCCTGTTCGACCGGGCGGTCGGCTACAGCTTCGTGAGCGAGGAAATCAAGGTCATCAAGGACAAGATCGTTCGCGTTCCTGTCGTCAAGCACGTCGAGCCCAACGTGACGGCACAAATTTTCTGGCTGAAGAACCGGCAGCGCGACCGCTGGCGCGACAACGTCGACCACACGGTCGACGCGCGTGTCGAGGTCAACGACAAGAGCGAGGACCCGCGCATGGTCGCCATGGCGATCATTGCCGCGCTGCGCGACGCGACAGGACAGGCGAAACCTGCTATGATCGACGCCGATGCAGAAGACGCGACAGAGGTGATGCCGTGAACGAAGTGTTGAAAGTGGCCGGGCTTTTCGTGTTCGTGTGGCTGGTGGTTACGCCGGCCATGCTCCTGATACTGCTCGTCGCCATGGTGACCGCAGTCGAGTTTTTCCGCGCGTTCGGCCTGTCAAGCCTGCTGGTGCTGTTCCTTGCCGGCGGCGGGTTCCTCGCGTTCGCGGAGCATTTCCGCCGATGACCGTCTACAGGCTTCCCCGGAAGGGCCCGATTGCCAAGGGCCAGCTTCGGAGCATGGCATGGCGCGCCATCCTGTCGCCTGTCGTCGGTCAGGACGACCCGACATGGGCGGCTCGGTGCAAGGCGTATTGGGAGCGGCAGGAACGCCTGTACGGCATCCGCCTGTCCGATTTCATGATGATCCTTGACGCCGACGAAGGCACGGTCTCGACCTTCGCGACCGTGCTCGACGTGCTGCCGGGCGAGCGTACCGACGATTGGAGCCGCGTGCAGGGATGAACCTCGAAGACCTGCCGCTCGACCTAGACGCGCTGGAGAAGATCGTCCGCAACGCCGGCAAGGACGAGCGCGAACGGCTGATCGCGCTCGCCAAGCCCAAGCTGGACCTGCCGTGGCTTCCGCAACCGGGACCGCAGACACAAGCCTTCTACTGCGAGGCCGACGAACTGCTCTACGGCGGCGCGGCTGGCGGCGGAAAATCGGAACTTATATTAGGACTTGCTACTACAGCGCACCGGCGAAGCCTCATTTTCCGCGCCCAATCGAAGGACCTCGACGGGTTTTGGGACCGGCTCAACGAGGTGATGCACGAACACATTGCGACGAAGAACGACGTCAAGCGGCGCATGGTGACGAACGACGACAGGTTGATTGAAGGCGGTCACCTCGACGCACCCGGCAGCGAGCGCGCGTGGATGGGCCGGCCGCACGATCTGATCGCCTTCGACGAGGCGGCGCAGCTTGCCGAGATGCGCGTTATCTTCGTGCTCCAGTGGCTGCGCTCGACGCTGGCCGGGCAGCGCAAGCGCGCGGTCTTCGCGACCAACCCGCCGATCCCCGAGTTCGACGAGGCCGGCAACCTCGTCGACCGAGGGCTGGGCGAATGGTTAAAGCGGTGGTTCGCGCCGTGGATCGACGACCTCTATCCGCACCCGGCCGAGCCCGGCGAACTGCGCTGGTGCTTCATGCGCGCCGAGGGCGACCGGCAGGTGACGATATGGGTCGACGGGCCGGGCTGCTACGACACGCTGACCGGCCAGCATCTGCCCGACGCGACGCAGGAAGACATCGACAAGGGCCGCGTGTCGGTCGCCAAGTCGAGGACGTTCATCCGCTCGCTGCTGACCGACAACGTCTTCCTGCGCGGCACGGGCTACGCGGAGAAGCTGTCGGGCACGCCGGAGCCGCTGAAGTCGATGCTGCTGAAGGGTGACTTCACGGTGCGCGGCGAGGACCATCCCAAGCAGATCATACCGACGCAGTGGGTGCTGGCGGCGCAAGAACGCTGGAACGCGCGCGACGAGCGCGACGTGATCGAACTGAAGCAGCTTGTCCTCTACGGCGATCTGGCGCAGGGCGGCGCGGATACGACGGTGCTCGCGCCGCTGTGCGAGACCGACTACTTCGACGAGCTTGTCTCGCGACCCGGCCGCGACACGCCGACCGGGAAGGAAGTCGCTAAGCTGATCCTAGACGAACGGCTCGACGGTTCGCTGATCGTGCTCGACGCCACCGGCGGCTGGGCGGGCGCAACGGCCGCCGTGCTGGAGGAACGCTATCGGATGACCGATTGCGTCGAGCTTCACACGGTCAGCAAGACCGACGGCTCGACGACGCCGGAAGGGACCTACCGCTACGCCAACCTGCGCGCGAAAATGTGGTGGGAGTTCCGCCTCGCGCTCGACCCGGCCAGCGGCTTCCGCATCTGCCTTCCGCCGAGCAACCGCCTGATGACGCAGTTGACGACGCCGCACTGGTTCGTGCGCGGCAAGGAACTGTTCGTCGAGAGCAAGGACGAGCTTCGCAAGCGGCTCATGGGGGCGTCGACGGACGAGGCCGACGCGGTTCTCGGCGCGTGGCAGTACCGCGACCACGCCATCATTCGCGCGACGACGATGCGGCCGTCGCTGATCGACAGGTTGAACGGGCGGACGAGCACGCCGGCGGCCGACGACTACGATCCGAGGGAAGGATGGTGACGACCGTGCGCCCGGCGTGCTTCCGGGACGCCAGCTACATCGTGGCGAACATGCGGCCGGAGGACGAGGCAGAAATCCTTTGTCAGCTTCCCGAAGGCATGAAGCGGCACGAGATCGCCTACGCGCTGCTCATGGGCGGCGACGCTTTCGTCGCGCTCGACAACGACCGCCCGGTCCTGTTCTTCGGAGCGCACCCGATCAACGTTTGCACGCTGTCGGCATGGGCCATCGGCACGCGGCGGACGTGGCGCGTTCTCGTCGAGGCGACGCGGTTCCTGATAGCTGACTACCTGCCCGGCAAGGTCGCCGAGGGCTACCTGTCGATGGAGGCCCGGACGCATGTCGATCACCGGCAATCGCATGGCTGGCTGGAGAGCACCGGCGCAGTTGTGCATGGCCCGCCGTTCGTGTATGGACGGAATGGGGAAAAATTCCTACTCTACCGCTGGACCGCCGATGCGATGGCGGACGCGGCGAAACGATACGGGGTTCAGACATGAACGTGCAGCCTTTCCAGATCGTCGCGATCATTGTGTGGGGTGTTCTCGCCGTGTGCGGGCTGTTCACCTATGGCATGTGGCGCGGCGCGGAACTGGGGACGCTGGCGGCTGTCGGCACGGCAGCGGCAACGTGGGCGTTCCAGCAGGCCGACTATCAGGCCAATGGCGCGGCTGTAACCGGCTTCCTGTTCGCGCTGTCCGTCGCGCTGGGCTTCACGTCCGCGATCCTTTCCTACATCGGAGTGTGACGACCATGTGCTTCAAGCAAAAGACGCCCGAACTGCCGAAGCCGACGCCGGCTCCTGACCGGGGCGACGCCACGGCGGCGGCACAGACGACGCGCCGCCGGCTGGCGGACCAGCAGAGCACATATGGCAACATTTTCACGTCGGTGCTCGGCGACAGCAACTACGGCCAGCAGGCTCGCCGGCAGCAGGTGGCGGCGCTCGGCGCGGGGGTCTGACATTGGCAATCGTCCAAGACCTCATTGACGAATGGAGCGGGCTCGCCGACATGCGCAGCCCGTGGGAGAGCTACTGGCGCGACATCGCCCGGTACGTCCTGCCAAGCACGCAGACGAACGAGTTCCTGCTGGCTCGCCATCCCTCGGCCGCGATCCGCAGCGTCGTCGACGCGCCGGTCGCGTCGATGCGGTCCAAGGACCTTTACGACCTGACCAGCCTTTGGGCGGTCGAGCGCCTGTCGGCCGGTATGCTGTCGCTGAAGACGCCGGAAAGCCAGACGTGGCACGACCTGTCGAAAGGCGACATCTTCGGGGGCGAGGAAACGCACGAAGAAAAGGTCGCGCTGGAGCGTCTGCGCGACTACCTGTTCGCCGTGCGCGCCAACCCGAAGACCGGCTTTTGGGCGAGCCATCGCTCGGCCATCCGGTCCATGTGCGCCTTTGGCGACGGCTGGCAGTTCATTGAAGAAATTCCGGGTCCCGGCGCGCGCGTCCCGTTCCGCTACAGCTACCTGCCTCTGCCCGAACTGTTCCCCGGCGTCGATCCGGCCGGCCAGCCCGACCGCATGTTCCGCGTCTTCCGCTACTCGGCGCTGCAATGCGCGACGAAGTTCGGCTATGACGACCTGCCGGCGGCGGTCAAGCGAATGCTCGACGACGACAAGCAGAAGCACAACACGGTGCGCGTCCTTCATGCCGTCAAGCCGCGCGACGAGCAGGAGCGCGGCGGCCGCATCGGTATGCGCGGCTCGGCCTTCGCCAGCTATTACGCCTTCCCGGACGACAAGCACCTCGTCGGCGAGGGCGGCTTCAACGAGTTTCCGTTCGTCCGCTATGCGTGGACGAACACCGGCTCGACGCCGTACAGCGAGGGTCCGGTCGCCATCGCGCTCGGCGAGATAAAGTCGCTTCAGGAGATGGCGAAGAACGAACTGATCGCCGTCCAGACGGCCGTGCGGCCGGCATACGGCACCGCCGGCAAGAACTACGTCAAGCTCAACCTGAACCCGGCGGCCGTTAACCCGAACATGGTCAGCGCCGACGGGCGGCCGCTGTTCGCGCCGCTGAACACCGGCGTCCGGCCGGATTTCGCGCAGGCTGTCATGGAAGCGCGGCGCAACTCCGTCCGCGAAATGCTCTACCTGAACCTGTGGCAGATCATCATTCAGGACCGGACGGAGACGGCGACCGAGGCGCTGATCCGGGCGCAGGAGAAGGGCGAGCTTCTCGGCCCCGTCGGCATCAGCCTCAACGAAGGTTTGAGCCACATGACCGACCGCGAGGTCGCGATCCTCGGCCGCAAGCGCGCCTTCGACGACGACAGCCCGCTCGCCATGCCCGACAGCTTGGCCGACGCCGATGTCGCGCCGAAGTTCACCAGCCCGCTCGACCGCCTGCGCCGCATGGGCGAGATGGTCGGCATGTCGCGTCTCGTCGAGTTCGCCATGCTGCTGGCCGGAGGCGACCCCAATCAGGGCGCGAAGATCATGGCCCGGTTCGACGTCGACGAGATGCTGGAGAAGGCGCAGTCGATCCTCGGCGCTCCGGCGTCGTCGCTGGTCTCGCGCGAGGCCGCTGGCGAAAGCCGGGGCCAGCAGGACCAGACGTCGCAAATGATGATGGCGCTTCAGGCGCTTCAAAGCGGCGGCGATGCTGCGCAGTCCATGGGGGCGGGGGCGGCCCAACTTGCGCAGGGAGCGGAAGCGGCCGCCGGCGCGCCGGCGCTGGCGGGCGCGCTGCAAAACGGGCCGGTGGCCGCCATGGCCGCCGGACAGGCCGCCTCTCCGGCGTTCGCGGGGTAAGGCATGGACACGACACGGACAGTCCTCTCTCCGACGCAGCGCGGCCCCGAGGCGCGCAACGTCCGCATTTCCGAGGCGTGGCGTAATTTCCAGCGCGGTGCGGCTTCGAGAGAGGACGCCGACATCATCCTCGCCGACCTCGCCAAGCAGTCGGAATATTTCCTGATCGCCGACCCGGCCGCCGACGGCGCGGCGCTCTTGCGCCGGGAAGGCAAGCGCGAGATGATGGCTAGGATTTTATTCTTGTTGGACCTGCCGTTCTCGTATATGGATGAACTGCGCCGAGCCGCGTCCGACGAGATGCAGCTTGACTTGATGGAAGGTGAGATATGAGCAATTCCGGCGAAGGAACCAACCCCGAAATCGTCGACCCCAAGGATGGACACGTCGACGATGCGGCAGCGGTGAACCCGAACCCGAACCCGCCCGACCCGGCCGAGGCCGACGAGGGCAGCGACCCGTTTTCGGCCCTCTCTCTCGACGAGGACACCCGAGACTGGCTCGCGAAGCGCGGAACGAAGACGGTGGAAGACGCCGTCAAGACCGCGTATGAGCAGTCGAAGCTGCTCGGCAATGCTGTGCGAGTTCCCGGCAAGGACGCCAAGCCTGAAGAAGTCGAGGCGTTCTACGAGAAGCTGGGCCGGCCCAAGACGGCGGACGAATACGATTTCCAACCGCCCGAAAGCCTGCCCGAGAACCTCCCGTATGACGGGGAACGTGCCAAGTCCTTCGCGGGGCTGGCGCACAAGCTCGGCCTGTCGAAAGCGCAGGCGTCCGCCGTCCATGATTGGGCGGTCGAGAACGCCGTCAACGATTTCAACGGGTTAAGCACGCAGCACGCCGAACAGAACGAGGCCGTCGCCAAGGCCGAGACCGCCAAGCTGGAAAAGCTGTGGGGCCCGCTCAACGGCGACGCGATGCGCGTCAATCTCGGGTTTGCCGACAAGGTGATCCGAGACCTCGGCGGGGACGACGTCCTCAACGAGTTCAAGCGTGTCGGGCTGATCGGTTCGGAGGGGTCCGTCATCATGTCGGCCCCTATCGCCGTGATGCTGTCGAAGATCGGGTCCGCGCTCTACAAGGAAGACGGGGTCGTCCGTGGTCGTCCCGACCGTATCGGAAACCCCTTCGCCGAGGGCGACGGCTTCAACATGACTGCTCAAATGAAGATCATTCGAGAGGACCGCGAACATGCCTTTGCGCTGATCGCGGCCGCAGGGAAAAAGCCGGAAGACTTCGGTCTGAAGGCGTAACTTCGGAGCAGAGAAAATGACGACCCGTATTTCCGACGTGATCGTCCCGGAAGTGTTCAACAGCTACATGGCGAAGGACACGAAGCAGGTGATGGCGTTCTACAACGCCGGCGTCCTGCGCCCGGACGGCGACCTCGCCAACAAGCTGGCCGGCGGCGGCCGCACCTTCAACGTGCCGTTCTGGCGCGACCTCGACGACACCGAGAGCGACACCGCGTCGGATGACCCGGACAGCTACGCCACGCCGGGCAACGTGACCGCGTCCAAGGACGTGGCGCTCCGGCAGGTCCGCACCCGTGGCTGGTCGACGGCCAACCTGACGGCCGAGCTTTCCGGCAGCGACCCGATGCAGCGCATATCCAGCCGCGCCGGTGCATACTGGGGACGCCAGTTCGACGACGTGGCCATCTCCACCGCGCAGGGCGTGTTCGCTTCGAACGCGACGTATGACGGCGGCGACATGATCCACGACGTGTCGGTCGACACGCCGGGCGCGCTGTCGCCGAGCAACCTCGTCTCGACCGAGGCCATTGCGGCCGCAGTCCAGACGATGGGCGACGCCAAGCGCGAACTTAACCTGATCGTGATGCACTCCGTCGTCCACACCCGGCTGACGAACCTGCAACTGATCGACTTCCGCCCGGATGCGGACGGCACGCAGTGGATCGAGACCTTCCAAGGCTACCGCATCCACGTTTCCGACCGCGTCCCGGTCATTCCGGGGGCGAACCACTTCCGCTACCACAACTACATCTTCGGCGCGAACGCCTTTGGCTGGGCCGAGCACGATGTCGAGAAGCCGGTGGAAGTGAAGTCTGACGCGGCGGCTGGCGACGGCATGGGCGTCGAGACGCTGTGGACCCGCCGGCAGTTCGCGCTGCACCCCTACGGGATCAAGTGGGCGGACGACGTGGTGTCCGGCCTGTTCCCGACCAACGCCGAACTGGCGCTGGCGCAGAACTGGCGTCGTGTCTACCCGGAGCGCAAGCAAATCCCTATGGCTTTGCTCGTCACCAACGGCTGATGATCGAACCTCTCCGGCGGGCCGACAAGCCCGCCGGGAGGGCGAAGGGAGAACTGCAATGGCTACCATGAACAGCAAGGGCCTTCCGCGCTCGATCCCGGACGTTTACGACCGGCTCGACGAACTGGAGGAAGGCGGCGGCATCTCCGGCAAGCCGGAGATCGACGCGCTGGCCGTCATCTCGACGCCGGACGGCTCGGATGAAGGCACCACGCAGACGCTGGCCAACGCTTGCAAGGCCAAGATCAACGAGATCATCGCCGCGCTGAAGGCGTGACGGTGTAGGTCAGTAAGCCCTGAAGGGCAGAAAGGAACGGACCAATGTCCACCTACCGCAAATTCGACAAATACCGCCAGCGCGCGGACTTCCTGTCCGACATGGAGTTCGGCATCGACACGCCGGCGAACAAGTGGATCGCCACCGGCACCGGCACGCCGGCGCTCGCCACCAGCGCCAGCGGCCTGACCGTCACCACTACGACCGCCGCCGCCGACACGGCGTTCATCCAGCGCGGCATCGTATCGGCGGCGACCAAGTCCGCGCCGGTCCAGCTTCGCAAGGGCCGCAAGGCGCATATCGTTGCGTCGATTTCGTCGCCCGACCTCGGTGACTTCGGCTTCGCCATCGGTTTCGCTGCGGCGGCCGCCGCTCCCGAGGCCGAGGCGGCTCGCTGCCTGCTTCGCTACGTTCCGGGAACCGGCTTCGTCGTCGAACTGGGGGCGACCAAGACGGCCACGCTCGCACGTGTTCTCGACGATTTCATCGTCGACGGGCAGGTCGATCTGGAAGTCTACTACGACGGCACCGACCACGTTCAGTTCTTCGTGGGGCGGCAGCGCATCGCGAAGCTGGAAGCCGCGTTCAGCGACAGCACCGGCGCGTCGACCGACGCCGCCGGCAATCTGTCGCCTACCTTCGGCGTCGTGAACGGCGGCGTCGAGGCCGCGCACACCGCAACCCTGCACGTGCTGGGCTTTGCGGCGCAGCGCGTCCCGGCGCACCTCTGACGCCTTGGCCGGGGGCGGTGTCACCTCCCGCCCCCGGCCACCCTTTTTTGAACCGCACAGGAGATTTCGACCGTGCCGAACATGGAACAGGTGAAGCAGGCTTCGGCCCGCCGCGAGGCGCGCAAGGCAGCGCGCGAGGCAGCGGTCGAAACCGCACATGAGCAGACGGCCAAGCTGTCCGAGACGGCAACCGCAGCCCGCAAGGAAGCTGCGGCCGCCGCGCCTAAGCCCAAGATCGACCGGCACGAGGCCAAGCGCGCGGCGCGCGCCGAGGCCGAGGCCGAAGTGCTGCGGCAGGCGCGCACGATGAAGGTGGACAGGCCCGACCCGACCGACTACCTCGGCCGTAACCGCAGCGGGCGCGTCCCGCTGCACGTCCTGAACGCCGCCGCCCAGAAGGTCTCCAACGCGACGCGCGACAAGGCGCGCGAAGCTGCCAGCGCCGCCGGCAAGGCGGTCTACGACGTCGCGACCAGCCTGAACCCGCCGAGCTTGCGGGCGCAGGTCAACCGTCACGCCCGCGTCCTCGACGCGCAGGAGCGCATGAGGCGCGCCAAGGAGCGGCAGGCGGCGCACGAAGCCAAGGCGGACGAGTGATGGGTGTCCTCGGTCGCTACACGGCCGAGCAGTGGGCGGCGATGCAGAACGCGCGCCGCCGCAAGATGCGCCTGCGCGAACAAGAGCCCGACCCGGAGCCGGGCCCCGACCCGGAGCCGGACCCGGAGCCGGAAGGGTGACGTATGCCGACCTCTCACACGCTGGTGACAGTCGCTAACAGGGCGCTCGATTTCATATCGGAGTTCCCGATCAGCACGCTTGCGGACGAAAGCCCCTACGCGCGCTGGGTGAACCGGAACTTCTCACACACGGTCGAGATGTCGCTGCGGCAGCAGCCATGGAATTTCGCCTGCGAACTGGTGACGCTCAACGCCGCACCCGACAGGCCGGCGCACCGCTGGCGGCATCGTTACGACCTGCCGCCCGGCTGGCTTCGTGTCCTGCCGCCGACGTGGGACGGCAACCGCAACGGTCGGCCGCTGAACTACGAGGTGAAGCGCGACGGTCTGTTCATGAACGAGGGCGGCGCACGCCCGGTCGAGATCGTCTTCAACGTGCAGGAGCCCGGACAGTGGGACCCGCTGTTCGCCGAGCTTGTCGCGGCGCGGCTGGCGCTCGGCATGGCGCATCGGTTCACTGGCAAGAACTCGTTCGTCGAGCAGTGCCGGGTGCTGGCGCAGGAGGCGCTTGACGCGGCCGCCGAGATCAACGCCTTCGAAGGTTCGCTCGACCCCGTCGAGCAGCACGACATCATCCGCGTGCGCGGCGGCGATTACTGGGGCAACTCACTGTGACGGTTTCCACGCTTCAGGTGACGGGGACGCGCGGCGAAGTTCACCCGCTGATGCAGTCCCGCGTGGACACCGAATTCTACCAGTCCGCCTACGCCCGAGCCCGGAACGTCGTCGTCTCGCGCTACGGCCCGCTCGTTCGGGTTCCGGGAACCCTTGCGCGCGGCCGACCGAAGACCGCAGGCGGCGCGGTCAGGATGCTGCCTTTCGAATTCAGCGAGAGCCAAACCTACGAACTGGAGTTCGGCGAAGGCTACATCCGTTTCTGGTCGCCGGCAGGGCAGGTCTTCGACAACGGCAACCCCTACGAGGTCGCCTCGCCGTACGACGCCGAAGACCTCGTAACGCTACACGCCGTCCAGTCGGGCGACAAGCTCTACCTGTTCAGCGCCTCGGCGGATATGTACGAGCTAAGCCGAGCCGGCGAGACGAACTGGACCCTGTCGCGGTATGAGGCTCGCGACGGGCCTTATCGAGACCTCAACACATCGGCGACCACGTTGAAGCTGTCCGATTACGCCAGCCTGACGCCGACAATGACCGACAACTCCACGCCGTCGGGCACGGTAACATCCCAAGAGGCAGCAGTGGGCGGTTTCCCTTCTTGGCACGTTTTCGACAAGAACCAGAGTACGACCGCGTACTGGCCCTACACCGAGGGGTGGGTCGAATACCAGCTTCCGGGGTCGACGCAGCGGGTCTCGGACGCCTACGCACTGACGTCGGCTGTGTCGGCGGTCGGCGGCCGGGTGGAAAACACACCCTCGGCGTGGGTGATCGAAGGGTCCAACGACGGCACGAACTGGACGGTGCTCGACACGCAAACCGCTCAATATAGCTGGTACGAAGGCGAACGGCGTTTCTACCAGATGTCGAACAAACAGGCATTCAATCGCTACCGTCTGCGATTTTGGGCGAATAACGGCCCCCCGCCGGGGGAGAATTATACAGGCTTCTCGGAACTGGCGTTCAACGTCGCGGCGGATGACCAAACGCCGTTGACGCTTACCGCGTCCGGGACGACAGGCATCAACGACGACACCGGGTTCAACGCGGACGACGTGGGGCGCTCCGTTCGCATTCTGGCATCGGATGGGCGCTGGCGCTGGCTGGAAATCGTCGGCTATACTAGCCCGACAGTCGTCTCCGTCCGCCTGCACGGCCACGCTTTGCCCGATCTAAGCTCGATTTCCTCGTGGGCACTGGGCGTGTTCAAGACAGGCTCGGGGCCGAGGACCGGCGTGATCTACGAAGACCGGCTCGTGCTGGCCGGAAGTACGGCCGATCCTGTCGGCCTGTGGTTTTCGGTGAGCGGCGCGTACGACCTGTTTCGTCAGTCGCAGCCCCTCGTCGCCGACGATGGTTTCTCCGCCCGACTAACTGGTGGCACCCTCGACGCCATCAAATGGCTGGCGGAAAGCGGCCAGCTTCTGGCGGGCACGGCGAGCGTGCTGCGCTCCGTCGGCGCGCGCGGCACGCAGAGCGCGCTGGCGCACGACAACGTCAAGCAGCGCGCCGAGACGCATGTCGGCGCGTCCGACGCGCAGCCCGAGATCGTCGAGAACGTCGTGCTTTTCATCGACCGGATGAAAAAGAAGCTGTTCGAAGCGGCGTTCTCCTACGAGGCCGACGGGTATCTGGCGCGCGAAGTGTCGACACTGAACGGGCACCTGTTCTCGTCCGGCGTGGAGCAGATCGTATTCGTCGACGCGCCCCACAAGGTTCTCGTGGTTCGTCGGTCGGACGGCAAGCTCGTCTTCTTTGCCTATGATCGCGAGCAGCGCATCGCCGGCGGCACGCTCGTCGACCTCGGCGGCTTTGTCGAGGATGTCAGCGTCTTGCGCGGCGAAGGCTACCCGCAGCTTTGGCTCGTCGTCCGCCGCGAGCGGCCGGGCGGTACGGAGAAGTTCATAGAGGTTCTGGCCGGCTACCACGAGGAAACGCGGTGCAACTGCATCGACGAGGACGACGCCGAGCAGGAAATTCCGGTATACGGCGCGTGTTCCTATGTCTATGACGACACCCCGACCACTGGTCTTACAGGGCTGGATGCCCTGAAGGGCGTAGAGGTCGGCGTATGGGCCGACGGCCGCGACATCGGCGATGCTACAGTGGCCATGGACGGCACGCTCGTCCTGCCGCACGACACGACGGCGTCGCGCATCTCTGTCGGGGAGCGACGCGACTTCTATCTGGAGAGCCTGCGGCTCACCAATTTCGGGCAGCAGGACGGGGCCGGCCTCGGGCGTAAGGTCCGCGTCGTCAAGGCGCGCGTCGACCTGTTCGAGAGCGCCGGCGTTCGCGCCGGCTCCGTGCTGGCGCAATATCCGCTGTGGCGTGACGACGATGTCGAGGTCGACCCCGGCGACCCGACGCCCCTCGTCACGGGCATGATCGCCATGCCGGTCGAGGACAGCTTCCAAAACAGCGCGGTGTTTGTTATTACAGGGAATTCCATGTACCCGGCTACAATCCGGGCTGTCTCGCTGGACGTTGAGGGCGAACCGTAATGTGCATTGCCGCTCTAAGTCTTATCGGCTCCGTCGTCAGCGGCGTGGGGGCCGCCATGGGTGCGTCGGCGCAGGCCGCCAGCCATCGCGCGGCCGCGCAGGCGCAGCGGCGGCAGGCCGACATCGAGCGCATCTCGGGTTCCTACCAGTCCCAGCGCAAGCAGGAACAGGTCGACCGCGTCATCGGTCAGCAACGTGCGGATTATGCCAGCGGCGGCATCGCCTTGACTGGCGGCGCGGCGGACACCATACAGGATAGCGCGACCGAAGGCGCGCTCGACGTGGCTGCGATCCGCTGGGGGAGCGGGATGCAGGCGCAGACGCACGAGTACAATGCGCGTGTCGAGGACATGAACGCCAAGAGCGCGCAGCGATCCGCCCCCATCGCCTTCCTGACGCCGGTGTTAAGCGGCGTCGCCAAGTTCGGGCAGTCTTTCGGCTCCTTGGGGGGTTAAGTGGCGCAGATCGTCAAATACACCGCGCAGCAGGGGCTTCAGGCCCCGAGCCTGCCGAACACCACGGTGCGCAGCTACGAGGGGGCGGCGCTTCAGGGGCTCGGCTCGGCCTTGTCCGATGTCGCCGCCGCCTTCGTCGACCAGAACGAGAAGAAGGAGGACTTCAAGGCGCAGGACGGCTACCGGCGGCTCCAGCTTCGCCTCGACGACGACATGCGCTCGGTCGCCGAAAACATGGCAGAGGACGGCACCGATTTCCACAAGGATTTCATGGCGTCGGTGTACACGCCGGCGCGAAACGAGTTCCTGTCCGGCTTGCCGCCGCGCTTGCGCGAGCGGTACGAGACCATGCTCGGCGATCAGGGCTCGGACACCGAGGCGTGGTCGATAAAGTCGGCTACGGTCGAACGAGACCGCCTTTATAGCTGGTACGACAACACGTTGAACGCCAGCAAGGAACAGCTTGCCACCGCCATTTCCATGGACCCGGAGGCCTACGACGCGCTTCTGGAGCAGGGGCTGTCGGAGATCGAAAGCTCGGGGCTGACGACCGACAGGAAGGTCGAGCACCGCAAGCAATGGGAGCGCATGGCGCAGGTTTCGCACTTGCGGCGGATGATAGAAACCCGGCCGGAGGAAGTGCTTCGCGACCTCGGGGCCGACCCGCGTCTCCTGTCGCCGTCGTCGCAGTACGAGCTTCTTCGCTCCGCGCTTATCCAGCAGGAGAGCAGCGGCCGGGCGAGCGTCGTCAACGCGGAAAGCGGGGCCGTAGGCCTCATGCAAGTCATGCCGGACACCGCGCGCGACATCGCGAAAGGACTTCGCGACCCCGACTTCGATCATAGCTGGTCAAAGGCGCAGATCACCGAATACCTGTCAAACCCGGACACGAACCAGCGTTACGGCGACTACTATCTGCGCCAGCAGATCAGGGCATTCGCCCGCACCGGCGGGCTGGAGGCGGCGTTGATCGCGTACCATAGCGGGCCGGAGCGTGCCAAGAAGTGGGTCGAGAGTGGGTTTAACGACAACGTCCTCGGGCCTGTAGGCAGGAAGTACTACAAGGAAGTTCTGGCACGCCTGCCGGGGCTCGGCAAGTCGATGGGCGCGGACGCGACTGCTGACGGTTCGCGGTCGAACCCGGCCAATGTCAAGATCGAGTGGTCGGAAGGCCGGGGTGGTGGCCGTCGTGTCGACGACAACGTCAACCCCGATCTGGTGAAGCGGGTGCAGGCATCGTTCGCCGCGCTCGGCATCGACCGCGTGCAGATCAACTCCGGGCACCGAAGCTCGACGGCGAACCGCAAGGCTGGCGGCGCGACGGGGAGCCAACACCTGCACGGAAACGCCTTCGACATCAATGTGACCGGCTACAGCCGGGCCGAGCGCGTCAACATCATCCGGGCGTTGTCGGCGAACGGCGTCACCGGGCTGGGCATCGGGTCGAACATCATTCACGCCGACCTCGGCGGGCGGCGGGCTTGGGGCTACGCCAAGGCGTCGGGCGGCGCGCCCGTCCCCGCATGGGCTAAGGAGGCTATCGACGAGCATCTGGAGAACCGGGCGACCGCGCCAGCTATGCGGACCAAAGGGCCGAGCGGTCGCTACGCTTCGCTTCCCTACTCCGACCGGCAATCCTTCATCGCGGAAGCCGACCGCGCCGTCACCTCAATCTTTGGCGCGCAGGCCAAAGCGTCGGCCGTCGAGAAGCAGGAGATGCGCACGGCGGTGCGTAACGACATCGCGTCGCTGACCGCGACCGGCCAGTCGACCGGCCTCGTCGACGAGACCGCCGTGTCGACCGTGCTCGGCGAAGACGACTACATGCGCTACATCGCCGACCGCGACCGCGCGCTGCGGACCTTCGAGGCCAAGGACGGCATCCCGACCATGTCGCTGGAGGACATGGATCAGCGGCTTCAGGACTACGAGCCGGAGGCCGGCTCGCCGACCTTCGCCGCCGACCAGCAGGTGAAGGCCGCGCTGGAAAAAGAGATCAACCGCGTCCAGAACCTGCGCGCGAAGAAGCCGGAAGAAGCCGCGCGCGAGTTCCCTGACGTGCGTGAAGCCTATGACGCCATCGACTTCGAGAACCCGGACCCCGGAGCGGTTCAGGAATACGTCCGCCTGACGCTGGGACGGCAGAAGGACTTCGGCATCAAGCCGGGTTCGGAAGAACCCGTTCCCCGGACATGGGCGATGGAGATCGGCCGCGCGCTCGGCCGCCTGCCGGAGCTTGCCGGGCGCAACTCGGCGGACGTGCAAACGGCGATCATGGTTCAATACGACGCGCTGGAGAGGGTCTTCGGCGAGTACACCGACGAGGTGATCCTGTATGCTCTATCCGAATACAAGGGCGTCGGGCCGAACACGTCCAAGCTGATCGGCGGCATGATGAACGCCATCGCGGCCGGCGGCGACCCGTTCGCCCGCCTGCGCCAGACAACCAGCCAAGCCGAAGACGCCGATCAGGTCGAGCGGTTCGGCTATTACGACTATTTTGGGGGCGGCGAGGTGGCGTCACGACTGAACAGGGCTTTCTACGGCGGCGAGGACCCCGGCCCCGAAGCGCGCGACGACGCAGTCGACCGCGAGGCCGTCGTTCGCGCGACGCGCGCTATCCAGAACCTCGGCGACGACCTCGACCCGGCGGCCGAAGCGGAATTACGTGCGCGCTACGGTGATAAGGTGTATGATGCGGCGATTTCGCGTCTAGGGGGTGATTGATGAACGCACCGGCCATTCGACCGCCCGCCGTGCGCGTGCCGGGGCTTCTCAACGATGACGCCCTTCAGGAACAGCTTAAGCTGCTGGCGCAGCAGGGCACCGACAATGCGCGCGCTGTCGCGCCGTCGTCGGCGTCCGACATGGCGCAGAAGATCGAGCAGGATTTCATCCTGAACCCGATGCGCAAGACGCGCGAGGCGCTGCCGGCGTCTACCGCGTTGACGCAGCCTCCGGCCGAGCAGCAGTCGCCGGTTCGGCAGGCGCTGGGCCGCGCCGCTCTAGACTTTATCTCCCCTCTCGGCGGCATGATCGCCGAGGGCGGCATCCTTGGGCGGCTCGGCGCGCTGACGCCGGAGGTCGCCGAGGCCGAACAGCAGGAGCGCGTTCAGCAGGCCGAGCAGGGCGAGCAGGCGGCGCGCGCGGCCGAAAGCGCGCGCGAACAGCTTCGCAATCTGACCGACGATCAGGCCGCGTCCTTGGGCCTGCCGGTTGCGCCCGGTGTTTTCGACGCCGAGACCGTGCGCGAGCTTGACGAGCAGAACGAGCGCCGGCAGGCGTTCGCCGCGCGCCGCGCCGAGAAGGCGGCGGGCGAAACGCAGGAGCAGCGCGAGACAGCGCCGACGCAGAAATGGTGGCTGAACGCAGCACGCAGCGCGTACAAGGGAACGACCGGCATCGCGACGAACGCGGCGCGCGGCGCGGTTATCCCGTTCGAAATGCTGGCCGGAGAGAGCGACAAGAGCGAGGTCCGCGAGTGGATCGACGCGCTTGACGCCACGATTGAAGGCATGATCCCCGGCGACAAGGCGCGCGGACGAGACTTCCTGACGAAGCTGTCAGCCGGCGGCGGCTCCATGCTCGGCTTCATGCTCGGCGGGATGGCCGTCAGCGCGGTCGGGTTGCCGGCCACGACCGGGACGCTCATCCTCGGCGCTCTTACCGGGGGCGCGGAGCAGTATCAGGACGCGGAGCGGTTCAACGCCTCCGGCGTCCAGAAGCTGCTGTCCTACTTTTTCGGCTTGGGGCTCGGCGCGTCCGAGGCTATCCCGATCAACAACGCTTTGATGCGGATGGAAACGTCAACCGGCGGCGTCGTGTCACGGCTGCTTCAGAACACGGTCGCGTCGTCGATGGAGGAATTTCTTCAGGAACTCGGGCAGTCCATCGGCTCCGACGTGGTCGCCATGCGCATCTACGACGAGAACAGGGAGATCGACTGGGGCGAGGCGTTCGAGAACGCGACCATCGGCGGCATCCTCGGCGCGATGATGGGCGGCGCGACGGCCGCCGTCGGCGAGGTCCAGACGCTGGCCGGCAACCCGGCCGAGGCGGTCGAGGTCGACGACGCAGCGCGCGAGGCTGCGGTTGACGAGTTCCTGACCGCCGAGCAGGCCGCGTTCGACAGCTATGTCGTTGATTTTGCTAAGGAAACAGACGCGGCGGAACTGGTGATGCCGGAGCTTTCAGCGACGGTCGCGCCGGAGCCGGCGGCGCGCGAGCTTGATTTCTACTCGACCATGCCCGACGGGACGACGTTCTCCATGGGGCTGGACTTCGACGCCATGATCGACCCGGCGGCCGAGGCCGCCACCGCCGCCACCGGCGACCAGTGGACGCCGGCCGAGCTTTCGCAGACGCTGGCCGGCTGGGCCGAGGCGCTGGCGAACCCGGAGAGCCAGCACCCGCTGGCGGCCGAGATAAGGGAGCTTGCCGAAAATGCCGGAGAACTCGACGCAGATCAACTCGCTCAAGTCATCGCCGGGCAGCTTGCCGCAGGAAGGGCCGCTGCGACTGGAGAAGGAACAGCGGCTGCTGAACGCGCTGGCGAGGGCCCTTGGGTACTCGCCGCGCTCCGTGAACAAGACGCTGAACCAACGGGCGGGGCGGATGGCCCCGGCGAAGTCCTAGCATCGCTTGCGCCGGTCGACACGTCGTCCGAGAATTTCGGTCGCTGGTTCGGCGACAGCAAGGTCGTCGACGAGAACGGCGACCCGCTGGTGGTTTATCATGGGACCGACGCCGCTGACTTCGATGCGTTCAAGCCCGGCTCCTATTTCACTGCGGACACTGCGGAAGCCAGCGCATACACGTTCGCGTCCAATCTCCGTCGCAGAGAGAGGGCAACTGGAAAGTACGTCGTCGGCAGCGGTGCTGGGTTTGCCGGCGAAACGCTGCCGTATTACGGCACGCTGTCTGACATAGATGATCCGTCTGTTGGCGGCGTGTACGCGACGGACAACGGCGTCGCGCGCTTCCTTGGGGGTGGACGGTGGGAAGTCTTTAGCGACGTAGAGGTCGACTATAACTCCGAATTTGACGGCGAGAACATCGGGGTCAAGGCGGGCGCTTACGACGCGCAAAGCGTCGTTGACGACTACGAAAGGTATGTCAGCGAAGTCTCTCCGGGGGGAGACGGTGGTCGCGTCTTTCCTGTGTATCTCTCGATCAAGAACCCGGTCGAGCTTTCTGCAATGGAAGGCAATCGGCTAGGTCGCCGTCTCGGCGCGACTGACGAAAGTATCGCGGCTGATATCGAAAAGTATCGCGCTCAAGGCTATGACGGAATTGCGACGTGGAGCGATGAGGGCGCGATGATGGGCGAAGCTATTCGCCAGTTCATCCCGTTCGATGCTTCGCAGATCAAGTCAGTCCACAATCGCGGCACGTTCGACCCCGGCGACACGAACATACTCGCCCAAACCAGCCAAGGCCGGGGCGGCTACCGCGCCGAGCCGCAGCGACCGCGCGCCGGCGTACCGGGCCAGCCGGGCGCGGCCGACGCCGACATCCGGCTGGCCAAGATCGCCGACAACTTCACCAAGCTGCTGGACCTGACCGTCCGGCAGGGCCGGTTCACGCTGCGCGGCGGTAACGTGATGGGGCAGTATGCGGCGCGGCAGGACGTTGTCCGGCTGCGCTCGGCGCACGACCTGTCGACGCTGATCCATGAAGGCGGTCACGCGCTTCAGGCGCGCGCGACCGGGCCGCTGCAAACCTTCATCAACGGCAACATCACCGATCTTCACAAGGTCGCCAAGGCGCTTTACGGCGGCGACGTGTCGACGATGGACAGCGCCGGCAAGACCGCCGAGGGCTTCGCCGAGTTCTTCCGCGTCTACGTCACCAACCGCGCCTTCGCCGAGCGCAAGTATCCGAAGCTGTCGACGGAGTTCGCCGCCGTCCTCGACGCCGATCCTCGCCTGCGCGACGGGCTGAAGTCCATCGGAGACCAGTTCGCGGCGTGGCTTCAGCTTCCGTCCGCCCAACTCCTGCGCAACATGGTCGTGTCGGGCGAGCGTGTCGGGCCGATTAACGAGGCGCTGGCCGAGATCGAGAGCCAAGGCTTCGGGACGTGGATGCACGAAGTCGCCCGGCAGACAGTCTCGGCGACGACGAACAAATACGCGGCGCTGGAAGACCTTCTTGCCGACATGCAGAACGTCGCGCGGCGCGAGGGCCTTCCGCTGGACATCAAGGCGGCCGAGAACCCGGCCGTGCTCATAAAGCTGTCCGTAAACAGCGGGAACCGGGGCATCGTCCAGCTTTCCGACGGCGTCATGGGGCACCGCTCGACAGTCCCGACATCGCGCAGCCTGCGCGACGCGCTGCTGCGCTACCACGGTCTCGACAGCGACCAGAACCTCGGCCAGATCGACCCCGAGCGCCAAGCAGATTTCGCCGCCTACCTTATCGCGTTGCGCGGCATCGACGAGTACCGTCGGTTTGCCGAGGGCAAGATCGAACGGCCGCCGCTCGGCGCGACGCTCGGCGACCTGAAGGTGACGGTAGCCGAGATGAACACCAAGTACGGAACCGATTTCGCCGAGGCGTCGCAGATCGTCCACGAATACGGCATGGCGCTGTGGCAGAAGGCGTTCGACGCCGGCCTCATGACGAAAGAGACCTACCGCGACGGGCTCGACCGCCAGTTCTACGCTCCGCTCCAACGCGACATGAGCGACCGGGGACCGTCGATGTCGGACATCGCGGGCACGACGGCTGCGAAGCCGGTCAAACGGTTCCGAGGGTCCGACCGCAACGTCATCGACCCGATGGATGCACTCATGGCGAAGACGTTTGCGCTGGAGCGCGTCATCGCAGAGAACGAGGTCAAGAAGGCGCTGGCCGTTCTCGCCGATAGGGTCGGGCAGGCCGGCGCGCTGGTCGAGCGCATCCCCGCGCACACGCTGGTCGGGCAAGAGTACAGCGTGCAGGAGGTCGCCCGGCAACTGACGAAGGACGACACGCTGTCCGACGTCGACGCGCAGGACTTGATGACGATGCTGGAGGCGTCCATAGAGGAAGGCAACCGCATCGCGCTTTTCCGTTCGCAGCAGGCGCAGGCGCGCGGCGAGAACATCGTCTTCTTTTGGGAGAACGGCAAGCTGTCGGCGCTCCAGATCAAGGACGGAAGCGTCGGCGCGGACGTGGTGAACACGCTGAACGTCATCGGCACCGAGAACATGCCGCTGTTCACAGACGCCGTGGCCTATACCTCGTCGGCTTTCCGCTCGGCCATCACGTCGTGGCCAGACTTCCTCGTCGTCAACTTCATCCGCGATCAGCTTCAAGCGTGGCTCCTGACCGGCGTCGGTTACATCCCGTTCGTCACCGGCTTCGGCGGCGTGGCGAACGAGATCAGGCAGAAGTCGTGGGCGCGTCAGTACAACGCCGCCATGGGCATCATGGGCGGCATGAACTCGGCCGCGCTACACAAGGCTCGCGTCGACCGTGACGTCTCGTCCCTGCGCAAGCGGGGGTATTTCGTTCAGGCGTTCTCTGAAGGCGGTCTCAAAGGCGCGATCAAGGGGATGGCGAAGGTTGCGGAGATGACCGAGACCGGCACCCGGATCGGCGTGTTCAAGAAAGCCTACGAACGCGCCAAGGCGGACGGGCTGACCGACTGGGAAGCCAACGTGGAAGCGGCGTATCTCGCGACCGACATGATGAACTTCGGCCTGCACGGCAACCGCATGTTGGCGCACCGGCGGCTGATCCCGTTCCTGAACGCGCAGCTTCAGGGTCTCTACAAGATGATGCGGACGCTCGGCGGCGACGACGTCCGCCGGCAGCGGGGGCTTAAATTCGTCCTGACGGCGTACTTCAAGGACCTGAACGGGATGGGGCTGTCGCGCGCGGAGCGAAACGTGCTCAACACCGGCCGCAAGGCGTGGGTGAAGATGATGTCGCTCGGCCTGATCGGCGCGCTGTTGCATTTCATCTTCGAAGACGATCCTGACTATCAGGACGCCAGCGAGTATCTGCGCACGACCGGCTGGGTCATCCCGATTGGTGAAGGCCGGATCGCCTACATCCCGAAGCCGTTCGAACTCGCAATCGTTTCAAACTTCGTCGAGCGCGCACTGGAGCACGCTTCGGGCGACGACGAGGCCAAGGCACGCTTCCTTCGCGGCGCGATGATGAACCTGTCACCGCCGACCGCGCCGCCGCTTGTTCAGGTCGGCGTCGAGCAGCTTGCCAATTTCAACTTCTTCGGCGGTCGCGAGATCGTGCCGGACTACATGCAGGCGCTTGCGCCAGAACTACAGTACAACAACTACACCAGCGAGTTCGCCAAGGACATCGGCGACCTCATGGGCTGGTCGCCGCTGCGCGTCGACCACGTCCTGTCCGGCATGGGCGCGTCTGCCTACCGAGACGCCGTGTCCATCTACAACTCTCTCGACCCGAACCGTCCGAACTCCGACCCGACCGACTGGCCGCTGACACGCCGCTTTGTCCGCGACGCCCGGCGCGGCGCGGCGTCGGCGCAGGACTTCTGGAAGTTCGCCTCGACGGTCAACGGTTCGCTTCGCCGTGCCGAGACGTCCTATCGGCGACTGGTCGACGAAGGCCGGCAGAACGCGGCCGACGCCTTCCTCGACACGCAGGACGCGGACCACAAGGCTTACGCGCTGCTCAACGCGCATTTCAAGGCCGACGCCAAACGGCTGAACCCGATGTACCGCGCCCGGCAGGTAACGTCGGTCATCAGCGGTATGCGGCGCGAGCTTCCGACCGCGCTCGGGCTGGAGGACACCGGGCTCGCCGGAAGCGAGATCACGATGTCGGCGTCGGTCAAGGCCAAGGTTGACGAGGCGCTGTCCGAAATAGCGCGCCGCGAGGTCCGCAACACGTTGATTGCCACCAAGGCACCGGGCTGGGCGAACAAGAAGCCGCTCCCGGTCGGGCCGACGCTCGAACTGCTGCGCGCGCACAACGCGCTGGCGGCCGAGGAATACGAGCGCCGATACGCCAAGGCTAAAATCTACAGCTTCGAGGCCGTCAATGACTATTGGCCCGAGGTGCAGGATAGGCTAATAACGGACAGAGGCGATGCGTTCCTCGGCGACATCGTAACGATAGTCAAGGCGATGCAATGACCGTACCCGTTCAGAACTCCCGCAAGGTCATCAACGGCACCGGCTGGTCCAACCCGCTGACGCACGCCTTCATGCTGGAGAACGTGACGCATCTGTCGGTCTACGCGGACGACGTGCAGCTTGTCCTCGGGACCGATTACAGCGTCTACGGCGTCGGCGACCCCGACGGCTACTCTGTCGTCATCGCCGTCCCCGGAAGCTGGTCGCCGGTGCGATGGGTGCTGAAGGTCGACTACCCGATCAACCAGCCGAGCGATGTCGATCAGGGCGGCCAGTTCGGCGAGCGGTTCGAGCGCGCGCTGGACAGGGTGGCGCGCGGGATGCAGTCGATGAAGGAAGGGCTTGATCGCGCGGTCGCTCGGCCTCTAACCGAAGACGTGCCGCCGTCGCCTCTTGCCGCCAACCGCTTCGTCGTCACGGACGAAGGAGGGTTCGCGGTGGCCGGCCCCGACGCTCACGCCATAGACCAAGTAATCGAGAACGCGCAACGTGCCGAGGTTGCCGCCGAGCAGGCAGAAGACGCCGCTGTCCGCGCTGAGAATGCGGCATCTGGCAGTATGAAGAAGGTCGTTTACGACCCGAATAGCATCGGGGCTGATGCGTTCGACCGGAGAAATTTCGCGGGAGAGGATGGCAGGGCGGGTTTCGCCAGTAAGGCCGACGTTACCGGCCTTTTCGAGCCGGTTATTCCGCCGGCGTCCATCTCGGTCGACGGCCAGATGTACGACTACAGCGTGACCGAGCCGGCTCATGCCGGCAAGGTCGAGGACAAGGCCGGCAACTTCTATCTGCTCCGGCGCTCGCCTGCCATCTATCTCGAGGCCTTCCGCGACCTTCTCGATCTCGACGGCCCCGGCGACAGCACGGCCGGAATGGATGCAGCTATCGGCATGATGGTGCAGGAAGGATCAGGCAGGCTCGTTTTCCCGCCGGAAGCTGAAATCATCGGCACGTTCAATGGCCGCTATCTGGCCAGCAATGTCGATATCGACTTCGCCAACACGCTGATCACGCCGGAAGACACTGTTCTCCCGTCCATTATGTTCGGCGGTCAGTTGACCGGGACGACATACGGCCTGGAATTCAACTATCAGCGCAACGCCCAGAACCTGCGCGTTCTCACGACCATCACCGACATCGCCGCCGGCGACTTCGTGCTGGCGAAGGACAATTCGGCGCGCCTCTCCGACAGCACCCATATCAACATGGAGGTCCACCGCGTCGCGGGGGTTTCCGGCCAGAACATCTGGCTCTGCGCGCCGCTCGGCTGGAAGAAGGCGTCTTTCGCCACGCTGGGCGGCACCATCCGCAAGATCGACATGAAGGAGAACATTCACCTGTCGAACGTCAGGACGCGCGCCCGCGACGACGGGACGACGAATGTCGGCATCTTCGCGCAGATGATAAACAATTTCAGCGTTGACGGCCACCGGCATGGCAACGGTAAGGGCGATGCTTGTCAGGTTCGCTCCTGCTACAACATCGAAGTGCTGGGCGCGGACTATAC
>Ga0172382_10001235_pt1 | contig 46278 bp, 39 predicted proteins | sample Leawel138RmetaG_FD_122245 | JGI IMG/M metagenome (GOLD analysis project Ga0172382, IMG submission 122245) | Leachate microbial communities from a municipal landfill in Southern Ontario, Canada - Leachate well 138R metaG | ecosystem: Engineered > Solid waste > Landfill > Unclassified | place...
ACGATGCTGCTGGCCGATTTCGGTGCCGACGTGATCAAGATCGAGCCGCCCGGCAAGGGCGAGAGTTTCCGCTACTACCCACCGGTCGACCCCGAGTTCCCGGGGCAGGGTGCGCCGTTCATCGCGGTGAACCGGAACAAGCGCAGCGTCGCGCTCGATGTCCGCACGCCCGAAGGCCTGCGCGCGGCGCGCGAACTGATCGCAAAGGCCGACGTACTGGTCGAGAATTTCTCCACCGGCGTGATGGAACGTTTCGGCCTGGGCTACGAGGAGTGCGCGAAGATCAACCCACGGCTGGTCTACTGCTCGGTGTGCGCGTTCGCGCGCTCGGGGCCGCATGCCCACCGACCCGGCTTCGATCCCATCGCACAGGCCGAGTCGGGGCTGGTTTCGATCAATGGCGACCCCCGGCTTCCGCCCGTGCGCATCGGGCCTCCGGTCGTGGATGTGTCGACCGGGATGATGGCGTGCAACGCCATCCTGATGGCGCTGCACGCCCGTGGCCGCACGGGCACGGGCCAGCGCGTGGAAGTTGCGCTCTTCGACACCGCGATGATGCTCAGCGGCTTCCTGCCGCTGCAGTACCTCACCACCGGCAACGAGCCCCGGCGCGCCGGCAACAGCAGCGACAACGTCTGCCCGATCGGCATGTTCTCCGCCTCCGACCAGCCCTTCTTCCTGATGGCCGGCAACGACCCGATGTTCGTGCGCCTGTTCGAGGACGTGCTCGGCATGCCCGAGATTGCACACGACCCGGCGCTCGCGCATATCGACGGGCGGCTCGCGCAGCGCGAGCGCATCTACGGAGCGCTCGACGAGGCGTTCGCGAAACAACCCTGGTCGCACTGGCAGCCGAAGATGGACGAGGCGGGGGTTCCCTGTGGCGCGGTGCGCACGCTGGCGCAGGCGCTGGCTTGCGACGAAGCCCGCTCACGGGGGCTGGTCAGCCGAATCCCGCATCCATCGGGCGGCTGGGTTCCCCATGTGGGTTCGTCGCTGCGCCTCGACGGGACGCCGGCGGTGACGCCGGTAGCGGCGCCGACGATCGGCCAGCACACACGCGAAGTCCTGCGCGATGTCCTCGACTACGACGAAGCGCAGCTTGCCCGCGCCGGCTGCGGGGAGCCTGGCGCGTCGTCCTGATCTTCGACGCCCCTCAACGCCCGCCGAACACCGGCGCCCGCTTCTCGACGAAAGCCCGTACCGCCTCGGCATGATCGGCCGTGCCCGCCGACTCGACCAGGCGCTCGGCCTCCCGCTCGAGCGCCACATCGAATTCGACCACCAGGGCATCGTCGAGGTTGTCCTTCATCAGGCGCAGCGCCTGCGCCGGCCCGTTGGCAAGCCGGCGCGCGAACGCGAAGCCCTCGGCCTGCAGCTCGGCATCGGGCACCACCCGGTTGACCAGGCCGATCGTCTCGGCCCGGTGCGCATCGACGCGGTCGCCGGTGAACATCAGCTCACGGGCACGGCCGGTACCGACCAGGCGCGTCAGCAGCGACGCGATGCCGTAGTCGCCCGACAGCCCGATACGGACGTAGCCCGTCGCGAGGAAGGCGGACTCGGCCGCGACGCGCACATCGCAGGCCAGCGCGATCGACAGCCCCGCCCCGACCGCCGGCCCGGGCAGCGCGGCGATGGTCGGCTTGCGCATCGCCACCAGGGCTCCGGTGAGCAGGCGCTGGCGCTCGCGCAGGTCGGCGATCCGCTCGGGCGGACTCATTTGCTTCTTCGAGCTGCGATCGCCCATGCCCTTGACGTCGCCACCGGCGCAGAAGCTCGTGCCGGCACCGGTGAGCAGCACCGCACCGACCTCGTCGTCATCGGCGCAGCGGCGGATCATCGTGCGCAAGGCCGGGCTCAACCGGTCCGACAAGGCATTGCGCGCCTCGGGACGGTTCAGGGTGATCACCGCGACGCGCTCGCGCAGCTCGCAGAGCAGTTCGTCGGTACCGGTGTCGATGCGTCGGGCCTGGTCGTTCATGTCATGCTCGCAGGATGGTTTCGGCGTCCACACTTTAACGCGGGCGCACCGTTCACCGCCGCGTTCACCCCAGGCGCACCGGCAAGCACGGATCGCCGTAACGGGTGAGAATCCATCATGCCCGAGAGCCGCAGCGATTCCGCTCGACCCAACACCATCGTCCTCTTGCTGGCCGCCTCGCTCACCGCGATGGTGGCGATCGTGTTCGCGCGGCTGGCGTACGGCCTGATCCTGCCGTCGATGCGCGCCGAGCTGGGGCTCTCCTACCGTGCGGCCGGCAACCTGGGCACGATCACCGCGCTGGGATACTTCCTCTTCATCCTGCCGGGCGGCGTGGCGGCCACGCGCTGGGGCTCGCGCAACACGGTCATCGGCGGCCTGTTGCTGGTGACCCTCGGCTTCATCGGGCTCGCCATCGCCGATTCCTACATCCCGATCGTGGTGCTCATGTTCGTCCTCGGAGTGGGCACCGCCTACGCCTTCGCGCCAATGCTGTCGCTGCTGGTGACCTGGTATCCCGATCGCCGCGGCCTGATGATCGGCTGCATGACCGCGGGCATCGGCGCGGGGCTGTTCCTGGTCGGCCTGCTGGTGCCGTGGCTGATCGGAATCTTCGGCGCCCTCGGCTGGCGGGTGAGCTGGGGCGTCTTCGGCGGCGTCGCCGCCGTGGCGGTCCTGCTGGTGCTGCTCGGCGTGAAGAATCCGCCCGTGGCCGGTGACGCGGGACGGCAGACCCTGTTGCGGGCCGAGAAGTGGCGCATCTACCGCAATCCCCGCGTACTCACGATCGCCTCGGTATACGGCATCATCGGCGTGAGCTATATCGCGCAGGCGATCTTCATGGTGAGCTTCGCCGAAGCCTCCGGCATCTCCAGCACCACCGCCGGCTGGCTGGTGTCGATGTCGGGCCTGCTGTCGGTGATCTGCGGCCCGCTGTGGGGCTCGCTGTCGGATACCTGGGGGCGCGGCAACACCCTGGTCCTGACGATGTCGATGGTGACCATCGGCATGGCCTTGCCGATGCTCTCGCAGGCGCTGCCGGCATTCATCCTGCATTTCCTGCTCTTCGGCATCGCCATCAACGGGTCGTTCACGATGGTCCAGGCCGCCAGCACCGACCAGGTTGCACCGCGCTACATTCCCATCGCCTTCAGCTATGCCACGCTCTTCTTCGCCGGCGGCCAGTTCATCGGCCCGGCGATCGCCGGCTGGCTCATCGAGGCCGGCGGCTTCCGGGCGGCGCTCGCCTTCACCTGCATTGCCCTGATGGCGGGGATCTACCTGAGCCAGCGGATCCGGGGATTCCCGAAGGAACTCGCCGTGGCCTGAGCGCTCACGCGAGCAGCATCCGCCACGCCCAGTACACCGCGATCACCATTTGCACGGGAAGGCCGATGCCCGACAGCACGAACGCGGCAGTCTGCTCCCGGGCCGCACGAGGCAGTCCCCGCCTTGCCCGCCGCCCCGATGATGCCGATCTTCATGACGACCTCCGCTCAGGAGCCCATCAATATCCTCCGATCACCGGGAGCGGGCAAGGCGTCCGCACGAGCCTGCCGCGTGCTCAGTAGCTCAGGTTCAACTGCATCACCGCCGTGGTGCCGCTGACCTCGTTGCCCACCAGCAGCAACGGCTTGCCGTTGGGGGAATCCTTGGCCGGGATGAACACCAGGCCTTCCGGCCCGAGGTCGCCCACGGTAGCCAGCACCGTCGACGGGTCCGGCGTGGTCCAGTCCTCGCGGGTGTTCAGGTAGTCGACGCGAACCGGTGCGGTCGGGTCGGTGATGTCGTAGACGAGCACGCCGCCCATGCGCTCGAGGCCGATGAAGGCGAAGGTCTTGTCGCCGATCGTGCCCAGGGCGATGCCTTCGGGTTCGGGGCCCTTGGCGTCGCTGCGGCTGTCCATCGCATCGCCTTCGTCATGCCCGGAGTTGAAGAAATCCTTGCAGGGGATGTCTCGGCCAGACCCGAGCCCGCAGTCATCGCTCGCGAGAAAGGTCTCGAACTCGGCGCCCGAATCCCAGACCAGGGCGCCGGCATCGTCGAAGATGCTGAAGGAGCGGGCGCCGTAGGCGTAGAGCTTGTCGTACATCAGGCGATCGCCAGCCGGGTCCTCGACACCGCTGGCGTTGAACATCACCGGATTGCCGGCGGCATCCTTCCGGTAGCCCATGGTCCAGCTGATGTTGAGCCGCCCAAGCTGGTCGTCGTCGCGGCAGGCCCCGGGATTGCCCGCCACAGCGCCGCAGTAGTCGAAGACCTCGGGGTTCAGCAGGCCACCGGCCCCCAGGGCCTTGAGCTGCGGCGGCAGGTCATCACCATCGCGGCCACTCCAGCCGTTGGCGTTGACCAGGTGCTTGACGCGGAACTCCTCGACGAAGCCCTTGCTGGCGTCGCCGGCCCAGTAGAGGGGCTCGTCCTCGCCCCAGGCGCGGGCATCGCCCTCGTTGGCGGTGATCAGGTAGGTCCTGCCGCCCACGGAGTACGAAGCCATGCTGTCGGGCAGGTACATCCCCATGACGCCGGGCCAGGCCTGCAGTTTGATGACGCCGTCGTCGTCGGAGGTATCCAACTCGTTGCCCGGCTGCCCATGGTCCTTGTAGCCCAGCGGCAGGATGCCGGTCACGGTGGCGCTGGTCACGTCGATGCGCGCGAGCGCGTTGTTCTCCTGCAGGGTCGCCCAGGCGGTACGGCTGTCGGCCGAGACGGCGATGTACTCGGGCTCGAAGTCCTGCGCGGCGTCCGCGTCCGGGCCGTAGATGCGCACACCCTGCGCGCGCAAGGCAGCTTCCTGGCCGACGTATGCACCGAAACCAGCCGTCCTCACGACCAGTGCCGTCGGGTCACGGACATCGATCACGCTGATGCTGCCCTCGGGATCGACCTGGTAGTCGTCGCTGGGTTCGCCTTCGTTGGCCACGAGCACCGTCTGGCCATCGGGCGTGAAGGTGATCATGTCGGGCTGCGAGCCGATGGTCACCGAGCCGAGCAGGGTGAGGTCGCCGGCACGATACAGCGCCATGCGGCCCGGATCGGTCTTCACCGGCGCCTGGATCGCCACCGCGACCAGTCCATCGAAAACCGCCACACTGTTGATCTCGGCGCCCGCGAGGACATCGGCGGCATCGATGCTGCCGATGCGCACCGGCACAGTCGGGTCGGCCAGGTCGAGCACATCGACCGCACCGGCCTGCGCGTTGACGACGAAGGCGCGCTTGCTCGCGGCGTCGAAGGCGGGAATCTCCGCGGCCGATTCGTCGAACAGGCCGGTGGCGTAGCCGCCGATCTTCTCGAGGCTCAGCCCGACCGGCGTCGCTTCCCCTTCGGGAGGCGGAGTCTGTTCCGGCGGCGTCGTTTCCTCGGGCGGCGTCGTTTCCCCGGGCGGCTGGGTCTCCTCGACCGGCGGGGCGGCAACCGGGTCGTCGCTGTCGCTGCCGCAGGCGGCGAGCGCTGCGCACATCGCGAGGATGGCGCCGAACAGGCGGGTCGTACGGAACGCTGGCTGGCTTGGCATCGGGCTCGGGCCTCTTCTTGGTTGTGGGAAGCCCCGCTTTTATCGATCGCTCGTGACGGCGACATGACCCGGTCGTGACACTGCCGTCATCGTGGTCGGCGCATCCCGGCCAGCGCTGGACCGGTCCCTGGCCGCCGCTGGTATAGCATCGACGCTCTCGCCCTACTGCAACCCCCGCCGCCCATCCATGAAACAACGCGTCCTCACCGGCATCACCACCACCGGCACCCCCCACCTGGGCAACTACGTCGGCGCGATTCGTCCGGCCGTGGCCGCCAGCCGCCGCGACGATGTCGAATCCTTCTACTTCCTCGCCGACCTGCACGCCCTGGTCAAGTGCGACGAGCCCGCGCGGGTACAGCGCTCGCGCCTGCTGATCGCGGCCAGCTGGCTCGCCGCCGGGCTCGATCCGAACATCGTCACCCTGTACCGGCAGTCGGACGTACCCGAGACCACCGAGCTCGCCTGGATCCTCGGCTGCGTCACGGCCAAGGGCCTGATGAACCGGGCCCACGCCTACAAGGCGGCCGTCGACCGCAACAACGCCGTCGGCGAGGACGTCGACGCCGGCATCAGCATGGGCCTGTTCGGCTATCCGGTGCTGATGACGGCGGACATCCTGCTGTTCAATGCCCACCTCGTGCCGGTGGGCCGCGACCAGCTCCAGCACCTCGAGATGGCACGCGACATCGCGGCGCGCTTCAACCGCGTATTCGGCAGCGGCGACGGCCCCTTCGTGCTGCCCCAGGGGCAGACCGACGAGGACGCCGACACCCTGCCGGGGCTCGACGGCCGCAAGATGTCCAAGAGCTACGACAACGTGATCGCGCTGTTCGAAGGCGGACCCTCGCAGCTGCGCAAGTCGATCCGGCGCATCGTCACCGATTCGCGCGTACCGGGCGAACCGAAGGATGCCGAGGGCTCGCAGCTGTACGCCATCTACCGGGCCTTCGCTGACGAAGCCCAGACAAGCGCATTCCGGCGCGCGCTCGAAGAGGGGCTCGCCTGGGGCAAGGCCAAGGAGCAGCTCTTCGAGCTGGTCGAAGCCGAGCTCGCCCCCATGCGCGAGCGCTACGATGAGCTGATCGCCAATCCGGGCGAGGTCGAGGAGATCCTGCGCGAGGGCGCGGCCCGGGCGCGGGATGTGGCGGCGCCGCTGATGCGGGAGGTGCGGCGCGGGGTGGGGCTGGGGACGTAGGGCCTCCCGTGAGAAATATCCACGTCGTGAAGCGTTTCCGTGCATACCGCAGACACGTCTACCGGCGAGTCAGGATTCCGTCGGCAAGCCGGACGATGACGATCCATCCGATTGGAACCGAGCCTCCACCGCCTCTGCAAGCACCACCTCCCAACGATCCACTCGTACCGACGCCTGGTACTGCGGCGGAGTCTGCTCTCGTGCCCGCACCATCACGCCGGTAACCTTCGCCGGGTATTCTCCGTTGCGAAGACCGGCACTCTTGGAAAGGCGGCCCACCGTGCGGCCGTCAAGCGTCATGAGCGTGCCGTCCACGATCCGCAGAGGGTCCCCGGTCTCCACCGCCGCGAGATGGGCGTGCACCGGATGATTCTGCGAACGACGGCCAGCGAAGCCCAGATCGACATCGGACGGGCCCAATGCCCGATAGCGCGTCTGCAGCTCCGGCAGACGGCTCGGAAGCCGCGACGGCCGGACCGCCATGACTGCATCCACGTCATGCAGGTCGCCCAGCAGATCTTCCGTCGACCGCCCGCCGCGAAGTATCGTCAATGTTTCCCGCGCTCGCGTCATCGCGACATAGAGCAGCCGGCGCTCATCGTCGCCGCTTCCCCAGTCGCCGCAATCCATCACGATCACATGGCGGAACTCGAGACCCTTGGCACGATGTGCGCTCATCAGCCGCAATGCATCGGCGGAGCCATCACGGCGCGCAGCACCCGTGCTCTCATAAAGCCATTCGACGATCTCGCCCAGCGGCAGCCTCATCTTCGGGTAGGCAAGCATCAGATCGACCACCGCCGCAGACAGATCCTGCCACGCGGGATTGTCAGGCTGCGAACCCAAGCGCGCGTTCAGCCATCTGCCGAGCGCGGCGACCCGCAGAAGTGGTCGGCGACGGCCGAGCACCGCATCGAGGACGCGGCGACCTTCGCGCGTGCGCATCACAGAGATGTCGGTGGCGGCATCTCGGGCCATCACGCAGCGAATACCTTCCATCTCGCACAACGCGCGCAGCGGCTCGAGCGATCCGTGTGTGCGGGCGAGCACTACTATGTCCCCAAGCCCTGTCCTCGGGTCGAGGTGACGGATCCGGTGGATCTCCTCGGCCACGAGCTGCGCCTGCCTGTTCGCGTCGGCCGGCGCATCGATAAGGCGCACCCGTCCACCTTGCTCTGCGTCGAATACACTCCAGGGCCCCCCTGGCGACTCTTCCACGCGCAGCGCATCGATCCGGATCGGGTGATCGACTTTCATCCGTTCGCGAACCGGCTGGATGATGTGATTCGCCGCTGTCACGATATGCTGAGTCGAGCGGTAGTTCTCGACGAGCCAAGCCAGGTCGGCATCGTAGTCCACGCGAAAGTGGCGGATGAAATCCACGCTCGCACCATTGAACGCATAGATGTTCTGGTCATCATCTCCGACAGCCATCAGACTAAGGCGCCCATCGGCGTCGGGCAGGCGCCGGCCCGCTAGCGCGCTGACCAACCGATACTGCGCGGCATTGATGTCCTGATACTCGTCGACAAAGATGTACTCGTAACCTGCGAGCAGCCGATCGCGCGCTTCGTCTGCATCGCCGAAGGCATCGCCCCGCCCTTCGAGCAGGTCGACGGCATCTGCAAGCAGACGGTCGAAATCGATCGAGTCCTCGCGCAAGTCCGCGCTGGCAAGGCTGGTCCCGGTAAGCCGCAATGCGAGAGCATGATGCGTCATCACCGTCACACCGAACGCATCGGCACCAGCCAGGTCGAACAGCCGCCGGCGCAACTCGGCTGCCGCACTGCGGTTGAACGCGAGCGCAATGATCCGCGTAGGCGCCACCCGGCGCACGCGCAACAGGTACGCGATTCGATGGACAAGCACGCGCGTCTTGCCCGAGCCGGGGCCGGCCAGTACCAAATGATTGCCGTGGCCTGGCTTCGTCACCAACTGCTGCTGCACTGCGTTGCGCAAATCCCCCACGATGCGCCGATACGAATCAGCGGTCGTCGCGAGATCGAGCAGCTCGGTCCGCCCGGCGAACCATTCCTTCACGAAGCGCCTGCGGGGCCAAGTAAAGTACGCCGCACTCAGGGCGATCGCCGAAGCCATCTTCTGCGCCCCGAGCTTCGCGTACTCGTGCATAACGTGCGTCTGCAGCGTGCGCTCACGATAGTGCTCTTGCAGAGGTGCAAAGTCCTCCTTCAGAAAGCGTCGCTTCGGATCGGTATCGCTGATCTCCAGCGTCATAGCCGCACGAAATACCGCGCGACCCTTGTCAAGCTGGATCACATCGTTCTCGTGCAGATAGAGCAACGCATGCTCCAGCGCCACAGCCGGGTCTCTCAGGCCAGCGCGTAGCGCAAGATCGGCATCGATCGCATCGAGCAGCTCCTGCGCCTTGCACTCCACCACGAGATTCGCCTGCCTGGCACCCTGCGGCAGCTTTGCGAGCAGGGCCGCAAGCACGACACGGGCCGCTTCCTGGCGCTTACCGCAAATCTCTCGTATTTCGCGCCAGCCTCGATGCAGCTGCATACGCAAGCTGTCGTCACCGACACGGCGCACCTGGATCGATGCTTGGCGGCGGGTGCCCGAACCGAACGGCTCGGCCAGTGAGCGCAGGCACTTGTTCAACCGCGCCGGGTTCACATCCTGGTGACCGGCCGGCAGCTCCAGACGAGCGCGCAACTCCGAACACATGGCACGGATACCGAGAAGCTGAGGCGTATCGTCGATAGAAGCATCGGGCGCCAGCTCGGACATCAGCTCGAGCAGCGCCCGCTCGAACCTCACGAGACGCTCGAACGCCAGATCGGAAGCCCCCTGAACACCCTTGCTCACCAAAGCAGTGAGTCCCAGATCGTTGGCTACGATACCGAGTCGTTCCAGTCCACACAGGATGCGAAAACAGTCGCGATGGTCGATGCCCGCCTCCAGCCGCAGATCATCGGTGCTCAAGCCCTCAGGCGTAACACTGCGGTACAACGCTCCTGCCACTGCCTCGTAGCGTTCCCGCTCCTTGTTCCTGAGTGCATGGGCGCGAATGCGCTGTAGCGCTTCGGCGAGCGACGCTACACGCAGGCTCGCCGGATAGACACGGCTGCGGTTCTCGTTGCGTTTCAGGAAACCGCTGCGCTCGAGCCAGGAGACTGCCGTCTGGACCTTTGTGGCCGCATCGCGCTCGCTGGCATCGATATCTACGCTTTCGGAATCGGCCAACAGCTCCTTCGGCGAAACGACGATCTCGTCGTTGCCGAACCGCCGCGCTCGGCGACGGATCGCCTTCAGCAGGCCGACTAGATCGCGCCGGTTCAGCTGCGAACCGGCGGCCAGCCGAAACTGCGCCTCCACATCCTCCTCGTCGAACAGCAGCACGCACGTCGCCGATTCTCCGTCGCGGCCGGCACGGCCCGCCTCCTGCACGTAGTTTTCGAGCGAACCCGGTATATCGGCGTGGATGACGACGCGAATATCGGGCTTGTCCACGCCCATGCCGAACGCATTCGTCGCCACAATGACGTCGAGTTCACCGGTGAGAAATTGCCGCTGGACCGTCTTCTTTTCGCCCGGCTCGAGTCCCGCATGGAAATGATGGCAGCGTCGACCCGAGCGAGCGAGCTGCCCGGCCCAGATCTCCGTATCGGTACGACGAGCGCAAAAGACGATTCCGGCACCACCGTCGCGTAGTTCGCGCGCCAGGATCTGATCGATGTGCTGTCCCTTCTCACCCTTGCGGACGGGGATCACGATGTAGTCGAGGTTCGTGCGCTCATGGCCGCCCAGAAACTTGTGCAACGTCAGGCCGAGCTGATCTCGAAAATGATCGATCAGGTCGTCGACGACGTCAGGCTTGGCCGTAGCGGTGAAGCAGGCGACCGGTGCGACGGGATCCTGGAAGTTCTCGCGGATGAAACGTGCGACATAAAGATAGTCGGTGCGAAAGTCGTGCCCCCATTTCGACAGGCAGTGCGCCTCGTCGAAGACCCATGTCGCAATCTGCCGGTTCCGGATCGCCTCCACGAAGCGGCGGTTGCGAAATTGCTCCGGTGAAACGAGAACTATGCCGGCGTCTCCCAGTCGGATCCTGTCGAGCGCGGCGTTGCGTTCCGGCGAAGTCAGCAGGCCGTTGATCGTGACCACACACTGGACGCCGCGGGCGACAAGATTATCGACCTGGTCCTTCATCAAGGACTGCAGCGGCGATACGATCACGGTGAGCTTGCCGCTGCGCCAGTAGTGCGCAAGAGCCGGCAGCTGGTAGCAGATCGATTTGCCACCGCCGGTCGGCAGGATCGCCAACAGGCTGCGGCGCTGGAGCCCGGCCACGACGATGGCGCGTTGCAGCGAATTTCCTGTGGAGCTGGCTGGCTTCGCACGGAAGCCATCGAGCTGGAAATGTTGCATCAGCAGAGATTCGGGATCGTGCTGCTGACGGCAATAGCGACATTGCGGCTTCCCGCAGTCGGTTTCGCGCAGCTCGCCGATCAGTACGCTCACCCGATCGAAAGACGAATGCACCCACGGCGGCAGGATCGAATTGCCACCCGCCACACGTAGCCAGGCAAGCGCGTAGGCGATCGGCCAGCGGGAAACCCCGTCGGCCGAGAGATCCTCGCTCGAGAGCCGTTCGAGACGAGTCCCGCAGCACAGCCCGGCGAATCCCTCACGGACGAGTTGCTGCGCCTCGACGAACGAAGGTGCCGCAACGCCGCGCAGTTGCCGAAAGACCCGATCGAGCGCCGGATCGTCGGACAGCAGGAAGTGCAACAGACCCGTCCAGGCCGGATCGGCCACCTGCAGACGTGCGAACTCGCGCAACTGGTCGGCCAGCAACTCGAGCGTCAGCCGCGCATCATGGACCGGATCATTACGGCATTCCGAGACGATCTTGTAACCCTTCACCAGCCGGTGATAGGGATTGCGCGGAAACGCCAGCGGTGAAAGCTCGAGGGTGTCGATGATCGGACGATGCTGCCAGGCCAGACCCGGAAACTGTGCCGTCAACAGCGGCAGGTCATGGCGGCGCAGATTGTGGCCGACGACGAAGTCAGCCCCGACCGCGAACTCGTTCAGACGTCGAGCAACAGACTCGTGGGAGATCCTGGAAACCGCGAGATCCAGTGTGGTTTCGAGATCGGATCGTATGGCCCCCACCCGGAAGATCCGGTCGTCATCAACCGGATTCGACTCCACGTCGACCGATACGACTGCCCTGCCCGGAGGCAAGCCGGCGACGACAGCCTTGAATACCGAATCCGGTGTGGCCTGGGTGGAATCCATGACTAACGCAAGATGAAGGTGTCTCGCTTCTGGCGAATACTCTCGCGGCATCCGGCCGCTGGACCATTACCGGATGCCGAATGTATTACGCACATCGTTGCTCGTCGGGGAGACCGAGCGGCCCGGCGGCCTATCCAGAATCCCAAGCGGCGAACCGGCTGCCTCGAACCCCCTCATCTGCTGAAATGGTTGCAAATGGATCGACTAATGGTAATAGGAGATAATTTGGGCGTAAATGGGCCTACAATTGGATATCATGATCCGCACCCATTCCCTCCAGATTACCCCGGAGATGCTCACTCTGATCGCCGGCATCGACGAGTTCAAGGGCGCCTGGCGTGCACTGGGCAGGCTGGCACCGGATCGACTGTCGGCGCTGCGGCGGGTAGCGACGATCGAGAGCATCGGCTCCTCAACCCGGATCGAGGGCAGCAAGCTGTCCGACCGCGAGGTGGAACGCCTGCTTGCCAATCTGCAGATCAAGTCATTCGAGAGCCGCGACGAACAGGAAGTCGCCGGCTACGCCGAAGTGATGGAACTCGTGTTCTCGTCCTGGCAAGACATCTCGCTGACCGAGAACCACATCCGGCAATTGCATCGCGATCTTCTGTCCTACAGTGAGAAGGACGCCTGGCATCGAGGCAACTACAAGACCTCGCCCAACAGCGTTGCCGCCTTTGATGAGACGGGCAAGGAACTGGGCGTGGTGTTCGAGACGGCCAAGCCTTTCGACACGCCACGGCTGATGGCCGAACTGCTCGCCTGGTTCAACGAAGAGCGCGCCACTGGACGACTCCACCCGCTGTTGCTCGTCGGCATCTGGATCGTCGTCTTTCTCGAGATCCACCCCTTCCAGGACGGCAACGGTCGCCTCAGCCGCATCATTACGACACTGCTGCTGCTGCAGGCAGGCTACGCCCATGTCCCCTACAGTTCGCTCGAGAGCGTGATCGAGCAGAACAAGGAAGCGTATTACCTCGCATTGCGACAGACGCAGGGAACGATCCGCAGCGATGCCCCGGACTGGCAGCCCTGGACGGCGTTCTTCCTGCGGGCGCTGGACCAGCAGGTGCGTCGGCTCGAGCGCAAGATCGAGCGCGAGAAGCTGGTACTCGCCGCATTGCCGGAACTCTCGCTACGGATCGTCGAGTTCGCGCGAGAGCACGGCCGCATCACCATGGCGGAGGCCATCCGCCTGACCGGCGGCAACCGCAACACACTCAAGCAGCACTTCCGGACGCTGGTAGAACGCAACCAGCTCGTCCGCCATGGCGGCGGCCGGGGAACATGGTACGAACTGCGATAGGCGGCCCGATCAAAGTTCGTCGTGCTTGCGACTGTTGCCCCGCGCCTTGGCCACCGGATACCGAAGCGCATTGGCGGCCAGCTTGTCCTGCGCGGCCTTCACCGGATCGATCCCGAGCGCGTTCGACAACTGGACCAGGTAGAGCAGGACATCCGCCACTTCCGAGCGCGCCGCATCGAGCTTCTCGGGCGACAAATCGCGACTCTGGGCCTCGGTCAGCCACTGGAAGTGCTCGAGCAGTTCTCCCGCCTCGACGATGAGCGCCGAGGCGAGGTTCTTGGGCGAATGGAACTGCTGCCAATCTCGTTCGCTGGCGAAGCGATCGAGTTGGGCGGCGAGATCATGCAGGGAATCGGGCATCGTAATACGGCTTTTCCTACCCAGGCACAGTGCGTAAACTGTACAGAATTCTGTAATCCGACACTAGGAGCAGATCATGGGTTTCAAGACCAGTGACATCGTGCCCCTTACGCAAGCCCGAGCCAATTTGTCCGAGCTCGCCGACGAAGTAAAGGCCGGCGCCGAGAAGATCATCACCCGAAACGGCGAAAGCTATGTCGCCCTGATCGATTCCGATCGCCTCGACTACTACCATCGCCTGGAACGCGAGCGCGTTCACCTGCTGTTGATCGACGACGCACGCCGAGGCCTGGAGGACATCGTGGCGGGCCGCACGCAGGATGCCGACACGGCCATCACCGCCCTGCAGAAGCGCCGTGCCAAGACGAAGAAATCATCGGCCCGGCCAGCCCATCGTGGCTGATCGACTCTACAGGATCGAACTGACCGCGTGCTTCCTGCAACGCCTCGAATCGATTGAAGTCTTCCTGCGGGAAGCTGATGCGCCGCACGCCTACGATACGCTGCTGGAGGACCTGCGCGAAACCGTGATACCCAATCTGCGGCGATTTCCGTTCATGGGCCCGCGCTACCTCGACCAGCCACCGCAATCCGCCGAGGCGATCGTACAACTTGGCCAGCTCCCTCCTGGCGCGGCCGATAGCCTGCGGACGCTCGCCAACGGTGACTACGTCATCCTTTACACGGGGCAGGAGTCGAACACCACGGCATACCTGCTGTCGATTCGGCAATTGGGCTTCGGCTTCGACAGGCCGTAGGCCGGTCTGAACCCGACACCATATCGATACACCCGCATTCGGGTCATATCCCTCTCCGTTCGACCGTTGACGAACAGATCGTAGCCGCCCGCCGATCGACGATTGATGCGGTGCTTCGATACCGATCGACTATTGTCAAGCGCTGGTGCAGAGGATGGGAACAGCATGTTTTCTCGAGAAGAGGGAGATCCGAAAGCTGAACCAGCTCTCCAACGATCCCGACTGAAACGATCGGAGAAGACCGAGATGAAGGAAACCACGCGCGTTCGAAACACGGCGCAGATCACCGTGATCTCTGCCGCCCTGCTCATGCTCGCCGCATGCGGAGGCGGAAGCAGTAACGACAGTACCGGTGATGGCGCTGGCAGTTCATCCGCGATCAATTCGGGCAACAGCACGGTGGTCGCGAGCCGGGCCTACGCAGTCGCGAGCGTGCTGTACTCGACGGGCGAGAACGCCACGCAACTGGTCGATGTGAAGTCCGCCAGCACTACCTCACGAGACGCGCAGTTCAATCTCGCCGAGTTCGCGCTACACAAAGTCCTGGACTTCGATGCGGCAGACAGAAGCAGTGCGAAGCTTGCCGGCAAAGCCGTCCAGACTCATGCCGATGCGTGCTCGCTGGCAGGAAGCTTCACCGAGACCTGGAATGATGCCGACAACAACGACATACTCTCCTCCGGAGACACTGCATCAATCACGTTCACCAACTGCGTGGATGAACCCGGCATTCGGCTGAACGGCACCATAAGCTTGTCGAACCTGTCGATTACAGGTTCTGCTGCCACGCCATCGCGCTCTGTCGGGGCAACGTTCCTATTCGAGAGTCTCCAACTCTCCGTCGACGACGCTTCCGCCACGGTTCACGGCGACATGGCGCTCCAGGCGGCACTCACCAACTTTGCGCCCTTTACGTATGACATCTCGATCAACGGAAAGAACCTCGCCGTAACCGAGGGCTCCTGGCAAGAAGCGCTGACGGCCTACAAGGCCAACGTCTTCATCGATTTCACCAGCGGCAGATACGCATACGGCGTCGCCGGCACGGTCTCGGGAACCGGATTCCCCACTGCCATCACCATGGCGACGCCGAGAACCCTGACAGGAAACATCGGGGCATACCCGACCACGGGCGTCACGATCGCCAGCGCCGCCGATGGAACCGCCGCACGTCTCACGGTGAACTCCGCCACGAACGTGACCATCGATCTCGACGCGGATGCCGACGGAACCTTCGAATCATCGGAAACGATGACCTGGGCACAACTGACCGCCTTGTGACAGTCGAAGCCGTCCACCGTCAACGCTGGCGGAATGCCAGCTTGGGTGAACGGCTTGCCGAGGCAGTTTCTGGGGGCACACGGATTCGCTGCGTACCGTTACCCCTTGTTGATGGGTCCAGGAACGCCTCTCCTTCACTTCCCGATGCAGAACCTGCTGAAGATCACCCCCAGCAGCTCGTCCGCACTGAACTCCCCGGTGATCTCGCCCAGCGCTTCCTGGGCGAGCCGCAGCTCTTCCGCGAAGAGCTCCAGGCCGTGCCCTTCGCGCCATCCCAGCGCGGCGGCCTCGTCGAGATGGCCCGATGCCCGCCGTAGCGCATCGAGATGCCGCTCGCGGGCAATGAACTGCGACTCGCCCGCACCCTGCCATCCGGCGAGTTCGAGCAGGCAGCTGCGCAGGCCGTCGATGCCTTCACCGGTGCGCGCCGACAGCCACACGCTGCGCTCGGCGCCTTCGCCGCGGCTCGCCGCCGGCATGCCGGCGAGGTCGATCTTGTTCCAGACGTGCACCACCGGCACCCGCGAGCCGGTATGTTCGAGCACTTCGGCGGCCAGCGGAGGATCGCTGCGGGTCTCACGTGCGCGCTCCGACTCGGGCGCAGGCACGGGCCCGAGCCTGTCCGCTGGCTCGCGCCCGGAGCTCGTCCCGGCTTCGGCCACGCCCAGCAACAACACCACATCCGCCCGGCCGATCTCGTCCCAGGTACGCGCGATGCCGATGCGCTCGACTTCGTCGGATGATTCGCGCAGGCCCGCGGTGTCGATGATGTTGATCGGCACGCCCTCGACCTGGATCGCCTGGGCGACGCGGTCGCGGGTGGTGCCGGCGATCGGGGTGACGATGGCCACTTCGGCGCCGGCGAGCGCATTGAGCAGCGACGACTTGCCGACGTTCGGCTCGCCCACCAGCACGACGTTCAGGCCGTCGCGCAGCAGCGCACCGGTGCGCGCCGCGGCCAGGGTGGCGGCGAGCGCTTCGCGTACCGCGCGCAGCTTGCCCTCGGCGTCGGCGCGCTCGAGGAAGTCGATCTCCTCCTCGGGGAAGTCCAGCGTCGCCTCGACCAGCATGCGCAGGTCGATCAGTCGATCGCGCAGGCCGTGCACCCGCTGCGAGAATTCGCCGCTCATCGAGCGCTGCGCCGAGCGGGCGGCCTGCTCGGTACTGGCGTCGATCAGGTCGGCCACGGCTTCGGCCTGGGCGAGGTCCAGCTTGTCGTTCAGATACGCGCGCTCGGTGAATTCACCGGGCGCGGCGAGCCGCATGCCGAGCGGCGCGCCGGCGGCGAGCACCCGGGCGAGCAACATCTGCATCACCACCGGGCCGCCATGGCCCTGCAGCTCGAGGACATCCTCGCCGGTATAGGAGTTGGGCGCCGGGAACCAGATCGCGATGCCCTGGTCGATGGCGTCTCCATCGGCATCGAGAAAGGGCAGGTAGCTCGCCTCGCGCGCGCGCAGGGCCCGGCCGCAGATCGCCTCCATCAGGCTCGCGATGCCCTTGCCCGAGGCGCGCACGATACCGATGCCGCCACGCCCCGACGGCGTCGCGATCGCGCAGATCGGCCGGTTATCGTTCATCGGCCCGACCGACCGCTACTTCTCCGCCATGATCTTGCGGGTGATCACCCATTGCTGCGCGATCGAGTAGATGTTGTTGACGAGCCAGTACAGCACCAGGCCAGCCGGGAAGAAGAAGAACATCACCGAGAAGACGATGGGCATGATCGTCATCATGCGCGCCTGCATCGGGTCGGGCGGCGTCGGATTGAGCTTGGTCTGCACATACATGCTGACCGCCATGATCACCGGCAGGATGAAGAAAGGATCCGGCGAGGCCAGGTCCTGGATCCAGCCGAACCAGGGCGCGTTGCGCATCTCGACCGACGCGAGCAGCACCCAGTACAGCGCGATGAAGACCGGAATCTGCACCAGGATCGGCAGGCAGCCGCCCAGCGGATTGATCTTCTCCTGCTTGTAGAGCTCCATCATCGCCTGGTTCATCTTGGCGCGATCGTCGCCATAGCGCTCGCGCATGGCCTGCAGCCGCGGCGCGACCGCCTTCATCCGTGCCATCGACTTGAAGCTCGCCGCCTGCAGCGGGAAGAAGATCGTCTTGATGACCACGGTGAGCGCGACGATCGACCAGCCCCAGTTGCCGACGAAGCCGTGCAGGAAGGTGAGCAGCCAGTGGATCGGCTTGGCCAGGATCGTCAGCCAGCCGTAGTCGACGGTGAGTTCCAGCCCCGGCGCCAGCTTCTCGAGCACCTGCTGGTCCTGCGGCCCGACGTAGAACATGGCCTCGGAGCTTGTGGTGGCGCCTGGCTCGATGGTGCCCAGCGGCGTCTTGATGCCGATCGAATAGAGATTCTCGCCAACCCTGGCGGAGTAGTACTCGCGCGGCTCGTCGGGCGGCGGCACCCAGGCCGATGCGAAATAGTGCTGGATCACGCCGACCCAGCCATCGTCGGCGCGGGGGGTGAATTTCGCCTTGCCCGAGCCGATGTCCTCGAAGCTCACCTTCTGGAACTTGTCGGCCTCGGTGTAGACCACCGGCCCGGTGAAGGTGCTGTAGAACATGGTGCCGCCCGGGGCGGGGTTGCCGTCACGGGTGATCTGCCGGTAGATGGTCGGGCTCGCCGCTTCGCTCCCGGTATTGGTGATCTCCTCGCGGACATGGATCACGTAGGAGCCCGGCTCGATGTCGTAGTGGCGCACCAGCCGCAGGCCGCCGCTTTCGGCGGCCAGCGACAGGCGCTTGCTGCCGCCACCGAGGCTCGTTTCACCGATGAGGCTGAAAGGGCTGCGATGCGTCGGGTAGCTGCTGCCCTGCGGGGCGCCGATCAGGCCGTCCTGGGCGACATAGAACCCGTCCGGCGACTGCTTGAGCAGCACCACGTTGCGACTGCGATCGTCGGTTTCCTTGTGCTCGAGCAGTTCCGCATGGACGATGACGCCACCCGAGGAGCTGATCCGCATCGCCAGCACATCGTTGCCGAAGTCGAACAGTTCGCCTCGGGCGACCGCCTCGGCATCGGCGGCCGGCAACTGCACGCTCGGGGTCGTCCTCGCCTGGGCGGTCGGAACCGCGGCGTCGGTCCCCGCCTGCGGAATGCTGGCGTCCTCGTCCCCGTCACCGCCCTGCCCGGCCTGGCCGGCCTGCTGGGTCGCCGGCGGGGGTCCGCCCAGCAGCGAGGCCTTGCCGTTGTGGCGCTGCCAGCCGTCCCACAGGAACAGCAGGGACATCGAGAAAACGATCCACAGGATGGTGCGTTGGGTTTGGGTCTGCATGTGTTCTCAGTCGTCCAGGAGCGCGCCGCGCCGCGTGCCGTGGGCGTCGCACGTGCAGGTCATTCGGGCCGGGCGGCCAAGGGTGGCCGGAACCTCGTCGATGCCACCGGGATGCCAGCGATGGCAACGGGACAGCCTTCGCAGGGCGAGCCAACCGCCACGCCGGGCGCCGTGCCGCTCGATGGCCTCGATGGCATAGTCGGAGCAGGTCGGCAGGAAACGGCAACGGGGCGCCATCATCGGGCTGATCGCCAGGCGATAGAAACGCACCGGAAGGATGAGCAGCTTACGCATCGGCATCACGCGCCAGCAGTTCGTCGATCTCTTCGCGCCAGAGGCGCTTGCGGGCCCGGTGGGTGAGCCCGTCGAAATCGACCGGCCGCCTGACCAGCCGCAACAGCGCCGGGGACCGCGGTCGCGAGCGATTCAAGCCGGCCCGCCACGCCTCGCGGGCGATCCGGCGCAGGGTATTGCGATCGATCGCCCGCTTGAGCAGGCGCTTGGGAATCGCCATCAGGAGGATATCGCCGGCCGGCCCGGCGCTTGCCGAGCGCGCACCGCCGGCGGGTGCCGGAAAGCGACGCGACAGCATGAAGTGGGTACTCGCGAGCGGACCGCGCCTGCGGGGGGGACCCTTGGCGCCGTCGCCACAACGGCGGACATCCTGCATCGGGTCGGCCGGCGCCGGGCGCCGGATCAGACAGCCAGGCGCTTGCGACCCTTGGCGCGTCGGGCGCGAATCACGGCGCGACCCCCGCGGGTCTTCATCCGGACCAGGAAGCCATGCGTGCGCTTGCGCCGGGTAACCGACGGCTGGAAGGTGCGTTTCATCTCAGGTATCCGAAAGCGGCGATTCCGCCTGCCCCGCACGGATGGGCCCCTGCCGGCAAGCCCGGTGGGACGACTCGTACGGATGCAAGGCCAAATACGGAAAAAGCCTTCGATTACAACCCATTAGGCCATGCGCTGTCAATGGCAGGGTCGCCAGCCGAAGATGGTCGGAGTAGAATGTGCAGTTGGCTCCGACAACGAAACCCGGCGGCACCACGACCGATCCGGATCCCCGACCGGGCCCGACCCGACACCACCATGATGCAAGAACGTTGGCGCGAGTGCGTCGTTCGCCTCGAGGCCAAGCTTCCGCCACAGCAATTCAAGCCCTGGATCAAGCCGCTGGTTTTCATCGGTTATGATGAAAGTGAGCACTTGCTTAGAATTGGTGTCGCCAACCCGCAGAAGCTCAACTGGGTACGCAACCAGTTCGAGCCCCTGATCGCCATCGTCATCCGCGAACTCTTCGATCCCGATACCCGACTGCAGCTCGAGCTGGTCCGCGCCGAACAGCTTGCCGAATCGCTCGACGGGCGGACCCATGGTCCCGGAGATTCCGTCGCCGATCCGGCCGACGCAGGCCCGGAACCCGAGGTCGCGCGCCGTCCCCGCATCGGCGTGCTCGCGGCCAACGGGCTGCGCCCCGACCTCTCCTTCGATTCCTTCGTCAACGGCAAGGCCAACCAGATCGCGGTCTCGGCGGCCCTGCAGGTCGTCGAGCAGCCCGGCACCGCGTACAACCCGCTCTTCCTCTACGCCGGGACCGGCCTGGGCAAGACGCACCTGATGCATGCCGTCGGCAACTCCATCGCCCAGCTCGGACCGGACATCCGGATGCTGTACGTCAGTGCCCAGGAATACTTCGACGAGATGGTGCGCGCGGTCCAGCGCAAGAACACCCAGGATTTCAAGCGCAAGTACCAGGATCTCGACCTGCTCCTGGTCGACGACATCCAGTTCCTGAGCGGCAAGGAGCGCACGCAGGAAGAGTTCTTCTATACCTTCGAGTCGCTCATCACGGCGCGCAAGCAGCTGATCGTCACCTGCGACACCTATCCGCGCGACCTCTCCGAGTTCCAGGACCGCCTGCTGTCGCGCCTGGGCTCGGGCCTGATCGTCGAGATCGAACCGCCCGAGCTCGAGATGCGCGTCGCCATCCTGCTGCGCAAGGCCGAGGCCGTCGGTGTCGCCCTGCCCGACGACGTCGCCTTCCTGATCGCCAAGAACCTGCGCTCGAACGTCCGCGAACTCGAAGGCGCGCTCAATCGCGTGATCGCCTTCGCCCGCTTTCGCGAAACCCGCGTCGACCTCGACCTCGCCCGCGAAGCGCTCAAGGATCTCTTCGAACTCAATCGCCCGCCCGTCTCGATCGACAAGATCCAGCGCTCGGTCGCCGAGCAGTTCGGCATCAAGGTGGCCGACATGTTCTCCAAGCGCCGTCCGGCCAACATCGCCCGGGCCCGCCAGGTGGCGATGTACTTCTCCAAGGAGTTCACCCAGAAGAGCTTCCCCGAGATCGGCGAAGCCTTCGGCGGGCGCGACCACACCACCGTGATGCATGCGGTCAAGCGCGTCGCCGAACTGCGCCAGCACGATGCCGAGTTCAATCGCCAGCTGCACCTGGTCGAACAGGTGCTGCGCGCATGAGGCCTGTGGACAAGCGGGGGGTGCAAGCTGTGGACAGGGGTCGGATGACCCGTGGACCGGGCTGCGGACAATTCACCTCGAAATGTGGACAAGCCCGACGCGCCTTCGTGGCGCCCGGATTCATCCACAGCCGTCCCCAGACCGCGGCACACGATGTCCACAGGCGCGAAAGCTCCGGAAAGCCACGCCAGGACTGCCGCGGCGGCAACTCTCAACAGACTTGGCCCGCCTACATTCAACAGCAGCAACAGGATTAAAAGAAATGCTATTGATGAAAGCGAACCGCGACGCGATCCTCAAGCCGCTGCAGACGGTGGCGGGAATCGTCGAACGTCGCCATACCCTGCCGATCCTGGCCAACGTCCTGATCCGCAAGAACGAAGACACCATTTCCTTGCTGGCAACCGATGTCGAGATCCAGATCAGCACCGAAGCCGAACTGGGCGGCGAGCCGGGTCCGGCCGCCACCACGGTCGCCGCGCGCAAACTGATCGACATCCTGCGCAGCCTGCCCGAGAGCGCCGAAGTCAGCATCTCCCTGGACAACCGCAAGGCGAGCGTGCGCGCCGGCAAGAGCCGTTTCGCCCTGCAGACGCTGGGCGCCGACGACTACCCGACGGTCAGTGTTTCCGAAGACACCACGACGCGCTTCACCCTGCCCCAGGACAGGCTCAGGCACCTGTTCCACATGGTGCATTTCGCGATGGCCCAGCAGGACATCCGCTACTACCTGAACGGCCTGCTGCTGGTCACCGATGGCGACCTGGTGCGTGTCGTGGCCACCGACGGCCATCGGCTCGCCTACTGCCAGACCGAAGTCGAAGGCGCGGGACTCGTCCACCAGGAAGTCATCATCCCGCGCAAGACCGTGCTCGAACTCCAGCGCCTGCTCGCCGACAACGACGATCCCGTCGACATCACCGTCGCGCCCAACCAGGTGCGCTTCACCTTCGGTGGTGTCGAGATGATCTCCAAGCTCGTCGAAGGCAAGTTTCCCGACTACCAGCGCGTCATCCCGCAGGGATACACCCGGCGTCTGCTCATACGCCGCGACGACTTCGCGGCATCGCTGGGCCGCACTTCCATCCTCACGACCGAGAAATTCAAGGGCGTGCGCCTCGCCGCTTCGGACCAGGGCCTCAAGGTGCAGATCACCAACGCCGAGCAGGAAGAGGCCGTCGACGAGATCGAGGCCGAGTACACCGGCGATCCCATCGAAGCCGGCTTCAACGTGTCCTACCTGCAGGATGTCCTGGGCAACCTCAAGGTCGAGAACGTCTCGATGGAGTTCGGCGATTCCAACAGCAGCGCGCTTCTCACGATTCCCGACGACGACAGCTTCAAGTATGTCGTGATGCCGATGCGTATCTGAGCCAATAATGTCCATCAGTAAAGACGATCACAGCTACGATTCCGCCTCCATCCAGATCCTCGAGGGCCTCGAGGCCGTTCGCAAGCGGCCCGGGATGTACATCGGGGACACCTCCGACGGCACCGGCCTGCACCATCTCGTCTTCGAGGTCGTCGACAATTCCATCGACGAAGCCCTGGCCGGGCACTGCGACGAAATCATCGTCACCATCCATACCGACAACTCCATCTCGGTCATCGACAACGGTCGCGGCATCCCGATCGAGGTCAAGATGGACGACAAGCACGAGCCCAGGCGCTCGGCCGCCGAGATCGCCCTGACCGAACTGCATGCCGGGGGCAAGTTCAACCAGAACAGCTACAAGGTGTCCGGCGGCCTGCACGGCGTCGGCGTGTCCTGCGTCAACGCCCTGTCGCGCTGGCTGCGCCTGGTGGTGCGGCGCGACGGCAATGCCCACCTGATCGAGTTCGAGCGTGGGGTGCCGATCAACCAGGTGATCGAGATCCACGACGGCGCCGAGGTCGCGCCGATGAAGATCCTCGGGCCCACCGACAAGCGCGGCACCGAAGTGCACTTCCTGCCCGACACCGACATCTTCACCGACGTCGAGTACCACTACGAGATCCTCTCCAAGCGCCTGCGCGAGCTGTCCTTCCTCAACGACGGCGTCGCCATCAAGCTGGTCGACCAGCGCCAGGGCAAGGAGGAGGACTTCACCGGAACCGGCGGTGTGCGCGGCTTCGTCGAGTACATCAACCGGACCAAGCACACCATCCACCCGAACATCCTGCACTTTCGCGGCTCGCGCGAGCTCGACAACGGCCTGACCATCGGGGTCGAGGTGGCGATGCAGTGGAACGACTCCTACAACGAGCAGGTGCTCTGCTTCACCAACAACATCCCGCAGCGTGACGGCGGCACCCACCTCACCGGCCTGCGCGCGGCGATGACGCGCATCATCAACAAGTACATCGAGGAGAACGACTTCGCCAAGAAGGCGAAGGTCGCCACCTCCGGCGACGACATGCGCGAAGGCCTCACGGCGGTACTGTCGGTGAAGGTGCCCGAGCCGAAGTTCTCCTCGCAGACCAAGGACAAGCTGGTTTCCTCCGAAGTTCGGGCGCCGGTCGAGGAGATCGTTGCCGCCGGTATCGACGAGTTCCTGCTCGAGACCCCGAACGATGCGAAGATCATCGTCGGCAAGATCATCGATGCGGCGCGTGCGCGCGAAGCCGCCCGCAAGGCCCGCGACATGACCCGGCGCAAGGGCCTGCTCGACGGCGTCGGGCTGCCCGGCAAGCTCGCCGACTGCCAGGAAAAGGATCCGGCCAAGTCCGAGCTCTTCATCGTCGAGGGCGACTCCGCCGGTGGCTCGGCCAAGCAGGGCCGTGATCGCAAGAACCAGGCGATCCTGCCGCTGCGCGGCAAGGTGCTCAACGTCGAGAAGGCGCGCTTCGAGAAGCTGATTTCATCCGAGCAGATCGCCACCCTGGTGACCGCGCTGGGCACCAGCATCGGCGACGAGTTCGACGCCGCCAAGCTGCGCTACCACCGCATCATCATCATGACCGATGCCGACGTGGACGGCAGCCACATCCGCACCCTGCTGCTGACCTTCTTCTATCGGCAGATGCGCGAACTGGTCGAGCGCGGCCATATCTACATCGCCCAGCCGCCGCTCTACAAGGTCAAGCACGGCAAAGACGAGCGCTATCTCAAGGACGAGCACGAGATGAACCAGCACATGCTGCGACTCGCGCTCGACAAGGCGCAGCTCATCCCATCGCGTGGCGGCGATCCCATCTCGGGCGACGCCCTGGGCGAGCTGGCCCGCAAGTACCTGCTGGCCGAGGCCGTCATCGACCGGCTGTCGGGCATCATTGCCGTCGGCGCCTTGCGCGCCATCCTGGGCGGGGTCGAGATCGAGCTCTCCGACGAGCAGAGCGCCACCGCCTCGGCGGCCCGGCTCGAGGAAGCGATCGCGGCGCTGGACCTGATCCCGGCGACTTCCCCGCCGACCCGTGTGGTCGCGAGCTTCAACGACAAGCTCGAGCAGTGGCGCCTGAAGATCAGCAAGACCCGCCACGGCAACGTCCGGGTGAGCTACATCGAGCCCGAGTTCCTGCTCTCGGCCGACTACCGCGCCCTGCTCGACAGTGCGCAGACGGTATCCGGCCTCATCGGCGAGGGCGGCGAGATCCGTCGCGGCGAAGGTGACAAGGCCCGCTCGCAATCGGTGCGCGACTTCCATGCGGCGATGCGCTGGCTGCTCGCCGACGCCGAGCGCGGCGTTACCCGGCAGCGCTACAAGGGCCTGGGCGAGATGAACGCCGAGCAGCTCTGGGAAACCACCATGGACGCTTCGGTGCGCCGGCTGCTGAAGGTCCAGGTCGAGGACCTGATCGCCGCCGACGAGATCTTCACCACGCTGATGGGCGACGATGTCGAACCGCGCCGCGCCTTCATCGAGCAGAATGCGCTGGGGGCGAGGAACATCGACGTCTGACCGGTGTAAAGTTGGAGCGTTCGAAGCGGGTGTCTCAAGCGACTTTCCTTTCCCCAAGGGGCAACTGCAACTCCTCCACATCCAGCGTGAAGTTGAGCGGAACCTGGATCGGCTCTTTGTCTAGATTCTTGCTGTTGTAGACGTCTACATCAGTCTTGAGTTGGAAACAGTCGCCGACGATCTGCTGGCGCCTCTGGGCGAACGACCTCAGAAAGTGCGAACGTGGTGCCTTTTCGTCGTCCATGTCCGCCCAAAGCGACATTGTGCGGTTTCCATTCTTGACGCGGACCGCATGTTTGGCGCGGTAACGTTGCCCATCTTCGTTCGTGCGGTACTCCTCGCGCAAGCACTGCGCAATGTCTGACGCAATCGCATCGACGACCGTACGAAAGCTTGGTTTGTGGAGCCCATTCTGATAAGCCCACTCGGCGATCGCGTGAGGATCGAGGAAACCGTCATCTCCCACTTCGGACTGATAGCGTTCGATGTATGCCTTGATCTGATTTCCGTAAGCAGACATGTGAGCCCTCGGCACGTTACTCGGTGAACGATCCCCAGCCGTCGGCGTCGGCCGCGGACAAGACGAACGCTCGCACCTTCACTTGGTGTTTCCGTAAGAAGTCGTGCCGATTGAGACGACGCTGCAATTGGCCTACGACCAGTCCCGGGTGAACCTGAATGCGTTGCGCAAACCGCAGCACACGCTCTTCGGAGAAATATGGCTGCACTCGAGCGATAAAGTCGTCGAGTGCAGCGGTCGGAACGCAGAAGTCCGCTCCGGCGGCGTTGGCCAGAAGCTCACACTCCGGCAATTTCTCCTTCGAGTCGCCCACGTCGGTGTCGATGACCGCGCGGTTCTCTGCCTTACCGTCTTCGCGCAGTACATGCTCGATTTCGTGGCGAAGTACGAACCAGAAGTTGTCAATACGGTCGAACCGCAGGGTCATGCCGATGACAGGCTTGGCGTCGTCCAGCCAGAAGCACGCCCCGTCCATCTTCGACCCCGCAAGCGATTCGACGAACACTAGCCGCACACCCGATTCGGAAAGGATGCGAGGTGCGTGTCGAACCTCTTCAGGTGACAGGATGAGCTTACGTAGCGACTCAATGGCCGAGAGCAACTTCGCCTTCGAGTACGTCGGTACGATCTGCTGGTTCGCGATGGCCCGCACCCGAAACAGCCATGCAAGCTGCAGCGGTGTGGTGTTCGCCATGGCATGCGTCTTCTTCGCGACGTGACCCAGCTCTGGGGTGTCCGAGACGTTGGAGATGTCGAAGAACTCGCAGAAGCGCTGTTCCATGACCTCCACACTCTCGCTAGCATGTACCCACCCTCGACGGATCATCTCGCGCACGGGGAATCGGGTATACAGGCGCGCTTTTCGCGAAATGTTGTCGTTGGGCACGGTGACCTTGGAGAGTCGGTACTGGCTCTCCAAGGTCATCCAATAGTCTGGCGAAGTGCCAAAGGCTTCGCCAAGACCCTTGGCGGTTTCCGGGGTGATAGCGCGCTTCCCAGCGATGAGTTCGCTGATAAGACGTGGCGGGCGATCCAAGATGTCTGCCAGCTCTTGCTGGCTCCAGTCCCGAGCCTCCAGTTCCTCCCGCAGGAACTCGCCAGGCGGGAACACTTCGGCGGGTACGCGTGCGTTCATGGGCTCTCCAAACTTCTAGTGGTAGTCAACGATCTCGACGATTCCAATGATCTTGCAAGGATGGCCGCCGCGGATTTCCAAGATCAAACGCCATTGCAGATTGAGTCGCACTGAGTGCTGACCCAGCCGATCTCCTTTTAGCTTTTCGAAGTGCAGCGACTTTACTTGCATGAAGTCACGTTCATCTCGAAAGGCTCGAATCTGTTGCATCCGTTTCCGGTACGCCCGGACCACTTCTTGTGAGAAACCGGCAGTGAACTGTGGATCGGTTTCGAGGCGGTCCAAGTCGTCATCGTCGAACTCAACTCTCATCGATGAATTATCGGCGAACCTGTAGGCCATTGCAACCCATCTTTACACATCGTGTAAAGATGGGTTGCATATCTCTGAAACTACGTGCTGACTGCCCAGCCCGCCGCCGCCGCCAGCAGCACCACGATCACCGGCGGCACCCTGCCGGAGCGCAGCAGGCCGAACGCGGCAAGCGCCAGCCCGAAATCCGCCCAGGTGTGGATGGCGCTCGTCCAGAGCGGATCGTAGAGCGCCGCCGCAAGCACACCGACCACGGCGGCATTGATCCCGGCGATCGTCGATCGGGCTGCCTGGCGACGACGCAGGGTTTCCCAGAACGGCAGGGCGCCCACCACCAGCAGGAAGCCCGGCAGGAAGATCGCCAGCAGCATGGCGAGCCCGCCGATCCAGCCGCCCAGCGGCGCCGGCATCGCCGCGCCGAGACAGGCGGCGAAGCTGAACAGCGGCCCGGGCACCGCCTGCGCCGCGCCGTAGCCGGCCAGGAAGGCATCGGTCGATACCCAGCCATTGGGTACCACGCCGGCCTGCAGCAGGGGCAGCACCACATGGCCGCCGCCGAAGACCAGCGCGCCAGCCTGGTAGAAGGCGGACAGGCCGCCGAGGAGGATGGAGTCGCTGCCGGCGGCCAGCAGCGGCAGGCCGAACAGCAGGATGGCGCAGGTGGCGAGAAGCACCGCACCGGTGCGCCGCGAGACGCCGGGCTCGCGATGCTCCGCCGGCGGCGCCGGTTCCAGGCGCAGCGCCCAGCGGCCGGCCAGGGCACCCGCGATGATCGCCGCAACCTGCCCGAAGGTCGACGGAACCGCCAGCACCAGCAATGCCGCCAGCACCGCGATCCCGGCGCGCGGCCGGTCGGGACACAGGGAGCCCGCCATCCCGAGGACGGCCTGCGCCACGACGGCCACCGCGACCACCTTCAGGCCGTGCAGGGCGCCCGAAGCCGACAGGCCGGTCCACTGCGCCAGGCCGAAGGCGAAGAGGATCATCGCGATGGCCGAGGGCAGGGTGAATCCGATCCATGCCGCGATCGCCCCCGTCCAGCCGGCCCGTCCCAGCCCCAGGCCGATGCCCACCTGGCTGCTGGCCGGGCCCGGGAGGAACTGGCACAGGGCGACGAGATCGGAATAGCCGCGGTCGTCGAGCCAGCGACGCCGCTCGACGAATTCGGCGCGGAAATAGCCCAGATGCGCGACCGGGCCCCCGAAGGAGACCAGTCCGAGCTTCAGGAAGGCCAGGAACACTTCCTTGGCCGAGCCGTGCATGATGGGATCCGTCTCCTCAGAGTGGCGCCGCCCGCGCGGAATCCGGCAGGCCGAACACCCGATCGAAGCACAGGTTGTAGACGAAGGTATAGAACAGGAAGAACAGGATCAGGCCCAGGTCGAGCACGAAGGCATGCCACAGCGAGATCTCCAGCCACCAGGCGAAAAGCGGCACCAGCATGATCACCAGGCCGATCTCGAAGCCGAGGGCATGGGCGATGCGGCGGCCGATGCTGCGGCCACGCACCGCCTGCCGTGCTTCCCACCATTCGAAGGCGGTGTTGTAGACGAGGTTCCAGACGACCGCGACGGTCGTCGAAGCGACGGCCGCGATGCCCGCATGGCCGGCGCCCTGGCCCGACATCAGCACCAGGCCGACGGTCGTGATGGCGATCGCGATCAGTTCGTAGAACGCGACATAGACGATCTTTCTTCTGATTCCCTGCATGCAAGCACTCACATCAATCACCTTGCCAACAGGCAAGGCGGGCGGCCGACGACCGCCGGAATGTCGCACTATATGTTTGCTTGCCTGATGTATAAAGTCGGGAAATGTCAGGATTATTGAAAGACGATGGCGTTCTCCAGTGACAACATCCGGGTGTTCCTGGCGGTCCTGGATTGCGGATCCTTCTCCGCGGCGGCCCGCCGACTGGGCCGGGTGCCTTCCGCCGTCAGCATGGCGATCGCCCAGCTCGAGGCCGGGCTCGACCTGTCGCTCTTCGACCGCAGCGGGCGCGAGCCACGGGCGACGGCCGCCGCACGCTCCCTCGAGCCGCTGGCGCGCCAGGTGGCGAGCCGGATCCGGCAGCTGGATGCGCATGCGCACGCCTTGCACCGGGGGCTGGAGCAGCGCCTCGTCGTGGCCGTCGCCCCGGAACTGATGGCGAGCGCCTGGAGCCGGCCCCTGCCGACCCTGGCGCGCGAATTCCCGGCCCTCGAGGTCGACATCCTGACGGCGCCGCAGGTCGATGCCTTGCGCCTGGTGCACGAGGGCGTCGTCCATCTCGCCCTGGTGTTCGAGCGCCCCGCCCCGGACGAACGCGAGGCGTTCCAGGAACTCGGCAGCGAGATCATGGTGGCGGTCATGGCTCCCGAGCATCCGCTCGCACGACGGATCGGGCTGCGCTTGCGAATCGAGGACCTGATCGACCTGCGCCAGATCGTGGTCGCGAGCCGAAGCGGTGGGCAGGCCGATCCCCGCTTCGTCCTGTCGCGGCAGACCTGGCGGACCGACAACCATCTCGCCACCTTGCGCCTGGTGCAGGCCGGGCTCGGCTGGGCCTACCTGCCGAAGGCGCTGGTGCAGGCTCCGGTCGACGCGGGCGAGCTCATGGCGATCGAGTTCGACAACATCAGCAACCAGATGCAGCTGTGGGTCGACGTCGTCTGGTCCCGGGAGCGGGCGCTGGGGTTGGGCGCCCGGCGCTACATCGAGCTGATGCGCGAAGCCGCTTGAGCGCTCGCTTCAGATGATCAGTCGCCCGGCGCCAGCCAAAGGCTCCCGGCAGGGACGTCCGGATGCGCTTGGAGGCGCGCCCCGGACGGCGGCTCGGCGGGTACCTCGTCGGCATGTCGCTGCGCCGGGGCCTCGGCGGCGGTCCGCTCGAGCGCCTCGAGCCCGCGCCGCAGCCAGGCCAGGGCCGCTTCCCGTTCGGAAGGATGACACAACAGGATCCACCGCGAACCGGCCGGCAGGCCGTCGAGCCGGGCGGCGGGGTCGTCGGAGAGCAGCCAGCGCGACTCGATGCGATCGGCTGGCGCGATCCAGGCCTGCCGCCGCGCCATCTGCGCGGATTGCGAGTGCCTCATCGCCTCGGGCGCCGGTCGTGCCTGTGGTGCCGCCGGCGTCGGCGGCGCGATCATTGCGGAGTCGGCCGCATTGCCGTCCTTCGCGCCTCCGCCGGCGCCGGCCCGGGACCCGCTCACCGCACCGGCTTGCGGGCCTGATGCCGCTGCGCTCCGGCTTTCGGTTTCCGCCACGGTTCCGGTGAACATCGCTTCCGGGGGCGATTCGAGGCTCATCCGCAGGCCCACGCCCAGGGCGAGCACCGCCGCCAGGCCACCGCCGGCGTAGCGCCACCAGCCCACCGGCAGGCGCCAGCGCCGTTTCGCAGGCACCGTCCCGCCCGATCGCGTCCGCAGCCAGTCCCGGGTTGCGGGCGAGAGTTCGGCGTCGATCGCCGCGGTCGGATCCGCGCCGCGCGCGATCTCCCCGAGCACCGCCTCGCGCCGGGCGGCCTGCGCGGCCTGTTGTCGTGCGATCCCCGCGAGCACCGCCGTTTCGAGGCGAGCCGGTGGTTCGAAGGCCGGCGCATTCCCGCGAAGGCCGGCGAGCATTTCCTGGAACTGCGCCGCCATCCCCGTTGGCGGTTCATGAACCGGCAGTTCGCGCAGTGCGGCGGCCAGCGGGCCCCGGCCGTCGATGAAGGCTTCGACCGGGTCTTGCGAATCCCCGCGCCGATCCGTCGGCCCGCTTGCCCGCCGGCTCATCGACTGGCCTCGAGCCGGCCGCGCAGCGCCCGGTAGGCATAGCGCAGTCGGCTGCGCACGGTTTCGATGCCGGCGCCGACCGTGGTCGAGACATCCTCGAGGGAGAGATCGGCGAAATAGCGCAGCACGATCACTTCGCGCTGCGCCACCGGCAAGGCCATCAGGGCCGCGTGCAGCAGCTGCCGGGATTCGCCCGCGAGCAGTGCCGCTTCGGGTTCGACCACGCCCCGGTCCGGCCCGTGGCCCGTCGCGTGGCCCGCTGCACCGCCCTGCCCGCTTCGCGCGAGCGCTTCGTCGACATCGATGTCCTCGCGCAGCCGCTCGCCGGCGGCCCGTCGCGCATCGATGAAACCGTTGCGGGCGATCTGGAACAGGTAGGTACGAAACGCCGCCCTGCCCGGCTGGTAGTCCGCGCAGCGACTGATCAGCTTGAACCAGGTCTTCTGGGCGAGATCCTCGGCTTCGTCCAGCCTGCCATCGCAAAGCCAGGCGAGGAAATTGAAGAGCGCGCGATTGTGGCGCGCGAACAGTTCCGTCGCCGGTTCCTGGATCAGGCCGCGCGCCACCAGAAGCATCAGGTCTTCGTCGGGCAGTTCGGCGAGCCCGCTGTTCGGGCCCGTGTCGGCTGGCTTCATGGATCTCGATGTGCAGGAAGTCCAGGCCGAATCATCGCGCGATTCGGCCCCGGGCATCGGGGCGCCGCGCGGCTTGCGGCGCCCACGTCACAAGAGTGATGGCGAAGCACGCCGGCATCAGCCGCCGCCGGAGTCCGCTCGCGGAGCGCGCGTTCCGAGCGTGGCGGCGAGATCGACCAGGCGCAGGAACTCGCCGCGATAGCCGAAGCGATCCTCGCCGCGGGCGTCCGCCGCCAGCCTGCGCACCGCCCGCCAGTCCCAGCCGTCGGTATACCGGCCGCCGCGCAGCAACTGCCCGAAGCCGGCCACCGCGATCGCGAAGCGGCTGTCGGCATCGGCCGCATCGAGCTTGCGGACATCGGCACCGGTCACCGGGCGTGTCAGCAGGATGCTGTCGTTCCCGCCGGGACGCTTGTAGCGCAGCTTCACGAAGGCGAACTCGGTCGCTTCGGCGGCCGCGCCGCCGTGCCGGCCCACGGCCCGGGATGCGCCCTGCCCTGTTTCGTTCGCCCGGATTCCCGCCGCGCCCGTCTGCCTCGTCCTGTTGCCGTCGTAGCGTGGCGGATCGATGTAGCCCGGCGCGCCGGCCAGCGTCAGTTCGTAGAGCGCGGTCACGGAATGGCCGGCGCCGATGTCGCCGGCATCGACCCGGTCGTTGTTGAAGTCCTCGCGGGCCAGCATGCGGTTCTCGTAGCCGATCAGGCGGTATTCGGCAACGCGCGCCGGATTGAACTCGACCTGGATCTTCACGTCGCGCGCGATCGTCTCGAGCGTCGAGCTCGCTTCGTTCACGAGCACCTTGTGCGCTTCCATCAGGCTGTCGATGTAGGAATAGGCGCCATCGCCGGCATCGGCGAGCCGTTCCATCAGGTGCTCGTTGTAGTTCCCCGAGCCGAAGCCCAGGGTCGAGAGCGCGATGCCGGACTTGCGCCGCTCCTGCACCATCGACTCGAGCTGGCCGAAGTCGGTGACGCCGACGTTGAAGTCGCCGTCGGTGGCGAGCAGGATGCGATTGATGCCGCCATCGATCCAGGCCTGCTGCGCGGTGCGGTAGGCGAGTTCGATGCCGCTCGCGCCGGCGGTACCGCCGCCGGCCTGCAGCGTCTCGATGGCGTTGGTGATCGCGAGCGTATCGTCGCCGGCGGTAGCCCGCAGCACCAGCGTCGTGCCCGAGGCGTAGGTGACGATCGAGATCCGGTCCTGCGGCCGCAGCCCCTGGACCAGCAGCCTGAGCGAGGACTTCAGCAAGGGCAGCTTGTCGGCGCTGCGCATCGAGCCCGAGACATCGACCAGGAAGACGAGATTGGCTGGCGGCAGGTCCTCGCGCGCCCGGTCCTCGCCCTTGATCCCGATGCGCAGCAGGCGGGCGCCCTCGCGCCAGGGGCTGTCGACCATCTCGGCATGGACCGCGAAGGGCTGATCTTCCGACGGGCCGGCATAGTCGTAGGGGAAGTAGTTGATCATCTCCTCGACACGCACCGCATCCTTCGGCGGCAGGCGCCCGGCCACGAGCATGCGGCGGACATTGCTGTAGCTGCCGGTGTCGACATCGATGCCGAAGGTCGAGACCGGCGCCTCGGAGACCCGACGCACCGGGCTGGATTCGAAGGACTGGTAGCGTTCGCGGTCGACCCCTGGTGGCGCCGGCATCGGGAAGGGACGCGCGACGGGACTGGGCATCGTCCCCGGCATCGGCGCTGCGAAGGCCTGGGCGGTCCGCGCGGCCTCGCGCCGGTGCGCGATGTCGCCGCCCGTGTCGGTGACCGGCGCATCCCGCGAGTCGATGGCGCAGGCGCTGGCGAGCAGCATGAGCACGAGGGCGGGCAAGGCGGTGCGTTTCATGTCGTTTCCCGAAGGGTGGTTTCGGATGAAACGATCGAGCGCCCGCAACCGGGTCGATTACCGGAGACCGATTCGAAACAGCAGGTAAGCTGATGGTCCGGAAACCGGCCAGCCGGAGGCCACCATCCCCATGACTCAGCCCCGCATATGGGTCGACGCCGACGCCTGCCCCGGCGTGATCAAGGACATCCTGTTCCGTGCGAGCCGCCGCACCGGCACGCCGCTGACCCTGGTCGCGAACCAGCCGCTGGCCGTGCCGGCTTCCGTGCACATCTCCTTCCTCCAGGTGCCGCGCGGTTTCGATGTGGCCGACCGGGAGATCGTCGACCGGATGAATGCCGGCGACCTGGTGGTCACCCAGGATATCCCGCTGGCCGCCGAGGCAATCGCGAAGGGAGGACTCGCTATCAGCCCGCGCGGCGAGAGCTATACACCGGAGACCATCGGTGAACGCCTCGCGATGCGGGATTTCATGGATTCACTACGTTCGACCGGAATCGATACGGGCGGGCCGGCGGCCCTCGGGCCGCGCGACAGCCAGGCCTTCGCTCGCCAGCTCGATGCCTGGCTCAGCCGAAATCCTCGGTGACGCCGTAGGGCTTGCCGCGCTCATCGACGCCGGTGTCGCCGACCATGGGGGTACCGTCGACATTGAGCGTGGGGCCGCAGCCGAGCAGGCGGCGGATACCGGCATCGGAACGCGCCTTGAACGTACGGTATTTGCCGTCTTTTGTGTCGAACGCCAGCGTTTTGGCGGTCATCTTCGCCAATGAGCGACGCGCGCCGATGGTTTGCGGGTTCGCTCGCCGGACCGGTTTCCGGCCGGGTTCCACCGACTCCAGCGCCTCGTCCGGTGGCCGGAGCGTGGTGGCGCCCGCCGCCGTTTCCCCAGCATGGCCGGCCGTGGCGGTATCGCGGCCCAGGAGCTTCCAGAGGAATTCCAGCATGATCACCCTCACCTCGAGCGACCGGCATCGGAGCCCGTCAACCCGTCTATCGATCCCACATCGGAATTCTTGAGTCCGGAATCCGGATCCGGTCGCCGGGAAAGGCGGGCGAAAGACCGCCAGTTCATGCTTGTCGCCTCTTGTGATGGATCAAGCCCGACGATGCCGCAATGCGGGAACATCAGGGCAAGGGAGGACAGAAATGGAGTTCACGCATTCGGCGCGCTCGCTGGAACTGCAACGCCGGGTCGCCGACCTGATCGACCGCTGGGTGCTGCCGGCCAATCCCGAGTGGTACCGCGCCGTCGCGGCTGGCGACTACCCGCCGGCCTTTCTCGCCGACCTGAAGGCCTACGCCAAGTCCGAGGATCTCTGGAACTTCTTCCTGCCCAGCCTCGGCGAGGACGAGCCCGGCATCGGGCTTTCGCATGTGGAGTACGCGCCGCTCGCCGAGCTGATGGGGCGGGTGCCCTGGTCGGCCGAGGTGTTCAACTGCAGCGCGCCCGACACCGGCAACATGGAGCTGCTCAAGCTCTTCGCCACGCCCGAACAGTACCGCCGCTGGCTGCGGCCCCAGCTCGAGGGCGAGATCCGGTCGGCCTTCGCCATGAGCGAGCCCGATGTCGCTTCCTCGGACGCGACCAACATCCGCACCACGATCTGCCGCGACGGTGACGAGTATGTCGTCGACGGCCGCAAGTGGTTCATCACCGGGGTCGCCCATCCCGACTGTCGCTTCGTGATCGTGATGGGCGTTTCGGATTCCGACGAGGATGCCCCGCGGTGGTCGCGCCACAGCATGATCATCGTGCCGATGGACACGCCGGGCCTGTCGGTGGTCCGCAACATTCCGCTTCTCGGCCATGTCGCGCCCGAAGGACATTGCGAGCTCGTGTTCCGCGATGTGCGGGTCCCGGCCGACCATCTGCTGGGTGAAGAAGGGCAGGGCTTCGCGATGGCGCAGGCCCGGCTGGGCCCGGGGCGCATCCATCACTGCATGCGCACCATAGGGCAGTGCGAGGTCGCGCTCGAGCTGATGTGCGACCGGGCGCTGGAGCGCCGCGCCTTCGGCCACTACCTGCACAGTTATGCGAACGTCCAGCAATGGATCGCCGAGTCGCGCCTCGAGATCGACCAGGCGCGCCTGCTGGTGCTGCACGCCGCCTGGAAGATCGACACCGAGGGCAACAAGGGAGCGCGCGCCGAGGTGGCCGGCATCAAGGTGGTGGCCGCCCGTCTCCAGACCCGGGTGCTGGACCGTGCGATCCAGCTCTTCGGCGCAATGGGCCTGACGCCCGACACGCCGCTGGGCGAATTCTTCCGCTGGGGCAGGGCGCTGCGCCTGCTCGACGGACCCGATGAAGTCCACCTGCGCACCGTCGCCCGCCTCGAACTCGACCGGGCCCGCGCGAACCCGGGCCGCTCCAGCGCCTACTTCACCATGCCGGAACGACTCTAGAAATGGGGTCAGACTCGATTTTCCTTTGGAAAATCGAGTCTGACCCCATTTCGATGCGTCGCCTGACGCCTAGTGGCGATGCCCGTGGCTGTCGCCGTGCGCCGGGGTGGTCAGCGGCTTGACCGGCACCTGGATGTCCATGGTCGTGCGCTTGCCGGCGTCATCTTCGAACACGAGCGATACCGGGATCTCGGTGCCTTCCTCCAGCGGTGCGGGCAGCTGCATCAGCATCAGGTGATAGCCGCCCGGGCGCAGTTCGACCGCCTTGCCGGCGGGCAGCTCGAGCGAGTCGATCGCGTTCATCTTCATGACGTTGTTCTCCATCTTCATCTCGTGGATCTCGGCGACGCCCGCCGCGGTCGAACTGGCCGCGACCAGCCGGGTGTCGGTGCTGGAGGTCAGGGTCATGAAGGCGCCGCTGGCCTTCTGCTGGGGCACGGTCGCACGCGCCCAGGCGTCGGCGACGGTGACTTCGGCATGGGCAAGGGTGCCGGCCAGCGACAGGAACAGGGCGGTGAAGGTGGTGAACAGGGCGCGCGCCGGCGGCGCGAAGGGAAACGAACGGGTGTGCATGGAATCCTCGTCTGGAAGTCGATTGCTCGCCGCCCGATCGGCGCGGCGAAGCGGCTGGGCCGGCGACCTGGCGTCGGCCCGGACAATGGCTTCAGGCGAGTGACGGTGGGCCGCGAGCCTCGGCGAATTCGCGGCCGGCCGGATGGCCGGGTGCCGTCGTGGCGGCGGCAAGCTTGCGGGCGATCGCAGCCGGATCGGCCGGCCTGGCCGGCAGCGCCGGCGGGGGCAGGGCATCGGGATGGACAAGGACGGGACAGCAGCAGTCGCCGAGATGGAGATGCCCCGACGGGTGCCCCGGCGCGTCGCTTCCAGCCGGGGCGCACAGCACGCCGCTGGCCATCTGCAAGGCCCGCAGTTCGGCCGAAGCGGCGCGCAGCGACACCGAACCGGCCGCACTGGCGACCAGGGCTGAGACCAGCATGGCCGCCAGCCCCAGGGCGAGCAGCCTGATGGCGCGTATCCTGGACGGTCCGATCATGTGCGGATTCTAGACCGGCGCGCCGGCTGCGGCACGCATCGGGATGGCACGACCATCCCGGCCTGCCGTGCCGACCCACTCAGGCGAGCTCGGCCAGCACGCCACGGTCGTAGGCATCGAGATCGGCGAACCGACCTTCACGCACCTTGCTCGCCCAGTCGTGATTGGCGATCAGGGCGCGACCGACGGCAACGAGGTCGAACTCCTCGCGCTCCAGGCGGCGCAGCAGTTCGTCGAGCGATGCCGGTTCGGATTTCTCGCCGCCGAAGGAGGCGACGAACTCACCCGACAGGCCGACCGAGCCCACCGTGATCGTCGGCAGGCCGGTCAGCTTCTTCGCCCAGCCCGCGAAGTTCAGTTCCGAACCTTCGAACTCGGGTTCCCAGAAGCGGCGCGTCGAGCAGTGCAGGACATCGACGCCGGCGTCGACCAGCGGTTCGAGCCAGCTCGCCATTTCCTGTGGCGTGTGCGCGAGCCGGGCCGGGAAGTGCTGCTGCTTCCACTGCGACAGGCGGATGCAGATCGGAAAGTCCGGGGCGGTGGCGCTGCGTACCGCCCGGATCACCTCGCAGGCGAAGCGGGTGCGTTCGCCCAGACTGGCGCCGCCGAAGCGGTCGGTTCGCTGGTTGCTGCCGTCCCAGAAGAACTGGTCGATGAGATAGCCGTGCGCACCGTGCAGCTCGACGCCGTCGAAGCCGAGCCGTTTCGCATCGGCCGCGGCGCGTGCGAACGCGGCGATCGTCGCCTCGATGTCGGCGTCGCTCATGGCGATGCCCGATTCACGTCCCGGACGCGAGATGCCGGATGGGCTCTCGAAGGGTTGCGGCGGTCGCCAGGTGCCCGAGCCGCTGCGCAATGCCCCCACATGCCAGAGCTGCGGCCATATCCTGCCGCCGACGGCATGCACCGACTCGAGCACCCGCGCCCAGCCGGCGAGCGCGGCTTCCCCGTGGAAGTACGGCACGTCCGGGTCGTTGGCCGCCGAGGGGCGATCGACCACGGTGCCTTCGGTGATGATCAGTCCGACATCCTGCTCGGCGCGACGGCGATAGTAGGCGGCGACATCCGGGCCCGGAACGCCGCCCGGCGAGAAGGACCGCGTCATCGGGGCCATCACCACCCGGTTCGCAAGCGCAAGGCCGGCAATCTCGACCGGTTCGAAGAGGCGGGCAGTGCCGGGGCGTTTCCCGGTGCGGTTGTCGGTCATCCATGAATCCTTTCTGTGGTGTGTCCGGCCCGGCGTCGGAAACATCCGCTGCTCCGCGACCGGTCGTAAATGCTTCACAAACCTAAGTAGTTTCTCGATCGTGCAGCGTACGGTCGATGACTATAAACTGCCCCACGCTTTGAAGGCCCGGTGGTTGAGCCCAGAATTCATCGATCGAGACAGAACCCAGGTCCTGACATCGAATCAGTCCGCGAGCGACCGACGCTGCGCGGTGAGGGTGCCTTGTCGGTCAAGGCCGGGGACCTGATCCGGCTGTTGCAGCTCACGAGCGGATGCTCGGAAGGAGACACCAAGGAGTGAGTGGCGAAACGCTTCTCAGTGTGCAGGGAGTGACAGTCCGCTTCGGTGGCATCACCGCCCTCGATGCCGTCGGATTCGATGTTGCCAAGGGCGGCGTCTGCGGCCTGATCGGCCCCAACGGCGCCGGCAAGACGACGCTGTTCAACTGTCTTTCCCGGCTCTATTCCTACGAATCGGGCGACATCCTGTTCGAAGGCAAGTCGATCACCAATGTTCCGGTGCACCAGATGGCCGGCCTGGGCATCGGCCGCACCTTCCAGAACCTCGCGATGTTCGGGACCATGTCGGTGCGCCAGAACATCATGGTCGGCGCCCATTGCCGATCGAGCGCCGGCTTCTTCGGCAGCCTGCTCAACCTGGCGACGGTGCGCAGCGAGGAGCGGCGCCTGATCGCGCGGGCCGACGAACTGATCGACGCCTTCGATCTCGGCCGCTACGCCGATTTTCCGGTGGCTTCCCTGCCGTTCGGCATCCAGAAGCGGGTCGAGTTCGCGCGCGCGCTGGCGGCCGATCCCAAGCTGCTGCTGCTCGACGAGCCGGCCGCCGGGCTCAACCACGAGGAACTCTCCGGCCTGGCCGACATCATCCGCATGGTGAGCAACCGGTTCGGCATCACGGTGCTGCTGGTGGAGCACCACATGAGCCTGGTGATGGAAGTGTCCGACCATATCGTCGTGCTGAACTTCGGCGCCAAGATCGCCGAAGGAACCCCGGCCCAGGTCCAGGCCCACCCGGACGTCATCGCGGCCTATCTCGGTGCGCCGGCCGCGGCGGAGGCATCATGAGCCGCCTTCTCGAAGTCAGGAATCTCGACGCCTCCTACGGTTCGACCAAGGTCCTGTTCGACATCGCATTCGGCCTCGAGGAGGGCGGCATCACCGCGATCCTCGGCGCCAACGGCGCCGGCAAGACGACGACCCTGCGCGCCCTGTGCCAGATCTGCCGCACCAGCGGCTCGATCCAGCTCGGCGGCAAGGAACTCGTCGGCATGGCGACCGAGGACGTCGTGCGCCTCGGAGTTGCGCATGTGCCCGACGGGCGCGGCACCTTCACCGGCGTGTCGGTCGAGGAGAACCTGCGCCTGGGCGCCTATGCCCGTCGCGACAAGCGTGGGGTCGCCGAGGACATCGAGCGCATGTACGAACGCTTCCCGCGCCTGCGCGAACGGCGCAACCAGCAGGCCGGCACCCTGTCGGGCGGCGAACAGCAGATGCTCGCAATCAGTCGCGCGCTGATGTTGCGCCCGCGCCTGCTGCTGCTCGATGAGCCGTCCTTCGGCCTCGCGCCGCTGATCGTCGCCGAGATCTTCGAGATCATGCGTCGCATCAATACCGAGGACAAGGTCAGCATGCTGCTGGTCGAACAGAACGCCTCGCTCGCGCTCGACCTCGCCGACAACGCCTACCTGCTCGAGACCGGCAAGGTGGTGGTGTCGGGCACGAGCGAGCAGATCAAGAACGACGAGACGGTACGCAAGGCGTATCTCGGTTTCTGAGCCGGGCTCGGAAACACAGGGGATTGGGAGCATCCATGGAGGCATTCATTCAGCAGCTGGTCGCCGGCCTTGCCACCGGCGGCATCTATGCTGCGCTCGCCCTGGCGCTGGTGATGATCTACCAGTCGACCCACCTGATCAATTTCGCCCAGGGCGAGATGGCGATGTTCAGTACCTACATCGGGTGGCAGCTGCTCCAGTACGGGCTGTCCTACTGGACGGCCTTCCTGCTGGCCATCCTCATCTCCTTCATCGGCGGGATGGTGATCCAGCGGACCATCCTGCGCCCGGTCGAGCGGGCGCCGATCCTGACCAACGTGATCGTCTTCATCGGCCTGCTGGTGATCTTCAACTCGGTTGCCGGCTGGATCTGGGAGCACACGGTCAAGGCCTTCCCGTCGCCGTTCCCGAGCGACGCCTGGTATGCGACCAGCTACTTCTCGGCGCACAACATCGGCTCGGTGGCGGTCACCCTGCTGATGCTGCTGGCGCTCTTCGCGTTCTTTCGCCTGACCCCGATGGGGCTGGCGATGCGGGCCGCGGCACAGAACCCCGACTCGGCCCGGCTCGTCGGCATCCGGGTGTCCTGGATGCTGGCGCTGGGCTGGGGCCTGGCGGCGGCGATCGGCGCCGTCGCCGGCATGATGATCGCGCCGGTGGTGTTCCTCGACCCGAACATGATGGCCGGCATCCTGCTCTACGGGTTTGCCGCCGCGCTGCTGGGCGGCATCGACAATCCGCTGGGAGCGGTGGTCGGCGGCTTCATCGTCGGCGTGGTCGAGAACCTGCTCGGCGCCTACGTGATCGGCACCGAGCTCAAGCTCACCGTTGCGCTGGTCCTGATCGTCGGGATCCTCATGGTCAAGCCGGCGGGCCTGTTCGGCAAGCACCTGGTGACACGGGTATGAGGTCGTTAATCATGGGATCGCCGAATTCGTCGCGCGGCTTGTCGAACCCGCAGTTGCTCGCCTGGATCGTCGGGCTGGTCGCGGTCGCCCTCCTGCCCTTCCTGGTCAGGAACTACGTGGTGTTCCAGTTCACCCTGGTCTGGGTCTACGCGATCGCGGTGCTGGGGCTGAACATCCTCACCGGCTACAACGGCCAGATCTCGCTCGGCCATGGCGCGTTCTACGCGGTGGGCGCCTACACCGCCGCGATCCTGATGGATATCGGCGCCATGCCGTACTGGCTGACCCTGCCGGTGGCGGCGGTCATCTGTTTCGCGGTCGGCTACCTGATGGGCTTCCCGGCGCTGCGCCTCGAAGGCCACTACCTGGCGCTGGCAACGTTCGCGCTGGCCGTCGCGATGCCGCAGCTGCTCAAGTGGAAGGTGATCGAGGACTGGACCGGTGGCGTGCAGGGCATCGTGCTGATGAAGCCCGAGCCCTTGTTCACGTTCACGCTGTTCGGCCAGAAGTTCAACGACGATCGCTGGCTGTACTTCATGTGCCTGATCGTCATGCTGCTGATGTTCTGGCTCGCCCGCAACCTGCTGCGGGGCCGGGTCGGCCGGGCGCTGATCGCGATCCGCGACCATCCCACCGCTGCCGCGGCGATGGGCATCAACCTGCCGGTCTTCAAGTCGCTCACCTTCGGTGTTTCCGCGGCGTACACCGGCGTGGCCGGTGCGCTCGGGGCGATCGTGGTGGCCTTCGTGGCGCCCGACAGCTTCCATGCGCTGCTGTCGATCACCTTCCTGGTCGGCTGCGTGGTCGGCGGGCTGGCATCGATCCACGGCGCCATCTTCGGCGCCCTGTTCATCCAGTTCATCCCCAACATCGCCGACCAGATTTCGCGGTCCGCGCCCTGGGCGGTCTACGGGATCTTCCTGATCGTGTTCATGTACATCATGCCTTTCGGCTTTGCCGGCCTGCTGCACAAGCTGTCGTATCGCTGGAAGACGCGGCACGTCGGTCGCTAGTACGGCTGCCGGCATTGCCGGCAGCCGCTTCACCGGTTGATTGACAGGATCACCGGGTGACGGAAAAGAAAAGAGCTCTCGGAGACAGTCGGATCCATTGGGCGGTGTCGGATTTCCGCAGGACATGCCAGGCATGTCGGCGTCATCCGGCCCGGAGGCGTTCAGCAGTCCAGGGGCAGCGGCGATCGACGCCGGGCCGGGACTTGCCACCAGAGGAGAAGACGTCATGCGCAAGCAGGTTCTGAGCACCGCGTTCGCCGCGGCGGCACTGGTAGCGCTTGCTGCCGGTGTCCAGGCCAAGGAGTACGGGCCGGGTGTCACCGACACCGAAATCAAGATCGGCAACACCATGCCGTACTCGGGTCCGGCGTCGGCCTACGGCACGATCGGCAAGGCCCATGCCGCGTACTTCGCGATGGTCAACGACCAGGGCGGCGTCAACGGGCGCAAGATCAACTACATCACCTACGACGACGGCTACAGTCCGCCGAGAACCGTCGAACAGACCCGCAAGCTGGTCGAGCAGGACGAAGTGCTGGTGCTCATGGCGCAGCTCGGCACGCCGTCGAACACGGCGATCCACAAGTATGTGAACAGCAGGAAGGTGCCCCACCTGTTCCTGTCCACGGGGGCGTCGAAGTGGGATGATCCGGAGAACTTCCCCTGGACCATGGGCTGGCAGCCCAACTACCCGAACGAGACGAAGGGCTATGGCAAGCACATCCTGAAGAACAACCCGCAGGCGAAGATCGCCGTGCTCTACCAGAACGACGACTACGGCAAGGACTACCTGAATGGCCTCAAGGAAGGCCTGGGTGACAAGTACGCCGAGTTGGTCGTCTCGGAGGTCTCCTACGAGGTCACCGACCCCACCATCGACAGCCAGATGGTGACCATGAAGTCCTCGGGGGCCGACACCTTCGTGAACATCACCACGCCGAAGTTCGCGGCGCAGGCGATCAAGAAGGCCGCCGAGATCGACTGGAAGCCGGTGCACTACCTCAACAGCGTGTCGAACTCGGTCGGTGCGGTGCTCACGCCGGCCGGCCTCGAGAACGCCAAGGGCATCTACTCGGCGTTCTACCTGAAGGATCCGGTCGATCCGCAATGGAAGGACGACAAGGACTTCCAGGAGTGGACCGCCTGGATGGACAAGTACCTGCCCGACGGGGACAAGCTGAGCTCCTTCAACGTCATCGGGTACGCGCACGCGTTCACCATGGTGAAGGTCCTCGAGGCCTGTGGCGACGAGCTGACGCGCGAGAACGTCATGAAGCAGGCGGCGAACATGGACTTCGAGGCGCCGATGCTGTTGCCGGGCCTGCGCATCCAGACCTCGCCCACCGACTTCGCCCCGATCGAGGACGAGCATATCGGCCAGTTCAACGGCACCAGCTGGGATCTGCAGGGCGCCATGTAGGCGCAAGCGATGCCGGCTGCGCCGGCATCGACGCTACGTGGGAACGGCGGGCCCCGGCCCGTCGTCCCAGCGTCGCGCCACCGTACCACTCCGAGGGGAGCGCGGAGATGCTGGCCATCCGCACCGACCCCCGCCCATCGGCCGGCAATCCCGACACGGAGGATCCACATGCTTTCGATTTCCAAGAAGCTCCTGATGGGCGCCTCGCTCGCCGTTCTCGCGCTCTCGTCGCAGGCCAAGGAGTACGGTCCGGGTGTTACCGACACCGAGATCAAGATCGGCAACATCATGCCGTACTCGGGACCGGCGTCGGCCTACGGCGTCATCGGCAAGGCCGAAGCCGCCTATTTCCAGTACATCAACGACCAGGGCGGCATCAACGGGCGCAAGATCGAATTCGTTTCCCTCGATGACGGCTACAGTCCGCCCAAGGCGGTCGAGCAGACCCGCAAGCTGGTCGAACAGGACGAGGTCCTGCTCGTCTTCCAGGCGCTCGGTACGCCCTCGAATTCGGCGGTGCAGAAGTACATGAACAGTCGCAAGGTGCCGCAACTGTTCGTGGCGACCGGCGCATCGAAGTGGAACGATCCGGAGAACTTCCACTGGACCATGGGCTGGCAGCCGACCTACTTCGACGAAGCCGTGATCTACGCCAAGCATGTCCTGAAGAACGATCCCGACGCGAAGATCGGCATCCTCTACCAGAACGACGACTTCGGGAAGGACTACCTGGACGGCTTCAAGGCGGGCCTGGGCGACAAGTACGGTTCGATGGTCGTCGCCGAGATCTCCTACGAGGTCACCGACCCCACGATCGACAGCCAGATGGTGTCGCTCAAGGGCTCGGGCGCAGACACCTTCTTCAACATCACCACGCCGAAGTTCGCGGCGCAGGCGATCAAGAAGGCGGCCGAGATCGACTGGACGCCGGTGCACTATATGACCGTCGTGTCGGCTTCCATCGGCGCGGTCCTCGAGCCCGCCGGCCTGGAGAACGCCAAGGGCATCTACACCGGCTTCTACCTGAAGGATGCGACCGATCCGCAGTGGCAGGACGACCCGGGATTGAAGGACTGGACGGCCTGGATGGACAAGTACCTGCCGACGGCGGACAAGGCGGACGGCTTCTATGTCTTCGGCTACACGGTGGCGCAGACCATGGTGCAGGTACTGAAGCAGGCGGGCGACGAGCTCACTCGCGAGAACATCATGAAGCAGGCCGCGAACCTCGATCTGGAGCTGCCGATGTTGTTGCCCGGCATCCGGATCAAGACTTCGGAAACGGACTACGGCCCGATCCAGTCGCTGCAGATCGGCCAGTTCAACGGGACCATCTACGAACTGTCGGGCGAGATCATCGGGCAGTGATCGGCCGGACCCGCGCTACGTGAAAACGGCGGGTCGCCGACCCGCCGTGCCAGGCTTTCCTCGTCGTATCATGATCCTCAGGGGACTGCGGAGATGCTGGCCATCCGCACCTCCGTAATCCAAGCGGCCAGCAATCCCGAGACAGAGACACATCCGCATGCTTTCGATCCGCAAGAAGCTCCTGGTGGGCGCTTCGCTCGCCGTCCTCGCGTTCTCGTCCCAGGCCAAGGAGTACGGTCCGGGTGTTACCGACACCGAGATCAAGATCGGCAACATCATGCCGTACTCCGGTCCGGCGTCCGCCTACGGCACCATCGGCAAGGCCACCGGCGCCTACTTCGACATGGTCAACGACAAGGGCGGCATCAACGGTCGCAAGATCAACTACATCACCCTGGACGATGGCTACAGCCCCCCGCGGGCGGTCGAGCAGGCCCGCCGGCTGGTCGAGCAGGAGGAAGTGCTGCTCATCATGGAACCCCTGGGCACGCCGTCGAACTCGGCAATCCACAAGTACATGAACAGTCGCAAGGTCCCGCAGCTCTTCGTGGCGACCGGCGCATCGAAGTGGAACGACCCGAAGAAGTTCCCCTGGACCATGGGCTGGCAGCCGAACTACTACGACGAGGGCGCCATCTACGCCCGCCATATCCTGGACAACAAGCCGGATGCCAAGATCGGCATCCTGTACCAGAACGACGACTACGGTAAGGACTACCTGAACGGCTTCAAGGATGGCCTGGGCGACAAGCTCGAGAGCCTGGTCGTCATGGAAGTCTCCTACGAGGTCACCGACCCCACGATCGACAGCCAGATGGTGTCGCTCAAGGGTTCGGGCGCGGATACCTTCTTCAACATCACCACGCCGAAGTTCGCGGCGCAGGCGATCAAGAAGGCGGCCGAGATCGACTGGAAGCCGGTGCACTACCTCAACAACGTGTCGAACTCGGTGGGCGCGGTGCTCAAGCCGGCCGGCCTCGAGAATGCCAAGGGCATCCTGAGCGGCTTCTACCATATCGATCCGACCGACCCGCAATGGACGGACAACGAGGCGTTCAAGGAGTGGAATGCCTGGATGGACAAGTACTACCCGTCCGGCGACAAGGCGAGCACCTTCAACGTCTACGGCTACCTGGTCGCGCAGACCATGGAGCAGGTGCTCAAGCAGGCCGGTGACGATCTCACCCGCGAGAACGTCATGAAGCAGGCCGCCAGCCTCGATCTCGAGCTGCCGATGCTGCTGCCGGGCGTGAAGATCAAGACCTCGGCGGAAGACTACGCGCCGCTCGAGGCGATGCACCTCGGTGTGTTCGACGGCACGAGCTGGGTGCTGCAGGGCGGCGTGATCGAGAAGTGATCACGGCAGGAGAAGTCGCCGGCCATCCCGGTGACTTCCCTGCGCTCTCGTCCGTGTGCGGATCGGCCGGCGCATCATGTGCCGGCCGATTTTCATGTGTGCGCCCGGCACGGGCGCACTCCTGCGGGTGCAAGTCCCGCCGCGAGTTGATCACAGCGAGCGAAGCGAAGCGCAACTGCACGAGGGTGACCGAGTGTGGGGAGGAAGCGTGGAGCGCA
>Ga0172382_10001238_pt1 | contig 46164 bp, 36 predicted proteins | sample Leawel138RmetaG_FD_122245 | JGI IMG/M metagenome (GOLD analysis project Ga0172382, IMG submission 122245) | Leachate microbial communities from a municipal landfill in Southern Ontario, Canada - Leachate well 138R metaG | ecosystem: Engineered > Solid waste > Landfill > Unclassified | place...
ACGGCCCAGTCCGCGCCGCTCGCCGCAAGGGCCCCGGCCACGGCGCGGCAGGTGGCCGGGCGGACCAGGGGCGTGTCGGCCGGGAGCACGAAAAAGGCGTCCACCTCCGGCCCCAGGGCGGCCATGCCCGTGGTCATGGACCCGAACATGCCCTCGGCGTAGCGCGGGTTATGCACCGGGCGGGCCCCGGCGCGCCGGGCCAGGGCGCCCACGGTGTCGGCCTCGCGGCCCGTGACCACCACCACCTCGGCGGCCCCGGCCTCGCGCAGGCAGGCCACGGCGCACTCCAGCACCGTGGCCGTACCCAGGGGCAGGGCGGGCTTGAGCCGCCCCATGCGCGAGGACAGCCCTGCCGCAGGCACCACGGCGCCCAGGCGCAGGCCGTCCGGAACGGCGGGGAAGCCCGGCCCGTTCTGCGCCGCGATCATTTGCCGCCCTCGGCCGCCGCGCGGCATTGCACCAGTTCGGCCACGATGCTCACGGCGATTTCCTCGGGCGTACGCGCGCCGATGGCCAGGCCGATGGGGCAGTGGCAGCGGGCGATGGCCGCGTCGGCCACGCCCTCCTCGCGCAGGGCGGCATACACGGCGTCGCGCTTGCGGGTGCTGCCGATCATGCCCACATAGCGCGCCGGGGTCTTCAGGGCGGCGGCCAGCACGGTCTTGTCGTGCAGGTGGCCCCGGGTGACGATGACCAGCGAATCGGCCTCGCCTACCTCCAGGCCCTCCAGGGCCCGGTCCAGGGAGGGCGGCACCAGCACGGCGTCGGCGTCGGGGAAGCGCTCCCGGTTGGCGAACTCGGCGCGGTCGTCCAGAACCACGGTGCGGAAGCCCGCGATGCGCGCCACCTGGGCAGTGGGCCGCGAGACGTGCCCGGCGCCGAAGATGAACACGGCGGGTTGCGGGGCCAGAGGCAGAGCCGCCAGCAGGCCCCCCGGGCCGGGGACGGCCTGGGGCCGCCCCGATGCCTGGGCCTGGGCCAGCACCGAGGCCAGGGCGGCGGCGTCGCGCCCGGGCCAGGGTGGCGGGGTCTGCCCGGGGGCCAGGGCGGCCCGGGCCGCGACGCGCAAGGCCCCCGGCCCCCGGTCCTGCGGGGCGTCGTCCAGGGCCGCGAGCAGCGTCACGCGCCGCCCCTGGCGCAGGGCGTCGTCCAGGGCCGCGAAGACCGGGGCGTCGGCGCCGCCCAGGCGCTCCAGCAGCACGGTCACCCGCCCGCCGCAGACCATGTCGGCCTTGGCGGCCAGTTCGTTGTCCAGCTCGTGGCGTTGCAGCAGGGCCGCGGCCGGGCCCCGGGAGAACAGCTCCCCGGCGGCACGCATGGCCCGGGCCTCCAGCAGGCCGCCGCCCACGGTGCCCTCGATGCTCCCGTCGGGCCGCACGGCCATCATGGCCCCGGCTCCGCGCGGGGTGGAGCCGCTGCTGGAGACCACGGTGGCCAGCACCAGTTCCTCTCCCGCTTCCAGCGCCGTGCGCACGGCGCGTAGGCAATCGTTCATGACGTTTCTCCGTGGTTTGTCCGGGGCATGGCCCGTTTGGCGAAGCCCGGGGCGATGCGCCCGTCGCGCGCGGCGACCCGCACCACAGGGCGCGGGACGCCCCAGGGCGGGGCCGCCAGGACGCGGGCCGCGGCCCGCGCGGGGTCCGCCGCGCCGGGCGCGAGGTACAGGTCCAGTCGCAAATCTTCGGGGTCCGGCCCCCGGCTCAAGGCATAGTCCAGGACGCCCGCCAGGGCCAGCAGTTCGGCGTCCAGGGCGGCGCGCCCCGGTTCGCCGCCTGCGGCCAGCCGCCCGGGCACCGTGTCCAGCCGCCGCAGGGGGCTGCCGCAGGGGCAGGCCCCGGGCAGCAGGCGCCCGGCGTCGCCGCTGCGGTAGCGGATGAGCGGCATGGCCCGGCGGCCCAGGGTGCTGATCACGATTTCGCCCCACTGGCCGTCGGCCACGGGCGCGCCCGTGGCCGGGTCGGTGATTTCCACCAGCAGGTCGGCCTCGCGCAGGTGCATGCCCGGGCCCTGGCCGCAGCCCACGGCGCCGCCCAGCCCGGTTTCGGTCATGCCCCAGTGTTCGTGGACGGCGCAGCCCAGCAGGGTTTCCACGCGCCGGGCCAGCCCCGGGGGCGGCGTGTCCCAGCAGAGCAGCGCCCGGCGCACCGGGCCGGGCCCCGGGCTCCGGGCCGCCGCCAGCCGCGCCAGTGCGTGGACGTGGACCGGCGTGCCCACCAGCACCCGGGCGCCGGAGCCTTCCAGCAGGGCCAGGGCCGCCGGAACGTCCCAGGGCTCGGGGCAGCACAGGCAGCGCCCGCCCAGGGCCTCCACGCCCCGGGCCAGGAGTCGGCCCACGCCGTCCTGGCTGGCGCCCGGCAGCAGGGCCAGCACCGTGTCGCCGGGGGCGGCGAGCAGCTCCATGCCGTGGCGGAAGAAATCCACCGTGGCGTCCAGGTCGGCCCGGGTGAAGAACAGGCGCTTGGGCGCGCCCGTGGAGCCCGAGGTGGACAGGGTGACCACCCGGGCCACCTCGTCCTGGGAAGTGCACAGCAGGCGCTCGGGCGCCTGGCGCAGGGTCTGGGCGTCCATGCGCGGCAGGCGGGCCAGGTCGGCCGGAGCGCGCAGGGTGGCGGGGTCCGCGTCCGCCAGGAGCTGGCCGTAGAAGGGGCTCTCGCGCCGGGCCAGGGTCACGGTTTCGCGCAGGCGGGCCATCTGCCAGGCCGCAAGCTCTTCGGGGCCGGGGGGCGGCCCCGGGGCGGGGCGGCCCATGCGCCGGTTCAGCCAGCGGTCAAGGGGCGTCATGGCTGGTGCGGCGGCCAGCGGTGCTCCTGTGCAGCGGCGAGCCGTCCGTGGCCGTGAGGTTGTAGGCGCAAAAGGGAATCAGCCGTCCGTCGGGCGCGGCCACATGGATGCAGCAGCCGCGCAGGCGCTCCAGGTCCAGGGTCCAGGCGTCCTGGAAGGCCATGCCCGAAACGGCGAAGATGTGCGTGCGCGCCCGGGCCAGGAAGCGGTCCAGGTCGTCGGCGGGCCCGGCCATGGGCAGGGCCGCGCCCCGGGGGGCGGCCCACTGGCGGGCCACATAGGCCTTGGCCTTGTCCGCGCCCTCGGCGGCGGGGCGCGGGGCGCAGCAGTTCCCGCCCCCGCGCGACAGGCGCGTCAGGCCGCCGTCCTCGCCCACAAGGTAGCTGGCGTTGAAGGAGCACAGGGCGTGCTCGCAGCCCGGGGGCGAAAAGTCGGCGGCGCGGACGAGCCCGCCGGTCTGGGCCTCCAGGGCGGTCATGACCTCGGGCAGGGTGATGCGCGCCGCGTCGGCCGGGGGGCCCGGGTGGCGCCCGAAATAGCTCACGGGCTGGAAGTGCACCCCGCGCACCCCCGGAGCCCGTTCCACGCCCAGGCGCAGGATGGCGCCCAGCTCGGTGGCGTTGACCCCCGGAACCACCGTGGGCACCAGGACCACCCCCACCCCGGCGCGCGACAGGCGCTCCACGGCGGCGAGCTTTTCTTCCAGCAGGGGCCGCCCGCGCAGGATCTCGTAGGGCCGCTGGGTCACGCCGTCGAATTGCAGGAAGGCCGAATCCAGCCCGGCGGCGGCCAGGGCCTCGGCGTAGCCGTCCTCGCGGGCGATGCGCAGGCCGTTGGTGTTGAGCTGCACGAAGGGGAAGCCCGCGCCCTTGGCCAGGGCCACCAGGGCGGGCAGGTCGTCGCGCACCGTGGGTTCCCCGCCCGAGAGCTGGATATTGCACGGCCCGGAGTGGCGCATGACGCCCTCCAGCAGCCGGGCCACGGCCTCGGGGGTCGGGTCGGGACGCGGGGTTTCGCCCGCGCTGGCGAAGCACAGCGGGCAGGTCAGGTTGCAGCGCCAGGTGACCTCCACCAGGGCGGTGCAGGTGTGCTGGCCGTGGTCCGGGCACAGGCCGCAGTCGTACGGGCAGCCCCGGGCCCGGGGCGTGGCGGGTTCGGCCGGGGGCGAGGGCGTCTTGGGCCGCAGCCAGCCCTCGAAGGCCGGGGCCCCGCGCCACACGGGCGTGGAGAACTCGCCGTGGAGCGGGCAGGCCTTCACCAGCCGGGTCACCCCGTCGGCCGTCTCGCGCCGGGCCGGGATGGTCCTCAGGCAGACGGGGCAGACGCTGGCCGTGGGCTGCCGGGCCTCGGGGGCGCTCATGCCGGGCGGCCCTGGGTGGGGTCGATGCCGTTTTCGGCCAGCAGGTCCAGGGTCCGCTCGAAGGTCTCGGCCACGATGGCCCCGCACACGGCCCGGTCGGGCGCCGTGCAGTCCCCGCCGGTGATGGCCCCGCAGTGCACCCCGCCGTGGCGCGCGCCCACGGTTTCCCGGAACCAGTCGTTCAGTTCGGCCAGCATCAGCGGCAGGCGGTCGTGGGGCTGCTCCCCGGCCTGGCCCCGGCCCGCGTGCAGCCCAAGGACCAGGGCCGCCCCGGTCAGGGCGCCGCAGGGCCCGGCGCAGTCGCCCGCGCCCAGGCACAGGCCCTGGGCGGCGCGCACCAGGTCGGGGTTGTCCCGCCCCAGGTCCTCCAGGGCCAGGAGCACGAAAATCTGGGCGCAGCAGAAACCGGCGCCCGCCAGCCGCGCCATGCGCAGGGAGGTGTCGCTCATCGTGTCGGTCATCTCGGTTCTCCGGGTTTGCGGGCCAGAAGCAGGAAATAGCCGCGCCGCGCCGCGCACCCCGGGGCCGCGCCGCACAGGGCCAGCCGGGCCGCCAGCTCCCGGGCCAGGGCGCCGTGGTCCTCCACGGCCACGGGGTCGAGCCCGGCGGCGCGCACCAGGGCCGTCACCCCGGCCACAGTCATGGCCCCGGCGACGCAGGACGGGGCCGCGCCGCCCGGGGCGGCCTTGGACCGGGGCGCGCCCGGGGGCAGGCAGAGGTCGGCCAGGGCCAGCGTCCCGCCCGGGGCCAGCACGCGGGCGAATTCCCCCAGGGCCGTCGCCGGGTCGGGCACCAGGGAGAGCACGCATTCGCACAACACCAGCCGCTGGCTGCCCGAGCGCACGGGCAGGGCCTCGGCCACGGCGCGCGCCAGGGGCAGCCCGGGTGCCGCAGGGGCGCCGAGCTGCCCGGGGTCGGGCTCCAGGCCCACGGCCCGGGCGCCGTGGCGACTGCGCAGCCGGGCCACGCTGGCCCCGCTGCCCGCGCCGACATCGAGCACCGGCCAGCCGGGGCGCAGCCCGGCCAGGGCCACGGCGCGCTCGGTCAGCGCGAAGCCCCCGGGGCGCAGGGTCGGCCCGGCGGCGGCGCGCACGGCCGGGTCGCGCCACGAGGGCACGGCGCACGGCGCGGCCCGGGGGGCGGGGCCGAGGTCGGGGCCGGGGCCGGGGCCGGGGCCGGGGCCGGGGCTCACTTGTCCTCCAGGAGCTTTTCCACTTCGAGCATCTTGCCCAGAGCCAGGTCCTCGGGCACCAGGGTCAGGCCGCAGGCCGGGCAGCGCGGCAGCTCCACCTCGAAGCGGCTGCCCATGTATTCCAGGACCGCCGGGGCCATGACCAGGGACTGTCCGCAGGCCGCGCAGCGCCAGCCGGAGTAGTCGCCGTCCAGAACCTTCAGGGTGCTCATGCGGGGCCTCCCATGATCTGCATGCGGTGGCTCCAGGCCTTGTGGACCAGGAATCCGCCCGCGCCGTCGGGCTCGTATTCCACCCAGTAGGTCACCGGGCCGGGGCGCAGGCTGGCCAGGTGGCGGCCCGTGGCGGCGTCGACCAGGGCCCGCCCCGTCTCGCGGGCATGCAGGATGACCTTTTGCAGGTCGGTGGTCAGGATGCGCCGGTCCTGCATGGCCCGGGCGGCCTCGGGGGCGATGGTCAGGGCCAGGGCCTCGTGGGCCGGGCGCGGCCCGGGCTCCTCGGCCCACAGCCCGCGCAGCAGGCCCTCGCGCAGGCGCACGCGGTTTTCGCGGCGGGCGGAGTGCCCGGGGGCCGGGCGCGCCGCCGGGTCGGGCTCCTCGCCCGGGGCCAGCAGGTCCAGCAGGTGCAGGGCGCGCTTGCCCGCGCGGGCGAGCATGTCGCGGCACATGGCGCAGGAGGTGACGAAGTCCTCCTGGGCGGCCCGGGCGCGCCGGGCGGCGACCTGGGCGCCCAGGGCGGGGTTGGCCGCGTCGAGCAGGCCGCCGAAGCCGCAGCACTCGGTGTATTCGCCCGTGAGGGCTGGCTCCACCGTCGTGCGGCCCAGGCGGTGCAGCAGCTCGCGCACGGCCTGGCGCTGGGCCGGGTCGTGGCGCGACGCGCAGGGGTCGTGCACGGCCAGGGCCTCGCCGGATGCGGCCCCGGGGGCCGGGGCGCCGGGCCCGGCCAGGGCCGCCCACAGGGTGCCGATGCGTGCCTCGGGCAGGACGCGGCGCAGGGTCAGGACGCAGGTGGGGCAGGCGACCACCAGCTCCGGCCGGCCCAGGGCCAGCCAGTCTGCGCGCAGGGCCTCGCCCGTCTGGGCGAGGAGGGCTTCGCGTCCGGCCCAGTGCGCCGGGGCGCCGCAGCAGCGCAGGAGCAGCCCCGTTGGCCCCGGCAGGGCCGCGCGCGCCAGGGCGTAGGCCCGCTCCACGGCCCCGGGGTCCGAAGCCGGGAGCTGGCAGCCGGGGAAAAAGGCGAAGGCGCTGGCGTCCTGGCCGGGGGCGTGGCGGGCCAGGGCGCAGTCCGGCCCGCAGGCCTGGGCCATGTCGTCCAGGGCGAACTCGTGGGCCGAGGGCGGCATCTTGCCGCGCTCGACCATGTCGCGCCGCGCCGTGAGGCACAGCCCGCCCATGTCGAAGTCCTCGGGGCACACGGTTTCGCACAGCCCGCAGATCATGCAGGAGTTGAGCATGGTGTTGGCCTGGCGCATGCCCATGACGATGGAGGCGTTGTTGTAGATCTGGCGTGCGTAGGTCTTGGGGTAGCCCTTGTAGTGCTCCAGGTAGGCGCAGCGGCGCACACACTGCATGCACTCGCAGCGCAGGCAGCGCGCGGCCTCGGCCCGGGCCCAGGCGGCGTCGGCGCCTTGGGCGGGCAGGGGGGCCGGGGGAGCGGGGGCCACGCCGTCCAGGTCCGTGGACAGGCGCGAGTCGAAGGGGCCCTCGCGTTCGCGCCCCGCCGTGAGGGACGCGCCCTGGGTGAAGCGCTCGATGGAATTGGCCGCGCGCCGCCCCAGGGCCGCCAGCAGCGCCGGGGACGGGGGCGCGCCCGCGGCCCCGCCCGCAGGCAGGGGCGCGGCAAACAGGCCCAGGCGGGTGGTGCCCAGGGTCAGTGCGTCGGGCTCGCCCAGGCCCAGGGCCTGCGGGCTCAGGGTTTCGGGGTCCGCGAACACGGCGTCCACGCCCTCGGGCAGGGCGTGGGGGTCGTCCTCGCGGGCGGCCAGGGCCGGGCTGGGGTCGGCGCCGGTGCGCAGGGCAACGCCCATGCGCTCCAGGGCGGCCAGGGCTTCGGCCAGGGCGGCCTCGGGCAGCTCGTCGCCGTGGCGGGCGAGCAGGGCGCGGCCCGGGTCGCGGGCCGCGAGGGTCACGGCGTAGCCCTTCCTGGCCAGGTCCCAGGCGCAGGCCAGCCCGGCCAGCCCGTCGCCGAGCACCAGGACGGCCTTGCCCCGGGCGGGCAGGGGCCGCACGGGCGGGGTGCGCGTGGCGGCCCGGGCCAGGAAGCGCTCCAGCGCGCCCATTTCCACTGCGCCGCCCAGCCCGGAGCGCAGGCAGGCCGCCCGGCAGGGCGCGTCGCAGATGCGGGCCATGACCCCGGGCAGGGGCAGGGTGCGGCAGGCCGTGGCCCAGGCCGCGTCCACCCGGCCTTCGGCCAGGGCCGTGCACAGGCCCCGGGCGTCCAGGTGCAGCGGACAGGCCGCCTGGCAGCGCGGGGGTTCCTCCTGGGTGCAGCGGGCCTCCCACTGGCGCAATTCCTTTTGGTCCATGCCCATCGGCGCCCTCCCAAAAAAGAAGGCGGCGGCACTGCGGCAACCCGCAGCGCCGCCGCCTGTTTCATGGTTTGCTTACGCCTTGGCCTTCAGCCCGGCAAGCACCTTCTCCGGCAGGGCCGGAAGGGCGGTGATGCGCACGCCGCAGGCGTTGTAGATGGCGTTGATGATCGCCGGGTGCGGAGCGCACAGCGGGATCTCGCCCGCGCCCGAGGCGCCGAAGGGGCCGTCGGGGCGCGGGGTTTCCACATAGACGATCTCGATGTCGTCGGGGATCTGCTTGATGTACGGGAAGCCCGCCCCGACCATGGTCGAGTGCTTCTTGATGTCCTCGTAGTCTTCGGACAGGGCCAGGCCGATGCCCTGGGCGATGCCGCCGTAGATCTGGCCGTCGGTGACCAGGAAGTTGTTCACCTTGCCGATGTCGGCCACCATGGTCATCTTCTCCACGGTGGTCTTGCCGGTGGCGATCTCCACGGCGACCTCGGCCATGAACAGGCCGTACATGTAGCAGCAGAAGGGGCTGCCCTGGCCGTTGGCGTCGCAGTCGCGGGCCGGTGCGGTGAACTTGCCGCTGTAGCGCAGGGCCAGGCCCTCGGCCTTCATTTCGTCATGGGTGCGGAAGGAGCCGTCGGGCTTCTTCATGGCCGCGATGAGCACCTCGCAGGCGTTCTTGGTCGCCTGCCCGGCCATGACCTGGGAGCGGCTGCCGCCGGCGGGGCCCGCGTTGGGGGCCTTGCTGGTGTCGTTCATGACCAGGCGGATCCTGTCGGGGGCGATGCCCAGCGGGCGCAGGGCCTCGTGGGCCGTGCCCAGGGAGCCCATGTCCGCGCCCTGGCCGTGGTCTTCCCAGCAGGTGTACACGGTCACGCCGCCGTCCTCGTTCAGCTCCACGTCCACCTCGGAGGAGTCGGGGCCGTCGAGGCCCGAGCCGTACACGCCCACGGCCACGCCCACGCCGCGCTTCACGGCGTCGGTGGAGGAGGCGGCGGCGCGCTTCCTGGCTTCCTCGTACCTGGGGCGCAGCTTGTCGATCATCTCGGGCAGGGAGTAGACCTCGGGGTCCTGGCCCGTGGGCGTGGTCGAGCCCTTGCGGTAGACGTTCTTGTAGCGCAGCTCCAGTGGGTCCATGCCCAGCTTTTCGGCCAGCTCGTCCATGAGCACCTCGGAGGCGAATTCCGCCTCGGGGCCGCCGTAGCCGCGGAAGGCCGCGCCCCAGGCGTGGTTGGTGCACACGGTGCGGCCCTCGCCGCGGATGGCCGGGATGTCATAGCCCGCGCCGATGAACTGGGCGCCGCGCAGGGTCAGCAGGTCGCCGAACTCGGAGTAGGGGCCGTGGTCCACGGTCCAGTCGGTCTCCATGCCCAGGAGCTTGCCGTCCTTGGTGGCGGCCATGCGCACGGAGGTGAACTGGGGCGAGCGCTTGCCGGTGTAGGTCTGCTGCTGGAACCAGGTGTAGTTGAGGTACACGGGGCGGCCGGTGGCCAGGCAGGCCGCGCCCACCAGGGCCTCCATCGTCGGGCTGAACTTGTAGCCGAAGGTGCCGCCCGTGGGGTTCTGGACCATGACGATCTTGTCGGGCTCCAGGCCCAGGCCGGGGGCGATCATGTACAGGTGCAGGTGCAGGCCGATGGACTTGGAGTGGATCACCAGCCGGCCCTGCTCGTCGAGGTAGGCGAAGCCCGTGTCGGGCTCGATGGGCATGTGCGGCTGGCGGGTGGTGAAGTAGTCGCCTTCCACGACCACGTCGGCCTTCTCGAAGATGGGCGCGGTGTCCTCGCCCTTGGCGATCTTCTGGGTGTAATAGACGTTGGGCGTGCCGGGGTGGATTTCCATGGCGTCCTCGGCCATTGCCGCCTGGGCGCTCATGTACTCGGGCAGCTGCTCCAGCTCGACGCGGACCTTGGCCGCCGCGGCCTTGGCGTTGGCCTCGGTGTCGGCGCAGACGATGGCCAGGGCGTCACCGAACTGGAAGACCTTCTCGTCGCACAGGATGGGCCGGTCCCAGCCGTCGCCCTTGTTGGTGGGGAAGGTGATCAGGCCGGTGATGCGGTTCTTGCCCTTGACATCCTTGTGGGTCACGACCTTGAAGACGCCGGGCATCTTCTCGGCCTCGGCGGTGTCGATGGCCAGGATCCTGGCGTGGGACACCTCGGCCTGGACCAGGGCGCAATGCAGACTGCCGGGGGGCAGGCGCAGGGCCAGGTCGGCGCCGAAGTCCCACGTTCCGGTGACCTTGGCCACCGCCGTGGGCCGGGGGTACTTGGTGCCCCAGATGCGCCCGTCCTCGGGAACCTTGAACAGCAGTTCGTCGGTGCTCATGTCGCCGCGCAGGACGGCGGCGGCGTCCATGACCGCGTCCACCAGGGGCTTGTAGCCGGTGCAGCGGCAGGCGTTGCGGTGCTTCTGGAACCAGTCGCGCACCTCCTCGCGGGTGGGGGCGGGGTTGGCTTCCAGCAGGGCGTAGGTGGAAACGATGAAGCCCGGGGAGCAGAAGCCGCACTGGGCGCCGCCGTGGGCGATCCAGGCCAGCTGGATGGGGTGCAGCTGCCCGGGGGTGCCGATGCCCTCCAGGGTCAGGATGCGGGAGCCGGACTGCACGCGGCTCATCTTGCGCGTGCAGGAGCGGACCAGTTTGCCGTCCATGTAGACGGTACACGCGCCGCACTGGCCCGTGCCGCAGCCGACCTTGACGCTGGTCAGCCCGAGGCCCTCGCGCAGATACTGGACCAGGGTGCTTTCCGGATCGGCCAGCACCATGCGGTCCACGCCGTTGACGTTGAGAGTCAGTCTGAGCATGGTTCCCCTCCTTGTGCGGGGTGTTTTTCCGCGACGGCCTGCGCCCCGCCCGGGGCGCGGCCTCGCCTATTTGCCAAAGGGACACACCGGGTAGCGGCACTCCGGGCACCCGGCGCAGAAGCCGCCGTGGCCCAGGGCCGTGATGTCCTCGCGCGTGGGCCGCTCCCCGGCCAGGATGCGCGGCACCACCAGGTCGAAGATACTCGCCCGGTAATACATGACGCAGCCCGGCAGCCCGACGATGGGCACATCGCCCTTGTAGGCCAGCATGAACATGACGCCCGGGAAGGTCGGGGCGCCGTAGGTGACCACCTCGGCCCCCGTGGCGCGGATGGCCGCGGGGGTCTGGTCGTCGGGGTCCACGGACATGCCGCCCGTGACGACGACCATCTGCGCGCCCTCGGCCAGGAACGCCTCGATGGCCGCGCAGGTGGCCCGGGGGTCGTCGCCGACAAAGCGCTGGCCGACCACCGTCGAGCCCAGGGCGCCGAATTTGTCGCGGATGACCGGGCCGAACTTGTCCTGGATGCGCCCGCTGTAGATTTCGCTGCCGGTGGTGACCACGCCAACGGACAGGGGCCGCAGCGGCTTGACCTGGATCACCGGGCTGTTCTCGGCGCAGATGGCCTCCACCCGGGCGATCTTGGCCTCGTCGATGACCAGGGGCACCACGCGGGTTCCGGCCACGTCGCGCGGGGCGGCGATGTGCTGGCCGGTGTGCAGCGTGGCCAGCACCACCTCGTCGATGGCGTTGATGCGCGCCAGGGCCTGGACGTTGACGCACAGCAGCCCGGGCTCGGCGCGCAGGTTGATGCGCCCCTCGCAGACCGGGGACAGGGTCAGCCCCGGCCCGGCGGCGGCCTCGGCTATGCGCCGGGCCGCGTCGTTTTCGTGGAGCTGCCCGGGCTCCAGGTCCAGGACGTAGATGTGCTCCTTGCCGATCCGCAGCAGGGGCTCGATGTCGTCGCGGGTGACGACGTGGCCCTTGCGGAACGCCGGGCCCTTGTATTCTCCGGGGACGATGCGCGTCATGTCGTGGCACAGCACCATCCCCACCGCCTCGTGGACGGGAACGGACTTCATCACTGGCGCAACCTCTTGCGTTGCGGGGACTTTATACTCGGGCCGCCCGGTGGCCGGGCGACCAGCCTTGCTATGCTCTTGTGAGCATATTCACCTTGTGCCCAGTTGAGCACGACCGCTGTTACAGGTCAAGAGGGAACCCCTGTGAAAATGCCTCGTTACGGAGAGTTTCCCGCGCCCGGGGAAACTGCTAGGGTGGGGCTGCGCCACGACGGGCTGGCGCAAGCCCCAAAGGAAGGAACGCATGGACAAGCTGCAACCCAGGATGCGGGTCAAGATATGGCTGGAGCATGAGGACAGGCTCGTTTTCGGGCCGGGCTGCGCCATGCTGCTGCGCGAGATCGAGCGCAGCGGCTCCCTGTCCGGCGCGGTGAGGAACCTGGGCATGTCCTACCGGGCGGCCTGGGGGCACATCAAGAAGGTCGAGGAGAACCTGGGCCGGAGCCTGGTGGTCAAGACCGGCGGCAACAAGAGCGGCTACAGCCTGTCCGCCGAGGGGCTCCGGCTGCTCGAAGCCTACGAGGCCTGGCTGCACGCCGTGCAGGATCACGCCTTCGCCCTGGCGGACGAGCTGTTTCCCTGGCCGGTGCGGCGCTAGGGCGCGGTCTGGCCCCGGGCCGCCGCGCAGTCCCGCACTGCGGCCTCCCACTGCGGCGTGTAGCGCGCCTTGTGGATTTCGTCGGCCTGGGCGCGGCATTCCAGGAGCGTCTGGTCGTCGGCCCCGCTGGAGCCGAAGGTCGCGCAACCGGTCAGAATCATGGCCGCCAGCGCGGCGGCGAGTAGCGTCTTCATTTCCTTCCTCCTGCGGTCAGGGGTCCAGGCTGTTCCAGGCCGTGCGGGCCACCGGGGCGAATCCGTCGCGCTGCATGACCACGTCCATGGGCAGCAGGCCCAGGGCGGCCACGTCGGCCACCGGTTCGTCCAAGGCGCCCGAGGCGTCGCAGGTCGCCAGGTAGCGGTTGCACTTGCGGCACAGGTCGGCGCGGGCCTCGGCCCGGCCCTCGGGATGGCGGTATTCCAGCGTCCCGTGCTCCTCGTTGCCGCAGTGCGGGCAGGCGTGGCGCTGGAAGCGCCACTGGGCCGCGCAGCGCGAGCAGTGCAGCCAGCGCTGGCCGCCGTGGTTCTTCAGGTAGGCGTCGTCCTGGCCGGAGCTGCGCAGGATGGCCAGCGCGGGCAGCGCGCCGCATACGGGGCAGTAGCCCTGGCCCCAGGCGCCCAGGGTCGCGGCCCGGGCGACCTCGGAGCCCACGGCCTCCAGCACGGGCCGCAGGGCCAGGCCCGCCGCCAGCTCCAGGCTGCGGGCGTCCACGCCAAGGCTTTTGGCCTGGCGCGCCAGGGCCGCCTCGTCGCCGCGAACAACGCCCTCCATGAGCGCCGCCGAGTCCACGGCGTCGGATTCCAGGGCATACATGAGCTTGCGCAGGTCCTCGGAGATGCCGGGGAAGGAGCGGGCCATCACCGGCAGGATGCGCCTGGCCGAGGCCAGGAATGCCTGGGCGTACTCGCCAAGGGGCGCGTCCACGAAGCGGGGCAGGCGCCGGGCCAGCCGCTGGGGGTCGGGGTCCACGGGGGAGAGGCCCGCCGCCAGCAGGGCGGCCCTGGTCTTGAGCAGTTCGGCGAACAGCGGCGCGAAGGCGTCGAGAACCCCTGCCAGGGAGGCGTTTTCGGTTCGCAGCCGCTCGGTCCAGGTGCGCAGTCGTTCCAGTTCTTGGCTTCGATCCATCATATCGCCTTGTGCGTGCGGCGGACGGGGGCCCCGGGCCCCCGTCCGCCGACGGTTGGAGGTGTGCTTAGGCGCGGCTGGCCTTGTTCAGGGGCCGGGCCAGCCGGGCAAGCAATTGCTTGCGGGTCATGGGTGCGGGTGCCTGGGCCACGGCGTGCTGGTGCAGCCGTTCGGGCTCGTCGGCCAGCAGGTAGACCACCGCCACGTCGTCGGGGTTGGCCAGCGACGCGTTGGGGAACTCCCCGCGCACGACCTCCAGGCGCTTTTCGGCCAGCGCCCGGATGTCGTCGTACTCGCCGAAGTGCATGGCCCCCATTGCGCAGGTATTGACGCACATGGGCAGCTTGTCGTTCTTCACGCGGTCGATGCACATGTCGCACTTGGAGACCAGCCCGGTGCCGCTGTCGCGGCGCGGGATGTCGTAGGGGCAGGCGTGGCGCACCTCCTCGAACTCCTCGGCGCTCAGGTGCCTGGTCAGGTCGGTGTAGAGCACCGCTCCGGTGTCCTCGTCCTGCACGATGGCGCCGGGCACATAGTCCTCGGCGGTGAACAGGCAGGGCGGCTGGAAGCAGTGGCGGCACTGGTCCGGGAAGAAGTACCAGCGGATGACGCCGTCGATGAGGTGCTCGCTGAAGCGCACGAGCTTGTAGTTGAACGGGTTCAGGTCCGGGGGATTCTGGTGCGTCCCGGTCTGGCGGGTCTGCACCGCGGGCAGGTTGTGCCATTCCTTGCAGGCGACCTGGCATCCCCGGCACGCCGTGCAGCGCGTGGTGTCAATGAAGAATGCCTTGGGCATGTCCGACTCCTTGGTGGTCCGCCGGGCGGGGGGCGCGTTCCCGCCCGCCCGGCGGGTTGGCTACAGTTCGGTCACCTTGTCGGCCTTGCGGATGTTCACGAGGCTGACCTTGTACTCCGGGATGGTCGTGTTGGGGTCGCCCACGGCGGGGGTCAGCCGGTTCACGGCGTCGCCGCACTTGGGCGTTGTCCATCCGAAGCAGAAGGGCATGCCGATCTCGTGGATGATCCGGCCTTCCACAGGCAGCGGGCGCATCCGCACAGTGACCATCGCCACGGCCTCCACGCGGCCGCGCGCGCTTTCCACCACCACCACGTCGCCGTTGGCGATGCCCTTCTCCTTGGCCAGTTCGGGCGACATCTCCACATACTGCTGGGGCTCGGCCTCAAGCAGCACGGGGGTGTTGCGCGTCTCGCCGCCGCCGCACCAGTGCTCGGTCAGGCAGTAGGTCGTGAGCACGATGGGGTAGCGCTTGTCGGCGGGCTTGGCCAGGGGGTCGGCGTCGCTGATCATGCGCTTCATGCACGGGTTGCTCAGCTGGCCCGAGAAGGGGTTCCTGGCCAGCGGGGTTTCGGCGGGCTCGTAGTGCTCGGGCAGCGGGCCGTCCAGGCGGCCGGGGCCGTAGAGCTGGCCGTAGCCGTCGGCGGCCATGATGAAGGGCAGCTTGCCCTTGCCGCTGGCCATGGGCGGCCAGCCGCCGTCGGGCACGTCGCCCACCCACTTGCCGTCCTCCCAGGAGATGACCGGCTTGGCCGGGTTCCACGGCCTGCCGTTGGCGTCCACGGAGGCGCGGTTGTAGAGCACGCGCCGGTTCATGGGCCAGGCCCAGGCGAAGTTCGGGAACAGCCCGATGTTGGCCTGCATGGGGGTCTGGCTCAGGTCGCGCCGCTTGGCGAGGTTGCCGGAGTCGAGGTAGGAGCCGCATTGCAGCCAGGAGGAGCAGGCCGTGGAGCCGTCCGTCTGGAGGTTGCCGAAGCCGGGTATCTGCTGGCCCTTCTTGTAGGCCACGCCGCCGATTTCCACATCGCGGGTGAACCAGCCGTTGTTGCGCTTGGCGATGCGGTCGGGGTCGAAGGCCTGGGGCCAGTCGTGCATGAGCAGCTGCTCGGGGAAGGCTCCGGGCTCCTGGCGGTAGAGCTTGCGCACGGCGTTCATGATGTCCACCACCATGGCGCCCAGGGAGCGGCTCTCGCCGATGGGCTGCTGGGCCATGTAGTGCCACATGAGCCAGCGCCCGGAGTTGGTGATGCTGCCTTCCTTCTCGCCGCGCTGGGCGCTGGGCAGCAGGAAGACCTCGGTGCCGATGTCCGAGGGGTTCATGCCCGGGCCGCGCCAGAAGTCCGAGGTTTCGGTGTGGTGCAGCTCGCCGACCACGAGCCAGTCCAGGTTGGACAGGGCGCGCCGGGTCTTGTGCGTGTTGGGCGCGCTCTGGGCAGGGTTGGTGCCGAAGACGAAGCCGCCGCTGATCTGGCCCTTGTACATCCTGTCGAAGAGGTACATGAGCGAGTAGTCGCCGTGCTCGTCCAGGCGCGGCAGCAGGCCGTAGCAGAACTCGTTCTGCTCGGTGGCGTTGTCGCCGAACCAGGACTTGAGCAGGCTGGCCATGTACTTGGGCCTGTTCTGCCACCAGTTGGCGCTTTGCGGGTCGTTGGAGACCGGGGTGTTGGCCTTGTTGTAGTCGGCCAGGGTCGGCCATTTGGCCTGCACCATCGGCAGGTAGCCGGGCAGGATGTGGTAAAGCAGGGCGTGGTCCGTGGAGCCCTGGACGTTGGGTTCGCCGCGCAGGGCGTTGATGCCGCCGCCCGCCACGCCGATGTTGCCCAGCAGGAGCTGGATGATGGCCGCCAGGCGGATGTTCTGCACGCCCACGGTGTGCTGGGTCCAGCCCAGGGCGTACATCATGGTTCCGGCCTTGTCGGGGGCGCCCGTGGCGGCGAAGGCCTCGTACACGCGCATCAGGTTCTCGCGCGAGACGCCGGTGGTGCTGGACACGCGGTCCAGGGTGTAGCGGCCGTAGTGGGCGCGCATGAGGTTCAGCACGCACCGCTTGTGCTTGAGGCTCGTGTCGCGCCGGGGCAGGCCGTTCTCGTCGCGCTCGAAGGCCCACAGGCTGCGGTCATAGCGCCTGGTCTTCTTGTCGAAGCCGGCGAACAGGCCGTTGGAGAAGGAGAACTTCTCGCCCACGATGCAGGCCGCGTTGGTGTACTGGACGACGTAGTCGTGGAAGAACTTGTCGTTGTCCAGGATGTACTTCACCATGCCGCCCAGGAAGGCGATGTCGGTGCCCGAGCGCAGGGGGACGTGGAAGTCGCTGCGCGCGGAGGTTCTGGAGAATTTGGGATCGACATGCATGACCACCGCGCCCTTCTCCTTGGCCTTGAGGACCCACTTGAAGGAGATGGGGTGGTGCTCCGCCGCGTTGCTCCCCATGATGAGGATGGCGTTGGCGTTTTCGATGTCAGTCCAGTGGTTGGTCATCGCGCCGCGTCCGAACGACTCTGCCAGAGCCGGTACAGTGGCGCTGTGTCAGATACGCGCCTGGTGGTCGATATGCACGACCCCCAGGCCCCGGAGCATCTGGTGCGAAACGGCGCATTCCTCGTTGTCCATCTGCGAGGTGCCGAGCTGGAAGATGGATTCCACGCGGTTGACGGTCTGGCCCTTGTCGTTGACGGTCTTGAAGTCGCGGTCGCGGGTATCCTTGAGCCGGCGGGCGATGCGCGCCAGGGTCCAGTCCCAGTCCTTCTCTTCCCAGTGGGCGGAGCCGGGGGCGCGATACAGCGGCTTGGTCAGCCTGTGGTCGTTGACGTGCATGGTCAGCAGCGCCGCGCCCTTGGCGCACAGCGCCCCCTGGCTCACCGGATAGTCCGGGTCGCCCTCGACGTTGACCACCGTCCCGTCCTTGACGTGCATGAGCACGTTGCAGCAGCACGAGCAGAACGGGCAGATGGAGATGACCTCCCTGGCGCCGTCGATCTTCATCGCGTAGGCGTGCGCCGCGACGGGCCTCAGGTCCAGGCCGAGCTGGCCCAGGGTCAGCCCCACGGTCCCGGCTCCCGCGACCTTGAGGAAACTTCGCCTCGAAATGTCCATGGTTGACCTCCCTCTGGTTGCGCGGCCGCCGGTTGGCGTCTTCTGGTCCCCGGCCGCATTATGCTTGTGGCAGCATATTGAGAAAGACGAGCCGCCCTTGCCCCATGCGCGGGCTTCGCCTCCGGGGCGGCCCATCTGCGGGCCGGGACCGGAGTATCATGACTATCCTCCTATGACCCGGGGGCCGTGGGGTCAAAAACAGGAGGAATGCGCACCCTTTTGCACCTGGGAGCCCTGTTTTTCTGCTTTAGCCTTCCGTTTTAATTCTTTTTTCCTGTTTTTTGTCTCCGCTGGCCCCCGGCCCGGCCCGGCGGACCCGCCCGGGGGCGGCGCGGCCCGCCCGGGGCAGACGCGCCAGTCGGGGTTGCGGCCGTTTCTCCCGCTTTATCAACGCTTCAGCGAAAGTTGTTCGGCGCATCGATTGGCATGTCAATCTCTTCAAATGTCCACAGTCCGCCGCCGATACGGACCGAATCATATTATCTGATGGTTCGTATTTATTTTTCGCTATCCCCGCGCGCCGTTTCGCCACGCAACGGGGTGCCGCTTCGTGCCCCGTTGCGCGTGTGCGCGGTCTTGGCGCGGGGGTGGCGCAGGCGGCACACGCGCCCGCCCCGCCGCAAAAGGGCGCGAAAGCCGCCGCCGGAAACCCTCCGCCCGCAGGGCCGTGTGGAGAGGCGGGCCAAAACGTCATCCTGTGCCGTTGTACTTCTTTTGCCGCGTGGTTCAGTGGCGAATTTATAGTATTCATCTCCGGTAAAAAATATATAATTTTGATTTTAATGTTCGAATGCACATGGTTTATTCATTTCGAAAGTAATGTCATCTCTAAATGATGCAGCTCTATCCTATTTGACATGGCCGCCATGATACCGTATATAATGTCGAAGTTTGTTTCGGGTATCAAGATTTGTGGAGTGATTTTCTTCGATTGATCCTCTTCCTGCCGCCCTTGATTCACCCGGATCATGCGCATGCCAGGTGTTGCTGATTTTTACGCCACGCCCGGCGTCATGCCCCATCGTGCCCCGGTTTCCTTTGGTCCGCCCGCCTTGGCCGCGCGTCTTGCGCCTCGCCCGCGGCGGCGCCCGGGGGGCGTCCCTGTCAACCGCAAGCCAAGGAGCAGCCCATGCCGAACCTTCCTAAACCATTGCGCGCCCTGCCGCTGCTGGCCGCGTGCTGTCTCGTCGTCCTGACGGCCGGATGCGGCCGGGAGCCGGAAACCGCCCTGGAGCGGGTCAAGGCCGCCGGGGAGATCAGCTTCGCCATGAGCGGCGGCTATCCGCCGTTCAATTTCTACAACGAAAGCAACGAGCTGGTCGGATTCGACGTGGACGTGGCCACCGAGGTGGCCAGGCGCCTGGGCGTGAAGCTGAAGCCCGTGACCACCGAGTGGAGCGGGATCATCGAGGGCCTGCGCGCCGGAGCCTACGACGGCATCCTGGGCAGCATGGCCATTACCGAGGAGCGGCAGAAGGTCGTGGATTTCTCGCAGCCGTACTATTACTCCGGCGCGCAGCTCCTGGTGCGCGAGGACGCGCCCTACGCCGTGCCCGCCGAACTGGCCGGACGCGCGGTGGGGCTGGTCACGGGGACGACCTTCGAGGGCGACGCCAAGGCCCTGGGGGCGGGCGAGGTGCGCCTGTACAAGGACGATACCCAGACCCTCCTTGAGTTGGACAACGGCGTCGTCGACGCGGTGATCACCGACCGCGTGGTCGGCATCGGGGCCATGAACAGCGGCAAATTCGCCGTCCGCCTGCTGGGCGGCCCCCTGCGCAGCGAGGACATCGGCGTGGCCTTCCGCAAGGACGACGGCGCCCTGCGCGACGCGGTGAACGCCATTCTCGCGGCCATGCGCGAGGACGGCACGCTGACAGCCTGTTCCATGCGCTGGCTCGGGGTGGACGTTTCGGTCCGCTAGCCATCCCCGGCGGGGCGGCGCGTCCGCCCCGCCTTCCTTCGCCATCCCGAGGACGCAACCATGCACTACGACGTTTCGGTGCTCGCGCACTATTTTCCCTATTTTCTGCCCGCGGCGTGGATGACCCTGCAGGTCACCGTGCTGGGCATCGCCCTGGGCCTGGCCCTGGGCCTGGGTACGGCCTTCCTCCAGCTGTCGCCGCGCCTAGCCCTGAACGGCCCGGCACGGCTGTACATCTACGTTATCCGCGGCACGCCGCTTTTGTTGCAGCTGCTGTTCATCTACTACGGCCTGCGCGGGGTGCTGGGGCTTGCGGCGGTGCCCTCGGCCGTGTTGGCCCTTGGCGTCCACAACGGCGCCTACATCGCGGTGATCTTCGCCGGGGCCATCCGCTCCATCTCCGGCGGGCAGATGGAGGCCGCGCGCTCCCTGGGCATGACCCACGCCCGGGCCATGCGCCGGATCATCCTGCCCCAGGCGCTCAAGCGCGCGGTGCCGCCCCTGGGCAACCAGTTCATCATCGCCCTCAAGGATTCGTCCCTGGCCAGCACCATCACCATCAACGAGCTGTTGCTCAAGTCCCAGCAACTGGCCTCCAGCAACTTCATGATGATGGAGATGCTGACCATCGCCGCGTTGTTCTACCTGCTCTACACCGGCCTGTTCACGGTGCTTTTCCGCAGGGTGGAGCGCCGCCTGGAGGCCGGTGGCTATGCCTAGGAGGGCGCCAATGATCGAGATCCGCGGCCTGCACAAGTATTTTGGCGACAACCACGTCCTGCGCGGGGTGGACATGACGGTGGGCCAGTCCGAGGTGGTGGTGGTCATCGGCGCCAGCGGCTCGGGCAAGAGCACGCTCCTGCGCTGCGTGAACAAGCTGGAGCGCTTCCGGAAGGGCGAGGTGCGCATCCGGGGCGAGGTGGTGCCCGAGGACGAGCGGGCCATCAACCGCATGCGCACCCATGTGGGCATGGTTTTTCAGCATTTCAATCTGTTTCCGCACATGACGGTGCTTGGCAACGTCATGGAGGGCCCGGTGCAGGTCAAGGGCGTGCCCCGGGCCCAGGCGCGCAGGACGGGCCTGGGCTACCTGGAAAAGGTCGGCCTGGGCGACAAGGTGGACGCCTATCCCGGGATGCTCTCGGGCGGGCAGAAACAGCGCGTGGCCATCGCCCGCGCCCTGGCTATGGAGCCCGACGCCATGCTCTTCGACGAGCCCACCAGCGCCCTGGACCCCGAGCTGGTGGGCGAGGTGCTGGGCGTCATGCGCGAGCTGGCCGCCGAGGGCATGACCATGATGGTCGTGACCCACGAGATGGGCTTCGCCCGCGAGGTGGCCGACACCGTGTACTTCATGGACGAGGGGGTCGTGGTGGAGCAGGGCCCGCCCGAGCGGATTTTCGAGACCCCGGAGCAGCCCAGGACCCGCGAGTTCCTCGCGCAGATCCTGTAGGCCGCGCCAACCGCAACCCGAGGAGGACCATGCAGGCTTTCAACGAACACCAACGCGAGGTCGCCCGCCGCATCAGCGCCGGGGCCGACCAGGGCAACTGGACCGACTGGCGCTGGCACCTGAGGCATTCGGTGCGCGACGTGGAAACCTTCGAGCGCCTGGCCGGATTCCGCCTGGACCCCGAGCACCGCGCGCGCGTGGCCCTGACCGCCGGGCGCTTTCCCATGTCCGTCACGCCGTACTACCTCTCGCTCATCGACGCCAACGACTACGCCGGGGATCCCGTGTTCCGCCAGTCGTTCCCCTCGCCGCGCGAGCTGGAGATCGGCCCCCACGACATGGCCGACCCGCTGCACGAGGACCGCGACAGCCCCGCCCCGGGCATCACCCACCGCTACCCCGACCGGGTGCTCTTCCACGTCAGCAACCTGTGCTCCATGTACTGCCGCCACTGCACGCGCAAGCGCAAGGTCGGCGACGCCGAGGGCGTGCCCTCGCGCCGCGACCTGGAGGCCGGGCTGGCCTATATCCGCAACACCCCGGCGGTGCGCGACGTGCTGCTCTCCGGCGGCGATCCGCTGATGCTGTCCGACGAGCGGCTGGATTGGCTGCTGGGCGAGCTGGGGCGCATCGGCCATGTGGAGGTCGTGCGCATCGGCACACGCATGCCCGTGGTGCTGCCCTACCGGATCACCGACGATCTGGTGGCCATGCTGCGCACCCACCACCCCCTGTGGCTGAACACGCATTTCAACCACCCGCGCGAGCTCACGCGCTCGTCGCGCCGGGCCCTGGCGCGCCTGGCCGATGCGGGCATCCCCCTGGGCAACCAGACCGTGCTCCTGGCCGGGGTCAACGACTGCCCGCGCATCATGCGCGCCCTGGTGCGCAAGCTGGTTCGCGCCCGGGTGCGGCCCTATTACATATACCAGTGCGACCTCTCCGAGGGCCTGGCCCACTTCCGCACCCCGGTGGCCAAGGGCATGGAGATCATGGAGAGCCTGCGCGGGCACACCAGCGGCTTCGCCGTGCCGACCTACGTCATCGACGCGCCCGGCGGCGGGGGCAAGATTCCGGTCATGCCCAACTACATCCTGTCCTGGGGCGTGAACAAGATCGTGCTGCGCAACTACGAAGGCGTCATCGCCACCTACGACGAGCCCGACGACTACCGCGCCGCCGGGTGCGACCGGCGCTGCGACGCCTGCTCCCTGAGCCTCATGACCGACGACGCCGAGGAGTGGACCGCCGTGGGCATCGAGAAGCTCATCACCGACTGGGACGACACGCGCAGCCTGACCCCGCGGGGCAACGAGCGGCTGGAGCGCAGGCGCCATGACCACTAGCGCCGACCGCATCGCCGCCCTGGGCGGCTCCACGGTGCAGCACGGGCCGCAGTCCAACCGCGTGTACCTGATGCACCTGGACCCCGGCGACTGCCCGCAGATCGTGGATGTGCTGGACGACATGGCCAGGCACCGGGGCTACACCAAGGTCTTCGCCAAGGTTCCCGCGTGCGAGACGCGCTGGTTCCTGCGCCGGGGCTATCGTGAGGAGGCCGTGGTGCCGGGGTTTTTCGCCGGGCGCGAGGACGGGGTGTTCCTGGGCAAGTTCCTGTGCCCCCGGCGGCGCGAGCCCGCCGACCCCGCGGCCCTGGCCGGGGTGGTGCGCGCGGCGCGGGCCAAGGCCGCCGCGCCGCGCCGCGCCCCGGCCCTGGCTCCGGGGCTGGCCCTGGCCCCGCCCGGCCCGGAGCACGTCGAGGTCATGGCCGGGCTTTACTCCCGCGTCTTCGCCAGTTATCCCTTCCCCATCCACGACCCGGCCTACCTGCGCCGGGCCCTGGAGCAGGGCGTGGTCTTCATGGGCGCCTGGCACGACGGGGAGCTGGTGGGGCTGGCCTCGGCCGAGCCCGACTACGCCGCGCGCAACGCCGAGATGACCGACTTCGCCGTGCTGCCCCGGCAGCGGGGCAAGGCCCTGGCCCGCCACCTGCTGCGGGCCCTGGAGAAGGACATGGCCGGGCGCGGGGTGGACCTGTTCTACACCATCGCCCGGGCCGCCTCGCACGGCATGAACGCGACCTTCGCCCGCCAGGGCTACCGTTTCGCCGGAACGCTGGTGAACAACACGCACATCGCGGGCGGCATCGAAAGCATGAATGTCTGGTACCGGCGCCGGAGCTGAGGGCGCGCGGTGCGGGCGGACGCGGGGTCCGTCCGCGCCGGGGCCCCCGGGCCCGGTGCCGCCGCAGCAGCCATAAGACCGGCGCGCCGCCAGGCGGCGCTCCTCGGGGAGGCCATGACCCGTTCGCGTTTCGACCTGACCTATTCCGTGCCCTGGAACCTCGGGCTCATCTTCGTGGGCTCGGTGCTGTTCTCCCTGGGCGCCAAGGCCATCGTGGCGCCCCACGGCTTCGTGTCCGGCGGGGTGTTCGGCGTGGCGCTGCTGGCCCACTATTCCACCGGGCTGGCCAGCCCCGGGGTGCTCTATTTCCTTTTGAACATCCCGCTCTTCGCCCTGGCCTGGTTCTTCATCAGCCGCCGCTTCCTCTACTACAGCCTGTGGGCTATGGTCGTGTCCTCGGTGGCCTTCGAGGTCATCCAGGCCGATTTCGGCATCCGCGACCCGCTGCACGCGGCCATCGCCGCCGGGGTGGTCTGCGGGGCGGGGGTGGGCATGGTCCTGCGCTCCCTGGGGTCCAACGGCGGGCTGGACGTGGTCGCCGTGATGCTCTTCCAGCGCTACAACCTGGGCATCGGCAAGTTCTACTTCCTGTTCAACCTGGGCCTGTTCTCCATGACCCTGGCCGCACTTGACGTGGACCTGGTCATCGATTCGCTGATCATGGTCTTCATCACCTCGGTGGTCATGGAGTATTTTCTGGCCCTGTTCTCCCAGCGCAAGGTGGTCTACATCATCTCCGACGCCAGCGAGCGCATCTGCCAGCGCCTGCGCGACGAGCTGAGCCTGGGCGGCACGTTCATCCAGGGCCGGGGCGCCTACACGGGCAACCCCAAGGACATCCTGATGACCGTGGTCAACAACGTGCAGCTCAAGCGCCTGGAGGAGGTTGTCTTCACCACCGACGAGCACGCCCTGTTCATCGCCGAGAACACGTTCAGCGTCATCGGCTCGTCGTTCTCGCGGCGCAAGATATACTGACCGGAGCGGCGACCCGGGCCGGAAGCGGCGGGCTACAGGGTCGCGTCGGGGTGGACGATGACGCGGTTGCGCCCGGTCTGCTTGGCTTCGTAGAGGGCCGTGTCCGCCGCCGCCACCAGGGTCGAGGGCTGGATGCCGCGCTCCGGGATCATGCAGGCCACGCCCATGCTCACGGTGACGCAGTGCGAGACGAAGGAGCAGGCGTGGTCCAGGTCCAGCCCCTGGACGCTGGCGCGCATCTGCTCGGCCAGGGCGGCGGCGTCCCGGGCGGTGGTTTCGGGCAGGATGGCCGCGAACTCCTCGCCGCCGTAGCGGGCGATGGTGTCCGAGGGGCGCTTGAGCACGCCGCTCATGACCTCGGCCGCGTGGCGCAGGCAGTCGTCGCCCGCCAGGTGCCCGTAGTGGTCGTTGTAGTTCTTGAAGCAGTCCAGGTCGACGAAGATGAGCGAGAGGGGGAACTGGTGGCGCAGGGCGCGGCGCCATTCCATGTCCAGCACCTCGTCGAAGCGGCGGCGGTTGTATATCCCGGTGAGCCCGTCGATGGACGACAGGCGCTCCAGCAGCGCGTTGGAGCGCTCCAGCTGGCTGCGCAGCGTCTCCAGCTCCTGGATCTTGGCGTCCAGTTCGCGGGTCTTGTCCTCCAGGTCGCGGCGCTGGCGGTACAGCCGCAGGAACACGTCCACCTTGCTGCGCAGGATGTCCGGGTCCAGGGGCTTGAACATGTAGTCCACGGCGCCCGCGTCGTAGCCCTTGAAGACGTGCTTGCGCTCCTTGCTGATGGCCGTGGCGAAGATGATGGGCACACCGCGGGTGTTCTTGTGCCCGCGCATGAGCTGCGCCGTCTCGAAGCCGTCCATCTCGGGCATCTGCACGTCGAGCAGCACCAGGGCGAAGTCTTCCCCGAGCATGCGCCCCAGGGCCTCTTGTCCCGACGTGGCCTTGACCACTTCGACCTCGGGGCCGTCGAAGAGGGCCTCGATGGCCAGGAGGTTTTCGGGCCGGTCGTCCACCGCGAGGATCTTGATGCGTTCAGTCATCGTCTTGCGCCATCCTTGAAAGCAGGGGGCCGATGTCCTCCGGGGGCAGGACATGGTCCGCCCGGGTGGCCGCCAGGGCCGCCCGGGGCATTTCGGGAGCGACTGCCGTCGCGGGAGCCTGCACGATGGTCCGCCCGCCCGCGCGGGCTATGGCCGCCAGGCCCCTGCTGCCGTCCTCGTTGCCGCCCGTGAGCACCACTCCGACCAGGGCCGGGCCGAAGGCCAGCGCGGCCGTTTCGAAAAGCACGTCCACCGAGGGCCGCGCGAAGCAGACCCGCCCCTCCGTGGACAGGGACAGGGTCGCGTCCCGTTCCACCAGCAGGTGGTAGTTGGGGGGTGCGAGATACGCCGTTCCGGGCCTTGGGGTCTCCTTCTCGTCGGCCTCCTTGACGCGGATGCGGCAGCGCTCGTCCAGCAGCTCGGGAATGGCCGTGGCCGCTGCGGGGCTTATGTGCTGCACCACCAGCACGGGCAGGGGGAAGTCGGCCTCAAGGGCGCCGAGCACCAGGGCCAGGGCCTCCATGCCGCCGGCCGAGGCCCCCACGACCACGGCCCTCGGGCGGGGGCTCATGGTTCGTCCTCCCGCGCCGCGCCGGGCGCCAGCCTGCGCCGGAAGATCTTCTGCCCCGCCAGCACCTGCTCGAAGGCCTGGGGGTGCCCGGAGAACTGCATGCTCTCCTTGGTGCCCAGGCACAGGAACCCCCCCGGGCACAGGCTGTCGTGGAACAGGTCCAGCACCCGGGCCTGGAGCTGGGCGTTGAAGTAGATGAGCACGTTGCGGCAGAAGATGAGGTGCATCTCGCCGAAAACCCCGTCGGTGACGAGGTTGTGCTCGGAAAAGACGATGTTGGCGCGCAGGGAGCGGTCGAGCAGGGCGCTGTCGTAGCGCGCGGTGTAGTGGTCGGCGAAGGAGCCCTCGCCCCCGGCGGCCTGGTAGTTGCGCGTGTAGTTGCGCATGGCCTCCAGGGGGTAGATGCCGTCCTTGGCGCGGCGCAGGGCCTCGGGGTTGAAGTCCGTGGCGTATATCCGCGCGCGGCCCTCCAGCCCTGCCTCGCGCAGCACGATGGCCATGGAGTAGACCTCCTCGCCCGTGGCGCAGCCCGCGTGCCAGATCTTCACGAAGGGCCATGTGCGCAGGCGGGGCACGATCTCCTCGCGCAGGGCGCGGTAGAAGGGCGGGTCGCGGAACATCTCGGTGACGTTGATGGACAGCGCGGCCAGCAGGGAGCCGAAGAATTCGCGGTCGGTCAGCGCGCGGTGCATCATCTCCGCCACGTTGCCCATGCCGGCCATGTCCATGCGGTGCAGCAGGCGGCGGCGGACGTGGGCCCGCGAGTAGTCGCGGAAATCGTAGCCCCAGCGGCGGAAGACCGCCTCCAGCAGGCAGTCGACCTCGATGTCGACCACGTCGGCCCCGTTGTCGGGGGGGGCGCCGGGCGCGGGGGTCGGTTCTTCGGTGTCGGTTCTCATTGGTACAGCCAGACCCGCAGCAGCGAGAAGAGCTTGTCGGTGTCCACGGGCTTGGCCATGTAGTCGCTGGCCCCGGCCTCGATGCATTTGTTGCGGTCGCCCTTCATGGCCTTGGCCGTCAGGGCGATGATGGGCAGGGCCTGGAAGCGCTTGCGCTTGCGGATGGCGCGCATGGCCTCGTAGCCGTCCATCTCGGGCATCATGATGTCCATGAGCACGAGGTCGGTGTCGGGGTTGGCGGAGAGCTTCTCCACGCCCTCGCGCCCGTTGCGCGCGATGGCCACCTCCATGCCGTGGGCCTCCAGGGCGCTGGACAGGGCGAAGACGTTGCGCATGTCGTCGTCCACCAGCAGGATCTTCTTGCCCGCCAGCAGGGCCTCCTTGTCGTGGACCATGCGCAGCATGCGCTGCTTGTCCGCAGGCAGGTTGGCCTCCACGCGGTGCAGGAACAGGGTGGTCTCGTCCAGCAGGCGCTCGGGGGAGCGCGCGCCCTTGATGATGATGCTCTCGGCGTGGCGCGAGAGCTCCTCCTCTTCCTCGCGGCTCAGCTCGCGCCCGGTGTAGACGATGATGGGCAGCCTGCGCGCCAGCCCGTCGTTGCGGATGCGCCGCAGGAGCTCGAAGCCGGACATGTCCTTCAGCCCGAGGTCGAGGATCATGCAGTCGAAGGCCTCGGTCTCCAGCATCTCGCAGGCTTCCTCGCCGGTTTCCACGGTCACGGTCTCCACGTCGCCGTTGCCGATCAGCTCGCGGATGCTCTCGCGTTGCAGGGCGTCGTCCTCCACCACCAGCAGGCGTTTGACGGGCTTGGACAGCACGCCTTCGATGCGCGCCAGGGCCTTGTTCACGGCCTCCAGGGTCACCGGCTTGGTCAGGTAGCCCACGGCGCCCATGCGCATGGCGTCCAGGGTCTCGTCGGCGGCGGACATGAAGTGGACCGGGATGTGCCGCAGCTCGGGGTTGCTCTTCAGGCGGTCCATGACCGTCCAGCCGTCGATGCCGGGCAGGCCGATGTCCAGCACCACGGCGCTTGGCCGGTAGTAGTCCGCGAAGTGCAGGCCCGTTTCGCCGTCGCCGGCGACCAGGCACTTGAAGCCCCGGTCGTGGGCCATGTCCACGAGGATGCGCGCGAAGTTGGGGTCGTCCTCCACGATGAGCAGCGCCCGGTCGCCCTTGCGTATGGACTTGCGGTCGTCGGGAATCTGGTCCGTGGATTCCAGGGGCGCGGGCGGGGCCTGGGGCTCGGCGGACGCCTCCCGGTGGTGCTCGTCGGCCCGGGGTTCCCGGGGGGGCGCCGCCCGGGGCGCCTCGGGCGCCGGGGCCGGGGGCTGGGCCGGGGGCGCCTCGGGCGCCGGGGCGTCCCCGGCGTCCTGGGCCTTGGCCTGGGCCTTTCTGGCCGCCGCCTTGCGGGCCGAGCGGGATGTCCAGGCGCCCTTGTCCTGCTCGGGGTCGGGCTCGGGGGCGCGGTAGGTCTCGGGCAGGAACAGGGTGAAGGTCGAGCCCTGGCCGGGGGTGCTCGCCAGTTGCAGCTCGCCGCCCAGCAGCCGCGCCAGCTCGCGCGAGATGGACAGCCCCAGGCCCGTGCCGCCGTATTTGCGGCTGGTGGTGCCGTCGGCCTGCTGGAAGGCTTCGAAGATGACGGCCTGCTTGTCCTCGGGGATGCCGATGCCCGTGTCGGTGACGGCGAAGGCCAGGGCGGCGGCGGGGTCCAGGCCGCTGGCCGAGAGGTCGGCCTGCGGCCCCGGGCGCGAGATGGCCAGGGTCACCGTGCCCTGGTCGGTGAACTTGAAGGCGTTGGAGATGAGGTTGCGCAGGACCTGTTGCAGCCGCTGGGCGTCGGTGGTCAGCACGGGCGGGGCGTCTTCGGCCACGTCGACGACGAAGGGCACGCCCTTGTCGCTGGCGATCTCGGTGAAGATGCGCGCGAGGTCGGCGGTGACGCGGCGTACGGGCAGCTCCTCGGGCACCACCTCCACCTTGCCCGACTCGACCTTGGACAGGTCGAGGATCTCGTTGATCAGCGAGAGCAGGTCGGCGCCCGAGGAATTCACGGCCCGGGCGGATTCCACCTGCTTGGGCGTCAGGTTGCCCGCCGGATTGTCGGCCAGGAGCTGCGAGAGGATGAGGATGCTGTTCAGCGGGGTGCGCAGCTCGTGGGACATGTTGGCCAGGAATTCGGACTTGTACTTGCTCGCGACCTCCAGGTCGTGGGCCTTCTGCTCGATGAGGTCCTGGGCGCGCAGCAGGTCGATGTTCTTCTGGCGCAGGGCGGAACTTTGCTTTTCCAGGGCCCGGGTGCGCTCCTCCAGCTCCTCGTTGGTGACGCGCAACTCCTCCTGCTGGGCCTGGAGTTTTTCCTCCGAGGCCTTGAGGGCCCGGGTCTGCTCCTCCAGCTCCTCGTTGGTGACGCGCAGCTCCTCCTGCTGGGCCTGGAGTTCGGCCTCGGAGGTTTTCAGGGCCGAGGTCTGGGCCTCCAGGTCGGCGTTGGCGCGGGCCAGCTGTTCCTGCTGTTCGCGCAGGGCCTGGGCCTGGCCCCGGGCCTGTTGCAGGAGGTCCTGGATGACCTGGTGGGAGCGGGCGGTGAGGAAATGGACGGCCAGGTTGTCCAGGCTTTCGGCCATCAGGCGGCGCGCCAGGGGCGAGAAGGGCGCCGCGGAACCAAGCAGCACCACGCCGAGCAGCTCGTCGTCGTGGGTCACGGGGGCGACGAGCACATGGGCGGGCACGCGCTCGTCCAGGCCGGTGCTGATGGGCGGGGCCTGGTCGGGGTCGAGCTGGGAGAAGACCACGGTCTGGCGCTCCAGGGCCACCTGGCCCACCAGCCCCTGGCCCAGGGCGAAGCGCGAGAAGTTGCCCCGGCGGTCCGAGAAGGCGTAGCCCGCCACGAGGTCCAGGAAATCGGCGCCCTCGGGGCGCACATAGACGGCGCCCACCTGGGCCTCGCAGAACGAGGCGAAATAGGTGATGAAGCGGCGGGCGATGTCTTCGGGGGCGTGGACGCCGCGCAGGGCGTCGTCCAGGCCCTGCTTGCCGCGCGCCAGCCAGTCGATGTCGCGCAGGCTGCCGGCCATGCGGTTCAGGGTCCGGGCCAGCACGCCCAGTTCGTCGCGCTGGTCCAGGTCGAGGTGGGCCGAGAGGTCGCCGTCGGCGATGGCCTGGGCGAAGGCCACGTCCTGGTCTATGGGCCGCACCAGGCGGCGGGTGAACAGGAACGAGCCGATGGCCACGGCGGCCAGCAGCGCGGCCCCGGCCAGGGACAGCCGCCCCAGCAGGGTCGTGGCGGGCGCGGTGACCTCGGCCTCGTCCATCTTGGAGATCAGGGCCCAGTCCAGCCCGTGGCGCCGCACGGGGGTGTAGGCGATCAGCACGGGCGCGCCCAGGCTGTCGGCGAAGCGCCCCGCACCGCCCTCGGCCCCGGCTTCGAAGGCCTTGAGCCAGTAGGCCGTGGGCGACAGGGAGAGGCCGATGACGTAGGCGCCGTCGCCCATTGTCTGCATGGACGAGCGGAATTCGAAGGTGCCCCGGTCGGCGTCGCGGGCGATGAGGTACGACTCGCCGCGTTCGCCCATGCCCTGGCGGGTGCGCATGAGCGCCTCGAAGGAGTCGGGGGAGAGCTGCACGGCGACCATGCCCAGCAGGGCGCCGCCCGGAGCGAAGACCGGGTGGCCCAGGAAGGCCGACTCCAGGCCCTCGGCCAGGGCGAAGGGCTCGAAATCGGCGAAGCCCAGGCGCATGGTGCGGCTTACCGTCCGCCAGAGCCCGGCCAGGTTGGAGTCCGCCAGCTGGCCCACGGTGAGCAGGGTGCCCGGGGCGGCGCCCGAGCGGGTGGAGAACAGGATCTGCCCGTCGGCGGAGACCAGGAACACGTCGTGGTAGCCGAAGGTGCGCGCGTATTGGGTGAAATAGGGCCGGTACTGGTTGTGTGCGGCGCTGAAGACGCGCGCCTGCGTGGCGTGCTCGGGCAGGCCGTCCGTGCCGTCCCTGTGCCGCTCCAGTTCGCGCAGGGCCTCCTGGGTCTGGACGCTTTCGGCCAGGATGCGCAGGGTGTCCTCGCGCTCGCGGAAGAAGTCGTCGATCTGGGCGGTCTTGATGTCCTGGACGGTGCGCAGCTGGTTGAATGCCTGGTCCATGAGGGCTTCGGAGGCCAGGCGGGTGCCCATCCAGCCCACGGCCAGCAGGGGCAGGGCGCCGGTGAACAGGAACAGCAGGACCAGCTTGGGTTTCATGCGGATGTCGGCGAATCGGATCATGTGGCGGCCTCGTCCGGACAGGTGCGCGGAAGGGCGCGGCGCTTTGCCTGTGCCGGTTCCGCGTGGGTTTTTCCACAAAAGCAGGATGTATCGCGAACGGATAATCCCTTGTTCCGTACATGCAACATCTGCTTTTTGCAAGCATTATGCTCGAAGATGCATCTCGTGACGATGTTGCGGACTGGTTTCAACATGTGAATAACTCTGTCGTGTTTCAGCGGGGGCGCCCCGGTGGGGTTCGGCCCGGCGGTGCGCCTTGAACCCGGGGCCCAAGGCGTCTATAGTGGCGTCCTGATGCGCCGGGCCGCACGGTCCGGCCGCGCGCAACCTCTGGCCGGGAGCCCTCATGTCTTCCCCTGTGCGCTATGCGTACTATTCCATCGCGGCCTCGGTGCTGACCCTGGGCCTGAAGTTCGGGGCCTGGACGCTCACCGGCTCCGTGGGCCTGCTTTCCGACGCCACCGAATCGCTGGTGAACCTGGCGGCGGGCATGCTGGCGCTGTGGGCGCTGCTGGTGGCCGTGCAGCCCGCCGACGACGGCCATGCCTACGGCCACGGCAAGGCCGAGTATTTTTCCAGCGGCGCCGAGGGCGTGCTGATCATCGTCGCCGCCGGGGGCATCGTCTGGGCCGCCGTGGGCCGCTTCCTGGACCCCCAGCCCCTGGACCGCCTGGGCCTGGGGCTGGTCATGGCCCTGGCGGCCTCGGCGGTGAACTGGTTCACCGCCCGGGGCATGCTGCGAGCCGCGCGGCGCTACGACAGCATCACCCTGGAGGCCGACGCCAGGCATCTGATGACCGACGTGTGGACCTCGGCGGGGCTGGTGGCCGGGCTGGCGGTGCTGCTGGTGGCCCCGCCCTCCTGGGCCGTGCTCGACCCGATCATCGCCGTGGTCATGGCCGCCAATATCGTGGTCACGGGCGTGGGGCTGGTGCGCCGCTCCCTGGGCGGGCTCATGGACAAGGCCCTGCCCGAGGACGAAATGCGCGCCATCCACGAGGCCATCCGCGCCGTGGCCGGGCAGGGCGCCCTGTACCACGGCCTGCGCACCCGCAAGTCCGGCCCGCGCCGTTTTGTGGATTTCCATCTGCTGGTGCCCGGGGCGACGAGCGTGGCCCGGGCCCACACCCTGTGCGACGCCGTGGAGCTGTCCATCGTCTCCCGCCTGCCGGGTACCCTGGTGACCATCCATGTGGAGCCCGAGGAGGAGCCTGCCTCCTTCGACGGCCATGCCGTGGGCGGGGCCTGCGCCGGCGGCGGCGACTGCGGGAGCTGCCCCGGCGCGGCGGATTGAGCCCGCGCCGCGCCGTTGCGCATCGCCGCGTTTTCCGGTAGGCGGACACCTCCTATGAGCACCTTCGACTGGAATGCCCACATGGCCGCCCGGCTGGCCGAGGCCCGCGCCCGCTCCCAGTGGCGCGCCATCCCCCCCGTGGACCGCGGGGCGGACCGCACCCTGCTGTGGCAGGGGCGGCGCCTGCTGAACCTGGCCTCCAACAACTATCTCGGGCTGGCCGGGCGCGGCGAGCTGCGCGCGGCCGCCGAGCGCGCCGCCCAGGAGCTGGGCACCACCTCCGGCGCCTCGCGGCTGGTGACGGGCAACTTCGCGGCCTGCGACGAGCTGGAGCGCCTGACGGCGGAGTTCAAGGGCCAGGGCGCGGCCCTGGTCCTGGGGTCGGGCTATGTGGCCAACCTGTGCGTCATGACCGTCTTTGCCGACCGTCACACCGTGGTCTTCTCCGACCGCCTGAACCACGCCAGCATCGTGGACGGCGTCGCCCTGGCCCGCGCGGCCCATGTGCGCTACCGCCACGGCGACATGGACCACCTGGCCGGGCTGCTGGAGCGCCACGCCGACGCCCCGCGCAAGATCATCGTCACCGACACCGTGTTCAGCATGGACGGCGACGTGGCCGACCTGGCGCATATCGTGGAGCTGGCCCAGGAGCACGGGGCCCTGACGGTGGTGGACGAGGCCCACGCCACGGGCGTGCTGGGCGAGGGGCGCGGGCTGGCCCACGAGCTGGGCCTTGCCGACGCCGTGGACGTGCACATGGGCACCTTCTCCAAGGCCCTGGGATCCCACGGGGGCTATGTGGCCGGGCGCGAGGACGTGGTGGCCATGCTGCGCAATTTCGCGCGGCCGTTCATCTTTTCCACGGCCCTGCCGCCCACGGTGGTTGCCGCCAGCCTGGCGGCCCTGCGGCTGGTGGCCGCCGGGGGCGCCAAGGCCCGCAAGCTCCTCGACTACGCCGCGGACCTGCGCCATCACCTGGCGGCCCTGGACTTCGCCACCGGGCGCTCGGTGACCCAGATCATCCCCGTGATCCTGGGCGGCAACGAGGCGGCCCTGGCCGCGCGGGACTTCCTCATGGAGCGCGGGGTGCTGGTTCCGGCCATCCGCCCGCCCTCGGTGCCGGCGGGCACGGCGCGCCTGCGCGTATCCCTGCGGGCCGACCTCACCGAGGCCGACATGGAGCGCGTCCACACGGCCTTCGAGGAGCTGGCCGTAGCCCGCTCGCGCGGGGCACTGCCGTGAACCCGGGGGCCTTCGTCTCCGGCTGGGCCGGATACGCGCCGCTGTTCCCGCGCCTGTCCCGGGTGCTGGACTTCATCGTGCCCTTCGTGGATGCGGACGAGCCGGAGCTCGCAAGGCGGCTGGGCGCCGGGGGGCGGGTGCTGGTGGCGTGGTCCACGGGGGCGCATATGGTCCTGCGCCTGCGGGCGGAGCTGTTCCCGCGCTTCGAGAAGGTCGTCCTGGTGGCGCCGTTCGTGGCTTTTTGCGACTACGTCCCGCGCGAGCCGGTGCTGACCATGCGCCAGGCCGTGGCCGCCCAGGGCCCCGGGCGCACGGTGCGCGCCTTCCACCGCTCCTGCGGCCTGCGCGGGGAGCTGCCCGAGGCGCCCGTGGACCACGGACCGGCCCTGGCCCGGGGGCTGGACTACCTGCTGACCTCGCGCGCCCTGCTGGCCGCGGGCGAGGACGGCGCGCGGGTGCGCGTGGTCCACGGCGCGGGCGACCGCGTGCTGCCCCTGGACGCCTCGGCCCACGTCGCCGGGCTGCTGTCCGGCTCCTGGCGCTCCCTGGTGGACGCCGGGCACCATGTTCCCGAAGACATCCTGCTGGGCATCCTGCATGAAGAAACGGGTTGCGGCGCGTTTCAGCCGCGCGGCTGAAAGCTACGAGGGCGCGGCCCTGGCCCAGGCCGAGGTGGCCCGGGCCTGCGCGGCGGCGCTGCCCGCCGGGCCCTGCGGGCTGGCCGTGGAGATCGGCGCCGGGGGCGGGCTGCTCACGGGGCTGGCCCGGGCGCGCTGCGCCTGGAGCGGCTATGTGGGCCTGGACATCGCCCCGGGCATGCTGGCCCGGCTCGCGCTGCGCGGCCCGCGCGAGGTTGCCCTGGTGGCCGACGGCGAGGCCGCGCCCTTGCGTCCGGGCCGGGCCGACCTGCTGCTCAGCTCCTCGACCATGCAGTGGTATCGCGACCCGTGGCGATCCATCCCGGCCAACCTGGAGCTTCTGGCCCCGGGCGGGGCCTTCGCCCTGGCGCTGTTCGTCGAGGGCACCCTGGCCGAGCTGGCGCGCGTCAGCACCGAGACGGGCTTCGGCTCCGTCCTGCCCCTGCGTCCGGGCCGGGAGTATGCGGACATCCTGGCCCGCACGCCCGGAGTGCGCTTTGACTGGCGCGAGCTGGAAACCGCGCAGACCGCGCCCACGGTGCGCGCGGCCCTGGACGGGCTGCGGCGCACCGGCGCCACGGCCACCCCGGCCCCCCGCGCCCACGCCCCGGCCCGCTGGCGGGCCTTCGCCCGGCGCTACGCGGAGCTGTTTGCCGTGCCCGGCGGGGTGCGCGTGAGCTACCGCGCGGTGCTGCTGTGGGGCCGCCGGGAGGGCTAGGCCCCGGGCGGCCCGCCCGGGCGCGCCCAGACGAAACGGCCCGCCGCGCATCGCGCGGCGGGCCGTTCGGCGTTTCCGGCTTCCGTCCGGACCCCTAGACTTCGAAGAGCATCTCCAGGTCGTCGCGGGTCAGGGACTTCCAGGAATCCTGCCCGGGGATGATGGACTCGGCCACCCCGCGCTTCATGTCCTGGAGCTGGAGGATCTTCTCCTCCACCGTGTTCTGGCAGATCATCTTATAGGAGAAAACCTGGCGCGTCTGGCCGATGCGGTGGGTGCGGTCCGTGGCCTGGGATTCCACGGCCGGGTTCCACCACGGGTCGTAGTGGATCACATAGTCGGCGCTGGTCAGGTTCAGGCCCGTGCCGCCCGCCTTGAGCGAGATGAGGAAGATGGGGATGTCCGGGCTCTGGTTGAAGCGGTCCACCTGCTCGAAACGATCCTTGGACGCGCCGTCGAGGTAGGTGAAGGGGATGTCGCTGATCTGCAGCCAGGAGCGGATGATGTGCAGCATCTGCACGAACTGCGAGAAGACCAGGACCTTGTGGCCCTCTTCGATGATGTCCGTGACCATGTCCTTGAAGGCGTCGAACTTGCCCGAGGGCAGGTTGGTGGACACGCCGGGCATGTCGAGCTTGAGCAGGCGCGGGTGGCAGCAGATCTGGCGCAGCTTGAGCAGCGCGTCGAGGATGGACATCTGGCTCTTGGCCATGCCCTTTTCGTCCACGTCGGCCAGGACCTGTTCCTTGAGCTTTTTCGCCAGCTTGGCGTAGAGCTCCAGCTGTTCGTCGGCCAGGGCGCAGTACTGCACGTTCTCGATCTTGGGCGGCAGGTCCTTGGCCACCTGGCCCTTGGTGCGGCGCAGGATGAACGGCTTGACCCGGGTGCGCAGGAACTCCAGGGTCTCCTCGTCGCCGTCCTTGATGGGCTTGACGATGCCGCGCTGGAAGGAGTGCTGCGAGCCGAGGAAGCCGGGCATCAGGAACTCGAACAGGCTCCACAGCTCGAAAAGATTGTTCTCGATGGGCGTGCCCGAGAGGCACACGCGCAGCCTGGCTTCGAGCTTGCGCACGCTGCGCGCGGTGATGGTGTTCGGGTTCTTGATGTTCTGGGCTTCGTCCAGGATGATGGAGTTGAACTCGAACTTCTGGAGCTCCTCCAGGTCGCGGCGCAGCAGGGCGTAGGTGGTCATCACCAGGTGCGATTCGCCGATGTGGTGGAAGAGGTTGTCGCGCCGCGAGCCGTAGATGGTCAGCCGCGTGAGTTCGGGTACGAACTTTTCGGCCTCGCGCTCCCAGTTGGGCAGCACCGAGGTGGGCACGACGATGAGGTTCGGGCCCTCCATCTTGCGTTCGACCATGGACTGGATGAACGACAGGGTCTGGATGGTTTTGCCAAGGCCCATCTCGTCGGCCAGGATGCCGCCGAAGCCGTATTCGCGCAGGAAGTTCAGGAACGACAGGCCCTGGGCCTGGTAGGGCCGCAGGCTCGCGTTCAGGCCCTTGGGCGTGTCGATCTGGCGGATGGCCGTGAAGTGGTGGATCTTGGTGCGCAGCTCCTCCCAGAAGCCGTCCACCCGGGCCTCGGGCAGGTCTTCCAGGATCTTGTCCAGCACCGGGGCCTCGAACTGCTGGAACTCCTTCTTGGGCGGCTTGGCGGGGTCCAGGCCCATTGCCCGCAGTTTGTGGCCGAGCTTTTCGAGCCACGATTCGGGCAGGCTCGTGTAGGTGCCGTCCTTGAGCTGCACATAGCGCTTGCCGCTGGTCCAGGCCGCCCAGATGGTGTCCATGTCCACGCGCTGGCCGTCGTAGTCCACGGCCAGCTCGAGGTTGAACCACTTCTGCTCCTCCTCGGTCTGGACTTCGGCGACGATGGTGGGCGAGGTCAGGCGCACCTTGTAGCGCGAGAGGTTCTTCTCGCCGAACACGCGGTACTTGGCCACCAGGGTCGGGTAGGCGTCCAGCAGGAAGGTGATGGCCTCCTCGGGCTCCAGGAACCAGTTTTCGTTGTTGCGCGGCTGGAAGTGCATGTCCACGAGCATCTGGGTCAGCTCGCCCTCGGCGGCCTGATCGCGCAGCAGCAGGTACGACTTGCCGCCGTACTGGTAGCTGCCGGTCTGCAGGTCGGGGTTGGGCCCTGGCAGGGACGCCTCGCCGTGCTCGGTGTCGTAGATGTTCTGGACGCGCAGGGTCAGCAGGCTGCCCTCCTCGTCGAGGTACAGCTTGGGGCTGTAGGTCGCGGGCACGAAGATGGGCTTCATGCGCTCGATGAATTCGTCCTGCCCGTGCAGGTCCGAGGCGGGCAGGCGCGTCCAGACCCGGTCCAGGAACTCGGAGATGTCCTCCTGGGGGATCACCGGCGGCGACTCGACCATGGACTTGATCAGCTCGGGTTCGAGGCCCGTCTGCACCGGGTAGAAGGTCTGCTTCAGGCAGACCCAAAGCGGCATGCGCCCGTAGAGGAAGACCTCCTGCCCGCGGATGGAGAAGGGTACTTTGCCCTCGCGCGAGAGCATCACGTCGAAGGCCAGGCCCTCCTCGCCGATGACCGGCGAGAGTTGCAGGCGCATGGTCTTCAGCTCGATGCGCACGGGCTGCTCGGTGTCCTGCCAGAAGAGGTAGTACTCGTTGCGGATGGCCCGGAAGAACCAGGAGTGCAGGCCCGAGGGGATCTCCACCCGGTGCCCGGCGTAGTCCAGGTAATGGGCGATCTGGCGGGCCAGGGTCGGCAGCATGGGCGCCATCTCGCACCAGTCGGGGTTCTCTATGATCTGGGCGAGGGTGACCTCGTTTTGCACGTTGGACAGCCCGGACTTGTTCTGCCGGGCGCGGAAGAAGGCCACCTGGAGCCTGCCGTGCTCGGGGTAGAAGCGGTAGAGCAGATAGTGCTTGCCCGCCTCGGGGTCCGGCTCGGTGGAGAAGTAGGAGCGGAAGGTCTGGCGCCATTCGGCGTGGGGCCGGGCGGGCGCGCCCTCGTCCTTGACCTCGAAGGTCTGGTAGAGCTTGAGGGCCGTGGCGGCCACATGGCGGCAGACCCCCGAGAACGAGTCCGGGCAGTTGCAGTAGAAGTTCACGGCCCCGGCTGCGAGGTTCAGCCCGAGTTCCGGGCTGTATGCCTGGAAATCGTCGCCCTCGATCTGGCCTTCCACGTCCCAGTAGCCCTCGCGCTTGTTGAGCGAAAGCTTCTGCACCCCGCCCGCGGCGAGGATGGCGTGAGCGCCCTCGACGATGTATTCGGGAACGGTGAAGTTGATGAATTCCTGGAGAAGGCTCTCGACGACCTTCTCTTCTCCGCTGTCCATTTACCTTGGCCTCGTGTGCGCACCCGGTCGGGCTTCCGGTGGGCTGTTCTGATTCGTGGTCGGGGTTTTCACCCCTGCCCGGGTTGGTACCAAAATTTGCGGGCTTGGCAAGAGCCCCTTGGCTTTTCAGGCGCCGTGGTCCATACTCGCAGGTCCCGGCAACAGGTTGCTGCCGGGGGGCGGATGTATGTATCACACTTCACAATAAAGGCAAGGCCGGAAATCCCATGCCTCACACTCGTTTATTTATTTGCTTTTTCCTCGTGTCGTGCCTGCTTGTGGGCGCCTGCGATTCCGGCCCCGGGGGCGGCGGGCAGTCCGGCGCCACGCCCCGGGGGGCAGAGGCGCTCCCCGCCGCGCCCGAGGACGGCGGAACCTACGTCACCGCCACCATCGGCGAGCCCTCGAACCTCATCCCCCCCCTGGCGTCGGATTCGGCCTCCTTCGAGGTCTCCAGCCTGCTTTACGTTTCGCTGCTCAGGTACAACAAGAACCTGGAGATCGAGCCCCGGGCGGCCAAGTCCTACGAGGTGCTGGACGGGGGGCGGCTGCTGCGCTTCGAGCTGCGCCCCGGCATCCTGTGGAACGATGGCCGGGAGCTGACCGCCGAGGACGTGGAGTTCACCTACAAGCTGTACATCGACCCCGACGTTCCCACGGCCTATGCGGAGAACTACAAGCTTGTCAAGGAGTTCAAGGTCACGGGCCGCTACACCTTCGAGGTGCGCTACGACAAGCCCCTGGCCCGGGCCCTGACCTCGTGGATGCTGAGCATCCTGCCCAGGCATGTGCTTGAGGGCCAGAACCTTCTGGACACCCCCTTCGCGCGCGCCCCCGTGGGGGCCGGGCCCTACCGGCTGGCGGAGTGGATTCCGGGCAGCCGCCTGGTGCTTACGGCCAACCCCGACTACTTCGAGGGCCGCCCGCATTTCGACCGCGTGATCTACCGCATCATCCCCGACCAGGCGACCATGTTCATGGAGCTCAAGGCCCGCAACCTGGACCTCATGGACCTGACCCCGCAGCAGTACCGTTTCCAGACCACCGGGCCGGACTGGGACGCGGATTTCCGCAAGTACGAGTACCTGTCCTTCGGCTATACCTATGTGGGCTACAACCTGGCCAACCCCATGTTCGCCGACGTGCGCGTGCGCCGCGCCTTCGCCCACGCCATCGACAAGCAGGCCATCGTCAAGGGCGTGCTGCTGGGCCTGGGCCAGCCGACCGTCGGCCCCTACAAGCCCGGCACCTGGGTCTACAACGAGGCCATCCGCGACTACGCCTTCGACCCCGAGGCCGCGCGGGCGCTGCTGGCCGAGGCCGGCTGGACCGACAGCGACGGCGACGGCACCCTGGACAAGGACGGGCGGCCCTTCGAGTTCACCCTGATGACCAACCAGGGCAACGAGTCGCGCATCAAGGCCGCCACCATCGTCCAGGCCAACCTGGGCGCCGTGGGCGTGCGCGTGAAGATCCGCACCGTGGAGTGGTCGGCCTTCATCAAGGAGTTCATCGACACCGGGCGCTTCGAGGCCCTGGTCATGGGCTGGAACATCATCATCGACCCCGACCTGTACAACGTCTGGCATTCCTCCAAGGCCGTGCCCGGCGGGCTGAACTTCGTGGGCTACAAGAACCCCGAGCTGGACGCCCTGCTGGACAAGGGCCGCCACCTGCTGGGCCAGGACGAGCGCAAGGCGGTCTACGACGAGGTGCAGCGCATCCTGCACGAGGACCAGCCCTACACCTTCCTGTACTGTCCCCTGGCCCTGCCCGTGGTGGCCGGGCGCATCCAGGGCATCGAGCCCGCCCCGGCGGGCATTTCCCACAATTTCGAGCAGTGGTGGATCCCCAAGGCGCTTCAGCGCTCCACCATGCGGCAATAGGGCGGCGCGCATGATCCGCATCACGGATATCCTCGACCGTTGCAGCTACCTGCCCGAGGCGGACCGGGCGCTGATCCAGAAGGCTTATGTGTTCTCCGCCGCGGCCCACGCCGGGCAGGTGCGCCTGTCGGGCGAGCCGTATCTCTCCCACCCGCTGGACGTGGCCTTCGAGCTGGCCGGGATGCGCCTGGACGGCGCGACCATCGCGGCCGGCCTGCTGCACGACACGGTGGAGGACACCAAGGCCGAGGTGGAGGAGATCGACTCGCAGTTCGGCGAGGACGTGGCCGACATCGTCGACGGCGTGACCAAGATCAGCCAGATGCAGATGTCCTTCGACTCCAAGGAGGAAGCCCAGGCCGAGAACATGCGCAAGATGATCATGGCCATGAGCGAGGACATCCGCGTGCTCCTGGTCAAGCTGTGCGACCGCCTGCACAACATGCGCACCCTCGATTTCCAGAAGCCGCACAAGCGCAAGCTCATCTCCCAGGAAACCATGGACATCTACGCGCCCCTGGCCAACCGCCTGGGGCTGCACCTGCTCAAGACCGAGCTGGAGGACCTGGCCTTCAGGCACATCCGCCCCGACGTGTCCGAACAGGTCACCAAGGGCCTGACGCACTACGCCGAAACCGGGCGCGACTACATCGAGCGCGTGGTGCAGCTCATCACCCGCAAGCTCAAGGACAACGGCATCAAGGCCGACGTGTCCGGCCGGGTCAAGCACGTCTACAGCACCTGGCGCAAGATGGAGCAGCAGGGCCTGACCCTGGACGAGGTCCACGACCTCATCGCCTTCCGCGTGGTGGTGGCGACCATCAAGGATTGCTACGCCGTGCTGGGGCTGGTCCACGCCGACTGGAAGCCCGTGCCCGGGCGTTTCAAGGACTATATTTCCATGCCCAAGGCCAACATGTACCAGTCGTTGCATACGACGGTGGTCGGGCCCGAGGGCGAGCGCATCGAGATCCAGATCCGCACCGAGGAGATGCACAAGCTGGCCGAGCTGGGCGTGGCGGCCCACTGGAGCTACAAGGAAAAGGGCTCGGTGAAGACCGCCACCCGCGACATGGAGCGCTACTCCTGGCTGCGGCAGATCATGGACTGGCAGAAGGACGAGGCCGACCCCAAGGAATTCATGAAGTCGCTGCGCTTCGACCTGTTCAAGGACGAGGTGTATGTGTTCACCCCGCGCGGCGACGTGCGCGAACTGCCCGAGGGCGCCACGCCCGTGGACTTCGCCTACCTCATCCACTCCGAGGTGGGCGACCACTGCGCCGGGGCCAAGATCAACGGGCGGCTGGTGCCCCTGTCGCGCAAGCTGCGCAACGGCGACACCATCGAGATCATCACCGACAAGAACCGCCGCCCCAGCCGTGACTGGCTGAAATTCATCAAGACCGCCAAGGCGCGCACGCGCGTCAAGCACTTCATCCGCACCGAGGAGCGCGAGCGGGCCATCGCCCTTGGCCACGAGATGCTGGAGAAGGAAGGGCGGCGCATGGGCATCAACGTGTCCCGGGCCCAGAAGGAGGGCCTGCTGGGCCCGGTGGCGGAATTCTTCTCCTTCAAGGACGTGGAGGAGCTGTTCGTCTCGGTGGGCTACTCGCGGCTGACCCCGCGCCAGGTGCTCAACCGGCTGGCCCCGCGCCTGGACGAGGACGAGCGCCGCGACGTGCGCCGCCCCGAGGACGGCGGGCGCCGCGCCCCGGCGTCCGCGTCCGGGCCCGCCGAGCGCCCGGCCGCCCCCGGCGAGAAGATCAGCATCAAGGGCGTGGACGATGTGCTGGTGCGCTTTTCCAAGTGCTGCAACCCCGTGCCCGGCGACGCCATCATCGGCTACATCAGCCGGGGCCGTGGGGTGACCGTCCACACCACCGACTGCCCCAACGTGCAGGCTATGGAGCCCGAGCGGCTGCTGGCCGTGAGCTGGGAGGGCCAGCAGGAGCAGCCCTTCCCGGCCAAGGTCCGCGTGGTCTGCCGCAACGAGCGCGGGATGCTCGCGCGCATCGCCGCGACCCTGGACAAGCTGGACGTGAACATCGCCTCGGGCACGTTCGTCTCCAACGTCGACGGCAACAGCGACCTGCACCTGACCATCGAGGTCCGCGACTCGGACCACCTCTACCTGGCGCTGACCAGGCTCTCGTCCCTGGACAACGTCATCGAGGCCATCCGCGAGGCGACCAAGACCGAAGGCTAGGGGCGGGGCGGGCGGCGGTCCGCCCCGGGCCGCGGGCAGGGCCGACCTGCGCCCGCACGAAGCAAAAGCCGGTTCGCGGATGCGAACCGGCTTTTGCTTCGGCCCCGGGCGCCCCGGGCGCCCTGGTCAGCCCTGGGCGGCGGCCTGCGGGGTTGCCTGGTCCGTGCCCCAGCGGGCCATGCGGCGGCCCGATTCCCTGTAGTGGTCGCGGATGGCGTGTTCGATGTGCGCGGGGTCGCGGGTGAGCAGGGCGTCGAGCACGGCGCTGTGGCGTTCGAGCACCTCCCGGGGCGTGAAGGCCGTGCGCCAGTGGCGGAAGAGCAGGAACTTGGACAAGCCCTGGCAGGAGCGGCGCGACAGCTCCACCAGCAGGTCGTTGTCCGTGCGCGAGAAGATGATGCCGTGAAAGGCCGTGTCCAGCTCGGCCAGGCGGTCCATGTCGCCGCCCTCGGCCACGGTCCGGGCCATGTCGTCCACCAGGGCGCGCAAGCGGGTGAAGTCGTCGTCGCTGAAGAGGTGGATGGTCGAGGCGGCGGCGGCGCCTTCGAGCACGCCGCCGGTGAAGTAGCTGTTGCGGATCTCCCGGGAGGTCAGGGCGGCGATGAACTTGCCGCGCTGGGGTATGGAGACCACCAGCCCCTCCTGGACCAGCAGTTGCAACGCCTCGCGGATGGGGGCGCGGCTGATGGACAGGCGCGAGGCCAGGAGCACCTCGTTGAGCTTGTCGCCCGGGGCGAATTCGCCCGCGAGGATGCGTTCCTTGATGTATTCCGTGATCTGGTCGCAGTAGGTCCGCTTGGTGATGCCCTGCATAGGCCCCTCTGTTGAAGTTTCCCGTGCTGATATATTCCCGGGGAAGGCTGGTCAAGAGCCGCCGGGGTCCCGCGGCCCGTGCGCGGGGGCGGGGGCGGGAGCGGGAGCGGCGCAAAGGGGCCGGGATGACTCCCGGCCCCTTTGCGTTGCTTCGTTGTTTTTGCTTGTGGGCTATTCGGCTTCGGCCACGGCCTGGTCGTTGCCGCCGAACTTGCGGTTCCAGCCGGTGACGGCGGAGAAGAGCAGCACGGCGAGCAGGGTCCAGGAGTAGGGGTTGTACAGGGCGGCGCTGATGGGGGGCGCGGCGATGCCGTATGCCTCGGAGGCGGTGACCAGGGCGGCGTACCACGCGGCGACCACGATGTGCCAGGGCAGGGTGAAGAACACGGTGCACACGGCGCAGTCCATGAGGTTGGCGCGGCGGGCGGGGGCGAGGTCGAACTTCTCGCCCACGGGGCGCACCAGCGAGGGGCCCACCAGCAGCTCGGCCGGTGCGTTGGCCGAGATGGGGATGGAGGCCAGGATGGTCACGCCGACGATGAACAGCTCGGCCTGGCGCACGGTGCCGATGATGGCCTTCTCGGCGGCGGCCAGGATGCGCTTCATGATGCCGCTTTCCACCAGGATCTGGGTCACGGCCAGGATGAGGATGGCGAAGATGATGGCGCCGACGACGCCGTTGATGCCGTCCTGGATGATGCCGGTGGAGATGCCGCGCTTTTCGGGGATGCTGAAGATGGCGGCCAGGGTGGTGTGTCCGGTGAGCATGCCGACGACGGCGGCCGCGACGTTACCGTAGATGAGCGATTCGATGATGTGGCGCCCGGAGAGGGCCGAGACCACGACCACCACCAGGGCCAGGAGCATGAAGGCGCCGGTGGGGTCCATGCGGGCCTGGATTTCCGGCAGGGGGCGCAGCTCGCCGCCGCCGCCGAAGACCAGGAAGATCACCGCCGCCAGGGTCGCCGCCGTGATAGCCAGGGGGAAGCGGCTGCGGACCACGTCCTTCATGGTCGCGCCCTGGGTGAAGGCAGAGACGATGGTGGTGTCGGACACGGGGGCGAGGTTGTCGCCGAAGGCCGCGCCCGAGAGGATGGCCAGGCCGAGCATGGCCGGGTCCGCCCCGAGGAAATATCCGGCGGGATAGAGCACCGGGGTCAGGGCGATGCATGTGCCGGTGCTGGTGCCGGTGCCCAGGGCGAAGAGCATGGCGGCGATGAAGACCATGACGGTGAAGACGGATTCCTGGGCGCCGGTGACCATGCCCATCCACAGCAGGCCGTCCACCAGCCCTCCGGCGACCATGAGCTTGCCGAAGACGCCGGCGAAGAGCCAGGCGGTGACGATGACGATGCCGGTGCGGTCACCGATGCCGCGCATGGCGGCCTTGCAGTACTCGGCCTTGTTCCTGGCGAAGAACAGGCCCACGACGATGGCGATCCAGGCGCAGGCCCAGAAAGGCTTTGTTCCACCGCGCTCGGCCACGGAGAGCCAGACCAGGCCTCCGACGAGAACGAACAGGGGGACGAGGCCGCCGAGGATTCCGCCGTGCATTTCCAGACGCTTTTCCATGGTGCAGACTCCTTCCGATGATGTTCGGGTGGCGGGCGCCGCATGCGGAGGCGGCGCCCGTTGCGGCCTATCTGAAGGACTTCAGGTAGGCGTACAGCGCCGGGGAACCGCCGGTGTGCAGGAACAGAACGTTCGAGCCCTCCGGGAAGTACTCCTTGCGCACGAGGTCCACAAGCCCGGCCATGGCCTTGCCGGAATACACGGGGTCGAGAAGGATGCCCTCGGTGCGGGCCAGCAGCTTCACGGCCTCGACCATGGAGTCGGTGGGGATGGAGTAGCCGGGGCCGACGTAGCCGTCGAAGCAGGTCACGGCCTCGGCGCGCAGTTCGCCCCGCAGGCCCACGCGCTCGGCGGTGGCCCGGGCGAGCTTGAGCACCAGGGCTTCCTGGTCGGCCTTGGTGCGGCTCACGTTGATGCCCGAAACGGGGATGTTGGCGTTGCAGCCTTCCATGCCGACGACGATGCCTGCGTGGGTGCCAGCGCTGCCGCTGGGCACGACCATGTGGTCGATGCGCAGGCCCATTTCGAAGAGCTGCTCCAGGGTTTCCTGGGCGCAGGCCACATAGCCCGTTGCGCCGATGGTGTTGGAGGCGCCGCCGGGGATGATGTAGGGCTTGCGGCCTTCGGCGCGCAGCTTGTCGGCCAGGGCCTGCATCTCGCCCAGCATGTTGGAGCCGCCGGGGACCACGGTGATGCTCTTCACGCCCATGAGCTGGAAGAGGAAGTTGTTGCCGGAGGATTCGGGGTCGTAGCTGCCCTTGACGCGCTCCTCAAGGACGAGGTGGCAGTCCAGCCCTTCCTTGACGGACCAGGAGAGGGTCAGGCGGCAGTGGTTGGACTGCACGGCGCCGCAGGTGATGATGGTGTCGGCGCCCTGTTCGAGGGCGTCGGCCATGCAGAAGTCGAGCTTGCGGGTCTTGTTGCCCCCGGCGCAGCCCGGCAGCAGGTCGTCGCGCTTGATGTAGACGTTGACCTTGCCGCCCAGGGCCTTGGAGAAGGCCGGGCACGCCTCGATGGGCGTGGGGCCTTGCAGGTAGCCGCGGCGGGGGAAGATGGCCAGGTTCATGACAACTCCTTGGTTCGAGGTTGATGCGGGTCGGCCGGGCGCAGGGAGGCCGGGGGGGCCGCCCGCCTGCCTGAGGGGGCTGCGGCTCGGCGGGCGGCGGATTCCCCGGTGGATCCCCTAGCGTCCGAGGGTGAATATGGCTTCCACTTCGATGTTGCTGCCAAGGGGCAGGGCGGCGACCTGGATGGCGCTGCGCGCGGGATGGGGCTGCCCGAAGAACTCGGCGTAGACGGCGTTGACGGCCTTGAAATCAGCAAGATCGGTGAGGAAGACCGTGGTCTTCACCGCATGGGCCAGGGAACATCCGGCAGCCCGGGCAACGGCGTCCAGGTTGCGGAAAACTTGGCGGGCGCGGTCCTCGATGCCTGCGTCGAGCAGGGTTCCCGTGTCGGGGTCGATGGGGAGCTGGCCCGAGGCGAAGAGGAAATTCCCGGCGACGACGGCCTGGGAATAGGGGCCGATGGCGGCCGGGGCACCCTGGGTGCAGATGGCTTGCTTGGCGGACATGCTGCCTCCTGTGTTTTGCCGACTGTATAAATGTCGACATTTAGTCTCTTGAGAAAAGGGCTACGTTATTTATGGCACAAGGTCAAGGAGGGGGAGGGGCATTTTGTTTCGATTTCAGGGCGGCTGGTCCGAAGGGCCGGAGCCGGGGCGTGGCGTGGCTTTCCGGCCGCCCTTTGCCCGCCCCGGCCGTGCCCGCGCGGCCGCTTGCTGCCTTCCTGTTGCGGGATCCAAGGGCCATTGGCCCTTGGCGGGTGCAGGGCGGCGCCCTGCC
>Ga0172382_10001239_pt1 | contig 46162 bp, 41 predicted proteins | sample Leawel138RmetaG_FD_122245 | JGI IMG/M metagenome (GOLD analysis project Ga0172382, IMG submission 122245) | Leachate microbial communities from a municipal landfill in Southern Ontario, Canada - Leachate well 138R metaG | ecosystem: Engineered > Solid waste > Landfill > Unclassified | place...
CAAGCCGACATGCAGCCGCATGCGATAGCGTTCCAATGAGGGTATGCGCCCCGCAATCGCGGAACCCGCGCTCTCCCAATATCGGAAAGGAAAATTCATGCCCTTTGCGCTTCTTTTAGAATAGCCGATGCGTCGGCGAATTATGGCGCGACAATCCTAATTTACTCTAAAATAGCAAGAAATATGCGTCGGCCCGACCGATTATGGAGGAGATTGCCGGGGGGGCGGGCGGGTGTCCCCGTCTCAGCGTCGCCGCGCGGCCGCGCGCGCGATGTCGGTCAACCCCTGGGCCAGCACCACTTCCGCGGAATGGCTCCCGGATACCAGCGCTTGATGCAGGGCGACCAGGCGCTGCACCAGCCGTTCCAGCTTGCGCCCCTGCCATTGCCGCAGCTGTGTCGCGAGATCGCGCTTGTCCTTGAAGAACACCCGCCGCGCCCTGGTTTCCGCCTCCAGCAACCCGGCCACGTCGTCCCTTGGCCCCAGCTTGGCGGACAGTTGCGCCAGCTGCGCCACGCGCCGCTCCATCGCCAGCAGCAGGCCCACGGGATTGAGCGACAGATCCCGCATCCGCTTGAGTTCCGCCGAAAGACGGCCCACCTCGCCGGACAGGACGGCATTGACCAGCGGGCTGAAGCCATCCTCCTCCGTGCTGGCGCCGATCGCATCGAGATCCTCCACCCTGGCCGCGCGGGGCGCCTGCGGAGTCGCATCGAGATAGATCGCCAGCTTGGTGACTTCCGATTGCGCGAGCCGGACGTCCAGGCTCGCGGCCCGGGCGATCCGCTCGGCGAGATCGCCGCCCATCTGCAGCCCGGCCGCATCCGCCATCTGCCGGACGGCGGATGTGACGGAGGACAGGTCGGGCGGATAGAACATGGCCACGAGCGCGTCGTCCCGCGAGGCCAGCAGCTTCGCGGTGCGCGACTTGTCGGTCGCGGCGGCGGCCACGATCAGCACCGGGCAGGGCGGCACGTCGCTTTCGAGCAGGTTGGAAACCGCGTCGTGGACGTCGTCGCCGGTGGCGCGCACGAAAATATGCCGCGCGCCGCCGAACAGCGAGGTGGATCGCGCTTCATCGTCGAGGCGGACCGGATCGCGCTTCAGCTCCGCGCCGGAAAGCTCGACCCTTTCACCGGAATCCGCCAGTTGGCGGGTGATCCGCTCGGCGGCGGCGAAGGCGCCGGCTTCGTCCTGGCCGCAGAAGTAGAACAGCCGGCATTGCAGCGCCGCCTTCGGAGCAACGGCGGCAAAATCGCGTTGGGTGGCCTTCACGAGCCTTGGTGGAGCTGGAGCGTGAGGCGGGTCACGATCCGGTCGGCCACGTCGTGGGCGAGATTTTCCAGCGCGGTCTGCTCCGCGGCGATGGTGGCATATTCCGACGAAACCACGTCGATGCCGGCATCGGAGCCGGCCGTGGCGTCCAGCACCACATCGCCGGTTGCGTTGTCGACCAGCTGATAGCGCGCCCGGAGCGTGCGGCGTTCGCGGCCGATCGTATCGTCGCTGAGCAGGCCCAGCCCTTCGAGGCGATCGTCGAGCTTGATCTGGAGCAGGTAGCGCTTGCTGGAAGATGCGGCCCCGCTTTCCTCCAGCCGGTCCCGGAGCGCATTGCGCACCAGCCAGCCTGCCCGCCCCTCGATCGGGGCGACCTCGACCGCGGCCAGGCCTTGCGCGACCGTGCCGTTGCCGCCGCCCGCATACATCGGCCGCAATCCGCATCCGGACAGGAGGCCCGCGGCGAGCAGCGCCGGCACGGCCCGGAAAAGGCGCCGGCGCCTTCCCGCGCGCCGCGCCACCTTGTGCGTGTCAGCCGGCAATGGCGTTGCGGCGCAGGTCGCGCGCCTTGGTCAGGATGATATCCTCGAGCTTCTGCACGGTCGCGGCCTGCACCGGCGCCTCGATCCAGTTTCCGGAGGAGACGGCGGCCTGGCGGCTCACCATGACCCGCAGGGCGTCGGCGCGCAGATCCTGGTCGAGGATGGTCACGCTGACTTTCACCCGTTCGGCGGGATTGCGCGGATTCGCATACCAGTCCGTCACGATCACCCCGCCATTGCTGTCCGCCTGCAGCAGCGGCATGAAGGACAGCGTTTCCAGGCTGGCGCGCCACAGATAGGAATTGACGCCGATCGTGTTGATCTTGGCGGCCGCGAGGTCGGCCTTGGGCCGTTCCTTCTTGCCGCAAGCCCCCAGCGCGGCGAGCGCGGCGGCGGCCATGACGGTCCGGACCGCGACCCGGCCTGGCGATATGCGGGAAAGTGTTTTGCCTGTCTTCAAAGGTCAGTTTCCTGTACTGCGTGGCGCGCCGCGCGGGATGCGCCGGTGACCCGGGCCGCGCCAGCGCGCAAGGCCTCGCCGCTCTCTATAAACGGACTGCGGGCGGCGGCAAGGGCGCATGGGCACAAGCCTCGACGAGCCGGAACGCGGCTTCGGGCCGGCGGCGATTCGGCGCGGGCGGGGAGGCCGAGTGTGGACATGGTGCAACAGGTCCTACCCAATTGTTCCGATTCGCTTTGTTCCGTCCATACGGGCTGGAAATTTGCCGAACAGCAGCATATCATGTGCAACCGATTGGAAACGGTTGTCTATGCGGCCTGCGATTCGCGCCGGCCCGGCAATATGCCGGAAGGTGCGGAAAGGGCATGGTCGATAAGCGCATGGCGCATGGCGACCGGATGAGGCGAGGCGTTCAGGGGCTTATGTTGCGGCAGTGCAAAAGGATCGTTCGGGGCCGGCTTTCGGCATCGGTCGTTGCTGCCGTCGCGCTGCTCGCGGTGCCCAGCGCGGGGCTTGCGCTGGGCGGTTTCGACGATACGCCGGTGAATCTTTCGGCTCGCGGCAGCTTCGCCTATTTCACGCCTGCTTCCATCGATCTTCGCATGGCCAAGCTGGTGGCGACGCATGGTTCCGACAAGGGCCGGATGATGCGCTTCACCCCGGCCGGTGCCTACAACCGCAGCGATCGCTCGGTGACTGTGGCGATCAGGGTGGACGATCAGACCGCGCGCGCCATCTCCGTGCGCGCCGCCATCGCCGCCGCCAAGGGCGAGCCGGGGCAGGGCACGGTGCTGATGGCGCCGACGCGCTATGATCTGGGCATGGCGCGCGGCTATCGCAGCTTTGCCCAGTCGCTCACCTTGCCGACCGATGTCCGCAAGATCGAAATGCCCGATCTTTCCAGCTTCAAGCCCGGCACGGACGAGGCGGAAGGCAAGCCGAGCCGCTTCAACGCCCGCATCGCGCTGGAAGAGAAGGGCAATGCCGGGCGCGCGCCGCGCACGCTGGAAGCGGTCGATTCGCAGCGCGTCGATGTGGCGGGCAGCTATCGCCTCACCCGCAATCTCGATGTGACCGCGGGCCTGCGCTATTCGCAGGAGCGCGACCGCCTGATGCCGCTTACCGACGGCACGCGCGACAGCCAGGCCGTTTATGTCGGAACCCAGTTCCGCTTCTGACAATTCCTGTTGAATTAAATAGTTTGCTGCACCCATGTTGCGCGGTTTGTGCGCTTGCCGTGCTGCCTTGCTTTCCTTACCTTGCCTGTGATTTCTCAGCTGGGGAGGATGTCGTATGGCACGTGTAGCAATCGTAACCGGTGGCACTCGCGGTATCGGGGAGGCGATCAGCCTCGCCTTGAAGGAGCAGGGCTGCATGGTGCTGGCCAATTACGCCGGAAACGACGCCGCCGCCCAGGCATTCACCGAGCGAACCGGCATCCCTTCCTACAAATGGGATGTCGGGGACCATGAGGCGGCGCTGGCCGGATGCGGCATAGTGGAGCGGGAAGTCGGCCCCATCGATATCGTGGTGAACAATGCCGGGATCACGCGCGATGCGGTCCTGCACAAGATGAGCTGGGAGGACTGGAACGAGGTGATGCGGATCAACCTCGGCGGCTGCTTCAACATGGCCAAGGCCTGCTTTCCGGGGATGCGCGAGCGCGGCTGGGGCCGCATCGTCAATATCGGCTCGATCAATGGGCAGGCCGGGCAATATGGCCAGGTCAACTATGCCGCCGCCAAATCCGGTATCCATGGCTTCACCAAGGCGCTGGCCCAGGAAGGCGCGAAGTTCGGGGTGACGGTCAATGCCATCGCGCCCGGCTATATCGACACGGACATGGTCGCGGCCGTTCCGCCGCCGGTGCTCGAGAAGATCGTCGCCAAGATTCCGGTCGGCCGGCTGGGCCATGCCGACGAGATCGCGCGCGGGGTGGCCTTCCTGACATCGGAGGACGGCGCTTTCATCACCGGCTCCACCCTGTCGATCAACGGCGGCCAGCACATGTATTGAGCGCGGGCCGGTGGAGATTCCCTATCATCCGCCGGTCAAGCGTTCGGTCGAGATCGCCGGGCACAAGACCTCGATCAGCCTGGAGCCGCTGTTCTGGGATATGTTGAAAGCGGCGGCAGTGCGGGAAGGCCTGCCCGTGAACGCGCTTGTCGCCAGGATCGACGCGGAGCGGCTCGAGGCTCCGGCCCCACCCGGTCTGGCCGGAGCCATCCGTATCTGGCTGTTCGCCCATTGCGGGCAACAGGCGGACGTAACGCAGGAGCGCTAAGGGGCGGGGAACGCGCCCCGCCCGAATACTGCTTAGCTATCCGCCGTTATCAATAGGTGGAGGGCGGGTCGCTGGCGGGGAAGCTCTGGTCGCTCGCCTCGTCCACCTTGCTCCACTTGCCGGCTGGCTTGTCCCGCATGGCTTTCGGTCCGGCATCGCGCACCTTCGCGAAATTCCTGTCGTGCGGCTGCCCGCCCGCGAAGGCGGCGTGCCCCTGATCGCCGGACTTGTTCTTCTGCCAGTAACGATAGCCGAGATAACCGGCGGCACCCACGGCCGCGATTTGCAAGAGACTCATCGAACCATCTCCTTTCCGGCCACCAACGCACAGGGGCCGGGAAAGGTCCGGGCCAAATTCAATCTCCGCCAAGCCGTTCGATCTGAGCGCCGAGCAAGGCGAGCTTTTCCTCCAGGCGTTCGTAGCCGCGGTCGAGATGGTAGAGCCGGTGGACCTGAGTCTCACCTTCCGCCGCCAGCCCCGCGATGACCAGGCTCATCGACGCGCGCAGGTCGGTGGCCATCACTTCCGCCCCGGTGAGCCTGGGCACGCCATGCACGATGGCGGTGCGGCCCGATGTCTCGATATGCGCGCCCATGCGGTTCAGTTCGGGAACGTGCATGTAGCGGTTTTCGAAGATGGTTTCGGTCAGCACGCTGGCCCCTTCCGCGCGGCAGAGCAGCGCCATCAGCTGGGCCTGCATGTCGGTGGCGAATCCCGGATAGGGCGCCGTCGACAGGGTGACTGCCCGCAATGGCCCATCCGCCGCGACCTGGACTCCGTCCGGACGAGGCTCCACATGAACGCCTGCATCCCGCAGCGCCTGCACCGTCGCTTCCATTTCCTCGATCACCGCGTGCTTGAGGAATACGTCGCCGCCCGTGATCGCCGCGGCGCAGGCATAGCTGCCGGCCTCGATCCGGTCGGACATCACGCGATAGGTCGCGCCATGCAGGCGCGGCACCCCATGGATCGTCAGGTCGGACGTGCCGATCCCCTCGATCTCGGCGCCCATGGCCGCCAGCAGATTGCACAAATCGACGATCTCCGGCTCCCGCGCGGCATTGTGCAGGGTGCTCTTCCCTCGCGCGGTGACGGCGGCCATCAGCGCGTTCTCGGTGGCGCCGACCGAAACCACTGGGAAGCTGTAGCGGCCGCCCGGCAGGCCGCCATCGGGCGCGATCGCCTTCACATAGCCGGCCGCCAGCTCGATATGCGCGCCGAACGCCTCGAGCGCCTTGAGATGAAGGTCGATCGGGCGGTTGCCGATGGCGCAGCCGCCGGGCAGGGAAACGGTCGCCTCGCCCATTCGCGCCAGCATCGGGCCGAGCACCAGAATCGAGGCGCGCATCTTGCGCACCAGCTCATAGGGCGCGACGCTGTTGGTGATGCGGGTCGCCGCCAGCGTCATCACGCGCCCGAAATCCTCCGGCCGGCTGCCGGCGATGGTGGTGGAGACGCCGAACTGGTTCATCAGGTGCTGGAAGCCGTCGATATCGGCCAGCCGCGGCAGGTTGCGCAGGGTCAGTGGCTCATCGGTGAGCAGCGCGCAGGGAAGCAGGGTGAGCGCGGCGTTTTTCGCCCCGGAGACGGGAATGGTGCCGGAAAGGCGCTTGCCGCCCTCGATGATGATCTTGTCCATCGCGGCGGTTTAGCGGGAATTACGCCGGGAGCAAGGCAGGGTGGTTGACGTCCTGCCTCCCAACTCCCTATCCCTTGCACTGCATGAGCAAGCGCAAACCCATCAAGACCGCCGTGTTCCCCGTTGCGGGGCTAGGCACGCGTTTCCTTCCGGCGACCAAGGCAATCCCCAAGGAATTGCTGCCGATCATCGACCGGCCCCTGATCCAGTATGCGGTGGATGAAGCCCGCGAGGCCGGGATCGAGCAGATGGTCTTCGTCACCGGGCGGGGCAAGACCGCGATCGTCGAGAATTTCGACATCGCTTTCGAGCTTGAGACGACCATGGCCGAACGGGGCAAGGACCTGTCGGTGCTGGAAGCGACGCGCTTCACGCCCGGCAACCTGATTACCGTGCGCCAGCAGGTTCCGCTCGGCCTCGGCCATGCGATCTGGTGCGCCCGCGCGATCGTGGGCGACGATCCCTTCGCCATCCTGCTGCCGGACGAGCTGATGATCGGCCAGCCCGGCTGCATCAGGCAGATGGTGGAAGCCTATGAGGAAGTGGGCGGCAATCTGATCAGCGTGCTGGAAGTGCCGCGCGAGGAGGTGTCGTCCTATGGCGTCATCGACCCGGGCGAGTCGGTGGGAGTGCTTACCGAGGTCAGGGGGCTGGTCGAAAAGCCGCCGGTGGACCAGGCTCCTTCCAACAAGATCATCTCGGGCCGCTATATCCTGCAGCCGGAAGTGATGCGCACCCTGGAAGGGCAGGGAAAGGGCGCTGGCGGCGAGATCCAGTTGACCGACGCCATGGCCCGCATGATCGGAACCCAGCCGTTCCACGCCGTGACCTTCCACGGCAAGCGCTACGATTGCGGCAGCAAGACCGGATTCGTCGAAGCGACCCTGGCGCTGGCGCTGGAGCGGGAGGATATGGGGGCGGAAATCCGCCGGATCGCGGAGCGCCTGCTGCGCGGCTGACCCTGCGTGGCGGGCAGGAGCGCGGGCGCCGCCAGCGGTTTTTCCGGGTGATCCGGTTGACGCCGAACGCCGGAAAAGTGGCGTTGCGGCCTGCGGCGTTTTTCAGACTCGTTTTGCGGATTTATTCCGGTTCTAGCTGAACGGGAATTTGCCTGTTTTCCGTGATTTCCGGTGGGGCAAGTGATTCCACTTGCCGCGACATCACTCAGGCGTTTTTCAGGACTTCCCGGGGCCTGGGATTATTCCGGGCCGCCCTGGCCGCCATCGCCACGGGCCAGAGCGAGAGCCTGCTTCGTGTCGGTTTCGACCATGTAGGGAATGGGATTGACCGCATCGCCGGCGACGCGGACTTCATAATGCAGATGCGGGCCGGTGGAGCGGCCGGTGGAGCCGATATAGCCGATCAGCTGGCCTTTCTTCACGCGGGCGCCCGGTTCGACGACATAGCTGGAAAGGTGGCCATAGCGCGTCTGGAGCGAGGCGCCGTGTTCGATCTGGACGTATTTGCCGTAGCTGCTGAACCACTGGGCCATCGAAACGACGCCATCGGCGGTGGCATAGACCGGGGTTCCGACCGGGCCAGCCAGATCCACGCCCTTGTGGGCGCGGCGACCGCCAAGCACGGGGTGGACCCGCATCCCGTAATCGCTGGAGAGGCGAGTGCCTTCGACCGGCATCCGCGAGGGGATGGAAACCTTGCTGGCCGAAGCGTCGGTGCTCTGGCCGGGGCGGCTGTCGAGGGATTGCCAGCTGGCGAACAATTCGTGGAATTGCGCATCGCCTTCGCCGAGCGGTGATTGACGGGTTGCCGTGTCGGCGAGAGCCGGATGGGCACCCATCAGGAGGAAGGCGCCTGTCACTGCGGAAAGGGCCATCCTGAGCCGGCGGGTAAACTGGAATGCGACCACGCTTTTTTCGTCCTTAAATCTTTTCGACGCTCCCTAAAAAACGCCGAACCGATCCCTTGGCTGGTCCGCAAAAACGCTGCGCGCTTCTGCCGCCACCGGCCTGAAATCCTTTAATCTGAGACTGAACGGACCCCCCCGTCATCTCATGCATTGTGTTTATCCCGGCGGAATCCTAACAGGCAATGCTTGCGTAGAAGTCTCGCGATAAACCGGCTGCAAGACGCGCTGAGTCGTTGAATGGCGGCTTCAAGGCCCCCCGAAAATGGCTTTCGACCAGCTTTTTCCATGTGGATTGGGGCGTTTCGCCTCGTCTTGCGCAAAGCGCGACGAAATGACTTGTGCCGATGCGGACGTGGCGAATTTCATCGTCAAGGATTCGCTCGAGGATGCGCGCGCCATTTTCATCGCCCGCCGCGCGGACCCTTTGCAGCGTGGCCGGGGTGACGTCCAGTCCGCGCGCTTCCAGCACCATGGGCACGATGGCCAGCCGGGCGGCGGCGTCATGGCGGGTCTTCTCCGCCGCTTCCCACAGCCCGTCATGCGCGGGCAAGGCGCCGTAGAAACTGCCCAGGCCGCGCAGCTTGCGGTCGAGCAAGGCGAAATGCATGGCTTCGTCGGCCGCGACCGAGAGGAAATCCGAAATGAAACCTTCGTCCATCTGGCCGCCGAACCGGCCAGCCATGTCGAGCGCAAGGTCGATCGCCACGAATTCGATATGCGCCAGCGCATGCCACAGGGCGATCCTGGCCCGTTCGGACCCGCCGCGCCCGCGCTTCGGCATCCGGCCGGGTGGCAGCAATTCCGGGCGCTCCGGGCGGCCGGGCCGTTCCGGCATGGGCGTGTCGAACAGCGGCGCGAGCCGTCCGCCGCGCCAGTCCCGCGCCACGGTGCGCGCCGCCATCACCTTGGCGCGCGGCTCGCGCGCCAGCAATGCGGCGCGGATCGCCGCGCTGACGGAGAGGCGGGCAGGGGGGCCGGCGGTCACGCCAGGGCGCGCGCGGCTTCGAGCACTTCGGCGGCGTGGCCCTTCACCTTCACCTTGCGCCACACCCGCGCGATCTTTCCATCCCGATCGACCAGATAGGTGGTGCGCACCATGCCCATGTAGGTTCGGCCGTAGTTCTGCTTCTCGGTCCAGATGCCGAGCGCGTCGGAAAGCCCGTTCGCCTCGGCATCGCTGGCCAGCGGCGCGGCGAGGCCGTGCTTCTCGATGAACCTGGCGTGCTTCTTCGGCGGGTCCTTGCTGATCCCGAGCAGCGCCGTGCCGGCCTTCTCGAAATCCTTCGCCAATGCCCCGAAGTCGATATTCTCGGTGGTGCAGCCGGGCGTGTCGTCCCTGGGATAGAAGAACAGCACCAGCTTGCGCCCCCTGAAATCCGACGCGCGCACCGTGCCGCCATTGGGCGCTTCCAGCGCGATATCGGGAATGCCGTCGCCCACATCGGGGGGATTACTCATCGTCGATCTCCAGCCTTGTTCCAAAATTGTCCTGCCAGGCCGCGGCCACCGCGCGGCGGGCATTCGCGAAGTCCGCCAGCAGCCTCGCCACATCGCCGCAGCCGCAGGCCCGCGCCAGCACCGCGGCGGCGGCGGGGGCCGGCATTTCCGTGTCGGGGGCCAGCAGGCGCGAGGCCACCAGCAGGCGAGTCATCAGATCATGCGCTTCGGCCAGTTCGGCGGGCAGCAAGCCCCGCGCGATCAGCAGCCGCACCGCCTTGCCCAGTTCCGGGTCGAAGGCCGCACCTTCGCGCAATTGCAGATAATGGACGATGAATTCGAGATCGACCAACCCGCCCCGGGCCAGCTTCGCGTCGAGCAGGCCCCGCGGCGGCTTGTGGGCGGCCATGTCGGCCCGCATCTTGAGCGCGTCCCGTTTCAGCTTCGCCGGGTCGCGGGGCGTCGCCAGCACTCCGGCGATGATTCCGGCCAGTTCCTTGCGCGCCGCTTCGGGGCCGTAGAGCGGCCGGGCGCGCGCCAGCGCCATATGCTCCCAGGTCCACGCATCCTCGCGCTGGTAGCGCGCGAAACTTTCGATGCTCACCGCCAGCGGCCCCTGCGCGCCTTGCGGGCGCAGCCGCGTATCGATCTGGTAAAGCGCGCCTTCGGCCGTCGCCACGCTCAACGCCCCGGTGACGCGCTGGGCGAGGCGGTTGAAATAATGCGTGACGCCGAGAGGCCGCCGTCCATCGGATTCCCCCTCCGGCTCGCCGGAAAAGAGATAGATGATGTCGAGGTCGGATGCGTGGGTCAGCGCCCCGCCGCCGAAGCGGCCCAGGCCCAGCACCACCAGTTCCGCCCCCGGCATATGGCCATGAGCGGCGGCGAATTCGGCCTTCGTCGCGTCGGCCGCGACCGTCAGCGCGGCCTCCGCCGTGCGCGCTAGCGCCCGCGCGATGTCCAGCGGATCGTGCGCGGCCTCGATCAGCTGCACGCCCAGGGCGAAGCGCAATTCCCCCACCACACGCCGGATTTGGTCCAGTATGCGTTCATAGCAATCGCCGGTTTCGCATCGCCCCATGCGCTCGGCCAGTTCCGGCACGCTGCCCGGCAGGTCGAGCGCGCTGGCGTCGATCAGCGCATCCAGCAGGTCCGCGCGGCGGGCGAGGTCCGCCGCCAGCGGCGGCGCGAGGCTGAGGACATGGGCAAGCTGCTCGAGCAGGCCGGGCCGGGCCTGAAGCAGCCGAAACAGGTTAACTGCGCTTGGCAAACTAACCAATAAGGCTTCCCAACGCAGGAACGCGCCATCGGGATCGGGCGCGGCGGCCAGCGCCTTGAACAGATCCGGGGCCACCGCCTCGAAAGCGGAGCGGGCGGCGTCGCTGCGCAAGGCGCGCACCCCGCCGTCGGACCAGCTTGCGATGCGGGCGGCCATCGCTTCCGCGTCGCCGAAGCCCAGCTCCGCCAGCCTGGCCGGCAAGGCGACCGCCCCGGCCTGGGGGCCGTCGCTGCCCGCCCCCTCGCCCATCTGCTCCAGCAAGGCGTCGAAGCGGGAGCCGACCGTTTCGGTCACCTCGTTCAGTTCCGCCAGCAGCGCGGACCCATCGGCCAGCCCGTCCAGCCGGGCCACATTGTCCAGCGCGGCCGGGTCCAGCGGCAGGCTGTGGGTCTGCCGGTCGTCCACCATCTGCAGCCGGTGCTCCACCACCCGCAGGCGGTCGTAGCATTGGCCCAGCAGCAGGGCATCGTCCCGTGGAATCAGTCCGGCTTCGGCCAGCGCATCGAGCGCGTGCCGGGTGCCCCGCCGGCGCAGCGCCGGGTTGCGCCCGCCATGGATCAGCTGGTGGGTCTGGGCGAAGAATTCCACCTCGCGAATCCCGCCCCGCCCCCGCTTGAGGTCGAAGCCGGGGCCGGGAGATTTCGGGCCGTCGTAATGGCTGCGAATCCGCTGGGTCAGCCGGCCGATCTCGACGATCGCGCCGAAATCGAGGCTGCGCCGCCAGATGAAGGGCCGGATCGCGGCGAGAAAGGCTTCGCCCGCCGCCACATCGCCCGCGGCCGATCTGGCCCGGATGAAGGCCGCCCGTTCCCACGCCAGCGCGCTGGATTCATAATGACTGAGCGCCGCGTCCAGCGACACCGCGAGCGGCGATACTTCCGAAGCCGGACGCAGGCGCAGGTCGACCCGGAAGACATATCCTTCCGCATCCTGCCTGCTCAGCATTTCGACCACCCGGCGGGCCACGCGCTGCGCCGCCTCGCCCGGATCGTCCCGCTCCCGCCGGGGCAGGAGGGCCGGATCGTAGAGCAGGATCGGGTCGATGTCGGAGCTGTAATTGAGTTCGCGCGCGCCGTGCTTGCCCAGCGCCAGCGCGAAGAAACCCGCCGGTTCCTCGTCCGGAGCGCGCTCGCGGATCGCCGCCGCGATCGCCGCATCCAGCGCGCGGTCGGCGAAGTCGCTCAGCCGCGTCATCACCATGTCGAGCGGGAAGGCGCCCGCCAGATCGCCCACCGCCAGCGTCACCGCCAGCGCCAGCCGCTCCCGCCGCAGGGCGGCTTCCACCCGGTCCGCGCCGTCGCCGGCGGCAGCCGCCCAGGCCAGCGCCGCGTCCGCCTGGCCCCCTGCCAGCAGTTCGGCCAGTTCCGGCTGCCGCTGCAGCCCTTCCCTCAGGAACGGCGCGTGAGCCTGCGCCCGGGCGATGCCATCTGTCCAATCCGCGCTCATATCCGCCCGATTGCCCGACAGGCCGCGCAGTGGCAAGCGCCGCTTGCCGATCATGCGGCGCTCTGCCAGTTAACGGGTTCGACCGACAGCTTCGCCGATCCTTCTGGAGCGCTTTTCGATGATCCGTTTCCTTGCCGCAGCAGCCGCCCTGATCGGTCTGGCATCCTGTGCCGGCGCGGGCGGGGCCGGGCCGAAGACGGGCGCGGCCGCCATTCCCGACGTGCCGCCCGGCGAGATTGCCGAACAGACCATGCGGGACGTCACCCGCACCCTTTCCGCCGACGAGTTCGAAGGCCGCGCGCCGGGAACGCCGGGCGAGGAGAAGACGCTGGCCTATCTGGTCGAGCGCTTCACGGCTGCGGGATTGCAGCCCGGCAACGAGGGAAGCTGGTTTCAGGACGTTCCGCTGGTCGAGATCACCGGCAAGGAATACGGCCCGCTGATCCTGCGCAAGGGCGATGAAACCCGGCGCTTCGACTATGGCAGCGACTGGGTGGGCGTGACATATCGAACGGAACCCCGGATCGACCTGAAAGCGAGCGAGCTGGTCTTCGTGGGCTACGGCATCGTCGCGCCGGAACGCGGCTGGAACGATTATGCCGGCATCGACATGAGGGGGAAGACCGCCGTCATCCTCGTCAACGATCCGGACTATGACGCGAAGGGGCTGAAGGGCACCTTCAACGGCCGGGCGATGACCTATTACGGGCGCTGGACCTACAAGTTCGAGGAAGCGGCCCGGCAGGGCGCGGCGGCCGCGCTGATCGTGCACGATACCTTCCCCGCCGCCTATGGCTGGAACGTGGTGGAATCGAGCTGGTCCGGCCCGCAGGCCTATGCCGGCGGAAAGGCGGACGGCCCGCCGCCGACCCTGATGAACGGCTGGGTGCAGAAGCCGGTCGCCGAGCAAATCCTGGCTGCCGCCGGGCAGGATCTGGCCCGGCTTTCGGCCGCCGCGAAAAGCCCCGATTTCAGGCCGGTCCCGCTCGGAATCACGGTTTCGACCGGCTTCGACAACAGCTTCCGGCAACTGACCTCGAAGAATGTGGTGGGCATCCTGCCGGGGCGGGAGCGGCCGGACGAATATGTGCTCTACACCGCGCATTGGGATCATCTCGGCCGCTGCACCGCCAACGAGGCGGGGGACGACATCTGCAACGGGGCGATCGACAACGCCACCGGCACCGCCGCGCTAGTCGCGCTCGCCGAAGCGAATCGCGCCGCGGGCGCCGCCGCACGCAGCCAGGTGTTCCTGGCGGTGACGGCGGAGGAATCCGGCCTGATCGGTTCGGACTATTATGCCGCCCATCCGGTCTATCCGCTCGACCGCACGGTGGGCGGGGTCAATATCGACGCCCTCTCGCTGGCCGGCCCGGCGCGCGACGTCACCGTGGTCGGCGGCGGCAAGTCGGGCCTCGACGCCTATCTCGCCAAGGCGCTGCGCGAGACGGGGCGCTACGCCACGCCGGACCCGACCCCGGAAAAAGGCTTCTATTACCGCTCCGATCATTTCAGCTTCGCCAAGCGCGGCGTGCCGATGCTCTATGTGGACGGCGGGGAGGATCTGGTGAAGGGCGGGCGCAAGGCGGGCAAGGCCTGGGCCGCCGACTATGCGGGGAACCGCTATCACGGGCCGGACGACGAATATGATCCCGGCTGGGACTGGAGCGGAGTGATGCGGGATCTCCAGCTCTATTACCGGGTCGGCCGGATGCTGGCCGAAACCACCGACTGGCCCAACTGGCGCGAAGGCGACGAATTCCGCCATATCCGCGATGAAAGCTGTGCGGGCCGGGGCGGCTGCTGAAGGCGAGGAATCCATGACATTGCGAATGCCACCCGAATGGGCGCCACAGGACTGGCTGTGGATCGGCTTCCCCCATGATGCCGAGGAATGGCCCGGCGTGCTGGAACGCGCGCAGCGGCAGATCGCCGGTTTCGCCAGCGCGGTGGCGGAAAGCGGGCAGGAAGTCCGCCTGCTGGTGCGCGACGAGCGGAACGAGGCGCGCGCGCGGGAACTGGCCAGCGCGAAGGTGATCCTCGAGCGCCGCGCCTATGGCGACGTCTGGCTGCGCGACACCGGCCCGCTGGTGGTGGCGGACGGCGCAGGCAAGCGCGTCGCCCGGCGTTTCGGCTTCAACGGCTGGGGCGGGAAATATCTGATGGACGGGGACCAGACCATCGGCGCGGAGCTGGCCGCCGATGCCGGGCTGGCGGTAGAGCATTGCGACTGGGTGCTGGAAGGCGGCGCGGTGGACGGCGACGGCACCGGGCTGGCCGTCACCACCGGGCAATGCCTGCTCAACCCCAACCGCAACCCGCAGCTTGCCCGTGAAGAGATCGAGGCGCGGCTGGCCCGCGACCTGGGGTTCGACCGGGTGCTGTGGCTGGGCGACGGGCTTATCAACGACCACACCGACGGCCATGTCGACAATCTGGCCCGCTTCGTGGCGCCGAGCGCGCTCGCCCTGCCGATGGCCACCGGGCCGGACGACCCCAACGCCGCGATCTATGCAGATGCGCGGGCGCGCGCCGCCGATTTCGGCGTGGCGATCCGCGACGTGCCTTCGCCCGGCCGGATCGTGACCGGGGATCATGTGGAACCCGCCAGCTATATGAACTTCACCATCGCCTCCCGTCTGGTGGTCGTGCCGACCTTCGGTTCCCCGCATGACGCGGATGGGGTGGCGGCGGTGGCCGCGCTGTTTCCGGACCGGGACACCATCGGCCTGCCCGGGGATGCGGTGCTGGCGGGTGGCGGCGGCTTCCATTGCTCCAGCCAGCAGATGCCCTCGGCGCGGAGCTGACCGGCTTCCCGGGCGGCGCGATGGCGGCCGGGTTTGACCGCTTCACCCCGTTCCCCCCACAGTCAGGCCGATTGGGCATTCCCCAGATTCCCAATCCGGTTAACGCAGTGTCCTGAACGAGCAGGAGCACCGCGATCCCCATGCAGGCCAACATCCATCAGAACGCCGCTTCGCAACCGCATATCCGGCCCCTGCCGAACGGCCCGAGCGTGTCGTCCGTCGCTTTCAGGAAAAGCCTGCAGCTCACCCGCGCAAGCACGATGGCGCTGACGCGGCTGCAGCTCGCCCTCACCAGATCGGACAAGCACCAGGCCAGGGTGGCGATGGATTGCCTGCTCGACATCGATGCCGAGCTGGAGAGTTTCGTGGCCGATCTTTCCATCCCGCAGGAACTGGACGATGCCGACTGGCAATCGATCAGCGAGCATCTCAAGGCGCTGAAGACCGCGATCGCCTTTGAAAAGCTGGTGCTGGCGGGCGAGATCAGCGGCCCGGCGCTGGCGTCGCCGCCGCTCGATCTCCGTCGCGAGATGGAAGCACCCGAGGCGGACTGGCCCCACACGCAAGCCGAAGAAGGCGCGCCCTCCGAATACCGGCCCGTCCGGCTTGATCCCTGGACGCTCGTGGTGCTGGCAGCGCTCGCGGCCATCGTGGTGGGGGGCCTGATCTTCGGCGCCTATATGCTGTTGTGAACCTCCGCGCCGCATCCGGCCGCCGGTCGAAGGCGCACCGTATTTTTACCTTTCGGTAACCTGCCAGGGCGCATCATGGCCGGATGGATCGAGTCACCGCTCTTGCCCATGCCCTGCAATCGCAATCGCCGCTGGCGATCCTGCGCTCGCTGATCGTGTGCGGCTGCGCGCTCGCGCTGATCCTCGCCGGCAAGGCGCTTCCGCTTCCGTAAACCGCGCGCCTTCGCGTTTCACACACCCGCTCCGGCGGCAAATCTTCCCAGCATGGCCCGCGCCGGTCGATCGCCAGCGAGATGGCGGTGAGCGCCAGGAAGGTGGCGAAGGCAATCGCGGAATCGACCCCGCCGCCGACAAAGGGTTTTCCGCCATCCGTCGTTCATCCGCGCCGGGCGAACCAGATCGTATGCTTGGCGCCCTTGCCATTGCTGCGCGCGCTGACACGGACTTCGTCCACCGAGAAGCCCCTCTTCTGAAGGCGGCGGGTGAAAGCCGGGTCGGGTTCGGCGGACCAGATCGCGAGGATACCTTTCGGAGCGAGGGCGCGTTTCGCCTCGCGCAGGCCATCACCCGAATACAGCACGTCGTTTTCCGCGCGCACGAGGCCGTCCGGTCCATTGTCGACATCGAGCAGGATTGCGTCATATTCGCCCTCGGCGCCCGCGATATATTGCGCGACATCGGCGCGGACCACGCGCACGCGCGGATCGTCAAGGCAGCCAGCGGTCACTTCGGCCATGGGTCCGCGCGCCCATTCGAGGATTTCCGGCACCAGTTCCACCACTGTGACCAGGCCATCGGCGGGCAGCACCTTCAGAGCGGCGCGCAAGGTGAAGCCCATGCCATAGCCGCCGATCAGGATGTGCGGCTTGCCGGTGCCGCAGATCCGTTCCCACGCCATGGTCGCCAGCGCTTCTTCCGAGCCGCTGCGGCGCGTGCTCATCAATTCGTTGCGATCCAGCACGATCATGAAATCGCGGTCGTGGCGATAGAGGCGCAGTTCCTCCCCGCCGGGCACTTGCGCCGCGCCGATGAACTCGCGCTGGATCATCTCAGCGCAGATCGGGCGGAGTCGCCTCGGCGTTCAGCATGGCGATGGCCTCGTCGAGGCTCATCACCTTCTGCTGCTGCTCGCCCAGGGTGCGGATGGCGACAGTGCCTTCCTCCGCCTCGCGCTTGCCGACCACCAGCAGATGCGGGACCTTCGCCACCGAATGCTCGCGCACCTTGTAGTTGATCTTCTCGTTGCGCAGGTCGCTGTCGGCGCGGAGTCCCGCCGCGCGCAGCTTGCGCTCCACGTCCAGCGCATAGCCATCGGCATCGGACACGATGGTCGCCACCACCGCCTGCACCGGCGCGAGCCAGAGCGGCAGCCTGCCCGCGAAGTGCTCGATCAGGATGCCGATGAAGCGCTCGTAGCTGCCGAAGATCGCGCGGTGGAGCATGATCGGGCGATGGCGCTCGCCATCCTCGGCGATATATCCTGCATCGAGCCGGTCCGGCAGCACCCGGTCGGACTGGATGGTGCCGACCTGCCAGGTGCGGCCGATGGCGTCAGTCAGGTGCCATTCCAGCTTGGGGGCATAGAACGCGCCTTCGCCGGGCAGTTCCTCCCAGCCGTATTCCTCGGTGGCGAGGCCCGCCGCGATCACCGCGTTGCGCAGTTCCGTCTCGGCCTGGTCCCACATTTCCTCGGTGCCGAAGCGGTTCTCCGGGCGCAGCGCCAGCTTGATGGAGTAGCTGAAGCCGAAGTGCTTGTAGACCCGGTCCGCCAGCTCGCAGAAGGCGCGCACTTCCTCCACGATCTGGTCTTCGCGGCAGAAGATATGCGCGTCGTCCTGCGTGAACTGGCGCACCCGCATCAGCCCGTGCAGCGCGCCATGCGGCTCGTTGCGGTGGCAGCAGCCGTTCTCGTAGATGCGCAGGGGCAGGTCGCGATAGCTCTTGATGCCCTGGCGGAAGATCAGCACATGGGCCGGGCAGTTCATCGGCTTGAGCGCCATCCAGTCCGCATCGTGGGAAACGATCGGGCCTTCGTCCTCCACATTCGGCACTTCGTCGGGGATGACGAACATGTTCTCGCGATATTTGCCCCAGTGGCCGGACTGCTCCCACTGGCGCGCGTCCATCACCTGCGGGGTCTTGACCTCACGGTAGCCTGCGCCGTCGATCGCGCGGCGCATATAGGCTTCCAGCTCGCGCCAGATCAGGTAGCCCTTGGGGTGCCAGAACACGCTGCCATGCGCTTCCTGCTGCAGGTGGAACAGGTCCATTTCCTGCCCCAGCTTGCGGTGGTCGCGCTTCGCCGCCTCTTCAAGCCGGGTCAGATGCGCGTCGAGCTGCTTTTTGTTGAGCCAGCCGGTGCCGTAGATGCGGCTGAGCATCGCGTTCTTCTGGTCGCCGCGCCAATAGGCGCCCGACACGCGGGTGAGCTTGAACGCCGCCGGGTCGAGCTTGCCGGTGGAGGGCAGATGCGGCCCCCGGCACAGGTCGAGCCAGTCCTCGCCGGAATGATACACCGTCAGCGCCTCGCCTTCCGGCAGTTCCGCCGCCCACTCCGCCTTGAAGCTCTCGCCCTGCTCGCGGAACCAGCCGATCAGCCGGTCGCGCGTCCATTCCTCGCGCCGCAGCGGCTTGTCGGCGGCGATGATGCGGCGCATCTCTGCCTCGATCGCGGGCAGGTCGTCATCGGTGAAGGGCCGGTCCCTGCCATCGATTTTTGGCGGCGCGAAATCGTAATAGAAGCCGTCGTCGGTGGCCGGGCCGAAGGTGATCTGCGTGCCGGGGAACAGCGATTGCACCGCTTCCGCCAGCACATGCGCGTAATCGTGCCGCACCAGCTCCAGCGCATCCGCCTCGTCCCGGCTGGTGATGAGCGCGAGTTGTGCATCCCCCTCGAACGGCCGGGTGAGATCGCGCACCTCGCCGTTCACACGCGCGGCCAGCGCCGCCTTGGCCAGGCCCGGGCCGATCGCCGCCGCCACATCGGCGGGGGACGAACCGGCGGGCATGTCGCGCACCGAACCATCGGGGAGGCTGATCTTCAAAACTTCGCTCATCGAACCGTCTTTCCTGCAGTCTGCGCGCCATGGCAGAAATGCCGGCGCGCCGAAAGGCCCGGCGTCGATCCATATTCACCGTTTCGGGAAGCCGACGCCAGGCCGCCCGAAGCCGGGCGGCGAGGACCGCGTATCAGGCCGCGGCCATCCGCCCCCGGCGAGCCGGGGTGGTAGTGGCGGTAGTCGTCGTAGTGGTGGCACCGCGCTGCGTCATGCGCGGCCCCTAGCAGCCCCGGACGGTTCTGTCACCGGGCTTGGCTTGGCGGCCGATTGCGGCCATCTATCCCGCCATGACCGAAACGCGATTTCACGATCTCCCCGACGGGCGCCGCATCGCCTACCGCCTCAGCCGGGGGGCGGGGCCGGCCCTGCTGTTCCTGCCGGGCTACATGTCCGACATGGTGGGGGGCAAGGTGACCGCCGTGTTCGACTGGGCCGTGGCGAACGGGCGGACCTGCCTGCTGCTGGATTATTCGGGCTGCGGGGAAAGCTCCGGCGATTTCGCCGACGGCACGCTCAGCCGCTGGCGCGACGAGGTGCTGGAACTGGCCGAAAGCCTGCTGCCGGGGGAGCGAATCGTCCTGATCGGCTCCTCCATGGGCGGCTGGCTGATGCTGCTGGCGGGGCTGGCCCTGGGCCAAAATCTGGCCGGGCTGGTCGGCATCGCGCCCGCGCCGGACTTCACCGACTGGGGCTATGACGCGGCGGAAAAGGCGGAGCTGGCCGCCGGTCGCGCGATCTATCAGGACAATCCCTACGGCCCCGCGCCGACGCCGACCTATCCCGGATTATGGGCGGATGGAGAGGCGAACCGGGTGCTGCAGGCCGACATTCCCCTGACCTGCCCGGTCCGGCTGATGCACGGGCAGGCCGATGCCGACGTGCCCTGGGATGTTTCGCTGCGGCTCGCGGCGCGGCTGCGTTCAGCCGATGTGCAGGTGCTTCTCATCAAGGATGGCGATCATCGCCTGTCGCGCGATCAGGATATTGCCCTGCTGCTGGGCACGGTCGCCATGCTGGGCTGAAGGATCACCATGCTCTCCGCACTTCTCCCCGCACTTCTCGCCCAGGCCGCCGCTCCGGCTTCCGTTGAGCCTCCGCCGCCGCCGCCCACCGCCGAGACGCGGCTCGCCGCCTGCCTGGCCGAAGCGCGCGGCCCTGCCGGTGCTGCGCTGGATATGGCGGACCGCTGGCTGTCCGAAGCGAAGGGGGCGGAGCAGGCGATGCCGCGCCAATGCCTGGGCGCGGTCTATTCCCGGCAGGGGGATTGGGTGCTGGCGGAACGATCCTTCCTCGATGCCCGCGAAGCCGTTCCGGCGGCGCAGGCCGCGCGCCGCGCGCGCCTTGCCGCGATGGCGGGCAACGCCGCGCTGGCGGATGGCCGCAACGAGGATGCTCTCGAAGCGCTTGCGCTGGCGCAAGGCGATGCGGGCCGGGCGGGCGACGCCGCCCTGCTGGGCGAGGTGGAGGTGGATCGCGCCCGCGCGCTGGTGCCGCTCGACCGCCTGAAGGAAGCGGAGGAGGCGCTGGCCAATGCCCGGCGCGATGCCGCGCAAAGCTCCGACGCCTGGCTCCTTTCCGCCGCGCTCGCCCGCCGCCAGGGGAATCTGGCGGATGCCCAGCGCTATATCGAGCAGGCGGCCGACCTGCGCCCGATCGACCCCGAGATCGGGCTGGAGGCGGGGCTGATCGCCGCGCTTGCCGGGCGGGAGGACGCGGCCCGCAAGAGCTGGCAATCGGTGGTGGACGCCGATCCTTCCAGCGACAGCGCCCGCACCGCGCGCGGCTATCTCGCGCAGCTGGGAACGCCATGATCCCGCTGTCCGTCCTCGATCTGGCGCCGGTGAGCGAAGGCCGCGGGGTGCGCGAGGCGATGGCGGCCACCGCCTTGCTGGCCCGAGCGGCGGAGGAAGCGGGATACGCCCGGTTCTGGATTGCCGAGCATCACGGCATGGACGGCATTTCCGGCGGCGCGACCGCCGTGGTGCTGGCCCATGTGGGCCATGCCACCTCCACCATCCGCATCGGCGCGGGCGGGATCATGCTGCCCAATCACAACCCCTTTGTGATCGCGGAGCAGTTCGGCACGCTGGATGCGCTGTTCCCGGGCCGCGTCGATCTTGGCCTGGGCCGCGCGCCGGGCGCGGACGGGCGGCTGATGAACGCCCTGCGCAAGGATATCGGCCGGGCCGCCGAATTCTTCCCGCAGGACGTGGCCGAACTGCGGGCCTATTTCAGCGCCGACCCGGCCCTGCCGCTCAAGCCCACGCCGGGGCTTGGCGCCGAGGTGGAGCTGTGGATGCTGGGATCGAGCCTGTTCGGGGCGCAGCTGGCGGCGACGCTGGGTCTGCCCTATGCCTTCGCCTCCCATTTCGCGCCCGACCATCTCGACGAGGCGCTGAAGCTCTATCGCGCCAGATTCCAGCCTTCGCCTGCGCTGGAAAAGCCGCATGTGATGGTCGCCATGAATGTCTTCACCGCCGAAACCGACCGGGACGCCCGGACGCTGGCCTCCTCGCAGGAGCAGATGTTCGTGGCCATCCGCTCGGGCCTGACCCCCCGGGTGCAGCCGCCTGTCCCCGATTACCGGGACAGCCTGCCGCCCACCGCCCAGGGCCTGCTGGCCCATGTCGGGCAGGCCAGTGCGGTCGGCAGCCCGGAAACCGTGCGCGAGGCGGTGGGCCGCTTCATCGAACGCACCGGGGCCGACGAGTTGATCCTTTCCGGCGCCACGTTCGAGCCTGCCGCGCGCCGTCATTCCCTCCGTCTCACTATGGAAGCACTTCGCGGCTAGTCACGTTCGTCCGCCATCAGGCCGCGATTCCCGCGTTGGCCTGGGCGCATTGCAAAGGCAGAGTGCGGGAAATCGAAGGGAAGAGGACGGATGGCTTCTGAACGGACAATCGGGCGCGGCAAGACGACGGATCAAGCGGAGATGGCAGCGCGACTCGCGCGGGAGATGGCGGGTTCCCTGCTGCCGGGGGACGGGCCGTTTCCGCCCGAAGAGCGGGATGCCGCCGCCCGCTTCGTGCTGGAGGCGGCGGCGCAGTGCGATCCGGGGGAAGCCGCGATCAGCCTCGAATCCGGGGCCAACGGGCGCCGCCTGACCCGCATTGCGATCGTCAATCCCGACATGCCGTTCCTGGTGGATTCGGTCGCGGCGGCGATCGCCGCCCAGGGCCTGGTTATCGACCGGGTGGTGCATCCGGTCTGCCCGGTCCGCCGCGATGCCGGGGGCCGGTTGCTGGACCTTCCGAGCAAGCCGGAGCCGGGCGATCGGCTGGAATCGATGATCTATATCGAAACCGCCCGGATCGATGCCCGCCAGCGCCGCGATCTGGCCAGCGCCATTTCCAGCACGCTCGGCGATGTGCATGCCGCGGTGGAAGACTGGCCCCGGCTGCGCGCGGCCATGGCCAAGGATGCGGAGGCGCTGGGCGATACGGAAAGCGCCGCGCTGCTGCGCTGGCTCGATGGCGGGATGCTCACCCAGCTTGGCCATGTCACGCTGCGGCGCGACGGCAGCCGGGCCATGCGGCTGGGGGTATGCCGGAAGAGCGCGCGCAACCTGCTGTCGGACGCGACCTATCAGCAGGCCTTCGCATGGTTCGACGAAAGGGAGAGCGGGTCGCGGCAGGCGCTGCTGATCGTCAAGGCGAACCAGATCGCCAAGGTGCATCGCCGCGTGCCGTTCGACATCTTCATCGTGCCGATGCTGGAGGATGGGAAAGTGGCGGCCCTTTCCATCCATGCCGGGGTTTGGACCAGCGCCGCGCTGGGGACCCCGCCGGATCGCGTTCCCGGCCTGCGCAGCCAGCTGGCGGCCCTGTTGAAGAAGCACGCGCTTGCCCCGAACGGGCATGACGGCAAGGCGCTGGTCCACGCGCTCACCACCCTGCCGCACGATTTGCTTGCAGGCTTCGCTCCCGAGGATGTGGAACGGATCGCCATGACCGCCATGGCCCTGACCGATCGCCCGCGCTCGCAGCTGGCGCTGGTGCAGGACGCCTTGCGGCGGCATCTCTTCGCCTTCGTGTGGGTGCCGCGCGACATGGTTTCCACGACCGTGCAGCGCCAGATCCAGATCATGCTGACCGAGGCTTCGGGCGGCGAGTTGCTCGACTGGAACCTGACCGTGGACGAAGGCGCGCTCGCCACCTTGCGGTTCGTGATCGATATCAGCGACAGCCGGCAGGCGCCCCGGGAGGCGGAGCTGGATGACCGCCTGCAGATCATGCTGCGCGGCTGGAACGAGGCGGTGGAGGCCGAGCTGGCCGCGCAGGGGGAGGATGCGTCCCGCGCCGCCGCGCTGGCGGCCCGCTTCGCGCCGTCCTTCCCGGCCGCCTATCGCGCCGCTTACGGCCCGGCCGAGGCGGCGGTCGATATCCAGCGGCTGCGCAACATCGCGGCGCATGAGCAGGCAGCGGCGCGCAGCCGCGATGCGCGGCTCTACCATCTCGCGGGCGATGCGGCGGACAGACTGCGGCTCAAGATCTATCAGCTGCACGGCGGGCTTCCCCTGTCGGACGCCGTGCCCGCGCTGGAGAATTTCGGCTTTCGCGTGCTGGCCGAAGTGCCGACCCCGCTGGAGGAAGGCAGCACCGGCACGATCCACGATTTCACGCTGGCGCTGGCCGCAGGGCACGAGGCGGGCCGGCTGCTGGCCCGCGCCGGCGAGATCGAGGAAGCGCTGGCGGCGGTGCTGAACGATGCCGCCGCCAACGATCCCTTCAACCGGCTGGTCATCGACGCCGATCTTTCCGCGCGCGAGACGAACTGGCTCCGGGCGATCTTCAGCTATCTGCGCCAGACGGGCACCAGTTTCGCGGTTCTGACCGCGGTTCAGGCTCTCCGCGCGGCCCCAGCGGTGGCGCGCGGGTTGATCGATCTGTTCGTGGCCCGCCACGATCCCGATTTCGCGGGCGAGCGCGAGCGGGCGGAGGCAAGGGCCGAAGGCCAGATCCGCGAAGCGCTGGCGAAGGTGAGCGCCATCAACGACGACCGCCTGCTGCGCCTTTATCACAGCACGGTTGGCGCGATCCTGCGCACCAATGCCTTCGCCCCGGCCGCTCAGGAAGCGCTGGCGTTCAAACTCGACTCGGGGCTGGTGCCGAAGCTGCCCCGGCCGGTGCCGTGGCGGGAGATCTTCGTGCATTCGCGGCGGGTGGAAGGCATCCACCTGCGGGCCGGGCCGGTTGCGCGCGGCGGCATCCGCTGGTCGGACCGGCGGGACGATTACCGCACCGAGATCCTCGGCCTGATGAAGGCGCAGCGGGTCAAGAACGCCGTGATCGTGCCGGCCGGGGCCAAGGGCGGCTTCTTTCCCAAGCAATTGCCCGACCCGGCCCGCGACCGGGACGGCTGGGCCGCCGAAGGCCAGGCCAGCTACGAGATATTCATCCGCAGCCTGCTTTCGCTGACCGACAATATCGTGGACGGGAAAGTCGTTCACCCGCCCCGCGTGGTCGTGCGCGATGGTGACGATCCCTATTTCGTGGTGGCGGCCGACAAGGGCACGGCCCGCTTTTCCGACGTCGCCAACGCCATTGCCGAAGCGCATGATTTCTGGCTGGACGATGCCTTCGCCAGCGGCGGGTCCAACGGCTACGATCACAAGGCGATGGGTATCACCGCGCGCGGCGCGTGGGTTTCGGTCATCCGGCACTTCCAGGAAATGGGCGTGGACGTGCAGAAGGAGCCGGTCCGCGTGGTGGGTTGCGGCGACATGTCGGGCGATGTCTTCGGCAACGGAATGCTGCTGTCCAAGGCGATCAAGCTGGTCGCCGCCTTCGATCATCGCCACATCTTCATCGACCCCGATCCGGACCCGGCCGCCAGCTGGAAGGAGCGCAAGCGGCTGTTCGCCCTGCCCCGTTCGAGCTGGGCGGATTACGATGCGAAGCTGATCGGCAAGGGCGGCGGCGTATTTTCGCGGAGCGAAAAGCGCATACCGCTCAGCAGCGAGGCGCGGCGCGTGCTGGGCACGGATGCGAAGGAGCTGGAGCCGGATGCGCTGGTCGCGATCCTGCTCAAGGCCCCGGTGGACCTGCTGTGGTTCGGCGGGATCGGCACCTATGTGAAGTCTTCCGGTGAAAGCAATGCGGCGGTGGGCGATCCGGCCAATGATGCGCTGCGCGTGGATGGCCGGGATATTCGCGCGCGGGTGATCGGCGAAGGCGCCAATCTGGGCGCGACCCAGGCAGGCCGGATCGAATTCGCGCAGATCGGCAGCGAAGGGCGCGGCGGCCGGATCAACACCGATTTCATCGACAATTCGGCGGGCGTCGATTGCTCCGACAATGAAGTGAACATCAAGATCGCCCTCGCCGCCGCCCGGCGGGCGGGCAAGCTGTCCGAAAACCGGCGCAAGGCCTTGCTGGTGGAGATGACCGGCGATGTGGCCGGGCTGGTGCTGGAGGACAATCGCCTTCAGACCCTGGCCTTGTCGGTGGCGGAACGTGTCGGGGCCGAGGCCAGCGCGGTGCAGGTGCGGCTGATCGAAATGCTGGAGGAACGCGATGTGCTCGACCGGCAGGGGGAAGGCCTGGCCGACAATGAGGTGCTGGCCCGGCGCGCGGCGGATGGGCAGGGCCTGACCCGGCCCGAGCTGGCCGTCCTGCTCTCCAGCGCGAAGCTGGCGATCCAGGCGTCGCTCGAACAGAGCGAGGTTCCGGGCGATCCGGGGCTGGAGGAAATCCTGCTGGCCGCATTCCCGCCCGCGATGCGCACCGGCTTCCGCAAGTTCTTGCTGGAGCATCGGCTGCGGCGCGAAATCATCGCGACGAAGCTGGCCAATATGGTGGTGAATCGGCTGGGGGCGGTGCATCCCTTCGAGCTGGCGGAGGAGGAGGGCGCGAGCCTGGCCCATGTCGCCGCCGCCTTCTTCGCCGCCGTCCGCCTGTTCGCCCTGCCCGAGATATGGGCGCGGCTGGATGAAGCCCCGATGCCTGAAGATGCGCGCTTGCTTGCGATGGACCGGCTGGCGCTCGCCACCCGCAGCCAGGTGGCCGACCTGTTGCGCGCGGGTGCGGGCGCGCAGGCCCCCTCGGTGCTGGAAGCGCGGCTCGCGGCCGGCGTGAAGGCGCTCAAGGCGCAGGCGGGCGATCTGCTTGGCGCCGACGCCCGCAAGCGATCCGGCGGATTGATGGCAGAGCTGAAGCTGGCCGGTGTGCCGGAACGGGAAGCCGCCATGGTCACGTGCCTGTTCGATCTGGATGGCGCGGTCGGGCTTGCCGGGCTGGCGCAGGATTGCGGCATTGCCCCTGTTCGTCTCACGGCGGTGTTCACGGCGCTGGGCGAAAGGCTCGGCCTTGACTGGGCGCAGGGCAGCGCGGCGATCATGAATCCCTCCGATCCGTGGGAGCGGCTGCTGGTCGCCGGGCTGGCCCGGGATTTCCAGCAGATGCGGATCGAGTTTCTCGGCCGGCTGCTGCGGGGCAAGGCGGCCAGCGTCGACCCGATCGGCGCGTTGGACAAATGGGTTGAATCACGCGATTCCTCGATAGAGCAGTTCCGGGCGATGATCGCCCGGGCGCAGCGCGCCGCGCCTGCATTGCCATCCATGCTGGCCCAGATCGCCGGGCAGGCGCGCAACCTGCTGTCGCGGTGATCGATCGCGATCGCGCCTGATCCGTCTTTTTCGGGTCTTGACGAAAGCCGCATTTCAGCCAAGGCAGCGGGGATGGAAAAAGCAGATATCGTGATCGTGGGAGCGGGGCATGGCGGTGCGCAGGCGGCGATCGCCTTGCGCCAGCGGGGATTCGAAGGGTCGATCCTGATGATCGGCCGGGATAGCGAGCCGCCTTATGAGCGGCCGCCGCTTTCGAAGGAATATCTCGCGCGGGAGAAGGAATTCCAGCGCATCTATATCCGTCCGCCGCAATTCTGGGTGGACAAGGACGTGGCCCTGCGCCTGGGCGCCAGCGTGACGGAGGTGGACCCGCAGGCGCACAGCCTCGCCCTCTCCGATGGCGCGAGCGTGGAATATGGCAAGCTGATCTGGGCGACCGGCGGCGATCCGCGCCGGCTGTCGTGCAGCGGCTCGGATCTGGCGGGCGTGCATGGGGTGCGCGACCGGGCGGATGTGGACCGCATGATGAGCGAGCTGGACGCCGGGGCGAAGCGCGTGGTGGTGATCGGCGGCGGCTATATCGGCCTGGAAGCGGCGGCCGTGCTCACCAAGCTGGGGTGCGAGGTCGTGCTGCTGGAAGCGCTGCCACGGGTGCTTGCCCGGGTCGCGGGCGAGCAATTGTCCGACTTCTACCAGGCCGAGCATCGCGCCCATGGCGTAGAGGTGCGGCTGGAAGTGGCGGTCGATTGCCTGGAAGGCGCGGACGGCAAGGTCACCGGGGTCAAGCTGGCCGATGGCGAGGTGCTGCCCGCCGACATGGTGGTGGTGGGCATCGGGATCATTCCCGCGGTCGGCCCGCTGATTACGGCCGGGGCCGCTGGCGCGAACGGGGTCGACGTGGACGAATTCTGCCGCACTTCGCTGCCCGACATCTACGCGATCGGCGATTGCGCCGCCCATGCCAACGGCTTTGCCGGGGGCGCGGTGATCCGGCTGGAATCGGTGCAGAACGCCAATGACATGGCCAACACCGCGGTGAAGGCGATTCTGGGCGAGCCGGAGCCGTATCACGCGCTGCCGTGGTTCTGGTCCAACCAGTACGATCTCAAGCTGCAGACCGCCGGCCTCTCCATCGGCCATGACGCCACCGTCCTGCGCGGCGATCCGGCGACGCGCAGCTTCTCGGTCATCTATCTCAAGGACGGCAAGGTCATCGCGCTCGATTGCGTCAATGCGGTCAAGGATTACGTCCAGGGCCGCAAACTGGTGGAAGCGAAGGCGGAAATCGCGCCCGAACTGCTGGCGGATGCGGAAACGCCGCTCAAGGAGATGGCCTGACCTCCAGCGCGGGCGCGGCCAGTTGGTCCAGCGCCCAGCGCGCGGTTTCCACCACGACGGCATCGGGATCGTCCAGCAAGGCGCGGACCGGGCCAATCAGGCTTGATCGGCCGCTGTTGCCCGCCGCGATCAGGCAGTTGCGGATGAAGCGGTTGCGCCCGATCCGCTTGATCGGGGAGCCGGAGAACAATTCCCGGAATGCCTTGTCGTCCAGCGCCAGCAATTCGGCGAGGCGTGGGGAGACGAGTTCCGCCCGAGGCAGGAACGCCTTGTTGCGAGCCGCCCCTTGCGCGAATTTGTTCCAGGGGCACACCGCGAGGCAATCGTCGCAGCCATAGATGCGATTGCCCATCGGCTTGCGGAATTCGAGCGGGATCGCGCCCTTGTGCTCGATGGTGAGATAGCTGATGCAGCGCCGCGCATCGAGACGATAGGGGCCGGGAAAGGCGGCGGTCGGACAGGCTTCCTGGCAGGCCTGGCACGAGCCGCAGCGGTCGTCATGCGGCTGGTCAGGGGCGAAGGGAATGTCGGTGTAGATCGCGCTGAGGAACAGCCAGCTGCCGTGATCCCGGCTGACGAGATTGGTGTGCTTGCCCTGCCAGCCAAGCCCGGCGGCGGCGCCCAGCGGCTTCTCCATCACCGGCGCGGTATCCACGAACACCTTCAGCCGGGTCTCGCCCAATCCGGCGGCGGCGGCTTCCTCCACCAGCCAGCGGGCCAGCCGCTTGAGTGCCTTCTTCAGGATGTCGTGATAATCCGCGCCCTGGGCATAGACCGAGATCCGCGCATGTTCGGGCGCTTCGGCCAGCGCCAGCGGATCGTGCGAAGGCGCATAGCTCATCCCCAGCGCGATCACGCTGCGCGCCTCGGGCCACATAGATTGCGGCCCCCGGCGCACTTCGGCGCGGGCTTCCATCCATTCCATCTGGCCGTGAAAGCCCGCGGTCAGCCATTCCTGCAGGCGAGCCGCGCGCGCCGGATCGTCCTGCGCGGGGGCGAACCCGATGGACACGAAGCCGATCCGCGCGGCTTCTTCCGCCAGGCGGGTCTTCAAGCCGTCAATGACTTCGGCGTTAACCAAACTTGCTGTTGCTCCGCTTCATTCCCGGCGGCTAATCCAGCGCCATGCATGCCGGGCTAGGTCATCCCGAAGTTTCGGGCAATACGCGTCATCCGCTGGCCATCGAGGCGCGCGGGCTGGTGAAGCGCTTCGGCGGCACGGTGGCGGTCGACGGGGTCGATCTCGCCGTGCCGGAGGGCGCGATCTACGGCATTCTCGGCCCCAATGGCGCGGGCAAGACCACCACCTTGCGGATGCTGCTGGGCATCATCGATCCGGATGCGGGCCTGCGCCGCGTGCTGGGCCATGAACGCCCGCATGAGATCGCCCGCCAGATCGGCTATCTGCCGGAGGAGCGCGGACTTTACCCGGCGATGAAGGCTATCGAGGCGATTGCCTTCATGGGGGCGCTGCGGGGGCTGCCGCTGGCCGAAGGGCGCAGGCGGGGTCTGGAACTGCTGGAGCGGCATGGGCTGGGTCACGCCGCCGGCCGCCAGATCCGCCAGCTTTCCAAGGGCATGGCCCAGACCGTGCAATTGCTGGGCACTCTCGTCCATCGCCCCCGGCTGGTCGTGCTGGACGAGCCTTTCTCCGGCCTCGACGCGCTCAACCAGGGCAAGCTGGAGGAGATGATCCGCAACCTTGCCGAGGCGGGCACCACCGTGATCTTTTCCACCCATGTCATCGCCCATGCCGAGCGGCTGTGCCAGGGCATCGCGATCATCGCCGGGGGCAAGGTTCCCTTTGCCGGGCCGGTGGACGAGGCGCGCGGCCGCATCCCGCCGCAGGTGAGGCTGGAAACCCGCGCGCTCGACGGCGATTGGCGCAAGGCGTTGCCGGCCAATGCCCGGCGGGAAGGACATTTCTGGCATTTCTCCCTGCCCGAAAGCGGGGTCGAGCCGCTGCTGCGCGCCTTGATAGAGGGGGAAGCGGGGATCGTTACATTGTCGATCGAGCGGGCCGGGCTGCATGACGCCTTCGTGGAGATCGCGGGCGAAGCGGCCGCCCAGGCGATGAACCGCCCCGGGGAAGAGAACCCGGGATGAGCGCGGACCGGCTTTCCCTGTGGCAGGCGGCCTTCGTCATCGCCCGGCGCGATTTCACCGCCGTGCTGTTCGGGCGGGCGTTCCTGTTCTTCCTGCTCGGCCCGCTGTTCCCCATCGCGGTTGCGATCATGGCCGGGGGCATCGGCCAGAAAGTGGTCGAGGAAACGGGACGGCCCGAGATCGGCATCGCGATGGAAGCGGGTGATGTCGACGCGATGCTGGCCGCCTATGTCCGGCTCGCGCCACGGCTTGGCAATGCGCTGCCCGATCTGGTGGCGATGAAGCGGCTGCAGCCGGGGGAGCATTTCGACCCGCCGGCGGCGCTGAAGGGCAGGCAGGGCAATATCGCCGCGATCCTCAGCGGATCGCCCGCCGTCCCGGTGCTGACCGGCCCGCCGGAGGCGATCGCGCGCTGGCAAGGCCCGCTTTCCCTGATCGCCGCCGGGGCGATTGGGCAGGAACCGCGAGACTATCCGCAGATCGCACTCGACAATGTGAAGGTCAGCGCGGCGAAGGAACGCTCGAACCGGCTGCTCCTCGCGCAAATGGCGCAGATGCTGCTGTTCCTGCTCACCATGCTGCTGGCCGGCATGGTGCTGTCCAATCTGGTCGAGGAAAAGGGCAACAAGATCATCGAGATTCTCGCCGCGGCCATTCCGATGGATGCGGTGTTTCTGGGCAAGCTGCTGGCGATGCTCGGCATATCGCTGGTGGGCATCGCGGTGTGGGGCGGGCTAGGCGGCTCGGTGCTGTGGCTGGGGCGCGAGGCTCTGCCCGATATCGCCACGCCCGCGGTGGGCTGGCCCGCTTTCCTTGTGCTCGGCACGCTCTATTTCGCGATGGCCTATCTGCTGCTCGGCTCGATCTTCCTCGCCATCGGTTCGCTGGCCGCGACGGTGCGAGAGGTGCAGACCCTCTCCATGCCTGTCACCATGATGCAATTGCTGGTGTTCTTCTTCGCCAGCTTCGCGCTGGCCCAGCCGGGCACTTCGATAGAGCTGGCGGCCATCGCCTTCCCCTTGAGTTCGCCCTTCGCCATGCTGGCGCGCGCGGCGCAGAATCCGGCACTGTGGCCCCATGCCGTCGCGCTGGCTTGGCAGGTCGCGGCGGTCACTCTGTTCATCCGAATCGGCGCGGAGCTTTTCCGGCGGCGCGTCATGCAGTCCGGCCAGGGGCGGGTCCCGGCCGCGCCGGGGGCATGGCGATTCTGGCGCCGCGCCCGGAACTGACGGCTTTCAGGAGCGAAGCGGGAAGGAGCGGCGGAGCCACCCGCTTCCCTCGCCCGGCGCGTATCAATCCATCCGGTAGCCGCCATCGACATTGATGGTCTGGCCGGTGACATAGCCGGCGTCCGGCCCCAGCAGAAATGCCGCGACCGAAGCCTGTTCCGAAGGCAGGCCGCGCCGGCCCATCGGGATGATGTGCTGGTTGTAGCTTGCCTTGTATTCCTCGAAGCTCATGCCCGCGAGCTTGGCCTTGCGGCCCATGGTGCCGTCCAGCATGTCGGTGTCGATCGAGCCGGGGCAGATGCAGTTCACGCGGATGCCCTTGGGCGAAAGTTCCAGCGCCATCTGCTGGGTCAGGCCGATCACGCCGAACTTGCTGGCGCAATAGCCGCCGTAATTGGCGAAGCCGAACCGCCCGGCGAGCGAGGAGATGTTCACGATGGCCGAAGGCTTGCCATGTGCCAGCATGATCTGGCCTGCGGCCTTCGACATGTAGTAGACGCCGTTGAGGTTGATATCGATGGTCCGCAGCCACAGCTCATCGGACATTTCGGTGATCGGCGCGGCGGCCGCCTCGCTGGCGATCCCGGCATTGTTGACGAGGCCGGTGAGCGGGCCAAGCTCCTTCCGGGTCCGCTCCATGGCGGCGGCGACCTGGTCAGGCTTCGACACGTCGAGATCGATGGCGATGGCCTTGCGGCCCATGGCGCGGATTTCCTCCGCCACGGATTCGGCGCCCTTCCAGCCTTCCTGCTGTTCATGCTCCGGCATTTGCGAAGGCTCGCGATGAATGGCGGTGACCGCGACATCCGCGCCGTCTTCCGCCAGCCTGACGGCGATTGCCCGCCCGATGCCCCGCTTGCGCCCCGCCCCGGTGACCAGCGCGACCATTCCGTCGAGTTTGCCCAATTATCCTCTCCTCTGTCCAAATGCTCAACTTGCGCGCAACATTGCCGAGCGCAAGCGATTGCGCAAGCCGATAAGGCTTCGGAAAACCGAAATAGGGCGGCGCGGCGCGAAGGCCGCCCCCCTCCCCAGCGCGGGTCGAGTTATTGGGAAACGGTCAGCTCGGCTTCATGCTCGCTTTCGAACACGCCGCCCTGATCGTTGCCATTGTTCCAGACGAAGTCGAGATAGGCCTTGGAGATCAGCCATCCCCTTGCCGTCTTGGCGAACTCCCAGCGGTAGATGCCGCCTGCCTGATAGTAATTGTCGCGCTTCTCCGCATCGAAGATTGCGGTGAAGATCAGGTTGGCGCGCCCCTTGGCGGTGGCCGGACCGGTGATCTCGAAATCGAGATTGACCATGACGTGCTGCATCAGGTCGTAATAGGGGTCCATGCTCGACTTGCAGATTTCGAGAATACCCTCGCGCCCGGTCATCTCGCCGAAGCCATGCTCGAAAACGAAGGTCGCATCGTCGGTGAAATGCTCGGCCCAGGCTTCCCAGTCGAAGCGGTCGGCCGTCTGGTGATAGCTGTTTATCACGCGCGTGAGGGCTTGAATCGTCTCAAGCCGATCCAGCCTGGCTTCCAGGTCACTCATGCTTCTCTCCTCGTCAGGGGCGGCCGTGCCGGCGGCCTTTCATCCATTGCCCCAATTCTTCGCGCCTGCGCCCCGGTTTGTCCAGATGTTCAGCATTCATTTTTGCCGGTGGCGCGTGGAAACGCCGCCGGAAGCGTGGCGAGTTCCGGCGGCGTCGGGCTGGGTGGCGGATGGCGCCGGTCAGGCCGGCACGCGGGCGCCGATTCGCGGCGTGATCTCCTGGGCGAGGCGCTGCATCGATTCTTCCCAGGGCGTGGGATTGTCGATGTAATCGTAGCTGTAGATCATCAGCGTCCCAAACGGGCCGCCCAGCTCGTCGCACCACTGCTCGATCTTTTCCCGCACCGTTTCGGGCGAGCCGACGATCCACATGTGATCGGCCAGGAAATCGCCATCGACATCCGCCTTGGTCTTGCCGGTCCGTTCCAGCAGGCCCTCGAAGATCCCGAAGGCATGATAGACGGGCAGCAGATATTCGCGCCAGGCCCGGCCCATGCCGCCTTCGATCGCCAGCTTGCGCGCTTCGGCATCGGTATCGGCCACGAACACGTCGCGCACCACGCGATGAACGGAACGGTCGGCCTTGTGGCCGTGTTTCGCCGCCGTCTCGGCATAGATGTTGAAATGATCGATCAGCCCGGCATTGCCGGAATAGACCGATGCCGGAATCCAGCCGCGCTCGGCCGCGAAGCGGATCGACGGGGAATTGGGGCTCAGCCCGGTCATCGCCATCGGCATGGCGCCGCCCCAGGGGCGCTGGTCGCGCAGGGGGTGCCCGGGGTCGCTATCCGCGAGGCCGGCTTTCCAATATGCGCCGTCATGCTGGAACGGCTTGCCCGCCCACACCTTCTCCATGATCTCCAGCGCCTCGAACATCATCTTGTGATTTTCGCCGAGGTCGGTCAGCCCCCGCATCGCGGCATCGGTGGGATAGGCCCCCGCCGCGACCCCGAGCTGGTAGCGGCCCTGCAATATATGGCTCAGCCATGCGGTCTGCACGGCCAGCGTGGCCGGATGGTGATAGGGCAGCAAATGCGCGAGCGGCCCCAGCTTGATGCGGCTGGTTTCACGGACCAGCGCGGAAATCACCAGCTCCGGGCTTGGTATAGCTTCCCAATTGAGAGTCGCGTGCTCGCCCACCCAATATTCCTCGAACCCGGCCTTTTCCGCCGCGATCCCCTGCTGGACCGCCCAATCGAACACCTGCGCCGGTGTCCGTTCCGGGCCGAGGAACGGCGTCTGGAACATACCCATCTTCATAGCGTGTCTCCCATGCCGACCTGCGCCGCCGCGATTCGCACCATGCGATGCGGCTGCCCGCAGAACTCCAGGCGGGCTGGAAGGGGGCGGGAATGGCAGGTGCCGGGAAAGGCTTTATTCCGCCGGGAGGCGGGGTTCGTTGATGCAGGTCAAAAGCTGTCCATATGGTAAGATGGGTTGGTGTGGGGCTAGGTCCTGATCCTAGTCGAAAGTGACCACCGCGCGCCCGCGCAATTGCCCCGCCCGCAATTTGGCGAAGCCCGCTTCGAGATCGTCGAAGGCGAAGCGCTCCAGGTCGATGACCAGCTTGCCTTGCGCGGCAAGGTTGCAGACCTCGCGCAGGTCGGCGCGGCTGCTGCCCAGCGAGACCGCGAATTCGCAGGTGGTCGCCATGCTGCCCCAGCCGACGTTGAGCGAGCCGCCCTCCATGCCGACCAGCACGATCCGCCCGTGCGGGCGCGAGATGGCGGAGGTCAGCGCCAGCGTCGCATCGGTGCCCACGATGTCGATGATCGCATCGGCCCCGCGCCCGCCGGTCAGGTCCATGATGGTTTCGGCCGTCCGCTCGTCGGAAGCGATGCAATGATCGGCGCCATAGCGCTTGCCGTCCTCGAGCCGCCCCGGCGTGCGATCGACCCCGAATACGGTGGCGGGCGAGAGCAGCTTGAGGAACTGGACGGCATAGGCGCCGAGGCCGCCCAGCCCGATCACCACGGCGACGGTGCCGGGATAGAGCCGGTCCAGCACGGTCTTGACCGCATGATAGGAGGTGACCCCGGCATCGGTCAGCGGCGCGACCTGCACCGGGTCGAGCGCGCCCAGGGCGACCAGCTCATGCCGGGGCACCACCAGGAACTCCGCCAGCCCGCCGTCGAAGCCAACCCCGCGCGTCATGCCGATCGCGCCGCGCGCGAAGGTGCGGCAGCTCTGCTCGTGCCCGTGATGGCAGAAATCGCAATAGCCGCAGCTGCGCATGTGATGCACCACCACGCTATCGCCGGGCTTCAGATCCGTCACGCCCTCGCCCGCCATCTCGACGATGCCGGCGTTTTCATGACCGAGCGTGAAGCCCGCCGGCAGCACATCGGCATAGGGCGGCACGCCGGGCCGGGAATCCATGATGTCGAGATCGGAGCGGCACAGCCCCGCGCCGCGCATCCGGATCAGCACTTCTCCGGCGGCGGGGGAAGGCACCGGCACGTCCACGAATTCGGCAGGGCGCCCCCATTCGACGATTCGATAGGCTTTCATCCGCGTATTCCTCCCGGCTCCCACGCCCTGCCTATGCGGCAGCCAAGGGCCGCCGCCAAGACCAAATGGTCAAGGGGATGCCTTTGGCGGAAAGAGTGTGAAGGATCGGCCGGGGGCGGCGCACGAGCCGGGTTGGATGGGGGAACGGCCCGTGCGCCGCTGGCCGCGTCAACCGGCGTGGAGAAACTGCCGCCGGAGCGCGGCTATCCTGTCGTGCAGGCGAAGCCGGATCCGCTTGAGCTGCTTCAGTTCCTCCTGCCGGTGCGCTGCCTTGCAGATCGCGGACGCAGGATACGGCCTGGAAAGGCGAGTGATCCAATTGAAAACAGTCCATCAATCCGATAGGAAAAACCTATCATAGGATGGGGATGGAAAATGCCGAGCCTGCGTCAGCTCGAATATCTGGTGGCCCTTGAGGACACGAAACATTTCGGGCGCGCGGCCGGATCGGTCAATGTGTCCCAGCCCACCCTCAGCCAGCAATTGAAGAGCCTTGAGGTGCGTCTGGGTGTCGTTCTGGTCGAGCGTGGGGAAAGCCCGGCGCAGCTTACCCCCGTCGGGCGGGAGATCGCGTCGCGCGCGCGGCGCGTGCTGATGCAGGTGGACGATATCCGCGCGCTCGCGCGGCGGAGCGTGTCCGGCCTGGCCGGAACGATCCGCTTCGGGGTCACTCCCACCCTCGGCCCCTATCTGATCCCCGCGGTGATCGCCCAGCTCCACCGCGCCTATCCCGACATGCGCCTCTATATCCGCGAAGGCATTCCCGACGACCAGATCGCCGAGCTGCGGCGTGGGGCGCTGGACATGATGCTGATTCCCCTGCCGGTGGGCGGTTCCGATCTCCATGTCGAACCCCTGTTCCGCGAGCCGCTCCACCTCGTGGCCGCTTCGGACGATCCGCTTTGCGCCAGGCCGCTGCTGCGCCGTGGCGATCTTGCCGGACGGCAGGTGCTCAGCCTCGATCCGCGCCATCATTTCCACAGCCAGGCCGAGGAAATCTGCGGTGAACTCAACGCGGAGCTGCTGCGCGACTATGAAGGCACCAGCCTCGACAGCCTGCGTCAGATGGCGGGATCGGGCCTGGGCCTCGCGATCCTGCCCGAGCTCTATCTTCGCTCCGAAGCGGGCGGTGAGGACATGGTGCGCCGCCTAGCCATCGCCGACTGGTCGGCAAGCCGCTCGATTGCCGCGATATGGCGCGAAGGCGTGGCCTATTCCGACAGCTATCGGCTGGTCGCGGAAGCAATCGCGCGGGAAGCGCGGGCGATCATGCGAAAGGCGCTATAGATCGTCATAGGTAAAAGCTATTAAAATCACCCGTTCCTTTCTATCGGGTCTTTCTTCTCCGTTAATCCGGAAAGGCGTAAATCCACGCGCAATCGCATTGTTTTCGAAAGGTGGTTCTTACGATGGCCGATCAGGGTTGGAGCAACGTGCCGGGCGCGGGTGCCGCCAGGCCGGCCGGGGTCGCGTTCGACGCCGGTCTTCGCCAGCATATGCTGGGCATCTATCGCAATATGGGCCTGGCCCTGCTGGTCAGCGCTGCCGTGGCGTGGATCGTCGCGTCTACTCCGGCGATCTACCAGCCGATCTTCGGCACTCCGCTCAAATGGGTGGCGATCTTCGCGCCGCTGGCCTTCGTGCTCTTCTTCAGCTTCCGCTTCGAGAAGATGACTCTGTCCGGCGCGCGCACCGCGCTGTTCGCGTTCGCCGCGCTGATGGGCGTCTCGCTGGCCAGCGTGCTGCTGGTGTTCACGGGCGCGAGCATCGCCACGACCTTTATGGTGGCGGCGGTGACCTTCCTGTCGATGAGCCTGTGGGGCTATACCACCAGGGCCGATCTCACGCGCTTCGGCTCGTTCCTGTTCATGGGCCTGATCGGCGTGGTGCTGGCCAGCGTGATCAACCTCTTCCTGCAGTCCGGCGTGCTGCAACTGGTGGTGTCGATCATCGGCGTGGTGGTGTTCACTGGCCTGACCGCCTGGGACACGCAGCGGGCCAAGGCGGATTACATCGCCTATGGCGCCAGCCAGCAGACCGAGAAGCTCGCGGTGATGAGCGCGCTGTCGCTCTACCTCAACTTCGTCAATCTGTTCCAATTGCTGCTGCAGTTCACCGGGGTCCAGCGCGAGGGCTGACTTCCGACTGACGGGCTGAACGGGGCCGTCGCGGCGCAGGCCGGGGCGGCCCCTTCCGCTTGCCCGCTATCGAATGGACAGGAAGGCCTTGCGCAGCTCGCCCACGAACAGTTCCGGCTGTTCGAAGGCGGCGAAATGGCCGCCCTTGTCCAACTCGTTCCAGTAGATCAGATTGTGCATGCAGCGCTCCGCCCAGCTTCTCGGCGCGGCGTAAATGTCCTTGGGGAAGACGCTGCAGGCGGTGGGGATATGCAATTCGGCGGCGCCGAAGCCCCCGTGGAAACTCTCCCAATAGAGCCGTGCGGACGAGGTGCCAGTATTGGGCAGCCAATACAGCATGATATTGTCCAGCATCTCGTCATAGCTCAGCGCATTGAGCGGGTCGCCGCTGCAATCCGCCCAACTCCAGAACTTCTCGTAGATCCAGGCAGCCTGGCCCGCCGGAGAATCCGCCAGCCCGTAGCCCAGCGTCTGTGGGCGGCTGGCTTGCTGGTCGGAATAGCCGCCATCCCAGCGCGCATAATAGGCCATGGCTTCCAGCATCGCCAGCTCGGCCGGGCTGGCATCGTCATAAGGGCCTTCCGGCAGGACGATCGGCATGTTGACATGGATCGCGGCCAGCCCTTCCGGCCGCTGCATGCCCATGGCCGTGGTGACCGCCGCGCCCCAGTCCCCGCCTTGCGCCACATAGCGGTCATAGCCGAGCCGGGTCATCAATGTGTGCCAGGCCTTGGCGATGCGCTGCACTTTCCAGCCCGTTTCCTTCGGCTTGCCCGAAAAACCGTAACCGGGCAGCGAAGGAATCACGAGATGGAACGCATCAGCCGGATTGCCGCCATGTGCCGCCGGGTCGCTGAGCGGCCCGATGCATTTCATGAATTCGATCACCGAGCCGGGCCAGCCATGGGTCAGGATCAGCGGCAGCGCATCGGGATTGGGCGAGCGGACATGCAGGAAATGGATATCCAGCCCGTCGATCTCGGTCAGGAACTGCGGATACCGATTGAGCGCGGCCTCGCAGCGGCGCCAGTCGTAGCGGTTGCGCCAGTGATCGACCAGCTTGCGCGCTTCGGCCAGGGGGACGCCCTGGCTCCAGTCCCGCACGGTTTCGGCTTCCGGCCATCGCGTCAGGTCGAGCCGCCGGCGCAGATCCTCGAGCTGCTCCTCGGCGATATCGATGGTAAATGGTCTGATGGCATCCGACATGGCTATTGGCATCCCTCTCTTGGACCGTAAGGGATAGAAACCCCCGGCGGTCCGGTCCAGCTTCAACGCTCATCCGTCACGCGTCACGCCATCAATTAGGTCCCGGCCCTAATCGCGCGGGCAGGCTTATCCGGGCTTGACGGTTTGCAGCACCTCGAACCCCTCGAAGCGCGGATGGCCCAGGTAAAGCGGCTTGTTGTCGCCCGCGTTGCGATGCGCGGCGCGGAAGGCGTCCGAGCGGGTCCAGGCTTCGAAATCCTCGCGCGAGCGCCAGACGGTGTGGGACGAGAACAGCGTATGATCGTCCTGGGTTTCGCCGCGCAGGAGATGGAATTCGACGAAGCCGGGCACGCCGTCGAGATGCGTATCGCGAGACAGCCATACCTGCGCGAAGGCGTCTTCCTCTCCCTTGATGACCTGAAAACGGTTCATGGCGATGAACATGCGGACTTCTCCCGATCAGCGATTCGTGGGTGCGGACTATAACGGCCCGCATCGCTTCGCCCATAGCTGGAGGTTGAACCGAATGACATTGAGCGGCCAGTTCTTCTGCGGAACATTTCACTTCTATGAACTTGCAAATCATTCGCAATATTGGTATACTTTAGGCCAAAGCTGGCTCGTCGATTTCTTCACCATGCGCGGGTAGCGGCCGGAGGTGTTAAGTGCATGCGCTCGTTGCAAAGCAGGATATCGGTTCCCTTTACGCTTCGCATGCAGACTGGCTGAATGATTGGCTGCGTCGGCACACGCAATGCCCACAGAAAGCGGCGGATCTGACGCAGGACACTTTCTGCCGGCTGCTGGAGAAGGCCGACCCTGATCCGATCCATGTGCCGCGCAGTTATCTTGCCACAATCGCACGCCGCCTGATTGTCGATGATGCGCGCCGCGCGCGGGTGGAAAGCGCTTTCCTCGAAGTCAATGCGCTGCTCGCGGAGGGCGCGCGTCAGCCGGGGCCGGATCAGATCGCCGAAGCCGTCAACGAACTCATGGCGGTCACACGGGCGCTCGACGCCTTGCCGGAGCGAGTCCGCCGCGCCTATCTGCGCTCGCGCCTCGATGGCTGCAGCCATGCCGAGATCGCGAATGAACTTGGCGTTTCGAAAAGCATGGTGAAGCAATATGTCGCGAGGGCATATGCGCATTGCTATGCCGCAGCTTATGGAGCACCCCATCCCGACTGATTCCGCCGTGGCTGCCGAGCCGTCACCGGACGTCATCGAACGCGCGGCGGAATGGATGTCGCATCTCGAATCCGGGGATGCGGACGACATGGATATTGCGGCTTTCGAGCAGTGGAAGGCTGCCCACCCCTCTCACGCGGTCGCGATCGAGCGCATGGGCGGTCTGGAAGACCGGCTTCGCAACGGATCGCCTGCATCGCAAGAGGCCCTGCGGCGCCTCTATCTCGGGCCGCGCAAGCGCATGGGCGGCGCAGTGCTCATCGTCGCGCTGCTTGCCGGCGCGGGCTGGTTCGCGTCGCGCTTGCCGGAAGTTCAGCTTTATTTCGCCGATGAGCGCACCATCGCAGGCGAGATGCGCGATATTTCGCTTCCCGACGGCAGCCGGATCGTTCTCGCAAGCGAAAGCGCGGCGGATTTCGATATGACGAAGGGACGCGGGGTGGTGCGCCTGCTGCGCGGCGAACTGCTGGCGGAAGTCGCCAAGGGTCAGGCAAGGGTGTTCCTGGTCGAGACGGAGGACGGAATGGCCGAGGTGCTGGGGACGGCTTTCACGGTGCGTAAGGAGAATCATTCGACGGCGGTCGCGGTCATCAACTCGCAGGTGCGCGCCTGCCCTGCTCCACCCGATCCGGCAAAATGCATCACACTCTCTCCGGGCGAGCGGGCGCGCATTGCCGACGGTGCCGTCACGCGCCTTTCCAATGTCGATCCCGGCAATGTGGCGGCCTGGGCCGAAGGCTGGCTGCCAGCCGAAGAAACGCCTCTGGCGCATGTTCTCGACGAGCTGAACCGCTGGCGCAAGGACCCGATCCGCTTCGATCGTCAGGATCTCGCGGATATTCGCGTGTCGGGCATCTTCCCGCTTCGGGACACCGATAGCGCGCTGGCCAATCTGGCGCGTTCCCAGCCGATCACGATCGATCGCCGCGATCCGGTTTCTCCTTTGGTGCGGCGAAATCCGAATTAAATTTCGTGGCCCCGCTGTCCCGCCGGAGATCTCGCTCGTCCCCCTTATGAAAGCATCATCGACAGGGGGTTTGTTTAATGAGTGGGAAGCGCATGGCCGCGAGCATTGCGACATTGATGAGCATGACGGCGATGGTGACGGTGTCCGCCCCTGCGCTGGCCCAATCGGCATCCGCCAGGCAAAGCTACAATATTCCAGCCGGATCGCTGGGGAGCGCGCTCAATCAATTCGGCCGCGCCGCCGGAGTGGCCATTTCCTACGACGCGGCCATCGTGACCGGCAAGACGACGCGCGGTGTGCGCGGATCGTATAGCCCGGCCCAGGCCCTTGAGATATTGCTGCGGGGCACTTCCCTGCGCGCAACGCCGGATGGCGCTGGCGGGTTCGTGATCTCGGCGGCTCCCCCGGCCGCAAGGCGCGACAGCAACCCTCGCCGCGCTTCGGGCACTCGGCCAGTGGCAGCCACGCCCGGCGAGACGGATGACATCATCGTCACCGGCGCCAAGTTCCAGAACTCGCTGGTGAACCGGCTGCCGATCAAGCCGAGGGAGTTGCCGTTCTCGCTGAACGTCATCGACAAGTCCGTGATGGAGGAACGGGGTTTCATCAATCCGCTGGACGTTCTGGAAACCCTGCCCAACGTCGCCCGCATACAGACCCAACTGCTCCCGACCGGCGGGTCATATTTTGTTCGGGGCCTTTATGCCTCGGTGCTGACGAACAATCGGCCCGAGAACGACAGTCGCGGCGCGGGCCGACGAGATATGTCCCACATCGAGCGGTTCGAAGTCGTCAAGGGTCCTGCGTCGATTCTTCTCGGCCCCGTCATTCCGGGCGGTGTGATCAATCAGGTCACGAAATCCCCACAGGAGGAGGACTTTGTCGATCTAACCGCGCGCGGCGGCAGCTATGGCACCTATCGTCTCGAGGCCGACGCGAATACGGGTTCGCTGTTGGGCTCGGACATCCTCAGCGGCAGGATCACTCTCGCTTATGAGGACCAGCGCAGCCCGCAAGACCCCGTGAAGACCGAGACTTTCTCCGTGCGGCCGGTCCTTGAGGCCAATTTCAGCGACCGGACCCGGATGCAGACGTCCGTGGCCTATACGAAGCGAAACAGCGTTCCCAGTTCGCTGGTTCCTGCGAACTCCGATGGGTCCATGCCCGAGGTCTTCGATGCCGGGACCTTTCTGGGCGTTCCGGCGAAACAGGTCGGCGAAGACGTCTATGTGGACGCCGAACTGCAGCACGAATTTCTGGACGATCTCAAGCTCGTCATGCGCGGCAGCTACCAGAATTCGACTTTCGACTATCGGAACAGCCAGGGTGGCGAAAACTATGTAGCCGGCCGCGGCTTCGGGCCGGGCGATACGATGGCTTACACCTACTATTCCCACGGCTCCCGGGATACGCAGGTTCTCTATGGCGACGTTCAACTGGTGGGCGGGTTCAACGCCTTCGGGCAGCGTCAGGACTGGGTGATCGGAGCCTCCGCGCAGCGGACCAAGTTCGACAGCCTGTGGGCTTTCGGCGGACTCCTTGGGGCGGTCGACATCAATGACATCGATGCCGCGGTTTACGGCGTTCCCGACTTCAGCACGCCCCTGTCGCCTTTTTCCGTTCGCAAGGATCGTCTCTACTCGGTCTATGCCGAGACGAACATCCGGCCGGTCGACCGGCTGACGATCGTGGCCGGGCTGCGATATGACGACTATAAGGTCACCAACCGGGTGACGGGCGTGTCGACGCCAACAGACGACGTCACGTTCCGCATCGGGGCAAGCTATGAATTGATCGATAACCTCAATGCCTATGTCAGCTATGCGGACAGCTTCATCCCGCAGAATGGAACGACGCGAAGCGGCGATCCGATCAAGCCCGAAAGTGCTACTAACTACGAGATCGGCCTCAAGGGCGGGCTATGGGACAACAGGCTGACGCTTACGGCCGCCGTATTCTCCCTGACCCGCCGGAACGTCGCGACGGCCGATCCGAACAATGTTCCCGGGCAGCCAGCCTATGTCGTCGCCACGGGCGAGCAGAAACACGAGGGCTTCGAGATCGGCGCCAGCCTGGCGGTGACGCCCGCCCTGAAGCTGGACCTGGCTTATGGTTATGTCGACGCCGAAGTGACCAAGGTCATCAATGCAAATTCCGGGCAAGGCGTGGGCGATCCGGTGCAGTTGGTGCCTAAGCATACGTTCAGCGCCTTCGGCACCTACACCGTGCAGACAGGCTCGCTTGCAGGCCTGCGCCTCGGGTTGGGCGCGCGCGGTATATCCAAACGTCCCGCCCCGCGGTTCGGCCTGGAATACGAGGGATACACGCTGGTCGATGCCCTGGTGTCATATCCGGTCTCGGAACGGATCAGCCTGCAGTTGAACGTGCTTAACCTTCTCGGCGAGAAATACCGGGAGAACATAGGTTACGACAACGGCACGACCGGCACCGGCCACAAATTCGGCAATCCGCGAACCGCTTATGTCACGGCACGGGCGCGCTTCTAGCAATCATGACGGCCACCGGAAGCGAACTCTTCGATAAAGGCGTGGCCTGCGAAAAAGCAGGCGATGCCTCCGGTGCATTCGAAGCGTATCGCCTGTCGGCCAAGGCCGATCCGCGTGTCGCGGCTCCCTTTGTGGGGCTCGCGCGCATCCTCAGCCGCAACCATCAACGCGCCGAAGCCATCGCCTGCCTGGAACGCGCCGTTGGCTGCGAACCGAAGAATGCGGTCATCCATGTCCTGTTGGGGCGAATGTTTACGCAGGACGGCAGGCTCGAGGAGGCGAAGGGGCAGTTTGAAATCGCGCTTGACCTCGACGACCAGGCGGACGGCGCGGCTGTCGGGCTCGGCGGCGTTTATGAGGATCTGGGCGAGCGCGGCGCGGCGGCGGAAGTCTATCGCCGGCTCGTGCAAGCCAGGCCGTTCCACGCCGAAGGGCTCGCCGGCCTTCTGGGCGTTGCCGAGGGCGATGTGCTCGAAGCGGCCTTTTCTATCGCACGGGACGGTTTGCGAGCCGCGCCCGATGCGGATGCGGCGCTCATCGGCTATGCGCTGGGCAAGGCATTGGCAGGACTTGGCCGGCACGACGAGGCCTTCGCCGCCTGGTCCGCCGCCAACGCCGCCCGCCGACGAGCGGCCGGGCCGTTCGACCGCGACGGACTGGATGCGCGGATCGACAGGCTCGTCGAAATCTTCTCGCGGGATTTCTTCGCGCGGCGGCAAGGTTGGGGCGATCCGTCCGAACGTCCCGTGTTCATCGTCGGCCTTCCCCGCTCCGGCACGACCCTCACCGAGCAGATCCTTGCGGGGCATCCGGCGGTTCACGGCGCAGGCGAACTGGATCTGCTCACCGACATGGCGACCGGCACGCCGGATCGCCTGGGCCGGTCCGATCCGTCCTGGCCGGAAACGGCGCTGGAACTGGAAGCCCGCCATGTCGCCGCCATCGCGAGCGACCATCTTGGCCGTCTGGACCGCATGGCTTCTGGAACCGCCAGCCGGGTGATCGACAAGCAGCCGCTCAATTTCTGGCACCTCGGCCTCGTCGCGCTGGCGGTGCCGAATGCGCGCATCATCAATTGCATCCGCGACATACGCGATTGCGGCCTGTCCATTTTCTCGGAGAACTTCACGCCGGAGCAGCGCTGGGCGACCGACCTTCGCGACATCGCCAGTTACTGGCGCGGCTACACTCGCTTGATGGATCACTGGCGCTCCGCCACCGATCTGCGGATTCTCGATGTGCGCTACGAGGATCTGGTCGCCAACCTCGAGGGCCAGTCCCGGCGGCTGCTCGATTTCCTGGGACTGGACTGGGAGCCATCCGTGCTGCGCTTCCACGAACAGGATCGCGCCGTGCAGACGCCAAGCCGCTGGCAGGTCCGCCGGCCGCTCTACAACTCGTCCAGCGGTCGCTGGCGCGCCTATGAGCGGCATATCGGCCCGTTGATCGCGGCCGCACCCAACGATCATGGCTAGAACCCTGCGCGGCCTGCGCATTGCCGCGCGCGTGCTCGCGTCGATTGTCGGCGCCTATGCTGTGACGGCAGGCGCGACGGCGCTGATTGCCGTATTGCTCGTCTTCACGGCCGGGATTGCACGGTCGGACGCACTGATCGTCGGCAGCATGATCGGTTATGCGGTCTTCGCCCTGCTGATGCTCTGGTGCTTCGCAGAACGGCGGCTGGCGCGGGTCTGGCTTGCGCTCGCGGGCGCGGCCATCGCGACCCATGCCTTGGCCATATGGGTCGAACCGGCCTTGCCGGTCGTGGGAGCCGCCTCGTGAGCGCGCCTGCAAATCCCGACGATCCCGGTGGGCTGCGGCTGGCGCTCAACTGGTTTCACACATGGTTCGGGCTGTTCGTCGGCGGGCTGCTGTTCGTGATCTTCTGGACCGGCACGCTGGCCGTGTTCGACCGGGAAATCGACCGCTGGATGATGCCGGCAACCCGTCTCGTCGAGGCGCTGGCCATAACCCCGGACGCGTTTGTTCCCATCGCGCGCGAGCTGGCGCCCGATGCGCGAAGCTGGACGATCATCCTGCCCGATGAACGAACCCCGGTCGCGCAAATCCTGGCGGAGCGCGTCAATGGCCCGCCGGTCAGCCGTTACATAGACCCGGCGACGCTGCGCGCGCTGCCCGATCAGGGCACCTATGGGGGAACCCGCTTCTTCTATCCCTATCACTACCGGCTCAACAGCGGCACGCTGGCCATGGTGCTCTGCGCGCTGGCGGCCGTGGTGATGGTGGCGCTGTGTATTTCGGGCGTCATCATCCACCGCAGGATTTTCATGGATTTATTCACGCTGCGTATCGTGCGCAAGCCGCAGCGCACCACGCTGGACCTGCACAATATTTCCGGCGTGCTCGCCTTGCCTTTCCACCTGATGATCGCATTCACCGGCGTCGCCATCTTTACCTACACCTATCTGCCGAGCGCGCAGATGGTCGTCTTCGCCAGCGATCCCGCCGCGGCGAGCGGCGGCTGGTTCAATCGTGCGGCGGCGAACGCGGCGGGCGGGCCGCTCGTGTCGCTGGATGCGGTGCGCGACATGGCGGCACAGCGCTGGGGCGGGGACCGGCCGGAGGTCTTTCGCGTGATACATCCCGGCGATGCCAATGCCTATGTCGAGGTGCAGCGGCCGAGCGGGCGAACCATCTCCTATCGCAGCGGCACGCGAGCCTGGTTCGATGGCGCCAGCGGAGAATTTCTCGCCGCCACGCCTTACACCGGCACTACAGCCGCTTATGAATTCCTGTTCGGGATTCATGCCGTCCAGTTCGACCATTGGGCGCTGCGCTGGCTCTATTTCCTGTCGGGCCTCGCCGGCTGCGCGCTGATCGCCACGGGCTTGTTGTTCTGGGTCCAGTCGCGGCGGAAACGGCACGAGAAGCTGGGCCTGCGCGGAGTGAGGCTCACCGAAGCGGCGGCGGTAGGCATAACCACGGGCCTGCTGATCGCCACGCTTGCCTTCCTCATCGCCAACCGCCTGCTGCCAGCGGGCATCGAGGACCGTGCGGCGGCGGAGGTGCGGATTTTCCATGCCGCGTGGATCGCCGCCGTTTTCCACGCATTC
>Ga0172382_10001241_pt1 | contig 46120 bp, 36 predicted proteins | sample Leawel138RmetaG_FD_122245 | JGI IMG/M metagenome (GOLD analysis project Ga0172382, IMG submission 122245) | Leachate microbial communities from a municipal landfill in Southern Ontario, Canada - Leachate well 138R metaG | ecosystem: Engineered > Solid waste > Landfill > Unclassified | place...
CAGAAAACAGGACTCTGTGTCCCTGTAACTTAGGGATAAATGTGTGCATGAGCCGTATACGAGGCCCGTACGTACGGTTCTGTGAGAGGGATGAGGCGGCGACGCCTCACCCTACTCGATGTTCATGCCGGAAATAGCGGCCAGATCAACGGGATAATCAGCGTCGCTGCGGCCCACATGATCAGGTTCAGTGGCACACCGATGCGGACAAAGTCCATGAACCGATAGCCGCCGGCACTGTAGACGAAAGTGTTGGTCTGGTAGCCGATCGGCGTAGCAAAGCTGGCGCTGGCGGCGAACATTACCGCGACCACGAAGGGCCGTGGATCGGCGCCCAGTTGGTAGGCGACGCCAATGGCGATTGGCGTCAGCAGTACGCCAACCGCATTATTGCTGACGATCTCGGTGAGTATCGAGGTCAGCAGATAGATGAACGACAGCATGAACAGTGGCCCAAGCCACGGCGACAGGGTCATGACCTGGCCGACGATCCCGTCCACCAGGCCTACCTTGTTCATGGCGATGCTGATGGCCAGCATGCCGAAGATCAGCGCCAGAATCTTCCATTCGATGGATTTGTAAGCCTCTTCGACTTCCAGGCAGCCGGTGCCGACCACGACGGCTGCGGCGATGATCGCAAGGCCTTCGATGGGCATGACGCCCAGCGCAGCCAGAACCATTACCGCGAGTACTGCAATGATCGCAATAGGCGCCTTGTTGCGCCGATAGGCGCGTTCCTGAACAGTATTGAGGCTGATCAGGTCGCCGTTATCAGCAAACTTGCGGATCTGTGCAGGCGAGCCTTCAACCAGCATCACATCGCCAAACTGCAGCTCGAAGCTATCGAGGTTGTCCTGGATGTGTTCATCCTGGCGATGCACAGCCAGCACGTGGATGCCGTAACGGGCGGTCAGGTTGAGATCGCGCATGGGCCGATTGATATAGCGTGAGCTGCGTGCTACTACCGCTTCGGCCAGCACGACATCGCGGGTGGAAATGGTGGCGAAGCTCTGGTCGCGGTTGAACTCAAGCACGCCGGCATGCCGTAACTCGACGAAATCGCGCATATTGGCATGCAGAATCAGACGGTCGCCGGCATTCAGCGTTGTGGTATTGAGCGGGGTAGTCAGTTCATCGTCACCGCGAAACAGCTTGAGTACCTGAATGCCGCTGTCGCCATTGAGCTGGGCTTCGGCAATGGTCTGGTTGATGACTGGAGAGCCTTGGGGCACCAGCAGCTCAGTCATGAAGGTGCGACTGCGGGTTGGACGCAGACGCTCGGACAGGCTGTCACGGTCGGGCAGCAGGCGGTTACCAAACAGCATGATAAAGGCCAAGCCGATGGCGGAGAAAATGGCACCGGCAAGGGTGATTTCGAACATGCCAAAGGGTGCCAGACCCTGCTGGCGTGCCACGCCGTCGACGAGGATATTGGTCGAGGTGCCGATCATGGTCATGGTGCCGCCGAGGATGGTGGCGTAGGACAGTGGGATCAGCATCTTCGATGCCTTGCTGCCGACCCGCGCCGCAAGCGTCACTGCCACCGGCGTGAGGATGGCCACTACCGGGGTGTTGTTGATGAAGGTTGATAACAACATCGCGGTAATCAGCAGGGCAAACAGCATGCGCGTGGGGCTGGAGCCGCCAATGCGTGCCAGCACACTGCCCAGCTTGTCGACGCAGCCGGTACGTTCCAGCGCCGCGGACAGGACAAACAAGCAGGCAATGGTAATGGGGGCGCTGTTGGATAACACGCTGAGTACTTCCGCGGGGGACAGCAGGGTGGTGGCCAGCAGGATAGCCACGGCGATACCGACCACTACATCGGGGCTGAGCTTTTCGCGGACAAAGGCATACATCACCCAGCACAGAAGGGCCGCCACGCCAAGCATGGAAAGAGTGTCCCAGTTCATCGGTAACCTGAATCTCATGTGAGGTATCGGTTCCGCACCGGGAACCAAGCTGGGAGCTAGCCTATCCGTCGACACTTAGTCTGTCCAAGACATGAAACTGATTTTGATATTCCATTAATGTATAAGATGGCTGCCTTCTGTTGCGCAGCCCAGCACATTGATGAGGCCGTGGTGAAGAGTCTGCTCAGGAAGAGCAGCTGATCTCCAATCGTCGCCCCCAATCCGGTGGGGGCGCGGCATAGTGTTCCATACCAGGCTGGCGGATAAAGGGCTGGCGCAGGATGTGATGCAAGCGCCGCACCGCGCTGAAATCATCCTGTTCTGCTGCACTGATAGCCTGTTGCGCCAGATAGTTGCGCAGCACATAAACCGGATTGCACAGCAGTCGGCCGGCCAGCGCGGAGGGATCAATAGCCTGTCGGGCCTGATGCCGGGCAAACCAGTCATCAAACGCCTCGCGATCAATGAAGTGATCGCGGATATCAGGGGCATCCTCTGCCAGCAGCCGCAGGGTGATGTGATAGTCGCTGGCGCTGCTTTGCATCAGCGTCAGCAGTTGATCCAGCAGGACGCCATCTTCAGCTTGCTCACCGGCCCAGCCCAGTCGGGCGTTCATCAATCGGCGATATTCGGCGTCGTATAGCGGCATGATCTGCCCGACCTCGGCTTTCAATATCTCTACATCGATAAAGGGCACCCATGCCTGGGCCAGGCAGGCCAGGTTCCAGTGGGCGATTACTGGTTGGCGGTTGAAGGCGTAGCGCCCATCGTGGTCGGAGTGGTTGCAGATATAACCGGCATCATACTCATCGAGAAACGCATAAGGGCCGAAATCGAAGGTGATGCCGAGTATCGACATGTTATCGGTGTTCATCACCCCATGGCAGAAACCATACGCCTGCCATCGAGCGACCATATGCATGGTTCGCTGGGCCACTTCACGGAACATGGCCAGCACCGGGTCGGCCTCCTGCTGGCAATGCGGATAGCAGGTCTGCAGGGTGAAATCGATCAGCTTACGAAGCTCGTCATGCTGGTCGGTATAGTAGAAGAACTCGAAGTGGCCGAAACGGATATGCGAACGAGCCAGCCGTAGCAGCATGGCCGCCTTTTCCATGCGTTCCCGGCGTACCGGGGTGTCACCCACCGTCACACAAAGCGCGCGGCTGCTGGGAATGCCCAGCGCCGCTAATGCCTCGGAAGCGAGGAACTCGCGGATCGATGAACGCAGCACAGCACGCCCGTCGCCCATACGGGAGTAGGGTGTGCTGCCCGCTCCCTTGAGATGCAGATCCCAGTGTTCACCCGTGGGGTTGATCACTTCGCCGAGTAGCAGGCCGCGGCCATCGCCCAGCTGAGGGTTGTACACCCCGAACTGATGACCGGAATAGACCATGGCCCTGGGTTCGGCATCCTTCCAGATCTTGTGGCCGGCAAACAGTTCGGTAAACAAGGGCGTGTCAAGCTCGGCAGGATCCAGCCCGAGCAGGGCTGCCGCATCGGTGCTGCTGACTACCAAGCGGGGGTTATCCAACGGATCAGGTACAACCCGGTTGGAGAAGGAGTCGCCCAGCCGGGCGAAGCGATTGTCGAATTGCAGGTCAGCCAGAGCGGTCATGGGATAGCCGGAAAGTAGCAGAGGGATGAACTCATGCTGCCTGTGTTATGCCGTCGTATCAAGCGATGTAATGGTCGATCGTTTTCGTTGACTGCCCAGTCAAGGGCACATTAGTGTCAAACGATTGTATGAATAGACACCCCGTCCTTTTCGGAGATGCTAATGCCAAGTTATACAGCCCCGCTGCGCGATATGCGCTTTGTCATGGATGAAGTTTTCAATTTCGCTGGCACGTATGCCACCCATGGCCTGACCGATGCCACTCCTGATCTGGTGGATGCGGTACTGGAAGAAAGCGCCAAATTCGCCAGCGAGGTTCTGGCTCCGCTGAACCGTACCGGGGATGAGGAAGGTTGCCATTTTGATAACGGCGTCGTGACCACGCCCAAGGGCTTCAAGGAAGCCTACCAGCAGTATGTAGACAACGGCTGGGCAGCCATGAGCGGCCCGGTTGAGTTCGGTGGTCAGGGCCTGCCGGCATCGCTGGGTCTGGTAGTCAATGAGATGACCGCCTCGGCCAACTACGCGTGGAACATGTACCCTGGTTTGACCCACGGTTGCGCCTCGGCGATACGTGCCCACGGTACCCAGGAACAGAAAGAGCTGTATCTGAACAAACTGGTTCCCGGCTACTGGACCGGTACCATGTGTCTGACCGAGCCCCACTGCGGCACCGATCTGGGCCTGATCAAGACCCGCGCCGTGCCTCAGGCTGATGGCAGCTACGCAGTGACCGGTACCAAGATTTTCATCTCCTCCGGCGAGCACGACATGGCCGAGAATATCATTCACCTTGTCCTGGCCAAACTGCCTGATGCGCCGGCCGGCACCAAGGGTATTTCGCTGTTTATCGTGCCCAAGTTCCTGCCCGATGCCAACGGTGAGAAGGGTGAGCGCAACGGTGTGGTCTGTGGCTCCATCGAGCACAAGATGGGCATCAAAGCGTCGGCCACCTGTGTGATGAACTTCGACGGTGCTACCGGCTTCCTGATCGGTGAGGTCAACAAGGGCCTGGCCTGCATGTTCACCATGATGAACGGCGCCCGCCTGGGTACCGGTATGCAGGGTCTGTGTCACGGTGAGGTGTCCTACCAGAACGCAGTAGCTTACGCCAAGGACCGCTTGCAGATGCGCTCGCTGTCCGGTCCGGCCGAGCCGGACAAGGCTGCCGACCCGATCATCGTGCACCCTGACGTGCGCCGCATGCTGCTGACCATGAAAGCCTTCAACGAAGGTAACCGGGCGCTGGCCTATTACACCGCTCAGCTGCTGGACAACGCCTATTATTCGCAGGACGAGGCGGTGCGAGCCGATGCCGAGGATCAACTGGCCTTTCTTACCCCGATCTGCAAGGCGTTCATGACCGACACCGGCCTGGAAGTCACCCTGCTGGGCATGCAGGTGTTCGGTGGCCACGGCTACATTCGCGAATGGGGTCAGGAGCAGCAGGTGCGTGATTGCCGTATCGCCCCGATCTACGAAGGTACCAATGGCATCCAAGCGCTGGACTTGTTGGGCCGCAAGGTATTGATGAGCCAGGGCAAGCTGCTGCGTGCTTTCTCCAAGCAGGTGCATCTGTTCTGTCAGGCTAACGAAGGTCATGCTCAATTGAGCGGCTATGTCGCCAGACTGGTTGAGCTGAACAAGCAGTGGGGCGAGTTGACCCAACAAATCGCCGTGCGCGCCATGCAGAACAAGGAAGAAGTAGGCGCTGCGGCGATGGACTTCCTGATGTTCTCCGGCTACGTGATCCATGCTTTCTTCTGGCTGAAGATGGCGGTGGTAGCGCAGCAGAAACTGGACGAGGGTTCCTCTGAAGCTGGGTTCTACCAAGCCAAGTTGGCAACTCAGGAGTTCTACTTCAAGCGCTTGTTACCCCGCGCTCAGGTACACGTTGCGGCGCTGGAGGCAGGTGCTGACACCTTGATGCAGATGGATGTTGAGCAGTTCTGAGTCTGGCTTCAACAGACCTGGCGGCAGCTTATCAGCTGCGGCCGGGGAGAAGTCGGGTTCCGCAGGATGCTGCCCCTCTTCCGAACGCGCACCTCACCATCCATGGCGCCCGTCTGCGGTCGCCCCTGGCCGCAGACGGTTCTCCAGAGGGGTAGTACCCTCCGGCCCGCTGGCCGTGCAGTGGCTGAGGTAAAGTAGCCGGCAGCATCATCCAACGCTGGGTCTATAGCAGCAATGGTTTCCGCAAGGCGCTCCTCGCCACAAATGATGCCTGTTTGTGACTAAGGAATAAGAAGAAGTCACAACAAGACGCTATCGTTTGAAAAGTTCTCGGTTTACAATCAGCTCCATTGACCCGGTTGAGCCGGCTTATTGATTGCTGCTGAGGAGTTCCCATGGCCGAGTACCAAGCCCCACTGCGTGACATCCGCTTTGTTCTGAATGAAGTATTTGAAGCCGACCAACTATGGCAGAGCCTCCCGGGTCTGGATGGTGCCATTGATGCGCAAACCGCTGACGCGATGCTGGAGGAAGCCGGCAAGATTACCTCGCAGACCATCGCCCCACTTAACCGCAATGGCGACGAAGAGGGTGCTGTGTGGAATAACGGTGTGGTGACCACTCCGGCTGGTTTCAGACAGGCTTATGCCACCTACGCCGAAGGCGGATGGGTAGGCTTGAGTGGCAACGCCGAGTATGGCGGGCTGGGCATGCCCAAGACGCTGGGCGTGCAGGTTGAAGAAATGCTCTATGGCGCCAACAGCAGTTTTGCCCTGTATGTTGCGCTGACCGCTGGCAGCACGCTGGCGCTGGACGCTCATGGCAGCGAAGAGCTGAAGCAGAAATACCTGCCAAACATGTACGCTGGCACCTGGACCGGCACCATGTGTCTGACCGAGCCCCATGCGGGTACTGACCTGGGCATCATTCGTACCAAGGCTGTGCCTGAAGCCGATGGCAGCTATGCGGTAACCGGCACCAAGATCTTCATCACTGGTGGTGAGCACGATCTGACTGAAAACATCATCCATCTGGTGCTGGCCAAGCTGCCTGATGCACCGGCTGGCCCCAAGGGAATCTCATTGTTCCTGGTGCCCAAGTTCCTGGTCAACGAAGACGGTAGCCTGGGCGAGCGTAACGCCGTGAGTTGCGGCTCCATTGAACACAAGATGGGCATCAAGGGCTCGGCCACCTGTGTGATGAATTTCGACGGGGCCAAGGGTTACCTGATCGGTGAACTGAACAAGGGCCTGAATGCCATGTTCACCATGATGAACTACGAGCGCCTGTCCATCGGTATTCAGGGTATTGGCTGCGCCGAAGCGTCCTATCAGAGCGCGGTGGCCTATGCCCGCGAGCGTATTCAGAGCCGTGCGCCGACCGGTGCGGTGCAGCCGGACAAGGCCGCCGATCCGATCATTGTGCATCCTGATGTGCGTCGCATGCTGCTGACCATGAAAGCGATGACTGAAGGCAGCCGTGCGTTCTCCACCTATGTCGGCATGCAGCTGGACACCAGCAAGTTTGCTGACGATCCGCAGATCAAGAAGAAGGGCGAAGACCTGGTTGCCCTGTTGACGCCAGTAGCCAAGGCATTCTTTACCGATGTCGGCTTTGAAAACTGTGTACATGGCCAACAGGTGTTCGGTGGTCATGGTTACATTCGTGAGTGGGGCCAGGAGCAGTTGGTGCGGGACGTGCGCATCGCGCAGATCTACGAAGGCACCAACGGTATCCAGGCACTGGATTTGATGGGGCGCAAGACGGTTGCCAATGGTGGCGCCTTCTTCAACGTGTTTGCTGAAGAGATCCAGAGCTTTATTGACGCCAGCAACGCGGGCGAGATGGTCGAGTTTGTGCAGCCGCTGAAGAGCGCACTGGAGAATCTGCAACAGCTCACCGCGCATGTTATTGAGCGGAGCAAGTCCAACCCCAACGAAGTGGGTGCGGCTTCCGTTGAGTACCTGCACACCTTCGGCTACACCGCCTATGCTTATATGTGGGCGCGCATGGCCAAGGTGGCGCTGGCTGCCCAGGCGTCTGGCGATGACAGCTTCTATCAGGCCAAGCTGGCGACCGCACGCTTCTATTTCAAGCGTCTGCTGCCGCGTATTCATTCCCTGAGTGAATCCGTTCGTGCGGGTAGTGACGTGCTGTTCGAACTGGATTCTGCTCAGTTCTGAGACACTTTATTTGGCAAGTAGGTAAAAGCCTACAAAGCGTGGCGGTAATCGCCTCTAGGTGGAACCACGCAACCCACCTAATATTGAAACCGCAAGGACGCATCGCAGGAAGCGAAGCAGTACAAGAGGGACATGGACGGGCTACAGGATGTAGCAGTCGTTAAGGATGACCAGGACGTTATTCTGCAAAACCCCTACAGGGGAGGTTGTGTTTACACGGCCTCCCTTGCGGGGGTTTCTTTATTGGCGGTCATGACCGCCCTCCCGAAATACCATCTCCTGCGTGATAGACTGATAACCTTCGAGCAGACCGCTGCTCTGGTTTCATGGCCGCCGGGGAGGGTTGCGATTGTTCTCACTCAAACGCAAGGGCGACTACCGACTCCAGCTCACGCGCACCCTGAAGAAACCGGGGCGCTATCAGATGGAGCTGTATCTCTTCACGCCCCACGAAAGTAATTTTGCTGCCTCGACCATGTCCGAGCAGCAATTCTATTTCAACTCTGTGCTGCACCGTTTTGGCCTGTTGGGTCTCCCTGCGCAGGAGCGGGCAAGCAAGGAAGACAGCTCCTTTGCGCTGCTGTCGCCACATTATGAAATCACCTACGGTTCCTGGCTCTTTCGCTACAAGGCCTCCATGGATCGTCTGCGCCAACAGCTGCAGAGCAGCGGAGTGGCGGCCGCAGAACCGATCGCGCGCGCGATACGGCTGAGCGAGACGTATGCCCAGCGCCTGCGCCGTACGGTGCCAGAGCAATCGGGCCAGCAGCGCTACTTCCGGCAAATGGATATTTACTTCTCTTGGTACGCCGAACAGTTTTTGCTCGAGTGTATGACACTGGAGGGTTATCAGCAGCTGGATAGCGAGTTGCGTGAGACGGTTGAGGAATTTCTACGCGAGGAGTATCGGATCCGCAAGGAGCGCGAATATCTGGCTGACTTTCATGGTAAGCCAACCCGGGTGTGGAACCGCATGAGTCTGTACCACCGGTTGTTGGAATACCCGGTATTGCTGCGCAGCAAACTCACCGAGCTGGGTTCGGGCACCCGCAAGCTGGTCAAGGCGGCAACCACTACCATGATCATGGGGCTGTTTACCTACGTCCTGTTCAATGCCCGTAGTGCCAGTCATCTCTCCGTTACCCTGCTGCTCGGTATAGCGGTGATTTACGGCATTCGGGATCTGCTGCGTGATGACCTTATCACCATGGTCACCCGCTGGCTGCGCAAGGGCAGGCCACGCTGGAGGAACAAGTTGCTGAAGCCCTACACCAAGCAGGTAATGGCGCAACAGAAGGTCTGGCTGGATTACTACAAGCTCAACGATCTGCCCAGGGATGTATTGGAGCATTCCGGCAAATGGGCCAGTGAGGAGCGTCACATCATCTGCTATCGCACCCATATGTATCTGGACAAGGCAGCGCTGGAGCAGAACGAAATTCAGGAACGCATGAACCTGGACTGTGAACAGTTATGCGAACTGATAGAGCCTACCCGCAACCGGTTGTTTACCCTGGCTGACGAGGCTGACCCTTTCTCCGCGATTGAAGCCCACGCAATTGAAAAGCAGCATGACTACAACCTGCTGCTGGTCTTCACCGAGCCGGATAAGGAACACTCTTCAGCGCAACGCTGGCGCTTACGATTGGGCGCCAACGGCATTGTCGAATGTGTCAGCAAGACAACGGGCTGGCCGACAGCTGAGGAGCAGCAAACACGGCGCTGGTATGAGCGTCTCGCCGATCGGTTATGGCGTAGCTGAGTTGGGAATTTTGTTGGCAGGGTGTTGTCTTGATTGTGTCCGTATGACGAAAGTTCGTGGCGGGATGACGAACCGAGGGGAATGAATGATTCATTCGGAAGCCAGAATAAGGACGGTGAATGAACGCCAGCTTTTATCGGTCGCTACCGGCTATTGTGATGCTGGGCTCGTCAGTGCTGGTCAGCGCCTGTAGCGTTGCGCCGCCTGCCGAGCCGGAACTGCCCTTTGTTCTTCCCGAGCGCTTCAACAGCGCCATTGCTGATGGCTACACACCGGTGGAGCGCTGGTGGGATGATTTCGCTGACCAACAACTGAACCAGTTTGTTGAAACGGCACTGGTGCGTAATCCGGGCGTCGCTCAGGCATTGGCGCGCGCCAGAGTGGCCGAGGCGCGCACTCGGCTGAATCGGGCTGATCAGTTACCGCAGGCCGGAATCGGACTCAATAGCGCTCGTCAACGGCAGAACATGGCCGCCATGGCCGGCCCTCTGGGAGAGATGGTCGGCGATGATCTGGCTTTCATCAGCAATAACCACAACGCCTCCCTGGATATCAGTTGGGAACTGGATTTGTGGGGACGCTTGTCCGCGCTCAGTTCCTCTGCCCGTGCCGAATTTCTTGCCAGTACCGAGCAATTGCGCGGCGCCCGGCAATCGATAGCCGCTCAGGTAGTGCAACTGTATTACGACATAGTACATGCACGTGCTCAGGTTGAACTATCCGAACGTACGGTGGAGGCGTTGGCGGAAATGTCCCGGCAGATTACCAACCGGATGAAAGCAGGTATTGCCTCCCCGGCAGACGCCATGCTCGCCGAGGCCAATCTCGGATCAGCCCGGGCCGGCCTGGAGCAGCGCAACGAGGCATTGGCGCGGACGCTGCGCCAGCTGGATATACTGCTGGGGCATTATCCATCAGGCGCACTGCGCACCGCTGATGCGCTACCTGGCGTACCTGCTGCGCCTGCGTCGGGAGTGCCAGCCGAGCTACTTGAACGCCGCCCCGATGTCCGAGCGGCGGAGCTGGGTCTGTTGGCCGCAGGCTATCAACTCGGTGCGGCAGAACGATCCTTCCTGCCATCCCTCTCGTTGAGCGGCTCAGCTGGCTATTCCAGCGGTGAGTTCTCTGGCCTGATTGACAGCAGCAATCTGGTCTGGTCGATCGCCGGACAGCTCATGCAGCCGATATTTCAGGGCGGGCGTCTGGTCGCTCAGGTGGACATCGCCGAGGGTCAGCAGAGCGAAGCACTGCACGGTTACGTCGAGACCGCACTGAATGCTCTGGCTGAGGTGGAGAGTCTGTTGGCTGTTGAAACGGTACTGGAGCGTCGCGAATCCAGCCTGGAAGCATCGGCCAATGCTGCCGAGGAGGCAGTACAGATGTCCTACAACCGCTACCTGCAAGGGATTGACCCCTTCCTGAATGTACTGGAAAGCCAGCAACGAGCACTGGATGGCCGCAGTGCTCACATCACTGCCCGCCACGCACGGATCGAAAATCGTATTGCCCTGCATCTGGCGCTGGGTGGAGGCTTTGAATCCGAGCCGGTCACCGAGCCGATTCCGACTGACCCTACCGCAAGGACTGCCCGCCAACCATGAGCAGAATCCCTTTCCATCACAGGTTTCTTTCCTTACTGTTCCTGTTGGCGCTCATGCTGGGCCTGGCTGGTTGCAGTGGTGACGAGTCGGGCGCCGCTAACGAGCAGCTCAGCGAGCCGCCAGCCACCTCTTCGGGGCAGGTAACCAGCGTCCGGGTGGTGGCGGTTGGGCCCCGGGCATTGCAGGCATGGGTCTACAGTCAGGGTACAGCCCGTTCCCGCCAACGGGAGTTTTTGACCTTCACCCAGCAGGGTACGGTTACCCATGTAGATGAGAATCTCAGGGTGGGTAGCCCGGTCAAGGCCGGGCAACTGATCGCTCATCAGGCACCCGACCGGGTTGACGCCGAGCTGCAAGCGGCCAGGGCCGGTGTGGCCGAGGCAGAAGCCAATCTGGCATTGGCTCAGGTAACCCAGCAGCGCTATGAGACGCTGATCGAACAGCGCTCCGCATCGCAACAGGAACTGGATCAGGCCGTGGTGCAGGTGGAGCAGGCCAAGGCCATACGCGACAGCAGCAAGGCGCAGCTGGCGCAGGCGCAACTGACGGTCAACGAGTCCCGGCTGGTCTCGCCCATTGATGGGGTGTTGGCGCGGCTGAACATCGAAAAGGGGCGTTACTTCATGCCCAGCGTAGTGCAGACCAATACCGAGCAGAACGCGCTGCGCACGGTGCCGGCGCTGGTGATTGATCCGCACCGCTTTGAAGTGCGGGTGGATTTGCCATCCTATAACTACCGCCAGATTGATGTCGGTGCCAGAGCGGTGATTGGCGATACGCCGCCGCTGGATGGCCAGGATCTGGATCCGCTGCAGATCACAGGGCATGTCGTGGGGAGAGTGCATGCAGTCAGTCCCTCGCTGGATCCGGAAACCCGCACTTTTGAAGTGCTGGTACATACCGAAAGGGAAAACCCCGGCCTGCAGGACGGTGAGTTTGTTGCCGTATGGATCGCCGAGCCGGAGATGGGTGAGGTGCTGGCCGTTCCCCAGGAAGCGCTGCGTTTTCGTAACGACCAATCGTTTGTTCATGTGGTAAACCCGCAGACCAATAGGGTCACCGAGCGGCGTGTGGAATTGGGCCAGTATGCGGGCGCCTACCGTGCCGTCACCCAAGGGCTGGAACAGGGCGAGCTGGTCGTCACCGACGGTCGCGCCGCGCTGAATGACGGCCAGCAGGTGCGCATCCTCGACGGGAGCCCGGCGCGTCCATGATCGATGCCAATCAGCGCGGGGATGTAGAGGACAGAAATGAGGCCACGCCGCTGGAGACGGACGAGGTACGCAACGCTCATCCGCTGGCGCGCTTCTTTTTCCTGAAGCCGATCTTCGGCATTCTATTGCTGATCACCTTGGTGCTGGGTGGCTTCATGGCTTACCTGCAACTGGTCAAGGAATCCCTGCCGGATCTCGATATACCTCAGGCCACCATCACGACGGCCTGGCCAGGCGCCGATCCGCGCACCATGGAAGAGCAGGTCACCGACATCATTGAGGACGAGGTGACCACGCTGGAAGGGGTGCGCCGGGTGGATAGTGCCTCCTACGACTCCTTCTCGGTCATCTCGGTAGAATTCGACGCATCGGCTGACCCGGCAGATGCCATGACGCGTCTGCGTGCCGCCGTGGCTGATGCGGAAGCGGAGCTGCCAGCCGATGTGGAACGCCCTGTCATCGAACAGGCGTCGGTAGATCAGTTGCCCATCCTTACCTTTACCCTGCACGGCGTCGCAGGGTCGGCCAGCATGAACCAGCAGGCCCGGCGTATTCGCGATACCCTGGAACGCTTGCCCGGAGTCAATGAAGTCAATATCGGTGGTGAGCGCGAGGAGATCGTGCAGATACTGCTGCGCCCGGAACGCATGTTGGCGCTGGGGCTGTCGCCGTCCTCTGTGCGTAATGCAGTGCAGCAGGCCAACGTTGAACAACCCTTTGGTGAGATCCGCAGTGACGATATCGGCGCGGTAGTCCGGCTTGAAGGGCGCTTCCGCGATATTGATGATCTGCGCGCCTTGCCGGTCGCTCGCCTCAGCGGTGTGGGTGCTGTCAGACCGGTGCGGCTGGATGAAGTCGCCACCGTTAGACGCATGCAGGAAACCGAAACCACGCGCGCCTTCTTCAGCTCTGAAGGCAATGCCTATGCCGAATCCCTTGAGCTCTCGGTACGCAAGACCCCTGGAGCTGATACCGTTAATCTGGTCGCCACTCTGCGCGATGCGTTGGAGGGCATGCGTAACGAAGGTGGTTGGCCGTCAGGCCTGGACTACAGTGTTACCCAGGATGAGGCAGAGCAGATCTGGGATTCGCTGTCGGACGTGTTCGTCAGTGCCATGCAGACCATGTTCATTGTCTTCATCATCCTGCTGCTGACTATCGCCTGGCGGGAAGCCATCATCGCGGGCTTGTCAGTGCCGGTGACTTTCGCCGGGGTATTGCTGGTCATTCTGTTGATGGGCTACTCATTGAACGAGCTGGTCGTCATCGGCATGGTGATCGCGCTGGTCATGATTGTGGATGTGTTCATCATTCTGTTGGAAGGACTGCACGACGAAATCTACAATGGCGGCAAGACCTTCGGTCAGGGTGTGCTGGCCACGGTTAAACGCTACGGCTTGCCAGCGTTTGCTGCGCAGATCACCACCATCCTCGCGCTGGCTCCGCTGATGTCCATCAGTGGCACCGTAGGGGAATTCATTCGCGTGCTGCCGACCACCACCGTGGTTTGTCTGGTACTGTCCTTTATCGTCGCCATGCTGTGCTCGTTACCGCTGTCCCGAGCGCTGCTGGGTAAACAGCGGCCCGCACAAGTCAGCAAGCAAGGCTATTCCGATCGAGTGACTGCCCGCGCTGTGACTGCCCTTGAGAGCTGGAACGCCCGGTGGGTCGTGCGCAGTCGGCGGTACGCCTGGCTATGGGTGTTCGGCGCCATCGGCCTGTTTGTGTTATCCATGCTCGCGTTCAGCCAGGCCCGGGTTGAGCTGTTTCCGCCCACCGATGGCCAGCGCCTGGGTATCAATATTGAGCTGCCGCCTACCGTTCAGCTGGCCAACTCGCAAATCATCGCTGATGAGGTGGGCGACATCCTGCGGGAAAAGCCCTACTTCGAAAGCGTAGTAAAACTGGTCGGGTTGAAAAGCCCGTTTGCCGCTGGCTCCATGGCTGCCAATCTGCAGCCCAGTGAAGCGGAAAACTTTATCGGCTTCTCCGCTATCTTCCGCCCGCTGGAAGACCGCGACGCCCAATCCTTTGAACTGGCCGACGACCTGCGCCGGGAGTTGTCCGCCTATCTGGAGGAGCGTGTTGCCGCTGCGCAATTGCTGGTCGTGCCTGAGTCCAGTAGCCCGACTACGGGTGATCCGATCGAGGTTCAGTTGATCGGTGCGGATATGGACGAGCTGCAACGTCTTTCTCGCCAGGTGCAAGCGCTGCTGTCTGGAACCGAAGGGGTGGTCGATGTCCGGGATAACATCGGGATGCTCAAGCCGCAGCTGGCGCTGCAACCGGATCGGGAGGCGGCCAGTTTCTTTGGTATTGATCATGGCGACCTTGCCTCGCAACTGCGCATTGCCTTCAGCTCCGATGAAGCTGGCCTGTTCGTTACCGATGATGCGGATGACGATATTGATATCCGCCTGGGCACCGAGTGGCCAAGCCGACCCGGTGAAGCGGGCGGGCCACGTAATACCGAAGAGCTGTCCCGGGTCAGAGTATTCACCCAGGATGGCCGCTCCATTGCCATGCGCCAACTGCTCAAGCCTACCCAGTCGGAAGCAGCCATCGCCATTTCCCACGTTAACGGCGAGCGCGCACTGACGGTCATGGGCAAGAATGAAGGGCGCACAGTGGGTGAGGTCATGGCCGAGGTGCAGCCCCGCTTGGATGAGCTGCAGCAGGACTGGCCGGCCGGCTACCGTACCGTCATCGGTGGTGAAGCTGCCGATACCAGCGAAACCTTCGACTCCGCACTTATCGCGCTGGTGATTGCCATTGTGCTGGTAGTCGGCGTGCTGGTCATCCTGTTCAGCAGTTTTCGTCAGGCCTTCATCATCTTCGCCACCATGCCGCTGGCCATCATCGGCACCGGGCTGGGCTTCTGGGCGTTCGGCATCACCTTCTCCTTCTTCGCCATGATCGGTTTGGTATCGCTGATCGGCATTGCCATCAACAATGGCATCATCATGGTCGACACCATGAACAGCTTCATCAAGGAAGGTATGAATATTCCCGACGCTGCCGCCGCCGGATCGGCCCGTCGTCTGCGCCCACTGCTCACCACGGCCATTACCACCATTGTGGGGCTGGTGCCGCTGGCCATCAGCAGCGCCTTCTACCGGCCGCTGACATTGGTCATCATCTTCGGCCTGATTTCAGTGTCAGTGCTGGCGCTGTTCGTTGTACCGGCGTTGTACCTTTTGCTGACACCGAAGGATGCGGGAGAGCAGAAGGCGTTGGATTGAAAGCTGGAAAAAGGGGGCAATGACGGGTGCTGAGAAGCGATGAAGATAGCGGAAATATGAGGGTGGGCTGACTTAACCCGAGATGATACGAGTAAACCGGGAAATGGTGGGCCCAGTAGGACTTGAACCTACGACCAATCGATTATGAGTCGACTGCTCTGACCAACTGAGCTATAGGCCCACGTATTTACAACAGTCGCGGATTATACGGGCTGCGATTGGCTCTGGCTAGGCTGCTGTGTGGGATAAATTGGCATAGCGGAATCAGAAACGCCCGGCAAGCCGGGCGTTTCTGATAGTGCGGGTGCTTACTCGTCGAGGAAGCTGCGCAGGTGATCGCTGCGGGTTGGATGACGCAGCTTGCGCAGGGCCTTGGCTTCGATCTGACGGATACGCTCCCGGGTTACGTCGAACTGCTTGCCGACTTCTTCCAGGGTGTGATCGGTATTCATATCGATACCGAAGCGCATGCGCAGTACCTTGGCTTCCCGGGCGGTCAGACCAGACAGCACTTCGCGAGTGGCTTCCTTGAGGTTTTCCACGGTGGCCGAGTCGATCGGCGATTCCATGCTGCTGTCCTCAATGAAGTCACCCAGATGCGAGTCTTCGTCGTCGCCGATCGGGGTTTCCATGGAGATCGGTTCCTTGGCGATCTTCAATACCTTGCGGATCTTGTCCTCAGGCATTTCCATGCGCTCACCCAGCTCTTCCGGGGTAGGCTCGCGGCCCATTTCCTGCAACATCTGGCGAGAGATGCGGTTGAGCTTGTTGATGGTCTCGATCATGTGCACCGGGATACGAATGGTGCGCGCCTGGTCGGCGATCGAGCGGGTGATTGCCTGCCGGATCCACCAGGTAGCGTAGGTCGAGAACTTGTAGCCGCGACGGTATTCGAACTTGTCCACCGCTTTCATCAGGCCAATGTTGCCTTCCTGGATCAGGTCGAGGAATTGCAAACCGCGGTTGGTGTACTTCTTGGCAATGGAGATAACCAGGCGCAGGTTCGCTTCGACCATTTCCTTCTTGGCGCGCCGAGCACGGGCTTCACCGATCGACATGCGACGGTTGATGTCCTTGACTTCGGTAATGGTCAGTTGAGCGTCCTGTTCCAGGGCGATCAGCTGCTTCTGCAGGCGGATGATGTTAGGCTTGATTGCGGTCAGTGCGTCGGCATAAGCGGGCTTCTTCGCCAGCAGTTCATCAACCCACTTTTCGTTGGTCTCGTTGCTGGGGAATCCACGCAGGAAGTCGGTACGGGGCATACGCGCATCGCGCACACACAGTTGCATGATGGCGCGTTCCTTGGCGCGGATCTCGTCCTGGACGCCGCGTACGCGAGCTACCAGTGCCTCGTACTGCTTGGGAACCAGTTTGATCGGCATGAACAGCAGAGCCAGCGCTTCCAGCTCGGCAACCACTTGTGGGCTGTGGCGGTCGTGCTTTTTCAGTGCCTTGCGAACCTTGTCCAACTGATCCTGAACGGCGCCGAATCGCTGGCGTGCGAGTTCCGGATCGGGACCGCCATCGGTCTCTTCCTCGGTTTCGCTATCGTCCTCTTCTTCCTCGTCTTCGTCGTCCGCTGCCTTCTTGTCGCTCTTGGGCTTGGCGGCTTCGGCGGGGACGATGGCATTGTCGGTGCCGGACATGCCGTCGTCATCCGGATCAATGTAGCCGCTGAAGATATCAGTCAGGCGCCCGCCTTCCTCGGCGATGCGCTGATAATCAGTGAGGATGCCGTCGACGGTGCCGGGGAACATGGAGATAGCTGCCATGACCTCGCGGATGCCTTCCTCGATGCGTTTGGCGATTTCAATTTCGCCTTCGCGGGTCAGCAGTTCGACGGTACCCATTTCACGCATGTACATGCGCACCGGGTCAGTGGTGCGGCCAATGTCGCTCTCGACAGCGGCCAGAGCAGCAGCGGCTTCTTCCGCAGCGGCTTCGTCGGCGTCGCTGTCGGCAAGCAACAGGGCATCGGCATCGGGTGCAGTCTCAAAGACCGTGATCCCCATGTCGTTGATCATGCGAATGATGTCTTCAACCTGTTCCGGATCTGAGATATCCTCAGGCAGATGGTCGTTGACTTCCGCGTAGGTCAAGTAGCCTTGCTCGCGACCGCGGGCAATGAGCTCTTTAAGACGGGATTGCTGTTGCGCTTTTCCGGACATAACAACCCTATGTGGATGCCTTGGTGTGCAAAAAAGTAAGCTGCGGATTATACCCAAAATCGGGGTGTCTTGCCAGTTTGCCGTATTGTCAGGCTCCGGCAGTTGGTGTATGCCGACTGTTCAGGAACTCCCGCAGCTGCTGTTTTTCCTCGGTCGTGAGTGGGGTCTGAGCCGATTTGTCGAGGAGATGTTGAATCTGGCGATCGGTTTGTCCCGCCATCAATCTATTTATAGTGTCGAAAAACTGTTGTTCAAGGTTGGCGTTGGGAATATTCAGCAGCCACTCTTTTTCAGCCAGTTGATTGAGTTGCTGTCCGAGGGCGGTTCCGTGCCATCGCGCCAGTAACTCTATTGTCGACAGTTGTGGGTTTTTCTGAAGGGTGTCGATCAAGGCAATCAGCAATTGCGCTTCTTCATCCCCTTCATTGGCCAGCGAGCTGGCCTGCTGCGCCAGTCCAGCCAGATGCGGATGGTGCAGCAGGGTGCGGGTGGCGCTCATCAGAGGGCTTTCCACTGCTCTGTTTGCTTGTTGCTGCTGGGCTGGGCGCCGAGTCTGCCTTGGCCGGCTGCCGCTGGTCTGGCTCACCCAATCGGGTATGTCGTCGTATTGCCGCTCAAGATTGCTCCCGTCACCGTAAGCATAGTCATATTCCACGGGCAGTGGCGCCGGAGGGGTGGCAGGCTCGGATGGCAGGTTCTCCAGATCCATCCCGGTGCGCTGTTGCAGGGACTGCTTGAGCAGGCGGCGCAATAGACTGCCGGGTACCTGTTCGATCAACGGCAGGGCCAATGTCGCCAGGTGAGCCTTGCCTTCCAGGCTGTCGGGCGGCGCTTCTTCAGCCAGATGGCGGAACAGGTATTCGGTCAGAGGTTGTGCTTGCTGCGCCATGCGTGCGCGGAAGGCATCCTGGCCTTCTTCGCGGATCAGGCTGTCCGGATCCTGACCTTCAGGCAGGAACATGAAGCGCACATGACGCCCATCCTCCAGTGCCGGCAGGCAGGATTGCAATGCGCGCCAGGCCGCCTGACGTCCGGCATTATCGCCATCAAAGCAGAACACCACGCTGTTAACGATGCGGAATAGCCGCTTCAGATGTTCTTCGCTGGTGGCGGTTCCGAGTGTGGCGACCGCATTGGTCACGCCATGCTGGGCGAGGGCGATCACATCCATATAGCCTTCAACCACCAGTACGTCGTCCAACTGGCGGTTGTGGCGGCGGGCTTCATACAGCCCGTAAAGCTCGCGACCCTTGTGAAATACCGGTGTTTCCGGGGAGTTCAGGTATTTTGGCTTGTCGTCACCCAGTACCCGGCCGCCGAAACCGATGACCCGGCCACGGCTGTCGCGGATGGGGAAGGTGATGCGGTCGCGAAAGCGGTCATAACGTTTGCCGCTATCCGGATTCTCCACCACCAGTCCGGCTTCGATCAGCAGCTTTTCTTCACTGTTGTTCGTAGCCAGATGTCCCATCAGGTTGTTCCAGCCCGGCGGCGCAAAGCCAATGCCATACAGATTGGCTATCTGCCCGGAAAGGCCGCGCTGTTGCAGATAGTCCACCGCCCGTTTGCGCTGGGCATGTTGGCGCAGCTGTTGGCGATAAAAGGCCGCCGCATTTTCCAGTACAGGGTACAGCGGGCTGTCCTGACGCGAAGGGCGCTGCCCGCGCTGGTCGCTGCGTTCTTCCCGGGGCACATCTACCCCGGCCTGGCGCGCCAGTTCCTCTACGGCCTGGGGGAAATCAAGGCGCTCGAAATCCATCAGGAAACCGATGGCATTGCCACCCGCGCCACAGCCGAAACAATAGTAGAACTGCTTGTCGGGGCTGACGCTGAACGAGGGGGACTTCTCGTTATGGAACGGGCACAGGGCGGAATAGTTCTTGCCGGTCTTCTTCAGCTTGATCCGCGAGCCGACTACTTCGACCACGTCAGTACGCCCAAGAAGATCGTCAATAAAACCCTGCGGGATCAGCCCGGCCATGCATGCTGCCTTGCGAACGTAAATGAAACAGGGGGAGATGATAGCACGAGGAATAAACACAACTATCCAGCTTCTTCCAGGTAAGCCGGAAGGCCGGATAAATGTGTGCTACATCTGTAGAGATTCAGTCGTCCGGCAAATGGCTGTTTTGCACGGCGGGCCTGAAATCAGGCCCTGCAGGACGCTGTAACTGAAATCAGTACATCCGCACGTGGCGGCGATTCTCGCGTTGCAGCTTTTTGGCGTGACGCTTGACTGCAGCAGCAGCCTTGCGCTTGCGCTCGGTAGTGGGCTTCTCGTAAAACTCGCGACGGCGGACTTCAGCCAGGACGCCAGCTTTTTCGCAGGAGCGCTTGAAGCGACGCAGAGCGACGTCGAAGGGTTCGTTCTCTTTTAATTTGACGGCAGGCATTTCGTACCTTTCTCAGAAACTGTGGTTAATAGCCCCGATGAGAATCAGAGCAATCGCATTTCAAGGGGAGCGGATGTTACCGTCTTTACTGACAGAATGCAAAGGGGTTTTGTCTATTCCCGGAAGGCGAACGCAGCCGGCCATGTGTCGGTGCGGGCGGGAAAGACTGGTTTGAAATAGCCGTGGAGATTATCATGCACGGCTATTTTCAGCCGAGGCCTGTGTCGCCATGCGCATTCTGGGTATTGAAACCTCCTGTGATGAAACCGGCGTTGCGCTGTATGACAGCGAGCGGGGTTTGCTGGCGGATGCGTTGTTCAGCCAGATTGATCTTCACCGTATTTATGGTGGGGTGGTGCCGGAGTTGGCCTCCCGCGATCACGTCAAACGAATGGTGCCGCTGGTGCGCGAGGTATTCGAGCGCGCCGGGGTGGCTCATGCTGAGGTGGACGGTATCGCGTATACCGCGGGTCCGGGGCTGGTCGGTGCTCTGTTGGTAGGTGGTGCTTTTGCCAGGGCGCTGGCCTACGCCTGGCAGGTGCCTGCGTTGGGTGTGCACCACATGGAAGGGCATCTGCTGGCGCCCATGCTGGAAGCCCGGCCTCCTGCTTTTCCCTTCGTTGCGCTGCTGGTGTCTGGCGGCCATACCCAATTGGTGCAGGTAGATGGCATCGGTCAATACACACTGTTGGGTGAATCACTGGATGATGCTGCCGGTGAGGCGTTCGACAAAACCGCCAAGCTGATGGGGCTGCGTTATCCGGGCGGCCCCGAGATAGCCAGACTGGCTGAACAGGGCACGCCGGGGCGGTTTGTTTTCCCCCGTCCCATGACGGATCGCCCTGGGCTGGATTTCAGCTTCAGCGGCCTCAAGACCTTTACCCTGAATACCTGGCAGCGCTGTGTCGCCGAGGGTGATGCCGGCGAGCAGACGCGCAGTGATGTTGCTCTGGCTTTTGAGCAGGCGGTGGTAGAAACCCTGACCATCAAATGCCGGCGAGCCTTGAAGGCCACCGGGATGAAGCGGTTGGTGATCGCCGGTGGTGTCAGTGCCAACCGCCGCTTGCGCGCCTCGCTGGAACAGATGGCTACGGGACTGAAGGGTGAGCTGTTTTACGCCCGTCCGGAGTTTTGCACGGATAACGGTGCGATGATCGCCTATGCCGGCTGCCAGCGGTTATTGGCCGGTCAGCAGGATGAGCAGGGTTTATCCCCGCGGGCGCGCTGGCCGCTTGAGGAATTGCCGACTATCGTCAACTGACAGGGTGGTTGGATCAGGGTCTGAATCGATTTTCATTGCCTGCCAGCAGCCGCCCGATATTCAGTCTATGGCGCAGCAGGATGATCAGCACCATGAGGCTCACCGGAATCTGGAGTTCCGGGCTATGCCAGGCCGTCCAGGGTAATAGGGCGACGCAGGCTGCCAGCGAGGCGAGTGAGGCAGTGGCACGCAGGGTAAATACGCCGATCCAGACCAGCGCCGCTAAGGCCGCCGCAGGCCAGGAGAGGATCAATAATACGCCCGCCGCCGTGGCCACACCCTTGCCCCCCTGGAAGCGGTGATACAGCGGCAGGATATGTCCGACCAGGGCGAAGAGCCCAATCCAGGCTTGCTGCACGGGCTCAAATCCCATGCGCGCAGCGAGCCAGACGATCAGTGCGCCCTTGCCCATATCTCCGAGCAGGGTCGCCAATGCCAGCCGCCGGTTACCCAGTCGTAACATATTGCTGGCGCCGGGGTTGCGAGAACCAAAGCTGCGGGGATCCGGCTGGTGACGCAGATGGGCCAGCAACACGGCAAAGGATATCGAGCCGAGCAGATAGGCAGCACATAACAGCAGGATAAATTCGACGGTCATGGTACGTCTTGCCGCATGGGTGGAAGAGCCATTGTAGTCGACACGGGAGCAAACAGTGGATCAGGTTTTTATCAGAGGACTGGAAGTCGATACGGTGATTGGCGCCTACGACTGGGAGCGTAATATCCGACAGCGTCTGGTGCTTGATCTGGACATGGGCTGGGATATTCGCGCCGCTGCGGCTGAGGATGATTTGACCAAGGCGTTGGATTACGCTGCTGTCAGCAAGCGTGTGTTGGGCTACGTCAGTGCCAGCAGTTTCGAGCTGGTGGAGACCCTGGCAGAGCGTCTGGCTGTGCTGATCATGAGCGAGTTCGGTGTGCCCTGGCTGCGCCTGACCATCAATAAGCCCGGTGCTGTCGCCCAGGCCACGGGCGGTGTCGGTGTGGTCATTGAGCGAGGAGAGCGTCTGTGACGCGGATTTATCTCGGCATCGGTACTAACACCGAGCGCACGCATCATTTGCAACGGGGGCTGGATGCGCTGGAGCAATTGCTCGGGCCGTTGCAGTTGTCCCCGGTATTTGAAAGCGATGCCGTGGGCATTCTCGCCACCCGCTTTTACAACATGGTGGTGGCGGCTGATTGTGTGCTGGAACTGGCTGATCTGAATGCGGCACTCAAGGCCATCGAAGCGGCCTGTGGTCGTCGGGAGCAGAAGGTCGCCGGGCGTATTACCCTGGATATCGATATTCTGCTGTACGGTGATCTGGTTGGCCGCTATCAGGGCGTGCTGCTGCCGCGCCCCGAGACCGTCCGAAACGCCTTTGTATTATGGCCATTGGCATTGCTGGCACCGGAGCTGGTCTTGCCGGATGTTGCTCAGACCAGTGCCGCGGTATGGCAAGCCTGGCGGGGGCAGCAGAAAGTCTGGCCGGTGGCTTTTGAATGGCGCGGGCAGGCCTTGACGCCAGCGTTGCTGCTGCGCCAGTACTCAGCTCCATCCAGTTCCACGCCCGGCAGCGGCGCGGCCTGATTCTCCTCCAGATGCGGCCGGCACGCTGCGCCAGGTGATTATTTTACGGTGCGGCAATACTCGCTCAGCCGTTGTAGTCGCTGCTTTTCCATTTCCAGACCCAGTTCTGCTCCTTTAAAGCCCTGTTCCAGCAAGGGCTTTACCTCTGCTGAGCGCGCTGCTGCCGCTGCGCCGCGCAGATAATCTGCCTGTGGATAGTCGCGGTTTTCCAGTCCGGTGCGCCCTCGCGCATCGGCCTCGCAGGCGCCGAGAAACAACGCGAAGCGCTCCGGTCGACGGTAGATGTCGAATGCCTTGAATACCTTCAGTAGGGTGCCGGGTTTGAGTTCCAGCGCCCGATGACAGTGGGTGTGATATTCGCAGGTCAGCAGAGCCAGTTCCTGGCATTCGCGGGGAGCCTTGCAGCGTTGGTTGGCGGCCTTCACTGCCGCCAGTCCCTTGCTTTCGTGTCCGTGATGCGTCGGCCAGAACTGCTCCGGAGTGCGCCCCTTGCCCAGATCGTGTAGCAGGCAAGCCCAGCGTGCCGCCAAGGGCAAATTCATTTGCGCTGCCTGGTGGAGTACCAGCAGGACATGCTCGCCGGTATCCACTTCTGGATGGTGCTGCTCAGGCTGGGGAATGCCAAACAGACAATCTACCTCGGGCAATAATTCAGCCAGCGCGCCGCAGTCATGCAGCACGCGAATGAATACGTCCGGGCGGGACTCCATCAGTGCTCGGCTGATTTCCTTCCAGCTGCGCTCGGCGGTCAGTGCCTGCAATTCGCCCGACTCGGCCAGTTGGCGCATCAGGTGTTGGGTTTCGTCGGCTACTCGGAAGCCCAGTGGCGCATAGCGGGCCGCAAAGCGGGCTACACGCAGTACGCGTAACGGATCTTCAGCAAATGCCGGCGAGACATGGCGCAGCAGGCGATTCTGTAAATCCTGTTGCCCGTTATAAGGGTCGATAACCCGGCCGTCATCATCCATGGCCATGGCGTTGATGGTCAGATCGCGGCGTTGCAGGTCTTCTTCCAGGGTGACTGACGGCGTGGCATGGAAGGTAAAGCCACCGTAGCCCTGACCACTCTTACGTTCGGTACGGGCGAGGGCATACTCTTCGCTGGTTTGCGGATGCAGGAATACGGGAAAGTCCTGCCCAACCGGACGAAAGCCAGCCTGTAATAGTTGCTCGGGTGTGGCTCCGACCACAACCCAATCCCGCTCATGCCAGGGCACGCCCAATAGCTGGTCACGGACGGCGCCGCCGACCAGGTAAGTCTTGAAGTCTGTTTTCATGGGGTGAAGCTTAGGGTGGGTTGCGGTGGCACCGCAAGGGCGGGGTGATGCTCCTGCTGCCTGGCGCCGAAGGTTCGTGTCAGATCGGCGGGATATTCATGTCAAAGCGCGGCATTTTATCCTCGAATTCGCGCAGCTGGGGCGGCATATGCAGTTCGTCCTTGAGTGAATCGCCGTCCATGCTCTGTAGGTGAATGTCAAAGCCCCATAGCCGGTGCAGATGCTTGAGCATACGCTCCGTGGTTTTACCCAACGGCTTGCCCTCGTGACGCTGGTGACGCAGGGTCAGGGAGCGGTCACCCCGACGATCCACCGCCCAGACCTGAATATTGGGTTCGTTGTTACCCAGGTTGTACTGCGCTGCAAGCAGTTCGCGTACCTTGCGATAACCCCGGTCGTCGTGGATCGCGGCGACCTGCAAATGGTCGTCCTTTTCATCATCAATAATGGCAAACAGCTTCAGGTCGCGAATCACCTTGGGGGACAGGTATTGCAGAATGAAGCTCTCGTCCTTGAAAGTGCGCATGGCGAACTTGATGGATTCGAGCCAATCGCTACCGGCGATGTCCGGGAACCATTGGCGATCCTCCTCGGTGGGGTTTTCGCACATGCGGCGGATGTCCTGCATCATGGCAAAACCCAGTGCATAGGGATTGATGCCGCTGAACCAGTCACTGTCGTAGGGCGGCTGATGGATGACGCTGGTGTGTGACTGCAGGAACTCCATCATGAAGCCATCGGTGACCTTGCCCTCGTCGTACAGGTGATTGAGCAGTGTGTAATGCCAGAAGGTTGCCCAGCCTTCATTCATCACCTGAGTCTGGCGCTGGGGGTAGAAATACTGCGCGATCTTGCGCACGATGCGTACGACCTCCCGCTGCCAGGGCTCCAGTAACGGGGCATTCTTTTCAATGAAATACAGCAGGTTCTCCTGCGGCTCGGCGGGATAACGGGCTTCCTGCTGGCGACGCTCCTGTGCCTCGGGGTTGATCGGAATGGTACGCCATAGATCGTTGACCTGGCGCTGCAGATATTCTTCTCGTTCCTGCTGGCGGAGCCGTTCAGCCTCCGCAGAAATGGGGGCGGGGCGTTTGTAGCGATCCACGCCATAGTTCATCAATGCGTGGCATGAATCGAGCAGATCCTCCACCGCATCAATGCCATGACGTTCTTCGCATTGGCTGATGTACTGCTTGGCAAATACCAGATAGTCGATGATGGAGCTGGCATCGGTCCAGCTGCGAAACAGGTAATTGCCCTTGAAGAAGGAGTTATGGCCATAACAGGCATGGGCGATGACCAGTGCCTGCATGGTCATGGTGTTCTCTTCCATGAGATAGGCGATGCAGGGGTCGGAATTGATCACGATTTCATAAGCCAGACCCATCTGCCCACGTTTGTAATGTTTCTCGGTATGCAGAAAATGCTTCCCATATGACCAGTGGTGATAGCCCAGCGGCATGCCGACCGAGGCGTAGGCATCCATCATCTGCTCAGCGGTGATCACTTCAATCTGGTTGGGATAGGTGTCCAGACCATAGATGTCATGGGCGATACGTCCGATCTCGCGGTCATATTCACGGATCAGCTCGAAGGTCCACTCCGACCCGCTGGAAATAGGCTGGCGGCTCATGTGACCATCCTCTTCTGGAATAGCTTGCGGAACACTGGATAGATATCGCTGGCATCGACTATCTGTTGTTGGGCGAAGCTGTCGGCAAAGAGTTCGGCAACTTTTTCGTACTCGTACCAGAGTGCCTGGTGCTCCCGCGGCGTGATCTCCACGTAGCAGTAATATTGCATGGCGGGCATCAGTTGGCGGATCAGCAGTTCGCGGCAGATGGGCGAATCATCATTCCAGTTGTCGCCATCGGACGCCTGGGCGCAGTAGATATTCCATTCGTTCGGCGCATAGCGGACTTCGATGATCTGCTGCATCAGGCGCAGGGCACTGGAAACGATGGTGCCGCCGGTTTCCCGCGAATAGAAGAATTCCTCCTCGTCTACCTCCTTGGCACTGGTGTGGTGGCGGATGAACACCACATCGATACGCTCATAGTTCCTCTGTAAAAACAGGTACAAGAGAATGTAGAAGCGCTTGGCGATATCCTTGGTCGCCTGGGTCATCGAACCTGATACGTCCATCAGACAGAACATGACCGCCCGAGAACTGGGATCAGGATGTTTGACCAGCAGGCTGTAACGCAGATCAAAGGTATCGAGAAAGGGTACCCGGTCAATGCGGGCCTGCAGTTGCTCGATTTCCAGTTCCAGCTCGCGAATGTCGGTCAGGTTGTCGGGTTGCTGCAGGCGCAACAGTTCCAGTTCTCTGGTGGCTTCGCGTAAGCGCGCGCGGCTTCCACCGGACAGCGCTATTCGCCTGGCCTGGGCTGCGCGCATGGAGCGCACCACGTTAATCCGCGACGGATTGCCTTGCTGGCTGAAACCGGCGCGTACCGTGCGGAAGGTATCGGTTCCGGTCAGGTGGCGTTTGATCAGGTTGGGCAGTGCCAGATCCTCGAACATGAAATCGAGGAATTCTTCCTGGGTGATCTGGAAGACAAAATCATCTTCACCTTCCCCCGAATCGCCCGCCTGGCTTCCTCCGCCACCACCTGCGCCGCCCCCTTCCGGACGGGCTATGCGATCGCCTGTGGAAAACTCCCGATTACCGGGGAACACCCGGGTTTGCCGTCCGCCCGAGCCGTGGTGAAAAATCGGTTCATCGATATCCCGCCTCGGGATACTGATCTGTTCCCCATGCTCGATATCGGTAATGGAGCGCCGGCCGACCGCCTCCTCCACGGCTTTCTTGATGTGCGCCTTGTAACGGCGCAAAAAGCGTTGGCGGTTGACCGTGCTCTTGTTCTTCCCGTTCAAACGACGGTCGATCACATAGCTCATGGCTTTCTCCCGGTCACTTGCGGCTTTACTGCGCCTTGCGTACCCGCAGATACCATTCCGATAGCAGGCGTACCTGTTTCTCGGTGTAGCCACGCTCAACCATCCGGGTGACAAAGTCGTTGTGCTTTTTCTGATCTTCGGTAGAAGCCTTGGCATTGAAACTGATGACCGGCAGCAGATCCTCGGTGTTGGAGAACATTTTCTTCTCGATCACTACCCGCAGCTTTTCATAGGACAGCCAGGTCGGATTCTTGCCGTTGTTATGTGCCCGGGCGCGTAAGACGAAGTTGACGATCTCGTTGCGGAAGTCCTTGGGATTGCTGATCCCGGCCGGCTTCTCGATCTTTTCCAGCTCCTCGTTCAGGGCGCTGCGGTCGAGGATCTCACCGGTATCCGGATCACGGTATTCCTGATCCTGGATCCAGAAGTCCGCGTACAGCACATAGCGGTCGAAAATGTTCTGGCCATATTCGCTATAGGATTCCAGATAGGCTGTCTGGATTTCCTTGCCAATGAACTCGACGTAGCGCGGTGCCAGATATTCCTTGAGAAAGCGCAGGTAACGCTCGCTGACTTCCGCAGAGAACTGCTCCTGCTCGATCTGCTGCTCCAACACATACAGCAGATGCACCGGGTTGGCGGCCACTTCGGTGTTGTCGTAGTTGAACACCTTGGACAGGATCTTGAACGCAAAACGGGTCGATAGCCCGGTCATGCCCTCGTCCACCCCCGCAGTATCGCGATACTCCTGGATCGACTTGGCCTTGGGGTCGGTGTCCTTGAGGTTTTCGCCATCGTAAATGCGCATCTTGGAATAGACGTTGGAGTTTTCCGGTTCCTTGAGCCGCGACAGCACACTGAACTGGGCGAGCATTTTCAGGGTATCCGGTGCGCAGTGCGCATTGGACAGAGAACTGTTGGCCAGCAGCTTCTGATAAATCTGGATTTCGTCACTGACCCGCAGGCAGTAGGGCACCTTGACGATATAGATCCGGTCGATAAAGGCTTCGTTGTTCTTGTTGTTGCGGAAGGTATGCCATTCCGATTCGTTGGAGTGGGCCAGCACGACGCCGTTGAAGGGCAGCGCGCCAAGGCCTTCGGTACTGTTGTAATTGCCTTCCTGGGTCGCGGTCAGCAGTGGGTGCAGCACCTTGATCGGTGCCTTGAACATTTCCACAAACTCCATCAGCCCCTGGTTGGCGCGGCCCAGAGCACCGGAATAGCTGTAAGCATCCGGATCATTCTGCGGATACTCTTCCAGCTTGCGGATATCCACCTTGCCGACCAGCGCTGAAATGTCCTGGTTGTTTTCATCGCCGGGCTCGGTCTTGGCGATGGCAATCTGTTGCAGAATTGAGGGGTACAGCTTGATCACCCGAAACTGGCTGATATCCCCGTTGTACTCATGCAGGCGCTTGACCGCCCATGGCGACATGATGCTGTTCAGATACCACTGTGGGATGCCGTAATCTTCTTCCAGGATATGCCCATCCTCGGCGGCATTGAACAGTCCCAGCGGCGATTCGAATACCGGCGAGCCCTTGATGGCATAGAACGGCACCTGCTGCATCAGCGCCTTGAGTTTCTCCGCTATCGAGGATTTACCGCCGCCGACCGGGCCCAGAAGATAGAGAATCTGTTTACGCTCTTCCAGCCCCTGCGCCGCGTGCTTGAAGAAAGACACGATGCGTTCCACCGCGTCTTCCATACCATGAAAGTCGGCGAAGGCGGGGTAGCGTTTGATCACCTTGTTGGAAAAGATGCGAGATAGGCGGGGATCCAGCGAGGTATCAATCAATTCCGGTTCGCCGATGGCCATCAATAGCCGTTCGGCGCTGCTGGCGTAGGTCGAGGAATCGGCCTTGCACAGTTCCAGGTACTCCTGCAGGGACATTTCTTCCTGCTGAGTGGTCTCGAATCGATTCTGGAAGTGACGGAATATACTCATGGCGCGACCTCGCTGTTACCAGGGTTGAGATCCGGGGCTTCCGAGAAGGAACCCACCTGCCGCGCAGCGAAGGGCGAAAATGATGACATGTGCAATCCCCCGTTACCGTTTGTCAGACAAGGCCTGGAAATCGCTGATCATTATCTGCGTTTCCACTGGGGAGTTTGCCGAAGGCAGCCTGGGTGCACCTCGACCTGCTCCCCTGTTATCGGAAGCCGGCGAACCGGCTCTGCTTTTATGATTGCCTTGATTTCAGGATAGTTGGTTTGTGCGGGGGCGACAGGGGAAGTTGGAAAATTTTTGTATTACGGGTCAGTACTGCACTTGCAGCGGAGCTTTTCGCCGGTATCCACATTCATCAATGTCAGCTGGTTGCCCCAGACGCAGCCGGTGTCCAGCGCATGGATACCGGGGATCTTGACCTTGCCTTCCAGCGCGGCCCAATGGCCGAAGATGATGCCGATCTGCGGATCGCGGCGGGGCAGCTTGAACCAGGGTGAATAGCCCTTGGGTGCTTCGCCGGGGCCTTCCTTGGATTTCAGATCCAGGGTGCCATCCGCTTTGCAGAAACGCATGCGGGTCAGGTAATTGGTGATCACGCGCAGGCGTCGAGTGCCATCCAGGTCAGGGTTCCAGCAGGCAGGTTCGTTACCGTACATCTCATCCAGAAACCAGGGTAACTGCTGATCGCAGCGCAGCACGGCTTCCACTTCTGCGGCATACCTGAGGGTTTCTACCACACTCCACACCGGCGGAATACCGGCATGGGTCATGACCAGATTGCGAGTGTCGTCGAAATGCGCCAGCGGCCGCTGGCGAAGGTTCTGCAATAGCTGGTCGCTGTCCGGTGCATCGAGAACAGGCAGCAGGGTGTCGGACTTGCGTAGGCGCTTGCGATCCCGGGCAGCAGCCAGCAGGTGCAGATCATGGTTGCCCAGGACGCTGACAAGGGCATTTCCCAGACTGTCGAGATAACGCAGTGTTTCCAGTGAAGCGGGGCCGCGATTGACCAGGTCGCCCACTGCCCACAGGGTATCCTGTGATGGGTTGAAGTCGACCTTTTTCAGTAGGCATTTCAGGGGCTTGAGGCACCCCTGAATATCACCGACCGCATACACTGCCATACAAGAACCTTAATTGAGTGCGTTGGGTTTGAACAAACGGAAAACCTGAATCGGGGCGCGGAATAATGCGCCCTCGCTGGTACTCATGCCGTAGCTGCCGCGCATGCTGCCCACCGGTGTTTCGAGCAGGCAGCCGCTGGTATAGGTATGGCTGGTACCCGGCTGGATGATCGGTTGCTCACCGATCACACCCGAACCACGTACTTCCTGAACCTTGCCGTTGCCATCGGTAATCAACCAGTGGCGGTCGAGTAGCTGAGCAGCCTGGGTGCCGGCATTGCGAATGGTCACGGTATAGGCGAAGGCGAAGCGTCCGGCTGGTGGATCCGATTGTTCACTGAGATAGCGGGTAACCACCTCGATATGGATGGCTTTGGCCAGAGCGTCAACCATCGGCCTGATCCTGATTGCGGGCCAGACGGTTGGCCAGCCGTACAAAACCGGCCAGATCGACTTGCTCCGGGCGCACGGTCGGATCCAGGCCTTCAGCGGCGATGGCGTCTGCATCAAGCAGCCCCTTGAGGGTATTGCGTAGCGTCTTGCGCCGCTGGTTGAAGGCTTCGCGCACCACTATCTCCAGCATTTCTACATTCTCTGCGGGATGCGGCAGTGTGGTATGGGGCGTCAGCCGTACAATGGCCGAATCGACCTTGGGCGCGGGACTGAAGGCGCCGGGGCCAACATCAAACAGGTGCTCCACTTCACACCAGTACTGCACCATGATGCCCAGTCGACCATAATGGTTCATGCCAGCCGTAGCCGCCAGGCGTTGCACTACTTCCTTCTGCAGCATGAAGTGCATATCCGCTATGCAATCAGCCTGGGACAGCAGATGGAACATCAGTGGCGTGGAAATGTTATAGGGCAGGTTGCCGACCACCCGCAATTTCTCGCCGGGTTGAACCAGTGTCCGGAAGTCGAATTTAAGCGCATCGCCCTTGTACAGGGTAAACAGCGGATTGCCGCCAAAGCGGGCTTGCAAGAGCGGATGCAGATCATGATCCAGTTCCACTACATCCAGCTTTGCGCCACTGCTGGCCAGACCCTCAGTGAGGGCGCCCTGGCCTGGGCCAATTTCGACCAGATGCTGACCTTCCCGGGGGCCAATGGCCCGCAGGATGCGATTGATAACACCGTGGTCATGCAAGAAATTCTGACCGAAGCGCTTACGCGCCCGGTGGGGAGCAAATTCACTCATTGTTTATGCTGGGCCTCGATCATGCTGATGGCGGTATGCAAGGCGACCCGCAGGCTGCCCACGTCGGCCCGACCGGTGCCGGCCAGATCCAGCGCAGTGCCGTGATCTACCGAGGTGCGGATGATGGGCAGGCCAAGGGTGACGTTCACCGCCTGGCCGAAGCCCTTGTGTTTAAGCACGGGCAGTCCCTGATCGTGATACATGGCCAACACCGCATCGGCGTGATTCAGATACTTGGGTGTGAACAGGGTATCTGCCGGGAGCGGGCCATCCAGCAACATGCCCTCGCTGCGCAGGCGCTCAAGCAGCGGGATGATGATGTCGATTTCTTCCCGCCCAAGGTGTCCGCCCTCACCGGCGTGCGGATTCAGGCCGCAGACGAGAATGCGCGGTGCGGTAATACCGAACTTGTTACGCAGATCTGCATGCAGGATGCGAATGACCCGTTCCAGTGATGCTGGCGTAATGGCGTCAGCCACCTCACGCAGGGGCAGATGGGTGGTAGCCAGGGCTACCCGCAGGCCCGGACAGGCAAGCATCATGACCACCTGCTCGGTGCCGGTCTGGTCAGCAAAGAATTCGGTATGCCCGGAAAAGGCGACACCGGCATCATTGATGACGCCTTTGTGTACCGGTGCGGTGACCACGGCGGCAAAGTGTCCATCAATACAGCCCTGGCCACCCAGACGCAGGGTCTCCAGCACATAGCGGGCGTTGGCCGGGTTCAATGTGCCCGGCAGGCAAGCTGCGGTGAGCGGCACCGGCAACACGCTGAGCTGCCCAGCCTGCTGAGCCACTGGCGCGAGGGTGGGGTCGTATGGCTGCAGATCAACGTGCAGGCCGAGCTGTCTGGCCCGTTCGGCCAGCAGATCGGGATCAGCAATAACGACACGTTGATGGGGGCACGGCTCAGCGGCCAGTTGCAAGCAGAGATCGGGGCCGATGCCGGCGGGTTCGCCGGCAGTCAGGGCAATGGAGAAAACACTCACTTAACTCTTGATCTCTACGTAGGCTTCGTCGCGAATTTCCAGCAACCAGGTCTGCAATTCTTCATCAAACTTGCGGTTCTGCAGCAGGTTGCGTGCCTGCTGTTCGCGCATGTCGTCGGTCATGTCCACCTGACGCTTATCCATCACCTGCAGGATGTGCCAGCCGAACTGGCTCTGGAAGGGGGCGGATATTTGCTGGAGCGGGGTGCTGAGCAGGGTCTCGCGGAATTCTGGAACCATGGCATCCGGCGTTACCCAGTTGAGCGAACCACCATTGAGTGCTGAACCAGGATCTTCGGAGAACGAGCGGGCGAGGGTCTCGAAGGATTCGCCGTTATTGATCCGCTCGTACAGCCGCTGAACCAGTTGCGCTGCCTCGGCCTCACTGCGGATTTCGCTGGGCTTGATCAGAATGTGGCGCACGTTGAATTCGTCCACCATCAGGTTGTCGCCGCCGCGCTTTTCCAGCAGTTTGAGAATATGGTAGCCCGCCGGTGAGCGTAGCGGCTTGGTCACACCACCGATTTCCAGGCTGTCCACTGCGCTGGCGAAGGCCGGTGGTAACTGCGCGGCCTTGCGCCAGCCCAGCTCGCCGCCTTCCAGCGCGTTTTCGCCACCGGAGCGACTGACGGCCAGACGAGTGAAGTCTGCACCTGCCTGCAATTCGCGGTACAGCTCGTCGGCAAGTGCGGCCTGGCTGCGAGCCTGATCGTTGCTGGCGGTTTCCGGTACGGGCAGCACAATCATCGCTAGCCGGTAATCGGCTGAGGTTTGATAGCGGCCCATTTCGGAGTTGAGGAAGTTGCGCACTTCCTGGTCGCTGACCTGGATGCGCTCGGCCACACGGCGCTGGCGTACACGGTTGATGATCAGCTCCCGACGTACCTGCTCGCGGGCATGGTTATAGCTGATGCCATCGCGCTCCAGCGCAGCACGGAACTGTTCCAGGCTGACGCCGTTGCGCTCGGCCAATTGCTGCATGGTCTGGTTCAGGGAGGCGTCGTCAATCTGAATACCGGCGCGCTCGCCCATCTGCAATTGAATGCTTTCCAGCACCAGACGATCCATTACCTGGGCGCGCATTACATCATCTGACGGCAACGCGTTGTTGCCCCGTTCAGCCAACTGGGCGCGGATGGTTTGCATGCGCTGCTCAACCTGGCTGGCCATGATCACATCGTTATCAACGATGGCGGCTACCCGATCCAGTTCGACCATCTGGGCCTGCAGGCCGGTGCTGATCAAGAGACCGGCGCACAGACCGATCAGTTTAGGGTGTAGCTTAAAATGCATTGGATTCTCGCTCTCGGTAGCCGGTGATGCTTTCTTCAAGAAGCGTTTCCATGCCGCCACCGGCAATATTGCCGAGGCCCTTGAAGACAATCTGAAGGAAAATGCCACGATCCGCTTCGTCATTCAGTCGGGGATTAAGACTGGTCTCATCGTAGTCGATCCAGTAGCGATTGATCACCCGCAATTTCCAGCAGCAACTGTCGTACTCGAAGCCGCCAAAGGCTTCAACGGTGCGGTTACGGCCGTAATCACGCTGCCAACGGCCGATCAGGCTCCACTGGTTGGATACGGGCCACATGAAGGAAATATCATGCTGGTCGGTTTTGTAGTAGTTGGCAATGTAGTTGGCGTCGCCGGGATTGCCGAAGTCGGGGCTGGTAACCCAGGTGCCGCTTACGCGGTCAAATCGCATGGTCTCGTTACGGTACAGATAGCCGATATTGAGTATCTTGCGTGGATCATCGGCTTGCTGATAGTGCCAAGCGGCGCTCGCGCTGCGTGTCTCGCTCTGATCTGGATCCCAGTTGAACGTTGAGGTGAAGCGCCAATCCTGGTTGTGACGATACTGGTAAGCCATGGCAACAGGGGACTGCGAGGAGAGGGATTCGTCGCGTTCGCGGTAATCGATGCCCGGCAATTGCACTTCCCGGTCACGGAAGTAGTAAGCCTGACCGATACTGAAGCGTTGCCGCTCCACCCCTTTGGTGTCAATCCAGCGGTTGGTCAGGCCGAGTGATACCTGGTTGGCGTCGCCTATGCGGTCACGGCCAAAAAAGCGGTTGTCTCGCCACAGGGAGTCATAGCTGAAGATCGATTCGCCGGAGTCGAATACCGGAATGTTACGCTGATCCTCTTCGGGAACATACAGATAGAACAAGCGCGGTTCGAGGGTCTGGGTGTAGCCACTGCCGAACAACTCGGTGGTACGGTCGAAATACAGGCCGCTGTCAACGCTGAAAATCGGCACGCTGCGATCCTGGTTGCTATCAAAGCGCTCATCCGCAGTCAGAGAAGTGCGTCCCTGATTATCCAGCGACAGATCATAACGGGTGTAGGCGTACTTCATGGTCGGCCTGACGAAGCCCCAGTTCCAATCCATGGGGAGGCTGACACTTGGCTCCAGATGCAGCCGCTCGCCTTCGGCGCGTGTAAGTCCGGTCAGACGGTCGTCATACCAGCGGTGCTCTTCCAGGCCGGTATTACCATTCTGATCAGTATAGAAGCCGCTCTGCAGGCTGCGTTTGAAACTGACGAATTCGGTATCGTAATTGAATCGCAGGCCATTGGGCTGATAGGGCAGCGTGCCTGTCAGCGTGAGTTGCGGGATACGTTCATAAGGCGTGATATCGGTGACCGTAGCTCGCTCGTAGGCATGTACATTAAGTGCTGCGAGATAACTGTCGCCCTGCCAGCTCAAACTGGCACGCTGATTGAGGAAGTTGCCCCGGTTGATGCCGAGATACGTATCCAGATCCTGAAAGTAGTAATAGTCGCTGACATCGGTGTAATCAGCGCTGGCGCGCAAGCGCGGAGTGATATCGGTGACATGCTGCCAGCTGTACATCCAGCGTTGATCACGGTAACCGGACTGCAGCTTGCGTTCGTCTTCCTGATCATCCAGTACGGAGGCGCCAATCTGCCCTTCGCTACGCGGTGTCAGATAGCGGAACTCGCCTTCCAGCTGCAACCCGCGATCACTCATCAGCGTGGGATACAGGGTAGCGTCATAGTTGGGCGCCAGATTGAAGTAGTAGGGCTGGGTGTACTCGGTACCGGAGTTGCTGCTGTAGGACAGGCTGGGCACCAATAAACCACTCTGCCGACGATCATCGATCGGGAAGTAGATGTAGGGGGTGTAGAAGATCGGAACGTCTTTTACCCGCAGGGTGACGTGTCTGGCTTCGCCCCAACCTTTTTCCCGGTCGAGCTCAATATCATAACTATGCAGGCTCCAGGTATTGCTGCCTGGTTCACAGGTGGTATAGGAGCCATCGGTCATGACGATGATGGCATCGTCCCGGCGGCGCAGGCTTTCCGCTGTGCCGCGGGCGTCAGCGTCGTGCATGACATAGCGCACCTGGTCGACGCGGGCTTCACCGGTGTCGACATGCATCTGGGCGCTCTCGCCCAGCACCAGTACGCCCTGGTCACGCAGACGGACGTTGCCGTTCAAGCGTACCAGGTTGTTGTTCTGGTCGAAGCTGGCCTGGTTGGCCTGAGCCTGTAGCCGGCCTTGGCGCATGACCACATCGCCTTCCAGGGTGCCGGTTTGATTGTTCTGCTCGAAGCTGCTGGAGTCAGCCGTGGCATAAATGGGTAGCTGATCAAAGGGGGTATCGTCATCGCGGCCGATGCGAGCGGGCTCGATATAGTCGCCACTGCAATAGGGCGCAATCGCCGCCTGCTGCGCCTCACTCAATCGCTCGCGGGGCACCCAGTCCAGTTCGGTGAAATCAGTTGAAGGCGCTCGGCTGGCAGTCTGGCGTGGCGCTTCGCTGGCTTGGGGCGGCGTCGGTTCGGCTATGCGCTCTACAGGCTTGGCCGGGCGCGGGGGCAGCGCACTGGTGCTATCCAGCGGACTGCAGGCCCAGCCACCATTGCTGCTGGGACGGCACTCGACCTGGTTGGCGGCATAGGTGCCAACCGGTTGTGCTAATAGCAGTCCGCTGGCCAGCAGCAAGGAGAATGTGGGGCGAAACGGAGGTCTTGGGTTAGCCATTATAATTGTCCGTGCTTCCAGTCGGCGTGCAGGCTCGCGATGGCGTCTGCTGCGAGGCAATTGCAATATGGGTGCTGTTTCTAGCTAAAGATCGTGGATAATAAAGCATTGTTGGGCGCCAGAGCCAGCGCTGGAGCCAATGGGTATTGAGGAACCAAATGATGGATGCAAGACACAAGCTGCTACAGGCCTGGCTCCCCACGGCATTGGCCCGGGCGCACCAGCTCAAGGGTTGGGGGGATGTCCGCTCCGGTCAGTTGCAGCCAGCCAGCGCCGACGCCAGCTTCCGGCAGTATTTTCGCTGGTCTGACGGCGAACGCAGTCTGATCATCATGGATGCGCCACCGCCTCAGGAAGACGTGCGGCCTTTTATTCGTATTGCCGAGCTGTTGGCCGAGGCTGGTGTGCATACCCCGGAGATTCTGGCTGCCGATACGCCGCAGGGATTCCTGCTGATGGAAGACCTCGGTGCCCGAACCTATCTTGAAAGCATTCAGGCCGGCATTACCCCGGCAGAGTTTGAGCGCCTGTTCGCGGGTGCCGTCGAGGTGCTGATACGCTGGCAAACGCACAGCCGCCCGGGGGAGCTGCCGGACTATGATGAAGCGGTACTGCGGCGTGAATTGCAGCTGTTTCCTGATTGGTTTGTTGCTCGGCACTTGCAGCGGGAATTGAATGCAGAGCAACAAGCGGATTGGGATCAGCTATGCACGGTATTGCTGAACAGCCATCTGGCCGAGAACCGGGTGTTTGTGCACCGGGACTATATGCCGCGCAACCTGATGACCGCTCCCGGTGAGCCGGGTGTGCTGGATTTTCAGGATGCACTGTATGGCCCGGCCAGCTATGACATCACCTCGCTGTTCGCCGATGCCTTTTTCAATCTGCCGTTGGCGGAGCGGGAGCGCTGGATACAGCGCTACTGGGAGCAGGCGCGTGCGGCGGGGATTGCTCTGCCGGAGCAGTTCGAGGTGTTTCTGGGACAGTCCCGGCTGATGGGTGTGCAGCGGCACCTCAAGGTGCTGGGCATTTTTGCCCGTATCCGTTATCGCGACGGCAAGCCGCGTTATCTCGAGGATGCGCCCCGCTTTATTCAGTATTTGCGCGATGCGATAGCCCGGGATGCGCGACTGGCGCCCTTGGTGCGGCTACTTGATAGTCTGGGAATGTAGATTGATGAAGGCAATGATTCTGGCTGCGGGCAAGGGTGAGCGTATGCGCCCACTGACTCTGCATACCCCCAAGCCGCTGCTACCGGTCGGGGGCAAGCCATTAATTCAATGGCATATGGAGGCATTGCAGCGGGCCGGTTTCCGTCAGTTGGTGATCAACCATGCCTGGCTGGGAGAGCAGATCGAAGCCGCATTTGCAGATGGTACACAGCTGGGTGTGAAGATAAGCTGGTCCGCTGAGGAGCAACCGCTGGAGACCGCCGGTGGTATCAAGCGCGCGTTGCCTCTGCTGGGCACGTCGCCCTTTGTCCTGGTCAATGGTGATATCTGGAGTGATTTTGACTTCGCCCAGCTGCGGTTGCCGGTCGCCAAGCTGGCGCATCTGGTACTGGTGGATAACCCGCCATTCAAGCAGGGTGGCGACTTTCTGTTGAATGCGGGGTCGGTTGCCAATCCGCAGGCGCATGAGCAAGCCCAGGCGCTGACCTATAGCGGCATTGCGTTGCTCTCACCGGAGCTGTTTGCCGGGCTGGAGGACGGCCCGCAGCCGCTGGCACCTCTGCTGCGTGCCGCAGCGCAACGGGGATTGGTGAGCGGTGAGCATTATGCGGGCCGCTGGATAGATGTGGGTACGCCTGAGCGTTTGCAGCAGGCTGACCGGCTGGCGCAGGAGAATTGATGTGCTCTGGCCCGCTACGCTGATAGGAATCCTATTGGGTACAGTGGCGGCGGGGCTGCCCGGCGCGGTACTCGGCGGTGTGCTGGGGCAGGCGCTGGATCGGCACTGGCGATTGCAGCGCTGGTCGGATCTGCCACAACGGCTGGGGTTGCGGCCGGATTTCACCCAGGTTCTGTTTCTGTGTCTTGGTCGGGTCGCCAAGGCGGATGGCCGGGTCACCCAGCAGCACCTGCAACTGGCCCGGGAACTGATGCAGCAGTACCGTCTGGATGAGCCGCAGCGGTTAGCGGCAATCAAGAACTTCAATCGCGGCAAGCAGCCGGCAACGGCGGTGGAGCGCAGTCTGCGCCGGTGGCTCAAGCATGAACCGCAACGTAGCGCTGAATTACTCGATAGCTGCTGGCGCATGGCTGCGGTGCAGGCTCGCCCCGACGCTGCCCGGTTGTTAGCTGGTTGGGCTCAGCTGGCTGGTCTGAGCAAGGCAGAGCAGCAGCGTTTGCGCCAACGCCATCAACGTCGCCAGCCGGGTAGCAGCGCAGCGGTAAGCACGGGCGGCAGCCTGCAGCAAGCAGCGTGTGTGCTGGGGGTTGATCTGAATGCCGAGCCGGCCCAGATCAAGCGCGCTTACCGGCGTCTATTGAGCCGCCACCACCCGGATAAACTGATCGCTACCGGCGCGAGTGAGGCGGAACTGGCTGAGGCCAGTGACAAGGTGCACCGGATTCAGCAGGCTTACGAGAAGTTGCGGCGCTACCACGGCCTGCGTTGAGCTGGCGTTGCGTTCAAGATCAACAGCCCATGAACAAGGCTGACGGGTTAGAATACGCGGGTTCCGATCATTCCCTGAGGTCTGCCATGCCTGATTACGCGATTGCCCCTTCCATTCTGTCCGCTGATTTTGCCCGTCTCGGAGAAGATGTGGATCGGGTGTTGGCCGCCGGTGCCGATATTGTCCACTTCGATGTGATGGACAATCACTATGTGCCGAACCTGACCATCGGGCCGATGGTCTGCACCGCCCTGCGTAAATACGGTGTGACGGCTCCCATCGATGTGCATCTGATGGTGCGCCCGGTGGATCGCCTTATCGGTGACTTTCTGGAAGCGGGCGCTTCCTACATCACCTTTCACCCGGAAGCCAGCGACCATATAGATCGCTCGTTGCAGTTGATCCGTGATGGTGGCGCCAAGGCCGGTCTGGTGTTTAACCCGGCGACCTCATTGGATGTGCTCAAGTATGTAATGGATAAGGTCGACATGATCCTGCTGATGAGCGTCAATCCAGGCTTTGGCGGACAGAAGTTTATCCCCGGCACGCTCGACAAGCTGCGTGAAGCCCGCGCATTGATTGATGCCAGTGGCCGCGCTATTCGCCTGGAAGTGGACGGTGGAGTCAACGTCCAGAATATCCGCCAGATCGCCGAAGCCGGTGCGGACACCTTCGTTGCCGGCTCGGCGATTTTTAACGCGCCGGAGTACAAGGCCGTTATCGATCAGATGCGTACCGAACTGGCTCAGGTCAAACGTTGACATGACGCCTCTGGTGCGTCTGTTTGGCGGTGAGCTACCGCAATTGGTGATGTTCGATCTGGACGGCACGCTGGTCGACTCGGTGCCAGACCTGGCCGCTGCGGTGGATCAGATGCTGGCTCAGCGGGGCAGACCACCGGCGGGCATTGAGCGAGTACGCGATTGGGTGGGCAATGGCGCGCCGATTCTGGTGCGCCGGGCGCTGGCTGATAGCATTGCCTGTGAGGCGATAGATGAGCATGAGGCCATACGGGCTGAAGCGGACTTCTTGCGCGCCTACGCCGGCAACCACAGTGCAACCACCGTCTATCCGGGGGTTTTCGGGCTACTGAGCTGGTTGCGCGGGCAGGGCATTGCGCTGGCAGTGATAACCAACAAGCCCGAACAGTTTGTTGCGCCCTTGCTGAAGGAAAAGGGGCTGGGCGCGTTTGACTGGATCATTGGCGGTGACACCCTGCCGCTCCGGAAACCGGATCCGGCGGGCGTGTTGCGGGTCATGGGCGCAGCAGGTGTGAGCGCCGAGCGCAGCCTGTTTATCGGCGATTCACGTAATGATGTGCTGGCCGCGCGCGCCGCCGGAGTCAAGGTGGTGGCGGTGAGTTATGGTTATAATCATGGCCGCCCCATAGCCGAGGAGAACCCGGATCTGCTGGTTGATTCGCTGGATGCGCTCATATAACCTTGTTGGACTGTTTAACTCTGTAATGGATCAGCCGTGTTTGTCCGCAACCGCATATTGATGGGAATGATGAAGGCGCTCGCCCGTTGGCGTTGGCGTACCTGATATTGTTCTGCCTGCCCCCGTGCAGGCCCCCGGTTTGTGTGTGACATTTACCCGCCGAAGAGGCTGATCATGACCCAAGACGAATTCCTCCGCCTGGCCGCCCAGGGCTACAACCGTGTCCCTGTGGTTCGTGAGGTGCTGGCCGATATGGACACGCCGCTGTCCATTTATCTGAAGCTGGCTGACGCTCCCTACTCTTACCTGCTCGAGTCAGTGCAGGGTGGGGAGAAATGGGGACGCTATTCCATCATTGGCTTGCCTGCTCGCACCGTACTCAAGGTGCACGGCTATACCGCGAGTATCCAGCTGGATGGTGTGGAAGCTGAGCGGCATGAATGTGAAGACCCGTTGGCTTTCGTCGAGCAATTCAAGGCCCGCTATCGCGTTCCGGCTGTACCGGGGCTGCCGCGCTTCAACGGTGGACTGGTGGGCTACTTCGGCTATGACTGCGTACGCTATGTAGAGCGTCGGTTGGGCGCCTCGCCGAATCCGGATCCGTTGAACAATCCGGATATCCTGTTGATGGTTTCCGACGAGGTGGTGGTCTTTGACAACCTTGCCGGCAAGCTGCATGTCATCGTGCTGGCGGATACTGCCGTTGAGGGGGCCTGGGAACAGGCCAATCGACGACTGGATGAGCTGCTGGCGCAATTGTCCGCCCCCTTTACCCCGCGACCTGGCCTGAATCTCGCAGCTGTTGCCGAGCGTGATCTGGAGTACCGTGCCAGCTTTACCCGGGAGGATTACCAGGCGGCGGTCAGCACCATCAAGGAATACATTCTGGCCGGTGATTGTATGCAGGTGGTGCCATCCCAGCGCATGAGTATTGATTTTTCAGCCGAGCCGATCGATCTGTACCGGGCTTTGCGCAGCCAGAATCCCACGCCCTACCTGTATTTCTTCAATCTCGATGACTTTCACGTGGTGGGCAGTTCGCCGGAAGTGTTGGTACGCGTGGAAGATGGCAATGTCACCGTGCGCCCTATTGCCGGCACCCGTCCGCGTGGCGCTACCGAAGAGGCCGATCTGGCGCTGGAGCAGGATCTGCTGTCCGACCAGAAAGAGCTGGCCGAGCATTTGATGCTGATTGATCTGGGGCGCAATGATGTGGGCCGGGTTGCCGAAATCGGCGAGGTGCGGGTGACCGAACGTATGGTGATCGAACGATACTCCAACGTCATGCACATTGTTTCCAACGTGCAGGGCCGGTTGCGTCCGGAGCTGACTGCGATGGATGCGCTGCGTGCCATCCTGCCCGCCGGCACCCTGTCCGGCGCGCCGAAGATTCGGGCCATGGAAATCATCGATCAACTGGAGCCGGTAAAACGCGGTGTGTATGGTGGCGCAGTCGGGTACTGGGCGTGGAACGGTAATATGGACACCGCCATCGCCATCCGTACTGCGGTTATCAAGAATGGTGAACTGCATGTACAAGCGGGCGCCGGTATTGTCGCGGATTCGGTGCCCGAGACCGAATGGGAAGAAACCATCAGCAAGCGCCGCGCGATGTTCCGCGCCGTGGCGTTGGCCGAACAGACTGTGGGGTGAGGGAAGCGTCATGTTATTGATGATCGACAACTACGATTCCTTCACCTGGAATCTGGTGCAGTATTTTGGTGAGCTGGGTGCCGAGATCAAGGTGGTACGTAACGACGAACTGAGCGTGGCGCAAATCGAAGCACTGCAGCCCGAGCGCATTGTCGTGTCGCCGGGGCCCTGCACGCCTGATGAAGCGGGCGTGTCGGTGCCGGTACTGAAACACTTTGCCGGTAAATTACCGATTCTGGGCGTCTGTCTTGGACATCAGAGTATCGGTCAGGCTTTCGGTGGCGAGGTAGTGCGTGCCCGCGAGGCCATGCATGGCAAGACCAGCCCGGTATACCACGAGGGGCAGGGCGTCTTCACCGGTCTGGCCAACCCGCTGACGGTGACCCGCTACCATTCACTGGTGGTGCGCGCTGATAACCTGCCGGACTGCCTTGAAGTGACGGCCTGGACACAGAATGCGGACGGCTCGATGGACGCGATCATGGGGCTGCGGCATCGTCAGTACATGATCGAAGGGGTGCAATTCCACCCCGAGTCCATCCTCAGCGAACAGGGCCATGAGCTTCTGGCCAACTTTCTCAAACAGCAGGGCGGCATGCGCAGCTGAAGAATCGGGAGATTATCAATGGATATCACCACAGCACTGGCCAGGGTCGTTGACAATATCGACCTGTCCACCGACGAGATGCAGGACGTCATGCGTCAGATCATGACGGGTCAGTGCACTGACGCGCAGATTGGCGGCTTTCTGGTCGCGCTACGTATGAAAAGCGAAAGCCTCGATGAGATCACCGGGGCAGCGCTGGCCATGCGTGAGCTGGCATCAAGCGTCGTGATTGAAGGTGACAATCTGGTTGACACCTGCGGCACCGGTGGTGACGGCGCTAACATATTCAATGTGTCTTCGGCAGCGGCCTTTGTGGTGGCGGCGGCGGGCGGCAAGGTAGCCAAGCACGGTAACCGTGCGGTGTCGGGCAAGAGCGGCAGCGCTGATCTGCTGGAGGCCGCAGGGATCAACCTGGATTTGACCCCGGAGCAGGTCGCCCGCTGTGTTGAGCACGTCGGAGTGGGCTTCATGTTTGCTCCCGCGCATCACGGTGCGATGAAATACGCCGTGGGCCCGCGTCGTGAATTGGGTATGCGTACCCTGTTCAATATGCTCGGCCCCATGACCAATCCGGCTGGGGTGAAACACCAGGTTATCGGTGTGTTCAGCAAGGCGCTGTGCCGGCCGATGGCCGAGGTGTTGAACCGTCTGGGCAGTCAGCATGTACTTATTGTGCATTCGCGTGATGGGCTGGATGAACTCAGCCTGGCCTCGCCGACCCATATCGCTGAGCTGAAGAGTGGCGAAGTAACTGAATATCAGGTCAGTCCGGAGGATCTGGGCATCAAGAGCCGCAGCCTGATCGGGTTGACCGTGGATGGTCCTGCACAATCCCTGGCCCTGATCCGCGACGCGCTGGGCAAGCGCGCCACCGAAGAAGGTGAGAAGGCGGCTGACATGATTATCCTCAACGCCGGTGCAGCACTCTACGCAGCGGACGTTGCGTCGACCCTGAAGGAGGGTGTGGAGTTGGCATCTGATGCGCTTTACTCGGGCATGGCCCGGGAGAAAATGGCGGAACTGGCATCCTTTACCGAAATCTTCCGTGAGGAGGCCTTGCAGAAATGAGCCTGCCTACCATTCTGGAAAACATTGTTGCGCGCAAGTACGAAGAAGTACGGGAAAACCGTGCCAGAGTATCGCTCGATGAGCTGCAACGTCTGGCCGCTGATGCTGACGCCCCGCGCGGCTTTGCCCAGGCCTTGCGTCAGCGTGCGGCGTCCAGGCAGCCTGCGGTCATTGCCGAAATCAAGAAGGCTTCCCCCAGCAAAGGCGTGATTCGCCAGAACTTCAATCCGGCAGAGATCGCCGCAAGCTATCAGCAGGGTGGCGCTGCTTGTCTGTCGGTGCTGACGGATGTCGATTTCTTTCAGGGCAACCCGGAGTACCTGAAGCAGGCCCGCGCTGCCTGTGATTTGCCGGTCATTCGTAAGGACTTTCTGGTCGACCCCTATCAGGTGGTCGAGGCTCGAGCCATGGGTGCTGATTGTGTACTGCTGATTGTTGCCTCGCTGGAAGAGGGCCAGATGGCTGAATTGAATGCCGCTGCGGTGGAGCTGGGGCTGGATGTATTGGTGGAAGTGCATGATGCCGCTGAACTGGATCGTGCGCTGCAACTGGACACCCCGTTGGTCGGCATTAATAACCGTAACCTGCATAACTTCGACGTGTCGTTGAATACCACTCTGGAGTTATTGCCGCGTATTCCGGCTGACCGTCTGGCCGTGACGGAAAGTGGCATCCTGACCCGCGGGGATGTGGAGCTGATGCTGGATAACGGGGTATACAGCTTCCTCGTAGGTGAAGCCTTCATGCGCGTTGAAGACCCGGGCGCAGAGCTGCAACGGCTGTTCTTCCCGGGCTGATTCCACCCTGCCTGATCCTGATCGGCGAGCGCCGGCTCGCCGAATGCCATCTTGCTCTGATGCCTACCTGCTATATCCAGCTGGCCTGCGGTCAGCATGGCGTCGCAGTCGGATTCTTGTCCTGTCATTACAGTGGCGCGATGCAGCGCTATAGTCTCCTTGCGAGATGTGGCATCGATGTCGCAATTGCAAACAGATCGAATTAATAGATTAATCGAAGCCAGTATTTCTACTTTCAGTTTCTCATGGCCGATGTATTATTCGCAGCATGAACCCAAGGGAGTCCCTGCAATGCAATGGAAAAATACGGGCGCCGGCTATGGCCTGGTGGCAATCGTCCTGCACTGGCTGGTGGCCCTGACAGTCATCGGGCTGGCCATACTCGGGCTGTGGATGGTGGATTTGAGCTACTACAGTCCCTATTACCGCAGTGCGCCGTTCTGGCACAAGAGTGTTGGTCTGGCTTTATTTGCTGTGCTGGTGTTTCGGCTATTGTGGCGCAGCTTCAATCCGCGTCCGGCGCACCTGTCCAACCATAAGCGTTGGGAAGTAAATAGCGCTGCGCTGGTACATGGTCTGCTATACCTCATGTTGTTTGTCATCGTGACCAGTGGTTATCTGATTTCCACGGAGACCGGGCAGGGCATCAGTTTTTTTGGCTGGTTTGAAGTGCCGGCGCTGGTAACGGGTTTGACCGCCCAGGCTGACCGCGCAGGTCAGGTGCATTATTGGGTGGCGATAGGGGTACTGGGATTGGCAGCGCTTCACGCGTTGGGTGCTCTGAAACATCATTTTCTGGATCGTGACGACACGCTGCGCCGTATGTTGGGCATGCGAGTTCGTCAATCAACTGAAAAACAGGAGTAATACAATGAAGAAGACTTTTGCTGGTATCGCATTGGGTGGCTTGATGGCTCTGTCCGGCTCGCTGTACGCGGCTGATTATGCGATCGACAAGGAAGGCCAGCACGCCTTCATTAACTTCAAGACCGGTCATATGGGCTTCAGCGTACTGCATGGCCGCTTCAACGATTTTGACGGCTCCTTCAGCTGGGACGCCGAGAATCCGGAAAACAGCAAGGTCAATGTCGTCATCAATACCACCAGTGTCGACTCCAACCATGCTGAGCGTGACAAGCATCTGCGCAGCCCTGATTTTCTCAACGTAGGCAAGCATCCACAGGCCACCTTCGTGTCCACCGATGTTGAAGTGACCGGTGAGAACACGGCCAAGGTAACCGGCGACTTCACTTTCAATGGTGTGACCAAGCCGGTCGTCATTGATGCTCGCTTTATCGGTGAGGGCCAGGATCCCTGGGGTGGTTACCGCGCTGGGTTCGAAGGTACCACCAGCATCAAACTGGCTGACTACAACGTCTCCATGGATCTGGGGCCAGCCTCGGCAGTAGTCGAGTTGGATCTGACTATTGAAGGTGTGCGTAAGTAACAGCGGCAGTATCAAGAGGCGAGCTTCGGGCTCGCCTTTTTTGTTTGCCCGGCGAAGCCGGCAAACCCGTCCACCTGAAAGAAGGTGGAGTCACCCCGACCGAGGGGAAGACAATCTGAATGGCAAGGGCGTCACTGGCCAACGGTGGGGTCTGA
>Ga0172382_10001242_pt1 | contig 46113 bp, 38 predicted proteins | sample Leawel138RmetaG_FD_122245 | JGI IMG/M metagenome (GOLD analysis project Ga0172382, IMG submission 122245) | Leachate microbial communities from a municipal landfill in Southern Ontario, Canada - Leachate well 138R metaG | ecosystem: Engineered > Solid waste > Landfill > Unclassified | place...
CAGCCCCAACGGTGTAGTCGGCAGCGTTTACACCGCGACTCTGCATGATAACGCAGTCCGTGGCAACAGCTACAACTATTACACCACTGATCCTGCGGGATGGGATGACTGGTACGACTATTGCTTCAGCGCCGAAATCACCTACACTGGTGATCAAGTGGACGTGGTGGCTTCAACACTCTATTTCAGCGGCGATTTCTTCCTCGAACCCGAACAGGAAGTGATTTACGCTGTGGAAGCGGTAAACAACAGTATAGACGCCAATGGAAATCCCATGGCTGTCACTGACGTGACAGTCGCTCTGGCGCTCAGAGATTGGGAAACCTTTGACATCGTTGACTTGATCGCCTTGACAGATGATCTTAGCATTGCAGCTGGTGGTGATATCTATCTGGAACTGACTGAACCCTATGCCCTGCCAGCCGATGGAGGCCGCTACGTGCTCCAATTCCAAGCTTGGCACGATGAAGACGTTTCGCTGGAAAACAACAACCTGTGGCTGCAGCAGGACGTGGTGGATCTCGAGGATGGTCCCTTTGATTTTGCCTACGACGAAGATGAAGCCACCATGGCGCACGCCTTCTACAACGACGGCTTTGGCTTTGCCAACACCTTCTGGTATGATGGTGCAGCCTTGAAACTCAACGAAATCAGCATCGAAATGCGCGATAATACCTGGCCCACGGGTGCGCAAGGCAACCTGAAATATGCTATCTTCCCCGATGATGGTACCGGAATTCCCGATATGGATAATCCCTTGGTGCCCATCACCCAAACCACCTGCACCCTGGGCGCTTGGAATACCTTCAACGTCTCTGCATACAATGCGGTAATCCCTGCCGGTGAAATGTTCCACGTTGCCTACTTCCAAGTGGGAGCCTATCAAGCAGGCGCACCAGGCATCATGGGCGACAAAACCGAACCCATTTCCAGCTGGATTACCTCTCTGGCTTACGATCCAGCCGAAGGATGGGAAGGTCCCGCTTACTATGACGAAGACCTTTGCATCAGGGTTGTTGCCGAATTGCATGAAGATGAGCCCATCGAAATCGAAGCACCCATCATCAGCGTTATTGTTGAAGACGGCTTCCCTCTCATCTATTGGGAAGATGTGGCTGGTGCCGTGAGCTACAACCTCTATGGTTCAAACGATCCCTACGCTCCCAGACCTTGGGACCTCATCGTGGGCGGAACTGCCGACCTTGGCCATTCTTACATCGAAGACGAGCCCTACCTGTTCTTCTATGCCACCGCTTCCACCGAAGCTGATGGCAGCAAGAGAAATCTCGTTGTTGCTCACACTGCTCCCAAAAACCAGATTGGAAAAATCAGCGCCAATTCGAATGTCATTTCCGAAAAAGGTCTTGAAAAAGCTGACAGCAGAATCCTTCCCCAGCAGAAGAGCGTGGAAGGAAAGGTTTCCACATTTGGCAAGATTGAAAAAGTTCGCCTCGACAGGAAATAATCTCTAAAAACCCCGGTGGGAACAGTCCCGCCAATGATATCAAACCCCTGCATCGCCGCAGGGGTTTCTTTTTGGGTTGTAACTTTGTAGCGTTTTATCGTTTCGCTGGGCACAATGCCAAAATAGCTGCCAACTCTCAAAGTCCCTCCGTCTCCAAGTCTCCACCTCGCTACCTCGCCCCAGCGCGTCATTCTGAGCGACAGCGAAGAATGACGCGCTGGGGCGTGATGGAGACAGGGAGACTTTGAGACAGGGAGACAGGGAGACAGGGAGGTGCTTGTGAGTTGGCAGTATAGAGTTATCAGTTGTCAGCGGGTGGCTTTTTTGCCCGACGCGCAGCGAAACGCTAAAACCTTGAAACCTCTTGCTCAAAAAATCCCTTTTTCATCCTCATCATCCTGTGTATCCCTAATCTATTGAAAATCAGCGGTATCAGCGTAATCTGCGTGACACTTCTTCTGCGTGACATTTCTTCTGCGAGAAAAAATCCCCAAAGCTGACGGTACCAGCCATCCAGAGTGTGGAATATAATCCACAAAAACTCCTTAAGACCCGAAATAATTCTTGACTAAATTTCATCCATATCTATTCTCAAATTATGAAAGAAAGAACAAGTATGAGCCTTTTTGCCATGGGCTTTACAGAGGTAAAACTACACCGATGGCAAATATATACAAAATGTTTGCCACGGAGTTTATGATGATAAAAACAAAGGAATTTTTGGTTTTTTTGGGATGAAAAAGATGTTCGGTTTGCATCCGATTGACGGTCTTGGCTCTTCCGCCTTCCCCGGCTGGACGATTGGGCAAATGCCGCCTGTTTTACCCCAAATATCCAAATCTCAACGGAGCCTTGGGCTCTGGCGCGTCTGCCAGGAAACGCAACAAACATATCATCGCACACACACGCAAAACCGGCAGATGAACAGGGACGGCATCCGTTATATACCTACAACCTCAAAATCAAACCGGGCTCCAGCCCCAGGCTTGCGTTCACGCGGCCGTCCGGTTTTTTAAGGAGACCCGATCGAACATTCTAAGGTAAAATAAGTCTTTCAAATCAGGAGATAACACTATGAAGAAATTAAGAATCATGCTTCTGGTGGTTTTGGCACTTGGACTATGCTCAGTGGTTTTGGCTGCCGACCACAGAACTTCTCTCGCGCAGAGCGGTTTGAAACCGTTCAAAGTCAGCTTCGAAGAACAACCGCAATTTGAGCAAGTGAGCGGCCAGGAAGCCAATAGAGCCACTGTTCTGAACGAAAACTTCAGTTCCAGCACCTTCCCGCCCACGGGTTGGGTATATTACAACCTCAAAGGCATTGGATACCAATGGAGCAGAGCCACAAATCAATCTCACAGCAGTCCGGCTTCCGCCTCACACGCGGGTGGAAACTGGCTTTCAGCCCAGCAAAGCGGCCTGCTGGTTTCGCCTCTGATTGACCTGGGTGTAATGGAATATGATAATATTACGTTCTGGCATTATACCGACTCACCTGGCAATATGCAGACCGGCGGGCATCAGTTCTTGGTTACAGACGACCCCAACCACGAACAATGGTATATTTTCTGGGAAGATACCAGCCCCAGCGCTTCCTGGAACCAAGTCACAGTTTCCCTGGAAGGTCTGGGCAACCTTCCGCTCTATTTCGGATTCTTTTACGAAGGCAAACCCATTGGTTCCAATAAGGATACATGGTTTATCGACGACGTGGTAATCACCTCCACCAACATCAATGTCCTGCCCGTGATAAACACTCCGAATCCCAACCTGCACCGCTATGTGGAAGCCACCATCAATTTCGACAGCGGAGTGGATGAAGCCATCGTTTGGTATAGCTACGATGGCATAAACTGGGATTCCTGGAACATGGAGGAAGACGACGAAGCTGATGAACCCAATATCTGGTGGGGAGCGATTCTTGCCGGCGGTGAAATGGACCAGGAAGTATTCTACAAAATCTGGGCCAAAGACATGCTCGGCAATGAAGCTGAATCTAAAGTATACAGCTACATGGTGGAAGACCCCGTCTGGGTGTTTTACGATTATGGTGTGAACAGCTACTCCGGCTATATGCCAGCGGGCCTCACGTCTAACGCCACCTGGGGAGACTTCAACTTCTTCCATAATCCCTTCTATGGCACCGGCAGCTCACTGTATCTTTACAACACCGAAGCCGCCACTTCCAATCCTCAGACGAACGTGCATCTGCAAATCTATCTCTTCACGCCTGCTGAAGACGGAAACCAGGCGCTTCAACGCACCTATTTCGCCACGCCGCCAGTGGTTGAGACCAGTGGTGTGGATAGAGATGTATTCGCGTTTGCACAATTCAACAATGGTGAACCCATCGAAATTACAGACCAATTCTTTGCCATTGCGTTTGAAAACCTGCCCAACACTGGAAATGATAATACAAACTCCTTCTTCCTCTTCAACACGAAAAATGACTATGGCATGTATGGCCTGACGAAATCGAATGACCCCGGCGCATGGTACACCTTCATCGATGCCTCCGGAACCTGGGTAATTTCAGCCGAGATTGGTTATGGCAGGCTTCTGGAAGTGCCCGTGCCGGAACTTGTCATCACCCTGGAAGATAGCTATCCCACTCTCACCTGGGGCGCTGTGGAAGGCGCTGCGTCCTACAACGTGTATGCCAGCGACGACCCCTACATCCCTCTGAATGAGTGGATTCCCATCGCGAGCCCCTGGTCATTGCTGGGCTATGCTTACACGGCGGAGGATCCCTTCCAATTCTTCTATGTGACCGCTTCCAGCCAGCCGGATGGGAGTAAAGCCGCAAACACAGCCAAAAAGGAACGCTTGAACATTCAAGGCAAAAGCACGGTACCCGTTCTGAAATAATTAATGATGTATCGCGCGTGCGATCCCATACACAATCGACCCCCGTTTACCGCGGGGGTTTTTTGGTTCACGCAGATTTCGCCGATAACGCTGATTTTGTTGAAAAGATTGTAGCGTTTTAGCGTTTCACTGCGCACAATCATAAAATAACTGGCAACTCTCAAAGTCTCTCCGTCTCACAGTCTCCTCGTCTCTCTGTCTCAAAGTCTCCCAGTCTCCATCACGCCCCAGCGCGTCATTCTGAACGTAGTGAAGAATCCAGCCCTTGGTGTTAACAATTGTTCTTCTGACCACCCAACTACGTAAAACAGCAGCAAGCCCGAACCGGACAATCATTCCAAAGACTTGTTGCCTTTCGTCGGCGCTGCCGCGCCGCTTGAAAAACAGTCACTGGATTCCTCGCTGGCGCTCGGAATGACGCTTCGCCACCTCCCCATCTCGCCGTCTAAGCCATCACGCGTCTTCCCGCGTGATTTTCGCGCCGATGGAATTCAATTTTTCCTCGATGCGGTCGTAGCCACGGTCGATGTGGTAAATGCGTGAAACGGTGGTGGTTCCCTCGGCCACCATGCCAGCCAAAACCAGAGCGGCGGAGGCACGCAGGTCGGTGGCCATCACTTCCGCGCCAAAGAGTTTGGGCACTCCTTCCACGCGGGCGATATTGCGTTCCATGCGGATATTCGCCTGGAGGCGGTTCAGTTCCGCCACGTGCATGAAGCGATCCGGAAAAATGGTGTCTTCGATGAAGCAACTACCATCCGCAAGCGACATCAGCACAGTGAATTGCGCCTGCAGGTCGGTTGGGAAACCCGGGTAGGGCAGGGTGAGGATATCCACGGGTTTGATTACCTGGGGTGGGATGACGGTGATGGATTTTTCCAAAACTTCCAGCTCACAGCCTGCCAGGCGGAGCTTGTCCAAAAGAATGTCCAGATGTTTGGGTTCGAGGTTTTCCACGGTGATGGGCTGGGTGCTCATCGCGCCGACAATGAGGAAAGTTCCCGCTTCGATGCGGTCGGAAATCATTTGCATTTCCACCGGGAAAAGCTCTTCCACGCCTTCGATTATGAGGGTGGTGCTGCCAGCGCCGCTGATTTTGGCGCCCATTTTATTGAGGAGATCGATGGTGGAATCCACTTCCGGTTCCATGGCGGCGTTGAAAAGCCGGGTTTCACCCTCTGCCAAAACCGCTGCCATGAGGGTGTTGATGGTGGCGCCCACGCTGGATTTTGCAAAATGGATGTCCGCGCCGATGAGTTTTTCCGCCGTGGCGTGGATGTAGCCGTGTTCGATCTCAATTTTGGCGCCCAGGGCTTCCAGCGCGCTGAGATGGAGGTCCACAGGGCGGGTTCCGATGGCACAACCGCCGGGAAAAGAGACCCTGGCCTCGCCAAGCCGCGCCAAGAGCGGACCCAGAACGTAGATGGAGGCGCGCATTTTGCTCACCAATTCATAGGGCGCTTCGTTGAAGACGATATCCCGCGAATCGATGGACATCATGCCATCGCCGTACACCACGCGGGCACCCAAAACGCGGAGAAGATGGGCCATGGATTTGAGGTCGATGAGGTTGGGAACATTGCGCAGCACGGATTTTCCCGGAGCCAAGAGGCAGGTTGCCATGGCGGGCAGGATGGCGTTTTTGGCGCCGCTGACCTGGATGGTGCCGCTGAGATTGCGGTTTCCTTCAATGATGAATCTGTCCATTTTGTATCCTTATCTGGTTTTTATATTTTATTGGTGACCGGCTTTGAAAGCTTGAAAGCCAAATAGCGGTCTTTGCCGGCGAGGTCTTCTTTTGCCAAGAGGCAATCCAATCCCGCGGCTTTTCCCAGGGCAAGCAAGCTTTCCCGCTGGGTGTGGCCGTGTTCGAAAAGCGCGATGCCAGCCGGGGCGAGCCGCTCTTTCAAGCCGGCAAAAATGCGGCGAAAGAGGCCCAAGCCATCGGCTCCTGCCAGCAGTGCCACAGAGGGTTCAAAACCCCGCAGGCTGCGGGGCAGCGCCTCGTGTTCTGCCTGGCTCACGTAGGGCGGATTGCTGATGATGAGGTCGAAAACGCCCGGGGCAGATGGAAAAATATCGTTTTGTTCGAAAATAATCTGAACATCGTTTAGCGCGGCGTTTTCGCGCGCCACCTGCAAGGCTCCGGAGCTGATGTCAATTGCCGTGACCGCCAGATCGGGACGCATTTTTTTGAGCGTGATGGCGATGGCGCCACTGCCCGTGCCGAGATCGAGAACCCTGGCTCCAGGCTGAGACAGGGATAATGCCAGCTCCACCAAGCCTTCGGTTTCGGGCCTGGGAATCAAAACCCGGGTGTCCAGCCGCAATTCCAAACCCCAAAACCAGGTTTTTCCCAAAATATATTGGGGCGGTTCGTCGGAGTTTAAGCGCCGCAGGGCGTTGATGATATCATTTTCCTGCTGGGGTGGCAATTCGCGCTCTTTGAGCAGCGCCAGTTCGGGAACGGAGCAGTCTAAAATGCCTGATAGCAGCCAGTTCAGCGCGGCGGGATCATTGTCCGGACGCGCGTGATTCTGCAACAGGCGCGCCAGGGTCATGCCTCCGGGTCCTTGCGGTTCAGCTTACGCACAACCTGGATTTGCCTGCCTCCGTCTGCAAATTCCAGTTCGTCGGAAAGATAATAGAGCATGGCCAAGCCACGCCCGTGGGCGTCGGTGTTTGGACCAACCCCGTCCTGTTTCAGTCTGCGCAGCCAGGTTTCGTGGTCAAAGCCATTGCCGTCGTCTTCCATCCGGATTATGATGGTGTCGCGAGAGCTATCCAGATGGATGGAAAAACGCATCCGGCGCGAAGCGATGTGTGGCTGTCGCAGTTTGGCTTCGATGATTTCGCGCAGGCTGGCAAGGTCGAGCAAGCGTTCCTGGGGCGAGAGCTCCAGCACTCCATGGAAAAAGGCGTTTTGCAGCATTTCATCGGCACAGGTCAGGATATCGTTCAGCAAATTTTGGGGCAGATCCAGGTTTTTCAGCAAAATGGGGCGGATGATTTTGTTAATACCGGCACCGGTGAATTTGATGGGGTTGATCACAACGGAGAATTCAGCACGCTCGTAGCTGTTCAACAGTTTATCACCTCTGCGGCGGAAATTGATGCGTTCGGCGATTGTTTCAATGGACGCCACCATGGCGGGAATATCGATGGGTTTGGTGAAAAAATCCGAGGCGCCGAGGCGGATAGCCTGGATGAAATATGCCTGCTCCATATAGCCGGTCATCAGAATCACTTCCTGTTCATGGCCGTCACGGCGAATCCTTTCCAAAAATTCAAGGCCGTTGATGCCGGGCATTTCGATGTCGCAAACCACGATGTCGTAAAGTTTTTTGCGCGCCTTGCGCAGAGCTTCGCTGCCGCTGAGCGCGGTCTCGGTTTTGTAGCCATGGATGTTCAGCAGAGAGCTGAGAGTTTGAACGATTTCGGGGCTGTCGTCAACGATGAGGATGCTGAGGCGGTTCATTCCAAATTCACTAAAAAAAGCTGGTTCAGCTTCAGGGTGTTGAAAAGCTCGAAGATGGGCTCGGAACTGCGTATCACCTCGAGTTCGCCACCTTTGCCCACAAAATCCTTGTAAAAAAGCAAGAGCTTGCCGATGCCGATGCTGCTGATGTTTTTACATTCAAAAAGATCGATGTCCAGATAACGCGCCTGCGAATCCAACACTTCGTTCAGTTTTTTCTGAAAGTTATCGGCATTTTCGCTGTTTAGATAACCTTCCACCGTCATCAGCGCTCTGTCTCCAGAAAAAGACAAATCGATTTTCATAACCTCTCCTTATTTTGTTTAATTGTATTTAAAACAAATTAGATTTGCTTGCCGCGGCTGTCAAGCTTTTCATTGCTAATAGCCCCGGATGCGTCTCAGCACGGCACTTTGCACCTGCGCGGGGGTAATCTCATATTTGCGAAATTCCAGGCTGTAAACCGCGCGTCCCTGGCTGAGAGAACGGATGCGGGTGGAATAGCCAAACAATTCCGACAGCGGCAGTTCCGCCAGGATTTCTTGTTGATAATCATTGTGACGGCGCAAAACCGTTATCTGGCCGCGTTTGGCGTTGATATCCGAAATGATGTCTCCCACAAAGTCGTCCGGGCTCAGAACCGAAAGCTGCATAATGGGTTCCATCAAAACCGGCGCCGCTTCGAGCAGGCCTTTTCCCACCGCCATGGAAGTGGCAATGCGGAAGGCTAACTCATTGGAATCCACGGGGTTAAAATCTCCATCAATCAGTTCAATTTTCACGCGTTCCATCTGGCCGCTGATGAGAGGTCCGTCGTTGAGAGCGTTCAGGGCGGCTTCTTCGATGGGTTTGAAATATTCTGTGGGAATTTTATCCGCGCCCACCAGGTTTACAAACCGGTTTTTGCCGTGTGTGGCAGTCTCATCATGCGCCAGCGGGGAAAGACGGAACTTCACCTTGGCATAATTTCCCTTGCCGTTCATATCGCGGATGAAGGTTTCTTCGCATTCCACAGCCTTGGTGATGCTTTCTTTATATGAAACCTGGGGATTGCCAACGTTCGCGGAGACGTTGAATTCCCGGCGCAGCCTGTCCACAATCACTTCCAGATGCAGCTCCCCCATGCCGGAAATCAGGGTTTGGCCGCTATCTTTATCCACGCTCACACGGAAGGTGGGGTCTTCTTCCTCCAGATGCGCCAGCGCGTCACCCAAGGCTTCCTGATCAGCTTTGGTTTTGGGTTCGATGGCAATCGAGATGACGCAATCCGGGAAGTTGATGCTGCTGAGTTGGACATCAAGGCTGCCATCGGTGATGGTGTCTCCCGTGCTGAGAAAACGACAGCCCACAAAAGCGCCGATGTCTCCAGCGTGCAGTTCGTTAAGGTCATTTTTGCGATTGCTCATCATCTGCAAAAGGCGGGATACGCGTTCGCGTTTCCCATTGCTTTGATTGTGGAAATTGGCGCCCTTTTTCAGGGTTCCGGAATATACCCGCACGTAAACCAATTTGCCCACATACTTATCGGTTTGAACCTTGAAAGCCAGGCCCACAAAGGGTCCATTGGGGTCTGGATCGAGCTGGATTTCCTCCTTGTTCTGGGGGTTAAAACCCACCGCGGGAGGCACATCCAGAGGGGATGGCAGAAAATCGCGGATGCCTTCCAAAAGCAGTTGCACACCCTTGTTTCTCAGTGAGGATCCGCAAAGCACAGGAATGAAACGTCCTTGCAGAGTACCCTTGCGGATGGCACGTCGCAGCCACGCTTCGGGGATTTCCTCTCCTTCCAGATAGGCAGACAGCAGTTCATCGTCAAATTCCGCGACGTGTTCCAAAAGTTCGTTGCGTTGTTTGGTGGCATATGCCAGCATGTCGGAAGGGATTTCCTCCTGGTGAGTTTCGCTGCCTTTGGTGAGGGGATCGAAAAACCAGGCTTTCATGGAGATGAGATCAATCACGCCCTTAAAACAGTCTTCGGCTCCGATGGGAATATTTATCGCGCGCGCCAGAGGTGTTAAACGTTCGTGGATCATGCTGATGGCTTTTTCGTAATCCGCACCGGGACGATCCATTTTGTTCACGTAGGCCAAACGCGGCACCTTGTAGCGATCCGCTTGATGCCAAACGGTTTCGGATTGGGGCTCCACCCCCGCCACAGCGCAAAAAACGCCCACCGCGCCGTCCAAAACGCGCAGGCTGCGCTCCACCTCCGCCGTGAAATCCACATGTCCGGGAGTGTCGATGATATTGATATGCGTGTCTTTCCAAACACAGGAAACTGTGGCGGATGTGATGGTTATGCCACGTTCACGCTCCTGTTCCATCCAGTCCGTGAAAGCGTTGCCATCATGGACTTCGCCCATTCTGTGCAAAAAACCAGTGTAAAACAGAATCCGCTCTGTGGTGGTGGTCTTCCCGGCATCGATATGGGCCATGATGCCGATATTTCTAATTTTTCGTAGCGGACTGTCGGATTCGCTGTTCATTATCAAGTTCCTATATATACCTTTTAGTATCGTTTTTAGTGTCGTTTCTTCAAAATGACATAAAATGGAAGGCGGGAACTTTGTCCACAAAAACTTGTGTTTCCGCGGGGAAAAAGCATTGGATTTTGCGGGTTGTGAGCCATTAATTCTTTGTCGAACGTGCCGATGAACAAGAGTTAACATGTTGTGTGCTATATGTTTAATCTCATTGCCTCGCTTTTATCGCGTCTTATTTTGCGTGAGTGCGCATAATCATTAAAATCAATTATTTCTTGAACATCAGCGATTCCCGCATAAAAAAAGATTGACAAAGCGGGGCGGATAAATTGGGGTGGCAAACGAAATGGGAAGTATATTGAAAAAAATCTTGACCTGCCTGGTCTTGCTGAGCTGTCTGGGAGCCGGATTTGCCCAAACGCAACGGAGCCCAAGCCGCGCCGTGCTCTATTCTGCGGCTTTTCCGGGTGGTGGACAGCTTTATAATCGAGCCTGGTTGAAAGCCGGGCTGGTTGTGGGTGTGCAGGGTTTTTTGATTGGCTCCGCCGTTTGGCACGGCTCTGAAAAATCGTATTGGCAAAAACTGGCGGAAAGCGAGCCTGATGAGTTTTTACGCCAACAATACCTCGCCCGCAGTAATGATTTTGGGGATGAGCTGAAAAACGACCTCTGGTGGGTGGGCATCACCGCGGGGCTTTCCATGCTGGATGCCTATGTGGACGCGCATCTTTCTGATTTTGAAAGCCAAAAGGAGGAGATCCGGCTGCGCTTTGAAAACGGTGCGCTGCTATTGAAATATTCGTTTTAGGGTGTTCGGGAATGCGTAAAACACTTTTCAGTCTCGCACTTTTGCTGATGCTGAGCTTTTTATCCGCTGAAATCATCAATCCCGAAACCTACGCTCTGCGCGTTCACGATGAGGTTAATGAAAGCCGCCTTCGCAACGGCCTGCCGGCTCTGATTTGGCTGGAAGACCTGGCTGAACTGGCGCAACTGCACAGCCAAAATATGGGGCAAAAAGGGTTTTTCAGCCATCTTGACCCTGAAGGGCTGAGAGTTTCAGCACGTCAGAGGAAATATCAGCCTCAATTGCTGCTGTCTGGAATCGGAGAAAATCTTTACCGCAGCCAAAGCAGCAGCCGGGTTTTCGACCCCAAACGCAGTGCCCAGAGCTGGATGAATTCGCCCGGACACCGGGAAAACATTCTGAATCGGAACTATAGCCACAGTGGCATCGGAGTTTTTTTGAAAGGTGACAGGCTGTATGTGACCCAGGTTTTTGCCACGCCCATCCTCAAACTACGCACCTCACTGCCGCCCTTTTTTTTGGAAAATATTCCTTATCTGCTGGAGTTTGAATATCTTTCAACACAGCCACGCGAGGGTTTCATCAGCTTTCTGACAACTCCGGATCCAAACACGAGAGTGGATGTGGGGCTTGAAGGCTACTACAACGGTTCCACGCCGCTAACCTATAGCTGGACAGAGGATAACACCCTCCTTTTTCCTCTGGAATTCAACTACGGCAAAGGCAGCTATATCCTTAAAATTGGTTGGGATGACTATGTATATCCGGATATGATGGAATTTATGGTAAGGTGATTTCCAGAGTCACCGGGCAATGGTCTGAGCCCATGATATCGTCCCGGATATCGGCATCCACAACGCGGTCTTTGGCTTCACTGTTCACAAAGAAATAATCTATTCTCCAGCCGACGTTTCTGGGGCGGGCTCCGGAGCGGTAACTCCACCAGGAATAACGTTTTGGCTCGGGGTGAAACATCCTGAAAGTGTCCATCCAGCCCAGTTCGGTGATTTTATCCAGCCATGCCCGTTCGATGGGCAAAAAGCCGCTGGTATTTTCATTTGCCTTGGGATTCGCGAGGTCGATTTCCTTGTGGGCGGTGTTGTAATCGCCTGTCACGATTACCATTTTCCCAGTGGCGCGGTCTTTTTCCATCTTCTGGAGGCAGGTATCGTAAAAACGCAATTTGAAATCCAGGCGCTCATCATTCATTTGCCCATTTGGGAAATAGATGTTGTAGATAATGAAGCTCTCATATTCGCAGCGGATTGTGCGACCTTCGGTGTCAAATTCCTCCACTCCGAGGCCTTCGCTCACCGTAAGCGGTTCGGTTTTCGAAAGCACCGCCGTTCCGGAATAGCCTTTGCGCTGCGCGTGAGACCAATAAACGTGGTAACCATCTGGGGTTGAAAGTTGTGGCGGGATCTGGTGTTCATGCAATTTCGTTTCCTGCAGGCCAAGCCAATCGGGGCTTTCGCGCTGCAGAACGGCCATGAAATCCTTGTTCATAACGGCACGCAGACCGTTCACGTTCCAAGACCATAGTTTCAGAGTCAATTCGTCCTCCCTGTTACTGTATTTGGATTCGCAAGATTTTTGGGGTGCGGAAATCCTGTCAAGCGGAGTTTTGGTTTTTGTGGTTTGACGCTTGCCATCACGCGAAAACCATGCCCGCGACAGCGGCAATCAACATCAACACGATGGGGTTCATTTTAAAACGGGTGTAAACCACGAGACAAGCCAAAAACAGAATCACCGAAAATAAATCCGGAAAAGCATCTTTGGCAACGATATAGAGCGCAGCGCCGATGAGGCCAAGCGTGACCCAACGGAGTTTTTGGAAGATGTTTTTGAACCAGGGTTGCTCGCGCAGCTTGATGTAGGTGAGAGTGATAATCAGCATGATGATGAGCGAAGGCAGCACAACGCCAAAGGTGCACAACAGCGAACCGAGAACACCGGCCTGTTTGTAACCCACGAAGGTGGCTGCGTTTATGGCGATGGGGCCTGGCGTCATCTGGGATATGGCAACCACATCCATAAATTCGGATTGGGTGAGCCAGGCATTGTGGACCACCACTTCCTGCTGAATCATTGCCAGGATGGCATATCCGCCGCCAAAACCAAAAATCCCGATTTTGAAAAAGGTCCAAAGCAGTGTCAGATATGTCATTTATCCCTCCGCGCCTGCCAAAGCCCCTGTAAAACGGAGAAAACGATGGCTGCCAGAATCAGCCAGATGGGGCTGATGCCCAAAAATGCCACCAGAGCCATGGAAAGAATTGGCACCCAAAAGTTTGTCCAATCCAGCTTGGCGTTTTTCACCATTTGGAAAAGCGGGACGGCAATCAACACCACCAGAGCCGGTTTGAGACCCTTGAAGGCCTTTCGTACCAAGGGATTATCCGCGTAGTGGGAAAAAAGTTCGGCAATCACCATGATGGTGAGCAGGGAGGGCAAAACCGTGCCCAAAACCGCAGCCGCCATACCGAGTTTGCCACGCACCTGCAAACCCACGTAGATACTGATATTGATGGCAATTGGGCCCGGGCTGGATTGTGCCGCCGCCAGCCCATCCAAAAAAGTTTCCTCGGACAGCCAGCCCTGTTTTTCAACCACTTCGCGCCGGATGAGAGGAAGCATGGCATAGCCGCCTCCGATGGTGAAGGCGCCAATTTTAAGAAAGGTGAGAAATATGGTTGAAAGGCTGTTAGAGGCTTTGGGCATTTTCTTCAACAAGTTTGACCAGTTCAGCCACCAAGCGGTTTTCGGGCACTTTTTTGATGATTTCACCCCGCGCGAAAATCAGGCCTTCACCCTGGCCGCCCGCGATTCCAAAATCCGCTTCCCGCGCTTCGCCCGGACCGTTAACTGCGCAGCCCATAACGGCAATGGTAAGTGGCAGTTCCGAGTATTTTTGCAGGGCTTTTTCCACCTCGTCCGCCAGCTTGAAAAGATTCACGCGGGTGCGCCCGCAGGTGGGGCAGGAAACGATGTTCAGCCCTTTGCGAAGCTCCAGATTTTGCAGGATTTGACGAGCCACCTGCACTTCACGCACAGGGTCCGCAGTCAGGGAAACACGGATGGTGTCTCCAATTCCCTCGGAAAGCAAAATTCCCAGCGCCATGGCAGATTTTACGCTGCCTGAAAGCAGAGTGCCGGCTTCGGTGATGCCCAGATGCAGGGGGTAGGTAACCCTTTCGCTGAGAGCGCGATAGCTTTCAAGAGTGAGCGGCAGACTGGAGGCTTTCACGGAAATTTTGATGGCTTCAAAATTCAGGTCTTCAAGGATGCGGACATGCTCCAAAGCGGCTTCCACCATCGCCTGAGCGCTGAGGCCATATTTTTGCAAAAGATGCTGGGGAAGTGAACCGCCGTTCACACCAATGCGGATGGGAATATCGTGTTGGGAAGCGGCTTTCACCACTGCCTCCACTTTTTCGCGGGAGCCGATATTGCCAGGATTTATGCGCAGACCATCCACACCGGCTGCGATGGCGCCCAGAGCCAGCTTGTAATCGAAATGAATATCCGCCACCAAAGGCACGGAAGCGCTTTGTTTCAAGGTTTTTATGGCACGCAAATCTTCCTCGCCGGTCACGGCAAAACGAATGATTTGGCAGCCGGCCTGTTCCAACTCCTGGATTTGGCTCAGCGCGGCTTGAACGTCGCGTGTGGGCACGCTGAGCATGCTTTGGATGGAAACTGGCGCACCGCCACCAATCAAAACCTGTCCCAGCCTAATCTGGCGGGTTTGCTTTCTTTTGATATTTTGCATGTTTCAAGCCCATCGGGAAGCGTGTTTCTGTCAATCCAAAAAAACGGAGGCGGGCTTATTTTACCTAAAAAGTGCAGGGTTACTTGACAAATTGCAGTATATTGTTTTTAATGCCACATTAGTAAGAATTTGAGATCCAACAGGAGGATACAGTGAAAAAAACACTTATTCTGGCAATTGCCCTTGCCATATTGGCTTTGCCAATCGTGGCGGAGGATTGGATAACCATTTATAATGATGATCTTTCCCTGGTTCGTGGTAATTTTGAACTGGAACTGGAAGCCGGGCTGCAGGATTATAATTTTGACGATATCAGCTCCCGCATCGACGCGCCTACTGTGATTGTGCGCTCTTTGGATGGCGGAGTGCGCGTTGCGGAACAAAATTATGAATATGACCTGGCTGGAAAAAGACAGATTATCGCGAAATATCTGGATCGCGAAGTGGAGCTTTTCACCAAGGACGGCGAACGCGTGATCGGAACCCTAAAGTTTTTTGATACAACAAGTTATGGGGTGATTGAAAAAGGCAGCCAGCGCTTGATTGTGATTGCTGACAGCCAGGTGCAGCTTCTGAAATTGGCAGAGCTGCCCACAAACTTTTACACCAAACCCACCCTGCACTGGAGCCTGATTGCAAACAAAGCGGGCAAACACCCTCTGCAGCTAAGTTATCTCACTGGCGGCCTCAGTTGGGACGTTAGCTACAACGCCATTTGGGATGAAGAAACCCTGGCGCTGAATTCCTGGGTGACCATCAAAAACCAAAGCGGCAAATCCTTTGAGGATGTGACCCTGAAGCTAATCGCCGGAGACATCAACCGCATCCGCGAAGAATATGATTTTTATGCTAAAAACATCAGGTATATGGATGTCGCCATGGGAGCCGAAAGCCCCGCACCCAGCTTTGAAGAAAAGGCTTTCCACGATTTCCATATGTACACCCTGGATCAAAAAGTCTCCTTCGCAAACAACCAGACCAAACAACTGGAACTGTATCCCACACAAAACATTAAGGCTGAACAAGTGTATGAATACCCCATTTGGGGCGACGGTGTGAAAAGCATCATTAAATTCAAGAACACCGAAGCCAACGGGATTGGCAAACCTTTGCCCAAGGGGAAAATACGGGTTTATATGCAGGATAGTGATGACAATCTGGAATTCATCGGTGAAGACAATATCAAACACACCAGCAAAAACGAAGAAGTGAACATCACAACCGGAAAAGCCTTCGACCTGGTGGCTTCCACTCTGGTGAAAGATATCAAAGACCTGGGCAAAAAAGTGAGCGAACGCGACATTCAGGTCACCCTGCGCAATAACTCCAGCGAAAGCAAAGCCATCAATGTGATTTACACCCTGGGCTCAAACACCCGCATCACCGAAGTGAAGGATGGTCATGAATATAGTATGGATACAAACCGCAAGGTTCGCTTTCCCATCCAGGTTGAACCTGATGCACAGGTGATTCTCACCTTCACGGAAAGAACAGAATACTAAAAACAGAGGACAATCAGATGCAGGAAGAACTGCTTTCAAACCTGAATGGAATCCGGCGCGAAATGCTGAGAATTTTGGGAGAAGTTTCCTCGCTAAGCCACGACTCCATCGCCATCGAGGATGCCATCGACGATGTTTGGCATCCCAAATGTGATGTCTATCACACAGATACAGATTGGGTTGTGGTGGTGGAACTGGCCGGAGTGGATAAAAACGCGATCAATATCTCCGCCAGCACAGAATTTTTGCGCATCAGTGGAAGCCGCGTGTTACACAAAAAAAACCTTCAAGCCACTTACCACAGCATGGAAATCGATACCGGTCGCTTCGATCGCCGCATCTTTTTCCCGGACCTGAACTTGGACAAGGAAAACCCCAAGGTTGAGCTGCGAGAAGGCATCCTGCGCATTTCCTTCCCCATTCTGGCCAGAGTGGAAAGGATTATTCCCATCAAGTGATGCCATGCGTGGGAATTATTTTTCAGAGCCATGAAAAGTGCGGATAATCCAAGCTTGCGGCTCTTGGTACTGGATTTTGGATAAAAAAATAGTATAAATTGAGTTATTTATGGCGGACGGCAGGTATGTCCGCAAGGAGGAAAGAGTGAGAAAAACTTTGGCATTGTTGCTTTGCCTGACCCTGTGGCACACTATTTGGGCTGCGGAACTGAAATCTGTGCGTTCCACCGACCGCGAAAAAAACCAGAACACCGTAAACATCGAACTGAGCGGCCCGGTTCAATACCGCGCTGAAAAATTGCCCGGCGGCAAAGGCATCCGCCTCGTCATCCAAGGCGTTGAAAAACTGGGTTCAAGCCCGCAATATCCCAGATTGAGCGAGGTGGTTGACCAAGTTTCAGCCCGCATGGAAGGCTCAAACGCGATTATCGACATTAAAACCATGGGCAGCTACAACATATCTCACCAGGCAAGCTCGGATAAAAGCAGGATAAATGTATCCATCGATGCGGGACCCACCCACAAAGAGGTGGAAGCTCCCAAAAGCGAGCCTGCCGCGAAGACTAAAATAACGATTCCGCCCAACGCGATGCCCAAAAAAGCTGGGGAACCTGAAATGGCGCGGGGAATTCCGCCCTCATCCAGCCCGACCATCGGAACCATCAAAGCCGAAAGCGCCTCGGAAACAGCGGAAAAACCAAGCCCCGACGCAACCACAAAACAAGATGAAGAAACCCAGCAAATCCCTCTGCCACAGACGGATATGGAAAATGCCGCAGAGACCATGGAGGACAGCCCTCTCGATTCACAACAGCCAGAAAAGAAAGGATTTAACATTCTTTGGCTTCTCATCGCGGTGGCGGCACTACTGACCATAATTGTTATCTATCTGTTTTTCATCAAAAAAGACAGACCGAAAGAAGCTGTGGCTCCACAAATTATGCCACCACCTCCAACTCCCAAGGAAGGTCACACTCTGCTCTTGGACCCCGAAACCCGTAAAAAGATGGTGCAGAAGCTTTTGGATCAGGGCTGGTCAACCAGCGAAATCGCGCGGGAAATCAGGCTGGATCCCAAGCTGGTGGAAGAAATTGTTGCCGGTCTCCGGGAAGGTCGATGAAAAGATTCTTAAAAGCTTTGGCATTAATGTTTTGCACGCTGTTGGCAATGGCGGGACCGCTTTGGGCGCAAACTTCATTTACGAATACCGCCTTCTATCCTGATGTGCGCAGTCGCCTGTTTTTGAACCAATTGCTTGAAAACGAGACCTATCGAATGGCAGAGCCGCGGACAGAAAATCCGGGTGCTGAATTCCCCCTGCAAAACTGGAAAACCATCAAAGCTTCATTCCTGGAACTTTTCAGCCTCCAAGAGCCCAAACGCGCGCTGCTGCAATATGCCTATGCTGATTCAAGCCTGCGCTACGAGATGGAAAGCAACGCCATTTCCCAGATTGATCTGTTGAGAGCGCCGGAAGGAAAATATGAAGCGCACAGCATTGGCCTGAGGGTAAATTCGGTTTTTAACGATAAAATCCGCGCCCGGGCAATATATTTGAACACCAGGTTTCACGGAGACCGGGAAGCGATGGCAGTATCGCCTTTGGTGGATGGATACCAAATCTCTATGCACACAGGCACTTACACCGATAAACTGAATGGCGAACTGAGCTATAATGACAGCCATTTCAGTGCCGCCCTGGGACGTGGAAGATTCCAAATCGGCAATTCCATTTCCGGCTCGGTTGTGCTTTCCGACCGCGTCAGCGAATATGATTATGCCCTTCTGGAACAGAGGGTTGGGCAGTTCAGTTTTTCCTTTATGCACGGCAATTTGAAAGCAGACACGCTGAAAGATGGCAAATTTCCTGCTAAATATGTCGCGGTGCATCAGGTAACATGGCAACCAAAGCCTTGCCTGGATGTGTTTTATGGAGAATCCGTTTTCTATGGCAACAGGGTGGATTTCAGCTATCTTTTGCCCGCAAACTATTGGCGCGTGGGAAAATACCGCACGGATCCCGACAACCTGAACCTCTACGGAGGCATGAATTTCCGCCCCACTGAAAACTGGAATCTATACTGGACAATGTTGTTGGACGAACTTACCCCACGCAAATTTTTAAGCAACTGGTGGGGAAACAAATATGCGATTCAAACTGGCGCAGCCTGGGATATTCCCATCCTGAACTTGAGCCCTGTTGAAAAACCGCGTCTGGCTCTGGAATTCACCGCTGTGAGACCCTGGACTTATACCCACTACGAAAATATCGCCATGTTTTCCCATGAAAACAGCAGCCTGGGCTATCCCAAAGGTTCGAATCTGCTGGATATTACTGCGGAATTTAACCTCCCGCTACCTTGCAGGATGCGCTGGGACAGCCAATTTTCCTTCACCTGGCAGGGCAGCGAAGGCAATGATTGGCGTGAAAACTATCGTGATGCTTTTCCCACCGACGTGATTAACACCGCAGAAGCCTTTTGGCTGGATGGAGACCTGAGCCGTATACCCGTGTGGCAAAACACCCTGCGGATTGGGATTCTGCCCCATCACGATTTTCTTGTTGCCCACCGCTCCACTTTTGGCAGCCAAAATGCGCACACACTTTATGCCAATTGGCAAACCTTTTTCTAAAGGAGAAAACCCATGCCCATTGTGGATCGTTTGGAATATCCCAAAAAATATAAACTTAAAGGCACATTGCTAATCCTGATTGTGGTGATCACCGTGGCCAGCCTTGTTTGGTTGAAACTGAGCAACATTGCCCGCGCCAAACGCATTGTGGTTCATAGCGTTGGCTACAGCGAATATGACCGCAATTTTATCCACGCGCACTACGAGATTGAAAACAAAGGGAAAAAAGACGAGCAAGTTGACCTGTTGATCAAGGTTTACGACGCTGCCAATGAAGAGATTGCCAGCATCCTTTTCCGCACCACAATCAAAGCCAAAACCCGTGAATTTCAAGGTAAATACATTGATAAGCTATACCGCCCCCTCGCGGAGGGAGAAAAGCCGCATCGCCTGAGCATTGAATTCAGGCAAAGAGGCACCAGTTGGATGAAGTGAAACTTTCCTCAAAAAAGCCCGGATTCAGGCCTGACGCGTCTTTTTGACCACCCTTGGGGATAGCTTCCTTCTTTTTTGCTTGACATAAACCTAAGCTTATAATTTTGAGAGTCTTATTGAATGTAAGACACGCTCTATTATAAATCAAAGCTTCAAATATAAAGGAGATTAACATGACAAAAGCTGATTTGGTAAAAATGGTATCAGAGAAGACTGGCATCATTCGCAAAGACGTTGCCGTTGTGGTTGATGAGCTGCTGCAATCCATTAAGGACAGCCTCATCGAAGGCAATCACATCGAGATCCGCGGTTTTGGCACCTTCCGCCTGAAAACCCGCAAAGCCCGTATGGGACGCAACCCCAAAACCGAAGAGAAAATTCCCGTGCCGGCGCGCACAGTGCCCACCTTCAAGTTTTCTCGCGAGTTCAAACTCTCGGTTATGGATCTCAAGATTGAAGAGTAAAGTGAGTTAAAATGCCCTGCGGAAAAAAGAGAAAACGTCATAAAATCGCAACTCACAAGAGAAAAAAACGTCTGCGCAAGAATCGTCATAAAAAGAAATAAATCACAGGCCACCCTCCGGGGTGGCTTTTTTGGCACTGGATGGACTCTTTGATTGGTGAATTGAATCCGGGCAAACTGATTCGGGAAAGCTTGCAGAAAAACCTGAAGGGCGAGCTTTCAAGCCATGCTGAATTTCCCTATTTTTATACCCGCGAAAGCTTTGGCATGTTTTCCGAAACCCAGGAACTGCCCCTTTTCCCACAAAATATCCCGGAGGTGTTTTTAAAATGGGCAGGGCTGGAGAAAGCCTTTGCTGCGGAAGAGATGTTGGTCTTGGATTTGGAAACCACGGGATTGGGACGCTCTCAAACCCTGGCTTTTTTGATCGGATTGGGTTATTTCGAAAAGGGAAAGTATGTGGTGGAGCAAATCTTTTTGCCCGAACCCGAAGCCGAGGCAAGCAGTTTTGACCGCCTGCGCGAGCTTTTGGAAACAAAATCCCTGCTGCTCACCTTTAATGGAAAAAGCTTCGACATTCCCATTTTGGAATCCCGCCTGCTTTATCACCACATTTGGCTGGACCTGCGCTCCAAAGACCACATCGACCTGCTGCACCTGGCGCGGCGCCTGTGGAAAAACAAGACCCCTTCCTGCGCTTTGGAAACCCTGGAATACTATATCCTGGGACAATTTAGGGATGCGGGACAAGACATTCAAGGCGGACTCATCCCTCAAACCTGGTTCCAGTTTTTGATGACAGGGGACTTTGAGCAAATGCACCGCGTGTTTAAACACAACCGCCTGGATATTTTACACACCGCCGCGTTGATGGCCCTGATTTGCAACAGCATCGGCTATCCACCTGCAAAGGGTTTTGACCACCGCATTGATTATCATGCCCTGGCAAAGCTTTATCTGAGCCAGGGAAATCCCAAAACGGCTCAACAGATTCTGCAAGACCTGCTGGATGCAGAAATGCTGAGCGCGGAAGCCGCTTGTGAGCTGGGCTTGCTGCTCAAAAAAGAAGGAAATCTGAAAGCGGCGGAAGAACGCTTTGTTCAGGCGGCTGATTTGGATGAACCCACTGCCAGGCTGGAACTGGCCAAGCTTCTGGAAAAGCGAAAGGAATTTGCCCAGGCACTTCAGCAGACTGAAATCTTACTTTTTTGGCAGCTTTCCAGACCAATCGTAAACGAAACTCAGGTGGAAAAACTGCGCCATCGAGAGGCTCGTTTACTCCGAAAACTGAAAGCCTCAAACGCCAAGGCATAGCTATTCAAATTCAGGCTGGGTTTTCAGACCTGACAAGGTACCCCATTCTTATTCGCTCTTTATTCCAAAACATATTTTATTCTGCTTTTCTTCCAGTTCCCCCCGTCCGGGAATCGGGGGGAGCACGAATGTGAGTCGAGTGGCTCACAAGTCTGACTCTGGAACGAAACAGGCTTCAAACAAAAAGCGCCGTTAAAAACGGCGCTAATGTCTTGAGAGAGGGTGGGATTACTCTTCTTTGGTCACAATCAGCTTGTTCCCATCAATATCCAAAACTTTCACAGTTTCGTCGAGTTCGATGGAGCCGCCATCCTGGGCAATCGCGCTCCATTCTTCACCCCCCACCTTCACATAACCTTTGCCATCAACCGGAATTGCTTTGGTGACGCGGGCTGCCTGGCCTTTGAGGGCAAAAACATTGGTTTCTTCAGCAGCATCGTTATGCACCTTTTTGGCAAGCTTGCGGGTGAACAAAAAGGTGACGAAGCTGAGAAGCGCGAAAATAACTATCTGCAACGGGACATTGTTGTTCAGCAGGGGCAAAAGGCTGAGAAGCCCGGTGGCGATTGCGCCAATGCCCAGGGCAATGAAAAAGAAAGCGGGGTCGAATATCTCGATAATCACAAAGACAATCCCCAAAATTATCCAAACATGCCATGCTTGAATCGCTTGTATCATGCACATGGTTCACCTCCTGCTCATGATTTTGTTAATCTTTTTGCGAGGTTTCCTGGTCGTCATCGTCGCTTCTGGAACTGCGCCCATCCTTGTAAATTCGTTTTACCTTGCGTTTGCTTTTACTGCGGCCATATCGGGAATAATAGCGGTTGGCATAGTTGCCATAGCCATATTGATAGCTTCCCAAACCGGTGGCGCTGAAACCTTTTACGCCCATCAAGGCAAGCAGATACATGATCAGCTTGGTGCCATAATATGCCAAAACCGAGGCCACAAACAAACCTATGATGGCTCCAAAGAAATTGACGACAAACACTTTAAATGGAGCAACGGTGTTGGTCACAACGACCTGTTCAAGCTCCACATAGAGCAGGGTTGTGTCCCAGCGTTTCAAAACGTTCACCAGGTTTTCCTGAGAGCGAATCTGGCCGATCAGGTCCTCTTTATCTTTGGCGATATTACCATACACATTGCCCATGGCATCAATGTCTGCCAGATTTTTGCGTTTGGAGGCCAGGATACTCTCTTCGGTCTCAAGCGACTTGACCACCAGAGAAGAATCCACAACCTCTTTATCAACCGTGATGCTTCCAACCTTACTAAATTTTTCTTTTATGGTTGGCAGGTTGCCGCTATCAATTTTGAATATATAAACGCCGTAGTTGCCTTCGTTGGATTTTAAGAGCGGCTTCTCCAGAGAATAGCTCCTGATTATGGTATCTATTTCCTGGGTCGTGTTTTTCAGGCTGGAGCTGCGCACGCGGATTTTCGCCTTGTTCAGCCAGCTATAGTCTGTGAAAAGCTTTTCAGAATCTTTAAAGTGAGCCCTGGAATCGGTGCCGTCTTTTTTTGGTTTGTCCAAAAAAGCTCGGTATCCAGCCCATGCCAAGGACAGAAAGATCACAAAAATTGCGACCGCTCTAAGTCTCCGTTTTGACGTTTTCGACATTATAACCTCAAGTCTTATATTTATTTATCAGCTCGCGCGCATGCTGCAGGGAAACGCTCGAAAGGTCTCCTGAAAGCATCCGGGCAAGTTCTTCCAATCTTTGTTCCGGCGTCAATACATTCATTTTTATCACGCTTTTGGGACCGTCGGATTCCTTTTTCAAGGCAATCTGACAATCCGCTATAGCCGCAATCTGCGCCAGGTGCGTGATGCAAATAATGCGATGGCGGCGCGCCAACTGAAATATGAACTGTGCCACGTTTTCAGCGGTTTTGCCACCGATGCCGGCGTCAATTTCATCCAAAATCATCAGTTTTTCATCCATACCCTGGGACAACACCTTTTTGATGGCCAAAAGAATCCGGGAAAGTTCGCCCCCGGAAGCCACTGCAGAGAGAGGTTTTAGCTGTCCACCACGGTTTGCGCTGAAGAAAAACTGGCAGGAATCCTGACCCAGCTCTGTGCAGGAATCAAGATAATCCTGTATTATGTTTTTACCCTTCGATTTTCTGTCAATACATATTTTAAAACGCGCGTCGGGAAGGGAAAGCTGGCTGATGTTTTCACGCAATTCCTCAGAAAGCTGGGAGGCCGCTTTTTCCCGGGATTCGCTCAGCTTGTCCGCGCTTTGTTTCAGGTGTTCAAAGTCTTGTTTTATAGACAGTTTCAAGCTTTCGATGCTTTGTCCCAAATCCGCAAAAGAATTTATCTGCGTTTCGCGCTGGGATTGCAGTTCCAGCAGCTCGCGGCTGCTGTTCAGCTTGTGTTTATACAGCAGGCTGTTGATTTGATCCAAACGCTGCTGAATATCTTCCAAACGGTTGGGATTGCTATCCAGTTTCTGGGTCAGTTCACTCAAGGCTGCCGCGTTTTCGCTAATCAGTTCCTGACAATCCTGCAAAGCCTGTTCAACCGTTGCCAGACCCTTGTTCAAATGAGAAAATTTGGAAATTCCAGCCAGTGAGCCGGAAATTCTGGCATACACGCTGTTTTCGCCCTCATATAAATCAAAAGATGCGGTCGTGGCGGTTTCCGCGATTTCCTGGGCATGGTTGAGCAGCTCAAACTCCTGCTGCAATTGAAGTTCCTCACCTTCGCGCAAACCGGCTTTTTCCAATTCATCAAACTGAAACTGGTAGAGTTCCTGAAGTTGACGCTCCCTTTCAGCTTGTTCTTCCAAGCTCTCCAATTCTTTGATTTGCGCGCGCAAGCTGCCATAGCGGTTGGCAAAATCCGTTTTCAGGGCTTGATTTTGGGCGTGCAAATCCAAAAGCTGGAGTTGGTGGGAAGCCGAAAGCAGCCTTTGCTGGTCTCGCTGGTGGTGAAAATCAATCATCAGCGGTTTCAATTCCCGCATCATGGCGGCTGTAACCCTGCGCCCATTCATGAAATACGCAGATCTGCCAGCCGGGGTCAGCTCCCGTGCCAAAATAAGTTCACCTTCGATTTCCTGACCTTGTTGGCTTAGATATTCCTGCAACTCAGCGTTTTGGCGAATGTCGAAACTGGCCTCCAGATAGATGGGCAGAGCCGGATCAAAGGCTTCCAAACCGGGTGAAGAATCGCCAAAAATGAGCGAAATGGCACCCACCAGGATGGATTTTCCCGCGCCGGTTTCTCCGCTCAGAACGGTCATGCCCGGCCCGAATTCCAGCCTCTGATGTGGAACAAAAAGGTAGTTCTGGATTTGGATTCCGGTCAGCATCTATTTACCCAGGTTCATTTTACGCCGCAGGATTTGGTAGAAGGTGCGGTTGGAAAGTTTGATGAACTGAACCTGCTCTTTGGCAGCTCTAATCAACACTTCGTCGTTTTCCTGCAGGCGAGAGCAAGTTACGCCGTCCAATTGCAGTGCTGCCGGGGCTTCCAAGCCGTGCACGCGCATCAAAATACTATCCCTTCTGGAAAAAACCATGGAACGGATGGTCAAAAGATGTGGGTTGAGAGGATTTAAAACTATCGCACGCAGGTCAGGCGCCAAAATCGGTCCACCCGCGGCAAGTGAGTAAGCGGTTGAACCTGTTGGAGTACTGGCCACAACACCGTCGCAACGTGTGTCGAACACAAATCTTCCGCCGCTGAAAATGCGCACCCGGATGAGGCGCGGTGTGTCTGCTTTATGGATTACCGCGTCATTTAGCGCCAAGCCGCTAAACTCGATTTTGCCATTTCTGCGCAATTCACATTTAATCAGCATCCGGGAAAGCAGGCGATATTTTTTATGAATCAAATCCCGGATGGATTTTTCCAAATCAGCCAGTGTGGCTTCGGAAAGAAAACCCAGATAGCCGAGGTTCACCCCCAAGATGGGCGCGTTGGCATCAATAGCCAGGTATTTTGCCCGCAGGATGGTGCCGTCGCCTCCAAAAACCAGAACGCAATCAATGTTTTGGCTGCCAGATTCCAAAGTTTCAACCCAAGCGGGAAGCAGCTCACGCTGTTCGGGACTGCCCCAAAATTGGATTTCATATTCCGCTGCCAATCGCTTCAGCAAATCAAAAACCCTCGCTTTTTCAGCGTAAGCGGGGTTTACGTAAATGGCAAAATCGGTCATGAGAGGGTTTCCATCAAACTCAAATAGGATTCATAGCGCATTGGGGGGATTTTTCCTTCTTCCAGAGCGTCCAAAACAGCGCAATCTTCCTCGTGGCTGTGGCTGCAATCCCGGAAAAAGCATTTTTCCGCCAGCGGGGCAAAACCTGGAAAAATTCTGGGAATATGCTCAAGCGCATCGCGGTGGAGGTTCACGGTTTTAATTCCTGGTGTATCAAGAAGATGACCACCAAAACTCCAGGGTAATAAAATGGCTTGAGTGGTGGTGTGGCGACCCTTTTCGTTGTAGTTGCTCACCGATGCCACACGCAGGTCCAATCCTGGTTCCAACACATTTATCAACGAGCTTTTTCCGGTGCCGGATTGTCCGGAAAACACGCTGTCCCTGTCTTTTAACAATTCTTTTAATTCATCCATACCCTCACCGGTGAGCACGGAAGTGAAAAGCAGATGAAAACCTGAGTCGCGGTAATAGCCCAGAGTTTCCTCCAGTTTATCCCGGTCGTTACAAAGGTCGATTTTGTTTATCACGATTACCGGTTTTATCTGCTCCAACGCCGCAACGCAGAGGTAACGATCTATGAGACCGGTTTTTATGCGTGGCATGCGCCAGGATGAGGTGATGACCACCTGGTCGATATTTGCCGCCACGATGATTTCTTTTTGGAATTTTCCACCGGCGTAGCGGGAAAGAGTGTTTCGGCGCGGCAGAATGTTTTCCACCCGATAGTTTGGAGCGTCGGAAATATCCAATTCAACGTGGTCACCCACAGCCGCCAAGCCTGAGGTGGAGTAGGAAAATTGCTTCAAACGGCCGGACAGAGTTGCCTCATGAAGTTCATTTTCCACCTCCACCAAAAAGCTGTAATTTGTGCGGACTTCCAAAACACGACCCGGTACGAGTTCAGCATCGGTTTTGAATTTATCGTGCTGTTTTTCGACGGTGCGCATGGCCTTGTATTCAGATCTTTCACGCCGGTCGTCCAGCGCGTCCAAATCCGGTATTTTGATATTTCTAAGCCTCGGATCCGCATGCCGAAGCTGTCTTTTTCTGTCCCGTTGTTTCATTTTATTTTGCTAAAAAAGCGGCGTCAGCAGGTCGAAAAGCTCTTCCGCTTCCTTCAATTTGGCTTCGTTGCCGAATACGCAATAATGATTCTGATCCATCACGGCTTCCACTAAATCCGCAAACGCGCGAATATCTTCGATGCGCGTGGAGAGAACCTCGTCACGGATTTGCTGCCTGTCTTCCTGGGTGAAGCCGGTGATGTAATCCTCATCCGCTGTCGCACCCTTGCGTTCAGGGGTGAGCGGATAATCCAGCGCGGAGATGACGCCAATGATGAATTTATCCATTTCGCGGCGGCTGCAATCGAAATTGCGGATGAATTCCGGCACGCGATCGTAAGTTTCCAGGGTTTCCCGCAGGTTGGGGTCGCGGTAGGAACAGAAGAACATGTTGCCATTGGTTTGGAAACCTGCCCAGGCGCCGTAGGCACCGCCTTTTTCGCGCAGCTCACGATGCAGAAACTCGTTTGAAAGTATGCTGTTCAGAACTCTCAACTTGCCGGAATAGGGAAAGCCTTTGCGGAAAAAGCTGCCGCCCTTGGCGCAGTATTGCACCTGCACGGGAGCCAAAATTCCTTCATTGGATTTTCCGGCGTGGATGGAGCGTTCCACCGCTTGTGGAGCCTCGGCGGAAAGAGCATCCACCAGGATTCCCAGATGTTTGGAAGTTTCTGCGATTCCCTCTTCATCGCTGGTGATGCTGACCAGCAAGTTTTTGCGGAGGAAATAGCTCTTTTGCACACGCTCCAGCTCGGCGATGATATGTTCGATGCCTTCATTCAGCTTGGATTCCAACTCACACATGAACTTATAAAAAGCCAAGCCGTTGCTGAGGTCGTTGAATCGGTTCAATTGGCTGAAAGGAGCCAACATACGATCGATGGCAATGCCATGTCCGGCATTAAGCAGCCTGGCTTCCAGCTTGGATTTTATCTCACGAATCAGTTGGCTCAGCCGCTCCCGGTCTTTGAAAACCGGGCGCAGTGCCAATTCGGTTGCCAGTTCCAGGAATTTCTGAAACTTGGAAGTAACCACTTTGCCAACAAGTGTGAGCTTTGGCAGAGCCTGATCCGGATCAAGGTAATCACTACGCGAAGATAGCACCAAACCCAAGCCACCGGTGTGGATATTGATTTCGTTGGAAAGCTCGGCATAGCCATAGTTTTGGCTGTCCATCTGGCCAGAAAGTGCGTTGTAGAGCGAAATCCAAGGCAAATCATCTTCTGGAGCGTGCGCCAAATCGAAATAGGCGCGCAGATAAACGATTCCGTTTGTGCTGTATTGATGTTTCAGCAGGGTCAGGTCGCCTCGTTTTTCCACTTCTGTATGATAGCTTTCAGCTTGTGTATCAATATCATTCAGGCTCAGCACGGGGATTTTTTCCAAGTCCTCCAAGCTGGGTTCTTCCTGTTGCCATTCCAAAAATTCTGCGTTGAATTTCACCAGTTCATCAATCTGCTCTTTGCGCATGCCGGCTTTGATGGCAGCGAGCTCTTCCTTAAGTTCGACGTCCCAGCGGTTTGCAAGACCCGGCACCGGCACGTACAGGATTTGGCTGGCATGCTTGTTGTTCAGCATCGCGTTTTTAATCAATTCCTCGAAATAAGGCTCGGTTAATCCGCGACGCAGCTCTTTCAGGGATTCTTCAAAACCCAAACCATCAAGCGGATCGCCACCGTGCATCCAATATTGATAGACCGAAAAAGCGTAGTAAAGTCCTTTGGGGCCCCAGCTCGTCTGGCCTTCGCGCAACATGAATTCGCGCCGGTTTATCACTGCTTCAATCAGCTTTTTATCGATTCCTTCCTTAACCAGGCGCTCCAGTTCGCTCCTGATCAGGTTTGCCAGCGTTTCCGCGTCCTCCTGCTTCAACTGTTTGCAGATGATGCTGAGGGTAGGCTGTAAAATTCCCTCACTGAAGAAAAAGCTGGTGTCACGCGCCAATCCTGATTTGAGGATGGCATGTTTGAGCGGTGAGGCAGGCGTCCACATCAGGATGCTAATCAACGCGTTTATGGCATGGCTGAGCTTCAGGTCCGGGCTTTGCCCATAGGTGAAATTCAGGCTCAGATGATATTGATGTGCAATATCTTTACCTTCCTCGACCGGATATTGGACTTCCAGCTTCTTGGGGGCGTCAAAAGGCTTTTGAGGCTCGATTGTGACAACATCCTGCGAACGCTCGAATTTGCTGAGGTATTCGGCATCCATGATTTCGAACATGGCATCCGCGTCTTCATCTCCATACAAAAAGATGTAGGAATTTGAAGGATGATAGTGCTTGCGGTGAAAATCCAAAAAAGCCTCGTTGGTGAGCTCTGGAATCACTTTGGGATCGCCGCCGGATTCCACACCATAGGTATTGTCTGGAAACTGCGCCTGTTGGTTGAAACGAGAAATCACGGCGTCTGGAGAGGAAAACGCTCCGCGCATCTCGTTATAGACCACACCGCGGATTTTCAGTTCGTCTTCGGGGCTGGTGAGTTCATAGTGCCAGCCTTCCTGATGCAGGATGTTGGGCTGTTCATAGATCTTGGGAAAAAACACCGCGTCCAGATAGACCCGGCTCAGGTTGATAAAATCTTTGGCGTTTGTGCTGCCAACGGGATACAGCGTCATGTCTGAATCCGTCATGGCATTGATGAAAGTGTTGAGCGAACCCTTGATCAGTTCCATGAACGTGGATTTCGCGGGGAAATTTTTGGATCCGTTCAGCACGGAGTGTTCCAAAATATGTGGGCAGCCGGTGCTGTCCGTGGGGACAGTTTTGAAGGCGGCGCAAAAAATCTTGTTGTTGTCGTCGCATTTCAAGCGCAAAAGCCTGGCACCGCTTTTTTGGTGTTCCCAAAGCGACGCGGTGGCGTCAATTTCTTCAATCCGGCGGGTTTCGATCAGCGCAAAGCCGTGCTTCACAGCCTGCTGTTCCATAAATATACTCCTATACGAATTTATATTCTTGCAATACTTTACGCAGGATTTCGCGGTTGGCGTCCTGCAGCGGACAGATGGGCAGGCGAAAATCCAAACCAATCTTTCCCATCATGTGAAGCGATTCCTTGGCAGGGATGGGGTTTGTTTCGATAAACATCGCCCAGTTCAGCTTTTGCAGCTGGCGATGCTGTTTTGCCGCGCTGGCAAAATCTCCCGCCAGACAGCTTTCCATGTGTTGGCTCATCAGTTTGGGCGCCACGTTCGCGGTCACAGAAATGCAACCTTTGCCGCCGATGGCCATCAGAGGCAGGTTCAGCGCGTCTTCCCCGCTCATCAGGGAAAAACTTTCCGGAGCGTCGCGGATGATTTCCGTGGCTTGAGGAATGTTGCCACTGGCTTCCTTCACGCCCGCGATGTTTGGGCATTCGCGAGCAAGTTTCACCATTGTGGCGGCGTTGATATTCACCCCGGTGCGTCCGGGCACGTTGTAAACCACGATGGGGATGTCCACTTCATCCGCAATGGCTTTAAAATATTCATACATCCCATTTTGGGTGGGTTTGATGTAATAGGGCGTGATGATGAGGGCGGAATCCGCGCCCAGCTCCTTGGCACGCCTGGTGGCAGCAAGGCTCTGCTTGAAATTGTGGCTTCCGGTGCCAATCATCACAGGCACTCGCTTGTTAATCTTTTGCATCGCGAACAGCAGCAAAGCTTCTTTTTCGTCTGAAGCCAATGCCGCGGTTTCAGCCGTGGTTCCCAAAAGCAGGATGCCATGGGTGCCATTTTCGATATGGAATTCCAGCAATCCTTCCAGCGCGGAATAATCTATCCCGCCATCTTTGAAAGGCGTCACCAATGCTACGTATGAACCTTGCAACATTATATCGTCTCCTTTTCCCCAAAGTGGGATGTATTAAGTGTTTAGAACTGCGCGCGAAGGCTTTTTAAGTCCGTCGCCAAGTTTTAACCTTGTTTTAACCATTTTTACTCAATGTCCAAAATCCGTCAATATAAATGTGAAACAGCCCCGCTGATACCAAATAATCGTGGCAGTTTTAGCGTCCTTGGCTCAAATCTTTTCACCATTTAAATCAAAGTTAAAACCTGGGCGCGAAGTTCCTCCCTTAATAATAGAACGAGTCTGTTGAATTAAACCCATCCAGAGCCTATATCTATGTGTAGCTTATGTTTAGCTTTTGAAACATAAGGGAGACATAAGGCGGCAAGACAGCAAGCGACAAATTTATCCAGTTAACTTGATGGATTTCACCTCTTCAAAAAATAGCTCCCAGAATGGAGTCCAAGGCAAGGCAGAGGTGGCCCATTTTGATGGAGATAAATTAGCGCTAAATCAGCTTTTTTCAGTTAAGCGGAGCAAGCCTTCAGCCAGTTTTGCCACCTGATTTTTCCGCTGGAGTTCCCAGGGAATCTGGGCTTTTTTTGGTTCTTCCTGTAACAACCGCAAAATGGCATGGCGGATGCTGCTGACGGATTCCATCCCACAGATGAGATTATGACCATTGTTTTGCAGGAGCTGAGCCGCTTCTCCAAAACGCGGAACCATTGCCAAAATAGGCCGTTGCGCGCGCAGATATTCGAAAATCTTGGAAGTCAGAGTGCCTTGCGGGCTGCTGCTATTCACCACCAAAAGCAGCGCGTCTGCAGCCAGCATTTCCGCCAGGGCTTCCCTGTGACTGAGCTGCGGAACCACTTCGATGATGTCTGCAATGCCGCTGTTCTCAATCTCAGTCAAGGCCTCACGGAAAAAATTTCCGTAGAGCCGAATACGTGTTTCCGGAGGTAAAACTCCTTCTTCCCGCAGGCTTTTCAACGCGGCATAAAAATGTTTTAAACTGCGCCGGGCATAGATGTTACCAAAGTAGGAAAAGGTGAATACGGGTGCTTTTTCAGTGGGAGACAAATCCTCAAAATCAGCTTCGTCCCAACCGTTGAACACCGTGAGCATTTTATTTTGCAGGTCGTCACCAAAAGCCTTGGCAATATCTTTTCCAATGCCGTCTGTGGCTGTTACAATCAAGCTGGCATGGCGTAAGATCTTTTTTTCCCAGTGCCGGGAAAAAGCGCGGTTGAAAAACCCAGCCTGCAATTCATAATCCGAAAGCAGGGTCCAATAATCCCGAAAATCCACAGACAGCGGGATTCCGCTTTCGCGGGAAAGAGTATAAGCGCCCAAAGCCGAGGAAAATGGCCCCAGAGAAACGTGGATGAGGTCATATTTTTGCTCTTTCAACGCGGCTCTTCCAGCCTTTATCAGACCTGGCACCCAGCCAATTTTGTCGTCAATGGGATGCAGCCTGCGCACTGCCAGTTTAATCTTTTCCGGAGTTTGCAGATAGAGGCGGGAGAGATTCTCATCCGATGCGGATTTGCTCTTTTTCAGAAGAGCCATCGGGTCAAGCGATTGCGCGCGAATGATCCGGGCTTCACCACTTTGCGCCAAAAGTTCTGGATCGCGGTAGAGGTATTCGATGTCGCCAACCGTGATAACGCTGCAATCAAAGCCTTTCTGAGACAGATATTTAACTGTTTTCACATTGCGCAGAGCAGCCGGACCACCCAAGGGAGGATAAAAATAGCTGATATAAAGAATCCGTTTCATGGGCGCGCGGCAAGTTTTTCCATCAAGGTTATAAGCTTGGGCTCCACCGCTTCCCAGTTATATTTTTCCTCGATAATATCTTCACAGCGTTTGCTCATCAGACGATATTCGCTTTTTTTGAGGCGCAGGAGCTTTGCCACAGCCTTGGCGATGGATTCGCTGCTGTATTCGCAACAGGCGCCAAGTTCGTTTTTTTCCACCAGTTTACACATCAATTTGCTGCGCGTTGCCACCACCGGCAAGCCTGCCGCGAAATATTCCAACACCTTGAGCGGCAATGCTTTACTGAGGCGAAGGTTTTGGGGATTAAAAACCCAGAGACCAATTTTGCTGCGCTTTAACAAAAAACCGATTTTATCCGGCGAAACCCAATCCTGATAATAAACAACCGCGTTCAGGCTGTATTTGTTCAGCTCTTGATTGAATTGTTTTTCCGCTTCGGAATCAAAGAATTTCCCCACAATCAACACATTCAGGCTGGGAAATTCACGTTTGAGGAGGCTCACGCTTTTCAGGATTTTGAAAACCCCGCGGTTTGGGGTCAAACCACCCACATAAACGAGATCGAACTCCATGCCGCTGATGGCGTTAAGCTCCATGGGAGTTTCGTTTTCCAGTTCCCAGATATCCTTGACAGGATAGTTTTGAATCACGGCGGTATTTGTTTGTTTTTCCGGGGGAACAAGCTGGTACAAAACGTCTTTGCTGACCGCCATGGTGGCATCCACCCTGCTTTGCAGCCAACGCTCGAAACCGAGATACAGGGATTTCATCATCCAACTGAGAGGCGGATGGAAGCGCTCCGCGAAAGCATCCGGGAAAAACTCATGCACATCAAAAATCACCTTGCAGCGTGTTTTCCGTCGTAAAAGCAAGCCCACGAAGACAGTTAGTGGTTCCACACAAATCACGATATCCGGCTTGAGTTTTTTTGCTTTTTTATATAGCAGCGGCAGAGCCTGCCAAGCGGATTCAGTTGCCACAACCTCTTGAAACGGGTTTTTTACGGAATTGCGGATGCCGCTGGCACAGATCAGATGCACCTTCCCCATTTTCGTCAGGCTGATTGCCAATTTGTGGTACAGCCGGACGTCTGTGGTCTGGTGTGAATTGGAGATGATGCATATTTTCATTTCTAAGATCCTGTTCGAGGATACCTTTTGGCGGTAAACGTGTCGCTGTCAAGCACTTTTTACCGCCGGTGAACCTTTTTGAAGGAGGCGCTTCAAATATGCCTGAAAACCCAGGGTGGAAAAAGGCTCGTGAAAAAACATTGACAGGATAGCAGAGTTTGATTTATCTTGTTTCAAAGCGGTCTCTGTTGTTTTTTTAGGAATTGTCGAAGCTGTGGAGTCCGCAGGGAGTTTAACATGAAAAAACTGACAGCAGTTGTGATACTCTTTATGGCAGGCTTCTGCTTGCTGAATGCCTTGGAAGCTGTGAATCCTTCAAAAAATGGGGCGGACAGCTCTGAAATCGTGGTCGGTACCGGCAATGAACTGCTGCGGGTGCCCATCGACCTCTATTTTAAAAGTTCTCTTTTTGAGACCCTCTATTATCCTTCTGAAATGCAGAACCTTAGCGGTCTGATTACCGGGATGAAGTTTTACAGCAACCTGCCCGGCGATCTCACGAATATACCGGTGCGAGCCTGGATTGGAACCACGTCGTTACCGGATCTTGCCTCAGGCTGGATTCCAGCTTCGCAACTTTGCCCGGTTTTTGATTCCATGCTGGATCTGCCTTCCGGAGAGCAGGTGGTGGAAATCACATTCGATGAGCCATTTCTTTATTTGGGAGATGGAAACCTTGTTTTAATGGTGCATCGACCCCTGGGAAGCGCGCACTCTTCCTCGAACCAATTTCGCGGACAAACCCAGGGCAGCAACCGAGCCCGCAAAGCCTATAGCGATGCCACACACTACGATCCGGAAAACCCGCCCGCGAATTCCACCCTCAGCGGAGAATTCCCCAAAACAGCATTCATTTTTGAGCCGATTGAAGCTGGTTTATTACGCGGAACCGTGCACGCGGCAGACGGTTTTGCCCTCGCGAATACATTGATTGAAGCACTGGACACAGACTTTTCCACCCTCACAAATTATGAGGGAATTTTTAATCTGCCCCTTCCCGTGGGAACCTACTCCATCAAAGCAACCACGGCAGGCTATCCACCTCAAACCGCGGAAGGAATCGTAATCAACAGCGGTCAAACCACTTATCACAGCTTTGTGATGAGCGTGGAAAATAGCGACCCTGCCCAAACGCCTCAAGTTTTGGCGCTGAATGCCGGACCAAATCCTTTCAAATCTTCGGTTTTAATAAGTTTTGAGCTGAAGCAGCCCCAAGCTTTGAGTTTGGATATTTTTGGGCTCCGCGGCCAAAAAGTGCGTGCTCTCGCCAGCGGTGTGCAAAATTCAGGAAGCCACACTTTTTCCTGGGACGGTCGTGATGACCAAGGCAAACCCCTTCCCAGCGGCATCTATTTTTGCCGGCTGCAAAGTGTTGAAGGCGTGCAAACTCTGAAGCTGTTGATGCTGAAATAATTTCATCCAAATGAGGCAACCAAGCCGTCGGAATGAGGCGGATGATGACATTTAAAAAATGTTCAATTGACAATTTTCCGACTGTTTGTATTCTGGTTAAAAACGAAAAACAGGAAATCTGATGGACAAATTGAAAAGCGATCTTTCCAATCTGCAGCAGTATTTTGCGGCTAATTTTCCTCCTGAAAAAAGAGCGGCAGCTCAAACTGCCTTCCTAAAAAATCTTTCCGAGCTGGCTCACGCGCATTTCCAAGGAAAAATGCAGACCCTGCCCAAGGCTGGAATTTGGGATTTTAACTGGTTCAATGTGTGGTACACACCTGGGGTTTCGTCTGTCTCGACCGCCATTCGCGACGATCAGACCCGTTCTTTCGAACTGAGCAATCGCGGTAATCTGGTGGCTGTTGTCAGCGACAGCACCAGGGTTTTGGGTGATGGAGATTGCGGCCCTGCCGGCGGTTTGGGCGTGATGGAGGGTAAAGCCATGCTGATGAAATATTTGGGTGGCTGCGACGCCCTCGCGCTCTGTGTGAACAACCGTGATTCTCAGGGCAAGCCGGATCCCCAACGCCTGATCGAATTTGTGAAAATGCTGGAGCCCAGCGTGGGTGCGGTTAATCTGGAAGATATTTCTCAACCAAATTGTTACCGCGTTTTGGATGAACTGCGTGCGAGCTGCAACATTCCCGTTTGGCACGATGACGCCCAGGGCACAGCCTGCGTGACTTTGGCGGGACTTTTGAACGCTTTGGAACTGGTCGGCAAAAAAATGGAAAACATTCGCACCGTGCTTTTCGGCGCTGGCGCTTCGAACTCCACCATTGCCTCCATCCTGCTGCAATCCGGGTTGGACCCCAAAAATCTGGTGATGTTCGACAGCAAGGGTGGTCTGCATTCCGGTCGAAAGGACCTGGCAACAAACCCCGATAAATTCAAACAGTGGAATCTGGCTCAAATCAGCAATCCCAAACGCTTTGAAACCATGGAAGAAGCCATGCCCGGAGCCGATGTGCTGATTTCGCTATCCCGCCCTGGACCTGGAACTGTGAAGCCGGAATGGATTCGCTTGATGGCGCCCCGAGCCATCGTTTTTGCCTGCGCCAATCCTGTTCCTGAAATATATCCACACGAGGCAAAAGCCGCCGGCGCATATATTGTTGCCACGGGCAGAGGGGATTTTCCAAATCAGATAAATAATTCCCTGGGTTTCCCGGGCATTTTGAAAGGCAGTCTGCTTGCCCGGGCAAGCCGGATTACAGATGGGATGGCCATCCGCGCGGCTCATTCTCTTGCGGGTTTTGCCCGCCAGCGCGGTATCGACCCGGAAAACATCATTCCCCGCATGGATGAAACTGGTGTTTTTGCTCAGGAAGCGGCGGATGTGGCAATGCAGGCCATCAAGGAAGGTGTTGCACGGCAGGCACTTACGCGGGACGAAGTGTTCGCGCAAGCGGAAGCCGATATCCAGGCAGCCCGAAGTATTTGCCACAAAATGATGGATGACGGAAGCATAGCCCCGCCACCCGCAGAACTGATCCAAAAAGCTTTGGAATACACACGCGCCCAAAACCCGGATTAAAATGAAATCTGAAAAATCCAAAAAACTGCTAAATATTCTGAATTTTGTGCTCAAAGTTCTGATCACAGGCTTCATCCTTTGGCGAATATTTCACAAAATGGACACCCGTGTGCTTTGGAAAACCTTGTTGGGTCAGCCAGTTTGGGTATTGCTGGCCATCCTGGGGCTTTCCGGGTTGAGGCATTTTGGACAGTATCTCACCTGGAAGTATTCACTGCAAATGAATCCACTTTTCAAGCCAATTCCCAAGGAGATATTTAATTCTTACATGATCGGACAGGCTTTTCGTTTCCTCATCCCGGGAAGTTGGGGTCTTGTGGGAAAGATCGCTTTCGTGAATAACAGCAGTCACGCCGCGTCATTTATTTCCTACATTGTGGAGCGCTCATTTGTCACTTGGGCCATGCTGTTTTTTGCCGTGTTTTCGCTGTTTTTTGTTCCCATCGGATTTCCTGTCTGGCTCATTTGGCTTCTGTTTATTTTTTTGCTGACCGTACCCTTTGCCGGCTGGTTCCTTTTGGGTGCGAACCGAAAATGGAAGAGGCTGCAGCCAAATTATCTGAGGCTGGGGCCCCGCATCCTGATTTTGCAGATTTGCATCACACTTTTCAACTATCTTCAATATTGGCTGCTGATTAACCAACACAGGGTGATCTCTTTTTGGGAGACCTTAAAAAGAATGTCGCTGGCCCATATTTCCCACAGCATACCAATCACTTTCGCGGGACTGGGCTTGAAGGAATATTTCGCGAAAAGCCTCTTCGCCCAGATCGGATATCCCAACGAAGCTATCGTTTCCACCACCCTAATCGTGTTTTTCCTGCACGACGTTTTGGCTGCCTTGGCGGGAGCAGTCATCCTGTTGCAGGCCAAACAATCAAAAATTAAGTGGCAAAACAGCCCATAAACATCATCGGCGCCGGACTGGCCGGCAGCGAAGCCGCTTTGTATCTGGCAGACAAAGGTTTACAGGTGCGTCTGTTTGAAATGCGCCCCCAGAAAATGACTCCCGCCCATGAAAGCGGTCTGCCCGCGGAATTGGTGTGCAGCAATTCCTTCAAATCCACCAGACAGGATACTCCGTCGGGTATGTTGAAAGCTGAGATTCGTCTTTTGGGTTCAAAACTTCTGCCCATCGCAGAAAGCTGCGCTGTTCCAGCCGGACATGCGCTTGCGGTTGACCGCGAACTTTTCGCCCAAAAAGTGGCTGAGCAAATCGACGCGCATCCCAAGATCGAATTGATTCGCAAGGAAGTGACAGAATTGCCGGATGGTCCTGGTATCCTCTGCAGCGGGCCGCTCACCTCGGACGCGCTGGCTGCCAGCCTGCAAAAAACACTGGGCGACACACAGCTTTATTTTTTTGATGCCATTGCGCCGATTGTGAGTGCCGACAGCCTGGACATGGACAAAATTTATAGCAAAGATCGATACGATAAAGGTGATCCAGATTATCTGAACTGCCCCTTCAGCCGTGAGGAATATTACGCTTTCGTGGACGCCTTGCTGGAGGGCCAAAAGTATGAGGCGCATGAATTTGAGAATGATTATTTCAAAAATCTGAAATTCACCTATTATGAAAACTGCACCCCGGTTGAGGAACTGGCAAAACGCGGAAAAGATACCCTCCGCCACGGTGTGATGCGCCCCATGGGCTTGGAACGCGATGGGGTGAAACCCTTTGCGGTGCTTCAGCTTAGAGCGGAAAACCGTGATCGCAGCTCATTCAATCTCGTGGGTTGCCAAACCATGCTGAAATATGGCGAGCAAAAGCAGGTTTTCCGGCTGATTCCGGGCTTGGAAAATGCTGAATTCCTGCGTTTTGGCTCCATCCACCGTAACAGCTATTTGAACGCGCCGGAGCTTTTTAACCCAGATTTGACCTTGAAACAGCACCCGGATATTTTTGTGGCTGGCCAGTTGGGCGGTGTGGAAGGCTATATGGAAAGTGTGGCGACAGGCTTGCTGACCGCGAAAATATTATCCGAACGTTTGCCATTGCTGCCACCTGAGACGATTTTGGGGCAGATTTGGCGCCATTTAATCAATCCCGCTCGGGGAAAATTCCAGCCCGTAAACGCTAATTTTGGCTTGCTTCCCGCTCTGGAACAGCCCATCAAAGATAAAAAAGCCAAAAAGCTGGCGCTGGCAGAGCGCGGTCTCGCGGCATTGCATGATTTTTTGAATCGTTGTGGTCAGGATGAGCTGCCCGCATCCAAACAGATGACATAAACTATTTTGGGAGAATAAAATGGAAAAATTGATGATCTTACTCGTGATTGGCTTTTTGCTTGCCATCGGTGTGTTGAAAGCCGAGGATTTGATTGACCCGGCAAGTTTTTGGGAGGGGGATTATTGCGTGCAGAAAACCGCGCAAACACCCGCTGCGGGAGCAAGCAGCATCCGCGCTCAAGTTGAAGGTCAATGGCAGGAATTCCCGCTGGTGGATTTCCCCGTTGAATTTTGGGAATGGAACTGTTCACGGCGTCAGGAATATCTGGAAATCTTCCGCGAAATGCTAGAAAAAGGTCCAGAAGCCACGCGCAGCCCTCAACTTTCCGGGCCGCACAACGGCATTGTCGCCACTTGGGCAGCTAACAGGAAAGACTCCCGCTTCAAGCTGAACAACGCCGTTAAAGGCATGGGTTTCCTGCCTCCAGAGGAACGCATCGGTGAGCTTATCAAGCTGTTACAGGACAAAATGGACGCGGGTATGGCTGAAAAGCTGGATATTTTGGATAGTCTCTATACCCATGCCACCAAAAACTTCAGCCCCAACCGTCTGGGCTCACTGGAATTGTATTCCCAACCCGGAACCACCACCCAAACTTTTCTAAACCAGATGCTGGAACCTTCTTGCGTAACGGTTTGGCTGGATATTCCCACCTACAAGATTAAACAAATCGCGCGCCTGCTTCATCCTCTGGATCCAAATTTGAGCCAATATGAAAAAGACGTGGTGAGCTATATTAACCTGGTTCACAGCTTTTTCCATGGCGAATTCCCACGCGACTATATTGCAGTAATCTATTACAACGTTGAGATATACGACAGCTCGCCCGGTAAAAAAGGAGCGATGGGCACCAAGATCAGCCCTTGACTCCAACTGCGGATTATCTTGATATCAACCCTCGATCATCCTATTTGGGACAGGGGATGATAATGAGAAGCTTTTCTGTAACACATGAGCCAGACTCCAGTAAGGAACTACTTGCGGTTGGCCAAGTTGGAGGCTGCACCAAAAAATAAAGGAAAAAAATGCAATACGACGAAAAAGACTGGCTGATGGACGATTATGAACTGGAAGGCGAAGAGTGGGAAGAGTTGGAACGCGAGGGAGATACCGCGTTTTTGGCCGCCATCATTCGTCAGGGTGAAACAGACCAGGAAGCCCAATCCAGCCTGCGTGAATTGGAGCGACTTGCCGATACCGCAGGCATCGAAGCCATCGGTTTTTACACCCAAAGACGGCAGCATCCAGAACGCGCCACTTTCTTCGGTAAAGGTTTTTTGTCCGAAATCAGCCAAAAAATGCACCAAGCTCGTGCCGACTTGTTGATTATAAATGAAGAACTTAATCCCATTCAGGCACGCAATATCGAAAATGATTATGGCATCAGGGTGATTGATCGCACCGAAGTGATCCTTTCGATTTTTCATGACCATGCCCGCACCCGCGAAGCCAAGCTGCAAGTGCGTTTGGCTGAGCTGCAATACCAGCTTCCCCGGCTGCGACGGCTTTGGGGACACTTCGACAAAGAACGAGGCTCGGCTCGCTCTGCAGGCGGCACTGCCACCCGCGGCATGGGTGAAAAGCAAATTGAAATCGATAAGCGTTTGATCCGCGATCAGATACGCAAAATAACCAAAAGCATCGACGCCATCACCAAACAAAAGGAAACGCAGCGCAAACAACGCGGGCGCACCAAAAAAATCTGTCTGGTGGGCTATACCAACGCCGGAAAATCCACGCTGTTCAACGCGCTCACGGAAGCGGGGGTGCTGGTTGAAGACAGGCTTTTCGCCACCCTGGATTCCACATCCAGACAGTTGAAGCTGAACACTTCATTTCCCGTGGTTCTTTCAGACACTGTGGGCTTCATTTCGAACCTGCCGCCCCATCTGGTGGCTTCCTTCCGTGCCACTTTGATGGAAGTGCGAGATGCCGACCTGCTTCTGCATATTGTAGACCTATCAGATGAACGCTATGAATATTACATCGAACAGGTGAATGATATTCTGAAAGACATCGAAGCAGACGCCATCCCGCAACTGCTGGTTTTGAACAAAAGTGATATGGTTGAGCTAAGTTTTGCCACCTTGGCGAAGCGGCGACATCCACAGGCAGCCCTGATTTCGGCTTTAAAGCGTGATCAAGTTGATGAACTGACGCGGCTTTTGGAAGAATCGCTCTTTGAAGGTCAGGAATGCAAAGTTTTCCTGCCCTACGACAAAGGCGCGCTGGCTTCGCTTTTGCACGATATCGCCGAAATCAAAACAGAGGAATATCGAGCGGACGGAATCTATCTGGAAATCGTGATCAGCAGCCGCGATATCCACCACGTGCGAGACTATTTATTGACATAATTTTCCACCCTTTATACCAACTAACATAAAGCTATATTAAGCAAGCAGATAAGTGGTGGAAATCTTTCGTAGTAACTTGACCACGAAAGCTAAAAGATACCTGTGAAACAATCAGTTTGAATTTAGACCAACATTTGGTCTCAACTCTGACTCCATTTAATTCTGTCCATAGCTTTGTCGTACCATATAATTATATCGTTGATTTGGTTTAATAACGTCTGCATAGTAAAATTGGTAAGGCTTCCCGTACTTAAACTCTCAATATCAATTGCCTTGCTCAACTCGTGTATGCCACAATCGCTGCTAATTTCAAAAATAGACAGGCACGCGTTGCGGATAATTGAATTGTATCCAATATCGAATTTATCGTCATATGCCGGCAATCCTTGAAATACTTTACCTGATGAGAATCCCTTTATGAATGACTTGGCTTGCAATTGTTTCTTATTTTTAGCATTCCAATAAGCTGCGTCATGCTCTCCCATCGCGTATGCTATATGGTGTAGCAAGTTATCCAAAAGTTTTCGTATGCCAAACAAAAATTCGCTTTTCTCATTATTCATATGATAGCCGATCATTTTTACAAAACTATTAACATCATTTTCAGTTAGCCTTTTCCGCAAAATATCACATTGAACCTTATAACTGTTTTGAATACGGAATGCCTTCATATCTGAAAGAATGTTTCTTATTATTTCTTCTTCAGGTGAGCCTTTTTCGATTATATGTTCACTCTTGAAGTTATCTATATCCATCAAGGTCTGAATCTCTGGAGATTTGGAAAAAAGATCGCCTGTATTTGCCGTTAGATAGTAAGTTTTATCTTTGTAAGACTTGTTAAAACGCAGCAAAACTAAAAGCAGCAAATCGCCCTCACGCTCATGAAAATCATATATTCTTTCAACACTATATTCCTGTCCAGTTCTTAGAAGTAATTCATAAATGTTGTCTATTTCATCATCATACTGATATAAACTTAGATTTCGGTCGATGATGACCAAATCATAAAATTCGTGATTCTTGATCACAAGCTCCAATGCCCTGGGAAAAGTGTGGGCAATATCGAGTTCGTTGCAAGGTTCGCAGGCTTCAATCACGTCCTCGGGGAAGGGACGATCCGAGTTTTCAAGCTCGCTCAGAGCCGACAGTATGCGCTTGTCTTTTCTGAGGACCGGTTCAAAAAACTTTCTGATGGTTGCAATGTTGCGGGTGAGTTCGTCTTCAATGTACAGGATTTTTGGCATCTTTCCTCCATATATTGTTGAAATTTAATGAAATTGAGTAGATATCATCTGTTCTTGTGATTAAGGGGACGCAGCCCAATATTTTGGCGAAGTTTTCAATGACAAGCATGCCCACGCCGGTGGTTTTGGCTTGAACCCTGGGGTCAAAGCTGTTTTTTACCATCAATTCCATTTTGTTGTTATGAGAAGCGAGGCTGATATTCATTTTCCGCTTTGAAAAGGGAACGTAGGAAGAGTATTTGACCGCGTTGAAGATGATTTCCTGAAAAAGGATGAGCAGTTTTATGGCGGAACTTTTTTCGTTTCCCACGTGGTAACGTCCGGATTCATCCAAGTTTAAATCCAAGTGGAACATGTGCTTATCAAGAAAGCTCTTGAGCTGGGAAACGTCTGCGGCAGAGACGTCGTTCCATTCCTGCTTGATCTTGTCGTAGCCAGCTTTGTCCAGAGACCTGGGAAAATAGTTCTCTGAGAAGGCAGGAAAATAGCGCGAGTCGAACATATTGCTAATTGAGTATCTCAAGCTGTCCACCACCATGTCCTGCAAGCTCATGCTTTCCATGCCGGGATCCTCAACGTCCCATTTCAGGTCGTCCAAAGTGGTTTGGAAGGAGAGATTGATGGCGTTTACTATCTCCCGGATGAGGTTTGCGCCCTTGATGGCGTTGTCGATGATGACCGCTTTTTGGGGGATTTCCTCGCGCAGGTTGATCAGCGGATCGATCACGGATTTGAGCATGTTTTTTATGCTGTGGGAAAGATTCGCCAATATGCGATTGCGCTCGTCAAGCTTGGCGTTGATTTCGATCACCTGCCTCTCCTGTTCGGTCTTGTCGATTAAGTATGAGATAATTTGCATCAGAACGTTGACCTTTCTTAACATTCTCGAATTGTCGGTAAACTTGTGATCTTCTTCAGTTCTGATTTTTTCAAGATATTCTTTAATTGCGCTGAAGTCCTCCAAATTTTGGCGATATTTGTGCAATCTGAAAGCATAAACGTCCCCTGTGTCGGAAACTGTCTTTATAGCTTTAAGGTTTTCAGGCAGTTTAATATCTGTGCCCCAATCGATATATACAAGGAAGTCATCAAAATCAAATTGACTCCACAATTCATAGAAGTTCACTGCGTTTTGTATAGCCGTATAATTGATATGAAGCGGTGTGCCATCAGGTCTTATGTGATAATAGATGACTTGGTATGCATCTCCAAGTAAGCATAAATACAAAGCCTCTTTTGAGTAATGATACATATCATCTTCATCTTCATCATCATGATACCAATTATCAACTTCTTTAATATCATAGATGCACTCCTTTAGTGTTTTGATTGTTTGATAAGGAACATCCAAGTCTAAGGTTCGCATTAGGTCATTAAACAAACTCAGATCAATTTCGTTTGGCCATATTTCATTCCATATTTTCAGTTCGTCAATAACTTCAACAAACTTTATATTTTGTCTCACGCTCTGTCCAATAACTAAATTCTTAATCTCCTCAATATTACGATCAAGAAAAATTGATAAAAGTTCATTAACACCTTCTGCGTATAGTTCAGGATCAAATGATACGGTCTCAGGCTTGTTTCGGTAAACATTAATTAATGCTATGTTAGCAACGTCTGTTAGTTCCCTTAGTTTTTGTAAAAAAGTATAAATGTCTTTATCTGTGGATTCATAAGCCTCTTTTAGGCTTTTGATAAAAACCTCTGCCACTTCAGTCATTTCATCGATCTTTTTCTCCATTTCAACCTCTCTCTTTTTTCATCTTGTACCGGATATAGTAACAATTATCATTCCATATCCTCGCATTCGGACGTAACTTCCTTGTTATCAGTGTATTAAGCAGATCAAAGCATAGTTTAGTAAAACCGGATTGGTAACTATTTTTACTTATCACGGTTAATTTATTTACTTTCCAACGCTTTCAACCTGGCTCGAAAAGTATGAGGTTTCAAGCCCAGCAGGCGGGCGGCTTCGGAAGCGTTATTTTTTGCCAGCTTCATCGCAGCTTGATAGTAGGCGGGGATGAGATCTCTTTCCAGGTCAATCCCTTCTGACGGAATCTCCACTTCCAAAGCAGCCTCGGAAACATCAGGCAAATGGATGTCGGCAGTCTCGATAAGCTCTGTCCGGCTGTGGATATAGGCCAGTTTCACAATGTTTTGCAACTGACGCACGTTTCCCGGATACTTATATGCAAGCAGCTTTCTCTCCGCCTGGTCGCTAAAGTGCTTTTCGGCTCTGTTTTTGGATGAAAACTCGTTCAGAAAATGACGTGCCAAGAGCAAAATATCCGATCCTCTATCCCTCAGCGGGCTCAGAAATATCTGAGCCTGAACGATGCGATAGAACAAGTCTTCACGGAACCTGTTTTCTTTCACTAATTGATTCAGGTCTTTGTTGCTGGCTGCCAAGATTCTGACGTTTACGTGTTTTGTCTTACCTCCAACAGGTTGGATTGTTCCCTCTTCCAAAACCCTGAGCAGTTTTACCTGCATGGGAAGGGGCAGATCTCCAACTTCATCCATAAAAAGGGTTCCCTTGTTTGCTTGGCTGAAATAGCCATCATGGTCGGCAATGGCTCCGGTGAAGGAACCTTTTTTATGTCCGAAAAACTCGCTTTCAAAGAGGTTTTCGCTGATGGAACCGCAGTTGACAGCCACGAATGGACCCTCTTTGCGCGGACTGTTGTAATGCAGCAATTTGGACACCACTTCCTTGCCGGTGCCGCTTTCGCCGCCGATGAAGACAGGAATATCATATTTAGCCAGGTTGTCGATTTGCTGTTTCACTTGGGTGATTGATTTGTGCTCACCAATCAGGCTGGCATAGTTGTCTAGAAGCTGTTTGCGCAGCAACTTGTTTTCCCTGTTGGTTTTGGTCAGTTCGATTTTTGCCTTGCTGGCGGAACTAATTTGGGGAAAATCGTCAAGTGAGAAATCCACATCCTGAATACCTTCTTCCCGTGAGGATTGGATCAACTTGGCATTAATGATTCCGCCCATCACGATCAATATCCAGCATGAATGCATGGTCGGTGTGCCTGAAGTAAGAGAAATTGTGTATTCTATATCTTTGCTGCCTTCTTCCTTCAATATGCTTTTTACGGCAGCCACCATGGATGGATACACCACATTGTAATCAATCGGGTTCAGGGATTCGGCTTCGTGATACCTCACGGTGAGTTTGGGAAACTTTTTTTGGCAATAAAGCAGAATATCGGATGCGAATTCCAGATAGCGGGTATCGTTGTACAGGATATACAAATAATTAAAATCACGCTCCTTGAGGATGCTGATGATAGCACCTTCCTTGCCTTCTCTCAGATAGCAGTCATTGTTGCCAATAAAGGTAATCAGAATTTTCTTCATTTTACTATGTTCTTAGAGTGCTTAGATTAGTCAAGAAGTAAAAATCTTGAGCTTGGGTGGTAAAGCCAATAAATATCCCCCTCGTTTTTCTGTATGGCAAGACCAATTGTGGCTTATCCTTCCATATTCAGATGCAGGGGTTGAGCTTTTATCATGCCCATCGAACTGAAATAGCATTCTAGTGTCATGTCAAGCTTGACAAGTCGTATGGGTTGAGAATAATTGCCTCACAATAGAGAGGTGATTATGATCAAGTACAAAGTAACACTAACCAAAGCGGAGCGAGATGAGCTTGAAACC
>Ga0172382_10001244_pt1 | contig 46069 bp, 34 predicted proteins | sample Leawel138RmetaG_FD_122245 | JGI IMG/M metagenome (GOLD analysis project Ga0172382, IMG submission 122245) | Leachate microbial communities from a municipal landfill in Southern Ontario, Canada - Leachate well 138R metaG | ecosystem: Engineered > Solid waste > Landfill > Unclassified | place...
CCATAAGAATTTGGTGAGGTGACTGAGTGGCCTAAAGTACCGGTCTTGAAAACCGGCGATCGCAAGATCCTAGGGTTCAAATCCCTACCTCACCGCCATACAAACGAGCCCTGCCCTAGCAGGGCTTTTTTGTTTTTAGCGATTGCTTTTAGTCAATTCACATTGGCCACTGCCCCCCCCCCCTATTAACCCCTCATCCAAGTAATCCCTGCCACCCAAGCACAAAGGGAACTATTTTCATTCCCGGCAGTCAGAGCTTAACATCATTAAAACCTATTAAATCAATAGCATAAAAACCAGCTATTGTTAAAACAATGCTTTGCTTTTGCCAGTTAGGCCGCTATTATCTGGCAACGATACACACCTGAATTGACAACGGAGAAACACAATGCGAGACAACCCAGTTTTTGCTTCCGGCACAGGATCAGCCGATCAAGCATTAGCAACGAACAAGGTGCTTCGTAATACTTATATGATGCTAGCGATGACCATGCTGGTCAGCGCTGTCACTGCAAGCCTTGCCATGTGGATGAATCTGGGCCACGGCGCAGGCATGCTAATGATGATTGGCGCGATTGTACTCATTTGGTTTGTACTTCCCCGAACAGCTAATACCGACAAAGGTATCTATGTCGTATTTGCATTTACCGCTTTAATGGGCGCCGCTTTAGGGCCAACACTTAATCACTACCTATCCCTGAGTAATGGCGGCAGCATTGTCATGCAGGCCTTGGGTGGTACTGCACTGGTATTCTTCACCCTGTCTGGCTATGTATTAACTACCCGCAAAGATTTCAGCTTTATGGGTGGCTTTTTGATGACAGGGCTAGTCGTTTTAGTGTTAGTGGCATTCGCATTAATGCTGGGTTCTTTTTTCGGCTTCCACGTTCCCGCCGCTCAGCTTGCCTTAAGCGCTGGTATTGTATTGCTGATGTCTGGTTTTATTCTATTTGATACCAGTAGAATTATTCACGGCGGCGAGACTAACTACCTAATGGCAACGGTTGCACTATACCTTGATATCTACAACCTGTTCACCAGCTTGCTACATATCCTTGGTGTGATGAACGACGACTAAGCTTAAAACAGCTCCGAACAAAGCCTCGATTTTCATCGGGGCTTTTGTTTTATAACCCTGTGTAAAACCATGCAATTATCATTATTAATTCTCGGTTCGCCCTACTCCAGCCAATCGGTTGCCACCGCCCTACGCTTTGCAAACGCCGCTATCAATAGCGGTCACCAGCTCTATCGTATTTTTTTTTACCATGACGCGGTTAACTGCGCCAATGCACTGATTACACCACCACAGGATGAGCAAAATATTCCTGAACAATGGCAACAGCTTGCCAAAGAACACAATGTCGACCTGGTAATCTGTATTGCCAGCGCATTAAAGCGCGGTATTATTAATGATACCGAAGCCAAGCGTTACGACAAACAAGCAAGCAACTTAGCGGAAAACTTCGAGATCTCAGGCCTTGGCCAATTGGTAGACGCTACCATCCACTCAGATAGATTAATTACTTTTGGCCCGTAATAATTTCGGAATCTATCAGCACACGACAATGAGTAGCTTTGCATGAACACCAGCAGCACTAAACGCATGGTCTTATTTTGCCGAAAATCGCCCTACGGCAATGCATTAGCGAGAGAAGCTCTTGAAATCGCCTTAGCCACGGCCGTGTTCGAACAAGACTTAGCCATAATATTTAGCGGCGACGGCGTATGGCAATTACAACCTCAGCAAAACAGTGCAGAGATTCATGTCAAAAGCCAACAAAAACTGCTCGCTGCTTTTGCTATGTATGATCTCAATGAAATCTATGTTGAGCAAGAAGCACTGGAATTAAGAAACATCAACCACCAGGAGCTATCCATTGCCGCGACCTTAATCGACCGCCAAAAAGCCGCCGAGCTATGTAATAGCGCCGATATTATTTTGAATTTTTAGCCATGATCTTACACACAATCAATAAATCGCCCTTTGATAACCACAGTTTCACAGAGTGCTTGCAACACTGCCAGCCCAACTGTTCAGTTTTATTAATTGAAGATGGCGTCTACGCAGCACAGCAAAAAACTACTTTTAGTGACATCATTAGCCAGCGAGTCGACATAAACTTCTATGCACTCAAAGCTGACATTCTTGCCAGAGGCCTTGAAGCGACCACGCTAAGCAGCGTTACCATTATCGATGACGCGGGGTTTGTAGAGTTGGCCGTTAATCATCACACCGTACAAAGCTGGTTTTAATCATGAAAAACCAGCTTAACAGCGTAAACATCCAACTCGACAACAATGGGTTTTTGCAAAATCTTCAAGACTGGAGCCCGTCAGTAGCAGAGCTTCTCGCTGCCAATGAAGGTATTGTACTGACAGATCCGCACTGGCAGATCATTTATACGCTCCGACAATTTTATACTGAGTTTGAGCTGTCCCCAGCAATGCGGCCACTGACAAAATATATTACTCAGAATCTCGGCGCCGACAAAGGAAAAAGTATTTACTTATTACAGCTTTTTCCTGGTAGCCCCGCTAAAATTGCAGCGAAAATTGCCGGCCTCCCGAAACCCGATAACTGTCTTTGAAACATCTTCCACAGGCAACACAAGCTCTGTATTCACAGCATTAAACACAGGTGCAGCATGTCGCAACAGTACCGTAACAAATTAGCAAAACCCTTAGAACATGAGCACCCCTTTGCTCAATACGTACGTATTTTGGGTAAAGGTAAAACCGGCAGCCGATCTCTCACCCGAGAAGAAGCTCGGCTGGCGATGGAGATGATCCTCAACGGTGACGTAGAAGATGTGCAGCTTGGGGCTTTTTTGATGTTACTGCGCGTCAAAGAAGAAAGCCACGATGAATTAACCGGATTCGTTAGCGCGGCAAAAACATCCATCAACGCGCCCACTGATAAAATTAGTGTCGACCTCGATTGGTCTAGCTACGCAGGAAAAAAACGCCAATTGCCCTGGTATTTATTAAGTTGCTTTTTACTGGCCGACAATAATATCCGTATTTTTATGCACGGTGCAGCAGGCCATACCATTGGCAGGCTTTATACCGAAAATGTGTTACAAACTCTAAACATCCCCATCGCCCAAAGCTGGGAGCAGGTATCGAGCTTGCTCGATAGCACTCAATTTGCGTTTATGCCGCTGGCTAGATTATGCCCTGAGCTAAAACGGATCATCGATTTTCGAAATTACTTAGGTTTACGCTCACCGGTACATACACTTTCTCGCCTGCTTAATCCTCTTGCGGCCCCCCACTCCATCCAAAGTGTTTTTCACCCTGCTTATGGCGACAGTCATCAGCAAGCGTCTATTGGCTTAGAACAAGGCAATGCAGCGGTATTTAAAGGTGAAGGTGGCGAGGTAGAACGTAAACCCGAAGCCAGCTGCCTGGTGAAAATGGTGATCGATGGGGTTGCCCACGAAGAGATCTGGCCCAAATTACTCGATGGCCGCCAACAGCAACCCGATCAGCTGAATATCCGGCAATTGATTGACGTATGGCGAGGACAAGATCACAGCGATTACGCTAACAACGCGATTATTGGTACTGCCGCGATCGCATTAAAGCTGATGAAAAAAGCCGATTCGCAGCAACAAGCACTGGAGTTAGCCAGACAGTGGTGGGATAAGCGCAACAAAGATCGCTTGTGAGTACAGCTTCCACGCCGCGCTGCGGCAGTGGAAGCGCTAATCAATTAATCATTGTAACCATTGGGGTTCATTTTTTGCCAACGCCAGCTATCCGCTGTCATTTCCTCCAGACCTCTACTTGCAGACCAATTTAATTCCGCGGCAGCAAAAGCAGGCTCAGCATAACAGCTGGCAATATCACCGGGGCGCCGCTCAACTATTTGATATGCCACCTTTTTAGCTGATGCTTTTTCAAAAGCTGCGATCATTTCCAGCACTGAGTAGCCTCGTCCTGTGCCCAAATTATACGCCACAGCGCCAGGGTTAGACGCCAGCTTATCCAAGGCTTTAATATGCCCCAGAGCCAAATCGACAACATGGATATAATCGCGTACGCCAGTACCATCTGCGGTTGGATAATCATCACCAAATACCGATAACTGCTCCAGCTTACCCACTGCAACCTGGCTGATATAAGGCAGTAAATTATTGGGGATGCCATTTGGATCTTCACCAATACGTCCACTTTTATGCGCACCGGCTGGATTAAAGTAACGCAATAAAATAGCATTCCAGCGCGGATCAGCAACATATAAATCGCGCAAAATTTCTTCGATCATTAGCTTGGAACGACCATAGGGGTTAGTCGCAGAAAGCGGAAAATTTTCATTAATAGGAACAGAGGCTGGGTCGCCATACACCGTAGCAGATGAGCTAAACACAATATTAAAAACCCCATGCTCAGCCATTGCTTCACACAAGACTAAAGTGCCATGAACATTGTTGTGATAATAACGCAAGGGCTGAGATACCGACTCGCCCACAGCTTTTAATCCAGCAAAATGAATCACCGCATCAATATCCCTACTCGCAAACAGCACGTTCATAGCCGCGCTATCACAGATATCTAACTGGTGAAACTCCACGGCTCTACCGGCAATTTCTTCTACTCGACGCAGCGCTTCATAGCGACTATTGCAAAGATTATCCACGACAATCACATCATGGCCTGCAGCCAAAAGCTCAATACAGGTGTGACTACCAATATAGCCTGCACCACCGGTTACCAATACCTTCATAACTTCCATCCTGATTGTTAGAACCCAGGGGCAATTGTAACCAATCCCAGTTGCGATATCATTACGCACGCCACACCGAAATTCATTATAATACCCACCCACTTAATGACTATATTTGAGACTCATGCCTTTAAGCCGTGTCAATCCAGACCAATACCAACAGCAACTCGCAGAAAAATTCACGCGCATAAGCTCACAATTTGCCCAGTTCTCCCCACCACCACTGGAAGTGTATGATTCACCACCACTGCACTTTCGCGTTAGAGCTGAATTTAAAATCTGGCATCAGGATGAAGGCTCTTATTATGCCATGTTCAAGCAGTCGGAGCCCAAGACGCCAGTCTTACTTGAAGACTTTCCGATTGGTTCACGTACCATTAACCACTTAATGACCGAATTAATGGCTATTATTGTCCAGCAGCCAATACTTCGGCATAAATTATTCCAGATAGAATTTCTCACTACCCTCAGCGGTGAAGCCTTGGTTAGCCTTATTTACCACAAGGCACTCGACGATGCCTGGCTGCAATTAGCCCAACCATTACAACAACAACTCAATATTAAAATCATTGGCCGCAGCAAAAAACAGCGCCTGGTATTAAGCGATGACTATGTGACTGAAGTTCTTGAGGTAAATGGCAAGCGCTACCAATTCCAGCAAGTGGAGAATAGCTTTACCCAACCTAACGCTAGCGTTAATCAAAAGATGCTTGAATGGGCTCGCAGTAACTCCGCTGATAACGGCGATGATTTAGTTGAGCTGTACTGCGGTAATGGTAATTTTACCGTAGTACTGGCGCAAAACTTTGATAAGGTACTGGCGACAGAAATATCAAAAACCTCGGTTAAATCAGCTCGTCATAATTTCGAGATAAACCAAGTAGACAATGTCACCATCGCCCGTATGTCCAGCGAGGACTTCTCATCGGCGTTAGCTGGAGAGCGCGAATTTCGTCGTTTGAAAGATATTGACCTTAAAGCGTATAATTTTTCCACCGTTTTGGTCGATCCTCCACGCGCCGGGCTCGACAGCTTAACTGAAGAGTTAATTAGTCGCTTCGACAACATTCTTTATATCTCCTGTAACCCCGACACACTGCACAACAATTTACTGCAGCTATGTCAGACTCACCGGATTGAAAAATTCGCCATTTTTGATCAATTCCCTTATACCGATCATGTAGAATGTGGTGTAGTACTAAAAAAGAGCACTCAACAAGGAAGCTCATAAAAACTGTAGAGGATAAGCCAGATGAGCTCAATAACCGCATTAAGCGAAACTGAAATTTTGCAACAACTAGGTGATAAATCAGCGTGGGCATTACGGGATAATAAGCTCTATCGGCGCTTAATTTTTGAAGATTTTATCCATGCCTTTGGTTTTTTGTCACAGGTCGCGTTAATGGCAGAAAAAATGAATCATCACCCCGAGTGGGCCAACGTCTACCGCACTGTCGATATCTACTTAACGACTCATGATGTCAACGGAGTCAGTGAACGTGATTTTAAACTGGCAGCAGAGATTGATAAGTTGGTTGGCAAACAGTAGCAAGCTCAGTAAACCCTAATACCCTGCTTGCGAAATTGACGCGTCAATACCTCATCAAGGTGATTCAAATCATCTTTTTCAATATCAATAACCGAAGCGCCGAGCACTTGGTACAGCTCTTTACGCTGCATGCGTTGTGATAATCCCACACCTTCTTCATCATCCCAGCATTCAATGTAGACATGTTGCGCGGGTAGATAAAAATCAGCAAATAGAGGCTCTTCTACTGGCAGCCGCCGATGGCAGGCATGCACAAAACCAGCCATATATAACCAGTGACAAATTTTCAGATGAGATAATTTGCTATGCTGGTGCCCATCCACGCTGCTATAAGGGGCTTGATCTGTAAACAGGTCATCGGTTTGCTGCTGCTCTTTATATATGTCAAATGACACGCCAAGTTCACGACTTAACACCGAGTGCTGCGCTATATCCTGTGGCCAAACCACATAAAAAGTGCCGCTGCTGTCATTTTCAAGCTGCACTCCACCATGATGCTCACCAGATGCGGTTAACTCCCAGCCATGAAAACCGGGCTTTATCCAGCCCAGCTCAGCCAACACCCTATTCACCTCACGGGTGCTGACTCCGGCTGATTTTCCTAGCGACGTCGCTGAAATATGGCGATTATCTTCCAATGCCTGTAACAAAGGATGCTGAGCAATCTCTTCTGGCCAAATAATATATCGACCATAGCGCTTGCTATGCACATATTCACCACCTTCAAATTCGCCTTTAGTACTCAGAGCCCAGCCATCATCAAGTTTACGAATCCAGCCATAGTCTTTAAGTGTACTAAACAACTGCTGTGATGGTACGTCCAGCACTTTAGCTAAAGCGCTGGTGGATAATTTTTGTGCAGACCGCTCATCTATCATCAAACAATCCTTATTAGCGTAAAATCAGCTGTTGTAAAACCACACGCCTTGCACCGCCAGATTAAAATGGCCTCAGACCACTGCTGTTACGCCGTTAATGCCGTATAACGTTGCTGTAACGCACGGTAAACATTGTCACTAAAGTTACTGGCCTGGCTATCTAGCTCGGAAAGAATTTCAACCAGATGTTCATTGTCCTCCCGCCCTTGCCACTGCTTGTGGTAACTACCCTCCTTGTAACCATTATCCTGGCGAAAAAAGTTAAGAACATTTTTACCTACGTACTGCCGGAATAATTCTTCAAAGCCCATTTCAGTGGCATTCATCAAATCCCAAAATAGCGTAACGGAAAAGCCTTTACTCTCCAGACTATGCTGTGCCAAAGCCTCAGTTGCATCCAATACCCCCTGCTGTTGGTACTGATAGCCACGTAGCTGCCCTTCCATCAACTCAGCAATATCCTCCAATGTCTCTCCTTCGGTAAACAGTGCGCTCATACCAAAGTGCCAGATATCGACCACCTCCAATCTAACCTGATCAATGTCTGGCGTTTGCTTCTTCCACCACTTATAGCCATAGTGATCAGTCAATTCGCCACATTCAATCCAAATCGCTCGATACCACTCATAGCGCTGAGTAATCCAATCTGCATGCACCTTTTGGTTCATTTTATCTTGCATAGCTAACATGGTGATAAACGCTTGCTTCATTGACTCCCCCTGAGTAGTCGATAAAAATATCGCGCTGATTATAAACAGCCGTTGGCGCTAACGGTACCGATGATTAACACTAACTGCACTGTTTTTTGCCGTATAATTCCACGATGGTTGATATAATCACTCCATGGACCATCAACATAGTGGCAGATTTATATTTTTGATCCATAATGCGTCTTTAATTTTCTAGCGTTTATACCGCCCTTCAATTAATCAGCCACCAGCGTCGATGTTTATGCGTTCCCTACTAGCTTTAACTCTTACTCTACTATTTGTCTTGAATCCGGCCAATGCCAGCACCGAAGCGTTGATTGTCAGCCCCGAGCTGAGTAAATTGCCGCTAGATTCGCACTTACTATACCTCTATGACCAACAGCAAACTCACCATTTGGGCCAAGTGTCTGATACGGACATGAGTCGCAATCTGAAATGGCATAAAGGTAGCGAACGTGAGAATAGCTTACTCATGCCACCTGGGCTTTACTGGTTTAAAGGTGAATTACGCAACCCTAGCCCTAATGCTATTAGCATTACCCTGGAAACCGAATACCCTTCGATCAACGTCGCCGACCTTTATGTGATCGATAATGACAATAAGATTCAAACGATTTATACCGGTGCAGGGTTAAATGCCCCATTTACTAACCGTCCTATTTTGCATCGCAATCTAGTCAATGAATTAATCTTACCTCCCCGCAGCCTGACCACGTTGATCTGGCGGATCGAGAGCGACCCACTATTTCAATTTAGAGCGACAGCTTGGGCACCTAAAGTATTCATCGATCAGGACCAGCATCAACAAATGTTCTACGGCATGATTTACGGCATGTTACTGGTGATGGCGCTGTACAATCTGTTTTTGTTTTTTTCAACCCAGGTAAAAAGTTACCTTTACTATGCCCTCTATGTGTTTACCGCAACCTATTTAATTGCTGCAGAGCAAGGGCATATTTATCAATATATAGCTATCGACCATGTCTGGGCCAAAAACGCGGTTCATGCCTTTGTTTATGCTATTAATCTGATCATGTTCTCCCAGTTTTGTATCTCGTTTTTGCATATGCGACAACGCTCGCACCTCACATTTAAAGTATTCCGTGTGCTGACAATAATTGCCGTGGTAGCCAGCGTCATCATGGCATACAGCAACAGCCTGATGATGATTTTTGTTAATTTCACGACCACCACACTGTTATTTGTTATCGCACTGATAGCTGGCGCTATTGCACGTAAAGCTGGCTCCATCTCTGCGGGGCATTTCATGCTCGCGATAATGATCCTCGGCTTTTCCCAAGTGGCCAACAATATGGCCACCTTAGGCCTGATTCAACACACTCACTTAACCGAAAACCTAGGCGCTATAGGCACCACGCTAATGCTAGTGTTGTTCTCACTGGCACTGGCTGATCGAATCAATCAATTACAAAAAGAGCTAAAAGAAAATATTCAGAGCATGAGCCGAGCGAATGAAGAAACCCTAAAAGCCCGCACTGAGCTACACCGCTCACAAGTACAACGGATCAAACTAGAGCAAACCACTAGCCAGGCACGGCTTGAAAACAGTTCAAAAAGTGATTTTCTAGCAACAATGAGTCATGAAGTACGCACGCCGATGAATGAAGTGCTGAATATGACCTCGTTAATGAAATCTACCAGCCTTAGCGATAAACAGTCCGAATATATCAATAGCATTAACCGTTCCAGCCAGGCACTGCTTTCAATCATTAATGATTTACAAGATTTTGTAACGATTGAAGCCGGCGAAATGAAACTTGAAACAGCCAGCTTCAACTTAGAAACCTTGCTCGACGATTGCATATCAACCTTTTCTGCTAAAGCCGTTGAGAAAAATCTGAATTTCATTGCCGATCTCGAACCCGGTATAGAGCCTGTGCTCAAGGGCGATTCAACCAAATTACGGCAGATTATCCTCAACCTGCTCAGCAACGCCTTTAAATTTACCGACCACGGCGATATTGTTTTAAAAGCCTCTGTCACCGGCAAAACTGCGATTAATTCCGTTGAACTTAAATTTGAAATCAGCGATAGCGGTATCGGCTTAACCGCAGAAGAGCAACGACACCTATTCACCCCTTTTGTACACGGCGATGACAGCACCTACGGACGCTACGGCGGCAGCGGCTTAGGCCTGGCCATTAGCAAGCAGCTAGCAGAGCTGATGGACGGTAAAATAGGCGTAGACAGCGAGCCAGGTAAGGGATCGACATTTTGGTTTACTGCACGTTTGCTGATCGATGAAAATCCTGACACAGCCCTACTGAGAGAAAAATCTTCCACCCTCACTAATAAACGTGTCCTTGTGGTTGACCCCAATCCGGTTTCAGTTGATATTATTAAGCGCCAGCTAAGCAACTGGAATATGGATGTCGATACCTGTAGCAACGTAACGCAAGCCAAGCAAAAGCTGAGCGAGGCACTGGCGGAAAACCAACCATTTGATGCCCTGCTTGCCGAATACTATCTATATAATGAAACCAGCTTAGCGATTGCTAGTTTTATAAAACAACACAATGAACTTGATACGCCATTTATTCTGATGGCAAGTAGCCGCAAGCTTGACTCTAAATCCGAACTCACCGAGTCAGGCATCGAAATACTACTAGAAAAACCAATCACCAATGCCCTATTACACGATGCACTTATTCAGGCAATCGCATCACCATTGCTTAAACATAAACAAATGGAAGCAACAGGCATTGATACCAGCCAATTGAAGATATTAGTTGCAGAAGACAACCAGGTTAATCAATTGGTCATTCAAAGCCTGCTCAATAAGTTGGGCATCACCCCAGATATAGCAGCTAATGGTGTAGAAGCTGTAAACCTCTACGGACAGAATGATTACGACCTTATCATTATGGATTGTGAAATGCCTGAAATGGATGGTTACGAAGCAAGCAATAGGATTCGAACTAAAGAAAAGGCAGCGGGACGAAAACGTGTTCCAATTATCGCCCTTAGCGCCCACGCCAGAAGTGATTTTCAAGAGCAAGCTCTAGAAGCAGGTATGGATGATCATCTAACCAAGCCCATCACCTTAAGTGATTTAATTACCTTAATTAAAAAAGAGTTAGGCCAGGGCTTTAAATAAGTGGAAATCAAGCGCTAAAGTTTAGACGTTAGAGCTTTAGCCCGATAAATACGTCCAGACCAAGCAGGCTAAACATAAGACTATGACAGTATAATTCTATTTACATGACACCTTGAAGGCTTTATCCACAGAATCTGTGGATAACTTCGGGGATAACTTGGAGACAGTAGCGTGAAAGCCCCATTACTTCCCTACCTCAGTCTATTTGAACACTTTTTAACCACATAGAATTTTCCTTTAAAATCAATAAGTTAAGAATATTGTCTAGTTGTACAGCTAATTTGCCCAAGCTTTGACCATAGAAAAATATCCTGACTAATAGATGTGCATAAAATCTTACAAAAGGTTAGTGACTCATGACCTGCAAACTCAATCAGCAAGCAGAATTGAAGAAAATAGGTATTTATACCGAGTATAATTTCGCTAAATATTCCAATATCGAGTCAAATATATCTATTTTTGCTGTAATTAATACTTACTAACTGCTGCAGCCAATGCTGGTCAGCAGTGGCGCTGAATATTGTGCCCACCGATACCATTAACCCGTACTGTTAACCCCTGCCATTAGCCATTGACGTCTATTATGCCTACTTTCAATACCCTGTCTGGAACCATCAACCTAGCGAGACTACCGCTCAACAAACAAGAGAAGCTACAAGCATGGGATGCCGCAGACGAACTACTGTTAAATCACTTGAACGAGCATAGCAGTCTCGACATCACAGCCAGAGTATTACTGATCAATGATCAGTTTGGCGCACTTGCCTGCGGCTTACACCGCCAACAACAAGAAATCGTCAGCTGGAGTGATTCATTTATTGCCCACTTATCGACCCAATATAACCTTGAGCTTAATCAGCAAACACAGCCTGTAACATGTCTACCGAGCACAGAGAGCCCAGTAGGAACATTTGACTGGGTATTGATTAAAATTCCTAAAACATTAGCCCTGCTGGAACATCAATTAATAAGCCTGAAGCCGCACCTGACAAAACACACCATTATTATCGCCACGGGAATGGTCAAGTATCTGCAAAAATCTCATCAAAATCTTTTAGAGCAGTATCTTGGCAGCACTAAAACATCATTAGCTGTAAAAAAAGCTCGTCTGTATTTTTGCCAAAACGATCAACACAACGCTATACCACCCTCCCCTTATCCTGAGAAATATTATTTAGAAGAGTTGAATTTACACCTCAGCAACCACGCCAATGTATTTTCCCGAGAGAAGCTGGATATAGGAAGCCGCTTTTTATTACAGCAATTTGAGCAACTACCCGCAGCCGAAGTCATCGTTGATCTTGGCTGTGGTAATGGTGTCCTGGGCATCTGCGCCCAACGGCAGCTACCCGATAGCGAGGTGTACTTTGTCGATGAATCGTATATGGCAATCGCTTCAGCAAAAGAAAATTATCAACAACAGTTTGGCGAAAGCAGCAGCCAACACATTAATCGTCACTTTGTAGCTAGCGACTGTTTGCAACAACTTAGCTTGAACAAGGCCGATTTAATTCTTTGCAACCCCCCTTTTCACCAAAATAATACTATAGGAGATGAAATAGCATGGCGCATGTTTACCCAAAGCAAACGTATGCTTGGTAACAATGGCGTCTTATGGGTAGTGGGTAACCGTCACCTCAATTACCACCATAAATTGAAACGGGTCTTTAATCATTGCCGCACGGTCGCCAGCAACAAAAAATTTGTTATTTTAATGGCACAGCAACAACCGTTTTTATGATATCTACTGAGCAAGGACGATCTGTTGAATAAAACGCTTATTCAACGCTGAGGTATTCAGCCAATGCTGCTTTGCGCTTATTAGCATTGGCGACTAAAGTTTCTATTCCCTTACCGTGATAAAAATACCACTCACCGGACCCCCTTACTCTACTAGCCACTTCATAATCAATTTTTTGATACGCTGTCATAAAGGCAAGATAATCTTGCTCACTCGCTAAAGATATTTGATAAAGCTGCTTAAATTTTTTATTCGCGCCCAAAATACTGCCATCATTAATTTTGCTCAAATGAACATCATACTGCTGCCCCACCTGCTCTTTAACATCCTCAATTTTTTCAACCATGGCAGCGATTTTCTTGTCAGGATTTTTATCTTCTAAAACAGTTGTGGCCTTATGCGCGCTAACCAAACTCATCAAGCCCACCACAAATACAACCAGCATCATAACTAGACAGATCGAGATAAGCACCATAGTCAATATCGATTTTCTCGATACGCCGCTAACTCTATCCTCAGCGCTTATACTTGAATCATCCTCGGCAGTATCAGTCATCACTCAAACCTTCCAGCAAGTTATCAAGCTTTTTTTTACGCTCACTACTACTCAGCACCAAGCCATCCAATATTTTAGTGTAATCATCTAACCAAGCTTTAGAGCCGGTATTCATTGCTGCTAAATTGGTTGCACCTACTTTAACTGAGCTGACCAACTGGCTAAAATCCTGCTCTCGCGAGGATAGAAACTCCTGGTAAGGTACGGCCTTTTCCATACGGCAGTCATTTCGCACATCTTCAATTTGCTGAGTGTAAGCGACAATTTTTTTAAGCTCGCTCCGCCTAAAGTCAGCAAGTAGCATTAATTGCTCATCTAACTCACTAAATTTTTTCTCCATTTGGTTCTCTTGGTTAGCTGCTGCCGCAGCCTCCAATGTAGCTATACGCGAAAACATAACAATCATGCCGGTCGTCATCACAGCAACCAGTGATACTGATATAATGAGGACAGCGATTACCAGTATTCGATTAGACCCTACTCGTTTTTCTACCGTTTGGATTAAATCAACAGAAGTTTTATCATCCTCTTTATCCTTGTCGCCAGCCATTTTTTATCCCTTATTTTTAGTAAACAATGTAATAACTTCGCTATGCTTAGTTTGTGGAAACATATCAGCTAATGCAATATAGCTAAGGGTAAAGCCACCCGCCAATAAAATCGCTGCATCACGTCGTAACGTAGACGGATTACAAGAAATATAAACAATATCTGTCACCTCCGAAGCTGCCAGCTTTTCACATAACTGCTCCGCTCCCGCCCTAGGTGGATCTAACAATACTTTATTACAAACAGCCTCAACGATAACATTATCTGACATCAAGTTTCGGCAGAAAAAACGAGTATTTTCAATATTATTACTAACCGCGCTATGCTCAGCTTTCTCCACCATGCTTTTATTTAATTCATAACCTAAAACAGAGCCTGCCCGTTGCGCGACAGGTAATGAGAAATTACCAATTCCGCAAAAATAATCAGCGACAACATCTTCTTTATTCACCGCTAACCAGCTTATAGCTGTACTGATTAGCTGCTGATTAACTGCCTCATTAACTTGCGTAAAATCACCCAAGGCATAAGGCAAGCTTATCCCCGCGTCAGATAATAATGAAACTAATCGCTTATCTCCAGACCGCCAAAAAGACGTATGGGTATTCACTAACCTCAATTCGATCAACCAATTTTTAGCATCTGCAAGTGATTGCAATACAGTTATATCACTAGCTTCGGGTTGATGCTTACATAACATCAAGACAGCTAATTTTTTATCGCTGTCTTCTGTTATTGAAACTTCAGTAATCGATGAACGTGATTTTAATGCGCCAATCACCGGCTTTAGTGACAATAAACTATTACTGATAGCCTCTTGTACAATATAGCAGCGATCAATATCAACCACTTTATGGCTTTCTGCCTGCTTGAAACCCACCACGCAACCATCGCGGTCAGCACTAACAGCAAAGCGCGCACGATGTCGGTACTGCAATGCACTGGCTGCTAGCGTTTCTGCCCATACCGAATTATCCTGTAATAAAGGTTTGAATAGCATTTGTAAGTGATGTTTTTTATGCGTCAACTGATCGGTATATGCCAAGTGCTGTAAGCTACAACCACCGCAGCTTAAGAAATATTCACACACTGGCTGCACACGCTCTGCAGCAGGCTGAATAATTTGCACCGTCTCAGCCACATCATAGTTTTTATAACTACCCTTATATCTTGCACTGACCACCTCACCTGGCAAAGCGCCAGTAACAAATACCGTTTTACCATCAGCTCTGGCAATGCCTCTACCGTCATCTGCCAAGCTCACAATAGTTAATTGGTGATGTCCAACTGGCACTTTTCGCGGTTTGGGCTTAAAGGTTGGTAACGGTTTGCTTTTTGATCTGAATTTAGCCACAACTTATCACACCATCTGTTCGATTAAGGGGTTTTGATAGAAAAACTTAAAAACAATAATGTGTTTACAGGATTAATTCATGTAAACAAGGGTAAAAAGTAAAGTATAACGCTACCCTAATCGGTCTCGCAGCAGGAAAAAGTGATGCCAAATGCATTTTGTAATCCAGTAATTGCGTAGAATACAATGCTGACTCTCTCGCTATAAACTCTGCTTTTGTTTCGCTGTGTTGCGGTGGAGCTGTTTTATAATCCACAATCCATAAAGCACCATCATCGTCAATAAAACACCGATCGATAACTTTCCGCCGAATGTTATTGCCATAACTTGAAAAAATTTCCAGCTCTGTTGCTGAATACTCGTATTGATCGGATAACACCCAGCGGCCTTCAGCATCGCCCACGGTGTTATCAACCGCTGTTTTAACCTGAATAATCGCAGTAGGCTGCAGTGCTGGTGGTAATGCATGATGGTGCAGCAGACGTTGTAGCCAATTATTTTTCACTGCTTCGTCCATTGTTAGCCAAAAATTAATACTGCGTTCGACCAATATTTCCAAGATCCAATGCGTCACGGTACCAATGCATTGCGGCAACACATCTGTACTCAAGTCCGGTGTATTGTCTTCATCGGCCAAATGACTGCTGAGGGAATTATTATTAAGATAAAACTGCTCTAAAGGGTTAGTAAAAGACCAAACAGGCGCCGACCAAGAGGACTGCAATCGCTGCATTGCCGCACGCTTATCAGCCATAACAAAATCAAAACCATACTGCTCGTTATTCGCAGCCGCTTGCACCGCCCAATTAACACTCTCTTTAAATGCCGGCCAAGCAGCACTAATCAAACTGCTGGATGACGGCGGTTTAGCTTCACCAGTTTTTTCATCGATACTACCATCCAGCAATAAATATAGCTGTTTAACCGCCCGCGTCGCTGCCACATAAAACAGACGAGTATTTTCAAGCAAACTGGTTTGCGCTTGTTCATAGCGCAGGTATTGATAAATTTTATCCTCTTCGCTACCAGTAGCCCCCAAAGGACTAATAACCATCCCCCTATCACTGCCATCGGCAGATAAATACTCTCGCCACATCAACAAAGAGCGATCATCACTACGCGGCGCCCTCGCAAGAGCAGGCAAGATAACCGTATCAAATTCTAAACCTTTAGCTTTATGTATCGTCATTACCTGCAAGCCCGTATCGACGGTAGCAGGTGCTGCGTATAGGCGAAGCACTGCTTGCTCGAACTCTCTTAAAGAAGTAAGACTTTCTCCTTGCTGGTAGCTTTCTAACAAATCAAAATAATCATCGACAAAACCAAATTCATCCTCGCTATTAACCATGGCGGCACCGCCAATCGCCAACCAAACCCCTTCAACCCAGCTCCGTGCTGGCTGCCGGTTACGATTGGCCAAAGCTGCAACCAATATGGGCCTGATTGCCTCCAATCGGCTCCGACCAAACTTGCTCAACGAAGCAATACGCTGCTCATCGTTAATCGCAGACCACACAGCTAACTGCTGACTATTACCTAACAAACTATGCAGGTCTTTATTGGATAATCCCACCCAGGGTGACCTTAGCAGCGCACACCAACTGATTTGATCAGCGATATTAAACAATGCTTTGGTTAAGCTTAATAAATCAATAATAGCGCTATAACTAGCTAATGGATCGATATCGGTCGCATTCCAAGGGATATCGGCCGCCGTAAGCGCAGGAATAATGTCGCTCAAATGGCTGCGACTGCGAACCAATATTGCAATACTACCATTAGGGTTAGCCAGCTTTGCCTGCCGTACCAGCTCGACAACTTTTTCTGCCTCTTGTTGCCGAGCTTGATCACCACTAAACCCCAGAACCTGAATATCACTGCTTTCGCTGGCTGCTTTAAAAGCTACCGCTTGCTCAAAAGGAACCGCACCACGCGATAAGTTTTCAACGGGTGGAAAGGCTTTATCGAAGGTTTGGTTAATCCAGTCGACCACCGCAGGATCAGAGCGAAAATTAACGGTCAAAGGCAAGTCCTGCAATAAAATACCGTTGATGCCTTTATTTCTTGCCTCCAGAAATAAACCGACATTGGCCTCCCTAAAGCCATAAATCGATTGCATACCATCGCCAACAATAAATACTGTATTAGGCTGCTGTGGATTGACCACGTTATGCTCAGCCCAGCCTTCTATAAGCCGCTCAAGTAAACGAAACTGGGTGCTGGCGGTATCTTGAAACTCATCGACTAAAATATGTTTAAGCTGATAATCCAGTTTCATAGCTAATTCAGTGGGATCTAAATGATCACCTAAAGCTTGTAAGGCCGCCATAGAAATCTGGCTATAATCGACTTCGCCTTGCTGCTGAAAAACCAACGTTAACTGTGCTACCAACGCAGGAAGCAATCGAGTCAGTGACTCTAAAAGCTGCCATTGTTGCTGGTCAAATGTGGCATCAGGAAGATAGCGTAACTCGACCAGCAACTGCTGCAGCGTAGTATTACCATGTAAACTTTTTAACAGGGCAATAAAGTTCGCTTTCAATGCTTTCGCGCGGACTTTATCACCGTCATGAGTTTGAGTTGGAAACCCGGAGCTTACGTTGACGGTTTTCCGCCACTCACCCGTTCTGGTTAATAATAACTCTGCAATGCAGCGCCATTGCGGCAACGCGGCGGAGCTTATTTCTGGCAGTTCGACAATACCCATAAGCTGGCAAGCTATCGAGTCACTATGCGCACGCGATAAGTTATCACCAGCGTAATCCAGCAACGGTAGTAACTCTGGCGCAATGTCGGCCAATTCAGCGTCTATCTGCTGCAACACATCAATAATAATAACGTCGAGCGTGTGCTCTAATCGTTGCTTTGCTACGGCTACATTAGCGCCCATACCTATATGGTGCAGCCACTGATCTCGGCGCTGTAACAAGGTCATCAATAAGCGCTCGATCTTGCCCATATCATTATCGACATGACGAAATAATTCAGCCAAATCTGTAGCGAAGTAATTATCTTGCTCCAGCATTTTTAAAAATTCATGCACAGCCGCACGATAACACTGCTCTGGTTTATTGGTGATTTTAGGCTGCGCACCAAAGTTGGATAAAATCGGCATCTGCCGTGTGAGGCTGGCGCAAAGACTATCGATAGTTTGTATTTTTAAGCGTCCCGTATTGTCTAATAACCGCCAACCACAAAGCTTATCTCTGGCTAGCGCATCTTTAGCCAGTTGCCAGCTTAATCGCTTGTGCGGTTCATTTGCCTCGGCAGTACTTTGTGCATCGCGTAAAGCCTTAATAATACGATGATGCATTTCTGCTGCAGCTTTACGGGTAAAGGTAATCGCCAAAATCTCTTCGGGTTGATCTGCACCGGCTAATAACTTCAGTACTCGCTGGCTCAGCAGCTCTGTTTTTCCCGACCCTGCTGGCGCTGTCACACAGATGGAGCGTAAGGGGTTCAATGCAGCAAGGCGTTGCGAGTTGTCTACAGGTGCATTCATACCGCCATCACCTGTTGATGATTAACTCGGCAGACACTACTTAACCGGCAGTACTGACAGATTTTATTAGGGTTTTTGGGGTCAACATCGGCTTTACCAGCGATAAAATCATTAGCAATATCCGTCAACACACGTATCCAGTTTTGCTTTAATTGTGCCCAATCCAATACACCGGCATCAGATTTAATTTTGTCTTTCCATTTCACTAAGGGTTCAGATAAATCCTCTGAGCCAATACCTTTAAGCTCACAGCTATCAATCCGCACCTGCGCAAAAGCAATCCCTCCCACCTTATCACCCTGATTTTCTGCCAACATACTATACAAAGGTAATTGCGGCTCTTCTGGCCTATCCCCCCACCAGTAATTAATCGACGGCTTTCCTGTTTTATAATCGATAATAATTAAACTACCATCATCCATGCGATCAATACGATCGATACGTGTCTCTAGTTGCAACTGAGCAAATTGAAAAGCTTGTCGGCTTTCAATATGTTCTACTGTAAAACTGGCTCGAGATTTTTCTACTTCCAACCAAGCGGTTAACAAACGCTGTAGCCGAAGGCTTTCCAAGGCTTTAAAGCGAGGCCCTAATTTGGCTGAACGACGCTGCGATATTTCATCGAGAGCGTAATGGCATACATCGGCGCACAAGGTTAATTGCTGATCATGTGATAGCGCCAATAAAGCCTGTTGAGTTTTCAGTTTTTTCCATAAAAGCTCTAGCGCACGATGCAGTAATGACCCCCGGTCCGAGGGCGACAAACCTATCTCAACCTCAGCCAATGGCTTTAAGCCTAAACGATGGCTTGCAAAGGCTTTAAACGGACAGGCTGACTGGCTGGAAAACAAGGCAGTGCCGCCACGAATGGTTTCCTCTACAGTTAAAATTGGTGCAGCGCCCGGCTCAAATGTCTCGATTTGTTTTGACTCTCTATGGCGTCGCCGAATTTCCGTAAGTGGCAGCAACGATTGCAATGATCGCCCCAATAACTCATCCAGATTTTTCTTTGGGAAATCCTTGAATAAACAACTTACTGTTGCCGGGTTATCATCAATGACGGACGGAGAGCTGATAATTACATGATTGGCACTGTGAATAAAATTACGACTTAGTTGTTCAGCGTAGAGCAGCTCTCTTTCCGCTGTAGCATGGGGCATGTTGTGTTCACGCTGCAAACTATAGGGCAATAAAGGGTTGGGTGATGGCGCTGGCGGCCATTGCTGCTCAGACATGGATTGCAACCATAAATGGCTAAACTGTAAGCCTGATGCTTCTAAGGTGCCGAGTATTTGTAATGATGAGTCGGCCGTTTGAGGTTGAAAGATATGTCTGGATAAATACCCTCGCAGCTGTGCCAGTGCCGCAGTAAAGCTTATCGGCGCCAGCACTAAGTCTAGCGTTGCTGACTGCTTCAACGCCTGCTGCCAATGACTGACCTGTTGATACTCGATACTATCCAGCGTTCTACGTCCGGGCCACTGCATTGTCGTAAGCATAGTTGTAAATATATCAACCCAATAGGCCATCGGTTGAGCTGCATTCGGCAAGCTACGACGACTTAAATCAGCCAGCGATTGCAGTGCCGCCGCAAACGTCCATTGCTGCTCTGACTCTCCACGTAAATCGCTAACTTTATCAGCTAACTGCCGAAAACGTGCGGTGGAAATTTCTTCAGCACTCTCATCATGTAATAAGCTGATCAAGAGGGACACAGCGCCGCTATCGTCATTATCCAGGCAATAAAACGGTGATTGGCAAATATTTATTAGCGTATCAAGCTCCAGTGTCTGCTGGGAAAGTGCCAATACGTTAACCGCGGCATCAATCACCGGGGCTTCCAGCAGGGGATAACCAGCTGAGAAGTTAAAAGGCAAGTTTTTACGCTCTGCAACCTGCATCTGTGCCGTTAGTGGCACATTATAATCTGGAGAGAAAACCTCTTGAAATACGCGCTGAGTAATAGCGCGCTGCTGCGCCAGATTCGGAATCACCACCGCAACGGTTGCCGAGGGATCATGTTTGAGTATTTGCTTTGCCCAAACCGCAGCCGCCATCAACTCTTGCTTAGGAGAGTCACACTCCACCACTGTCACCTCACCCGCTCTGCGCTGATTGGCTAACATCTGAAATTGACCAGCACTCGTCAACAATGCCTGTTGTAATGGCGGTATATCCTCAAAACCCACTCCCCAAATCGGCCCTGCGCGCTCCAGCAGACCTTCCTCAAAGGCGCATTTAACCTGTTCAGTCAACCGCGCTGAAGGCAGCCACTGTCGATCGGAACAATACTGTTCAAACTGCTCTACCCAGCCCAGTAAAACGGCAGAATCCTCATCGCCACTAAAGCATTCACGTAGGCTTGAGTTAGATAAATCCAGCTGCCAATCTACCAACTGACGATAAGCTGCACTCGCCTGCATTGCTGTTGCTGTAGGCCGCAGCAAGGCCGCTCCCACATCTGATTGGCTGACAATATGCTCCCATAACACTTGTTCATGAGATAAAGATAATACTTGGTAGCTTAAGGCGACAGGTTCAGCACCAGCCAATAAACGCTGCCAACAATGATCCACCCACTGATTTATTGAATACACCCTGGGGTTAGGAATCACCATATTGCCATCGGCTCTGCAGTGAATGGCAAAGGCTGCTACCACCCTACTTGCCAAGCGCTGATTGGCGGTCAAGATTAGCTCGCCTTTACCAAGAGGTTCCAATAAGGGCTGAATATCAAACAAAGAAACAAGTTGCGTCATGAATAGCTGTTCTAGTGGTTAGTATCGAATGGTAACCATACTGGTTTTAAATCTCTATATTAAGCAAAACCTTCGCAAGGCTGCCTATACAATTTAACTTTAACCTTAAATGTCCAAACAAGCTGCACAGCAGCTTAATATATCAGTTATAATTATCGGCTTGATTATATATACGCCAAGAAATGACCGGACATAAAAATGACCAATACAGTAGTAGATAATTTAAACGTGGAATCACAAGAATTATTAATTACCCCAGAGATGCTCAAAGCCGAGCTGCCTATGCCCGAAAAGGCAGCCAACAATATTGCCGAAAGCCGTGAAATTATCCGCAATATTCTCGACGGCAAAGATCACCGACTATTTATTGTCGTGGGTCCCTGCTCTATTCACGATATCGATGCTGCCATAGATTACGCCAAACGACTAAAAGCGCTGGCCGAGGAAGTTAAAGATAGCTTATTTATCATTATGCGTGTCTATTTCGAAAAGCCCAGAACCACTGTCGGCTGGAAAGGTCTTATCAATGACCCGCACCTGAATGACACCTTCAAGATTCACGAAGGACTCCATATAGGTCGCAAACTATTGCTAGACCTTGCAGAACTAGGCCTGCCAACCTCGACCGAGGCACTGGACCCTATTTCCCCTCAATATATGCAAGACTGCATTACCTGGTCGGCAATTGGAGCGCGCACTACAGAATCACAAACTCATCGAGAAATGGCTAGCGGGCTCTCTTCAGCGGTAGGTTTTAAAAACGGCACTGACGGCGGCCTGGGCGTTGCAATCAACGCTATCCAATCTGCCAGCAAGCCACATCGCTTTTTAGGCATCAACGGCCAAGGCCAAGTTGCGGTTATTCATACCAAAGGCAACCCCTATGCACACATCGTATTGCGCGGCGGATCTAACGGCCCCAATTACGATTCAGTCCATATTACACTGACCGAAGAAGCGCTGACAAAAGCAGGCGTGGGTAACAATATTATGGTTGACTGCTCTCACGCCAACTCCAGCAAACAACCTAATCTACAGCCTATGGTAATGGACGATGTCAGTAATCAAATTTGTTCAGGCAACACATCTATTGTCGGACTGATGATTGAGTCCAATATTCATGAAGGCAACCAATCTATCCCCGCTGATTTAAGCCAGCTTAAATATGGGGTGTCAGTGACCGATGGCTGTATCGACTGGGACTCAACCGCCGAAGCAATAAGAGCGATGCGCGACAAAATCAAAGATAAACTACCAGGACGACGCTAACATCACGGCCAAGCGGTCATATCACTAAAACAGGGTGGAGCTTATCCCACCCTGCAAATCACCCATCAACCTAAATACCTGTAACTGTAGACCAGAGTATCACGCCGAAATTGAAAAACACCAGGCACAAAAAAACCGCGGCAAGCGCGGTTTTATACCCTCTTCACACAACGAAAAGAGCGATACTGATTACCAGTTAACACTGTTACCCGACAACCAAATACAGACTAATCGTTAGCCTGCTGCTTTAAATCGATTAGATTAAACAGGTACTACTTATAAAGCGACTCTTTACAAAGGTACTATTTACAAAAGTGCTACTTACAAAGGTACTACGTTCTCAGCTTGCGGACCTTTTTGGCCCTGGGTGACAGTAAATTCTACTCTCTGGCCTTCAGCCAAAGTTTTGAAGCCTGAAGCGCTGATAGCACTAAAATGTACGAATACATCTGGGCCGGACTCTTGCTCAATAAAGCCAAAACCTTTGCTTTCGTTGAACCACTTAACGGTGCCAGTCGTTTGATTAGACATTTTCAAATCCTTTAAACTTATTAATACGTTAAAACGCCCATGAATATAAATTTATTCTAGGCAAACCAGCTGGGAAATAATGGAATTGATTATGAAGAACTGGACGAAGTATTACCGCAAAAACATCGTAATGGTTGAACATAAAACAAGCCGTATTTTCAAGCTGATTAACATTGTAACCCTTACTTAGTGCCCGTCAATAGACTTTACATCTTTTTTATTCGCTGCTTTAACGTCAATAAGCAACCTCAAATAAAGGCTCATTACTGCTGCCACTAAAAAAGCCGCCAAGCGGCGGCTTTTTTAGTTTAATCCAGGTAACTTTGTTTTTATTTGAAGTATGCCTGCGTACGATCAGTATGATCAGTACTATCAACAACAGCACTCAGCTCAGGCAGCTGCTCCAACAAAGTTTTTTCTACGCCTTGCTTTAAAGTGGCCTCAACCATACCGCAGCCTTGACAACCTCCACCAAACTGTAAAACAGCTACCTTCTCCTCAGTAATTTCGAGTAGTGACACCTCGCCACCATGCGAAGCCAGCGATGGGTTCACCTCATTATAAAGCACATAGTTAACACGATCTTCCAATGAACTGTCACTATTAACCTGGGGCAGTTTAGCGTTGGGAGCCTTGATCGTTAACTGCCCACCCATACGATCCTTGGCATAATCAACCAAGGCGTCTACAAGAAAGGGAACGCTACGCAGCTCAAAACGCGCATCGAACTTGCCATACTTTACCAACACATCATCCTCATCACAGTCTGCTTCGCGACAATAAGCGATACAGGTCTCTGCTTTGGCTGTACCAGGGCCATTAACGAACATGCGAATCCCCAACACCTCGTCATCCTGTCCTGCTAACAACTCTGCAAGATAGTCTTCAGCAGACTCAGTAATAGTAATTTTAACTTCCGGGACTGTGGTTTCTGTTACTTCTGACATGAAGTCTAGCCTCTTTCAATAATGTGCCACTGACAATAACAAAACAGTAATGACCGATGATTGTTACTGAATACAACCATAATAAAGCCAGAATAAAATAAAACGACTCTCAAGATTGCACTACGCCAATAGCGGATGATAAAGTTTTGCCGAGCTATATCAAAATATTTCAATATAGGTTAAAGTTCACCCCTTGATGGCACTCAAACTTCTCACTCCTAAAATAGACAGCTCAGGCAACTGTCGTTCATTATACGCCCACAGCCCTAGTAGAGAGAAGTGCATAAGTAGATTAAACACAATTAACACACCGAATAACCCTTGATTAATAAGGGTTTTTTCCAAAGGTTTAGACAAAACACCATGAACGATAGAAGCAGCCGCAACAAAGCCCTAGAGCAAGCAATCAACCAGCGTATCCTGATCTTAGATGGCGCAATGGGAAGTCTGATCCAGACTTACCAGCTGGAAGAAGCCGATTATCGTGGCGAGCGCTTCGCCGACTATTCTATGGATATCAGGGGTAATAATGATTTATTAAGCATTACCCAACCCCAAATCATCCGAGAAATCCACACCGCCTATCTAGAGGCCGGCGCCGATATTATTGAAACCAACACTTTTAACGCGACACAGGTTTCTCAAAGTGATTACCAGCTACAGTCCCTAGCGAGAGAGTTAAATGTAGCCGCCGCAATTGTGGCACGCGAAGCGGCCGATGAAATGACGGCCAAAACACCTGATAAGCCACGCTTCGTCGCCGGCGTCATTGGGCCGACCAGTCGCACCGCAACACTCTCCCCTGATGTAAGCGATCCAGCTTTTCGTAATATCACCTTTGACCAACTGGTGGCAGACTACACTGAGGCCGCCGAAGGCTTAATTGAAGGCGGCGTCGACATCATATTGATCGAAACAATATTCGATACACTAAACGCTAAAGCCGCTATTTTCGCTGTCCAAGGTGTATTTGACACTATTGGCTACACGCTGCCAATTATGATTTCAGGCACTATCACTGACGCCAGTGGACGCACCCTATCAGGTCAAACTACCGAGGCATTTCTCTATTCCGTCGCCCACGCCAAGCCACTCAGTATTGGCCTAAACTGTGCCCTAGGCGCAAAAGAGCTGCGCCCTTATCTGCAGACACTGTCTATCAAAGCCGAGTTTAACGTCAGCGCCCACCCCAACGCAGGCTTGCCCAACGAGTTTGGCGAATACGAAGAAACCCCAGAAGAAACAGCGGCTATTATCGAAGAGTTTGCTGCCAGCGGCTTTCTCAACATTGTTGGCGGCTGCTGTGGCACCACACCGGCACATATCAAAGCTATTGCCGAAGCTGTGGCCAAGTACCCACCCCGCGTACGGCCCGATATCCCACCCGCCACCCGCCTAAGCGGTTTGGAACCCTTTGTTATTGACGATCAATCCCTGTTCGTCAACGTAGGTGAGCGTACCAACATCACTGGATCGGCTAAATTCAAGCGACTTATTCTTGATGAAGATTACGCCACCGCTCTAGAAGTTGCTCTGGAGCAAGTAGAAAACGGTGCCCAAATCATCGACATCAACATGGATGAAGGGATGCTCGACTCGCAGTCAGCCATGGTGCGCTTTCTGAATTTAATTGCCTCTGAGCCCGATATCAGCCGCGTTCCTATTATGATTGACTCATCAAAATGGGAGATCATAGAGGCCGGCTTAAAATGCGTCCAGGGTAAATCCATCGTCAATTCAATCAGCCTAAAAGAAGGCGAAGATGATTTTATCGCCAAAGCGAAACTGTGTATGCGCTATGGCGCCGCCATTATTGTTATGGCTTTTGATGAAGAGGGTCAGGCTGATACTGAAACGCGCAAAAACCAAATATGTAAACGCTCTTACGATATATTAGTCGACAAGGTTGGCTTTCCACCACAGGATATAATTTTCGACCCCAATATTTTCGCTATCGGCACCGGTATAGAAGAGCACAACAACTACGCTGTCGATTTTATCGCCAGCTGTGACTATATTCGCCGCGAACTACCCTACGCCAAAATATCCGGCGGCGTCAGTAACGTCTCGTTTTCCTTTCGTGGTAACAACCCCGTGCGCGAGGCCATACACGCAGCCTTCTTGTATCACGCGATAAAAAGCGGCTTAACCATGGGTATAGTCAACGCTAGTCAATTGGCAATCTATGCAGATATTCCCGAAGAATTACGTGAAAGAGTTGAAGATGTAATCCTCAACCGCCGCGAAGACAGCACCGAAAGAATGCTCGACATTGCAGAAAAATATGCCGACGAAGGCGCGATCAAACAGGTTGAAAACCTTGAGTGGCGCGACCTCCCCATCAACAAAAGACTTGAGCACGCACTGGTAAAAGGTATTACTGCTTTCATAATCGAAGATACCGAAGAAGCGCGATTAGCCGCCAAGCGCCCCATTGATGTCATTGAAGGCCCATTAATGGACGGTATGAATGTCGTTGGTGATTTATTTGGTGAAGGCCAAATGTTTTTACCCCAAGTCGTTAAAAGCGCACGAGTAATGAAGCAATCCGTTGCTCACTTAACTCCGTTTATCGAAGCAGCCAAAGACGGCAAAGTTGAAACTAACGGTAAAATCGTGATGGCCACCGTTAAAGGCGATGTACACGATATCGGTAAAAATATTGTTGGTGTAGTACTGCAGTGTAATAATTTTGAGGTTATCGACCTTGGCGTCATGGTGCCCTGCGACAAAATTTTACAAGTAGCCAAGGAAGAAAACGCCGATATTATCGGCCTCAGTGGACTCATCACTCCCTCTCTTGACGAAATGGTCTACGTCGCCAAAGAAATGCAGCGTCTTGGCATGGATACACCACTAATGATTGGCGGCGCCACCACGTCCAAAGCCCATACCGCAGTAAAAATTGAACCGCAGTATCATAACTCTGGCACCATTTACGTTGCCGACGCCTCTCGTAGCGTGACCGTCGCCAGTCTGTTGATGAAGCAGGAAACCCGCGACAAACTTATTGCAGAGCGCCGCGAGGAATATGAGGCCGTTCGCATTCGCACAGCCAATCGTAAACCCAAAGCCAAAAAAATGAGCTATACACAGTCGATAGCCAACAAAGCTGCTATTGATTGGCAGGGATACACACCACCCACACCGAGTTTTCTAGGGGTAAAAGTATTTGATGATTATAGCTTTGACACATTGCTTGAGGTTGTTGACTGGACTCCGTTCTTTATCTCTTGGAGCTTAGCAGGTAAATACCCTGCTATACTGAGCGACGAAAAAGTTGGCGCAGCGGCTACCAACCTCTTCAACGATGCACAAAAAATGTTACGTCGATTAATCGATGAAAAATTAATCCAAGCCCGGGCCGTGGTTGGGTTTTGGCCAGCAGCACAGGTCAATGACGATGACATCGAACTCTATACCGATGAGAGCCGCTCCGAAGTCTTAACTACTCTACACCATATTCGTCAGCAAACAGACAAGCCAAATGGTAAAGCCAACTTAAGCCTGGCGGATTATATCGCACCTAAATCCACTGGCATTAATGATTATATTGGTGGGTTTGTAGTAACCGCTGGTATCGGTGTAGAAGAACTGGCTACTGAATACGCAGCCAACAACGATGATTACAATGCTATCATGGTTAAAGCACTAGCTGACCGGCTGGCAGAAGCCTTTGCTGAGCATATGCATCTACGGGTGCGCAAAGAATTCTGGGCTTATGCTGAACAAGAATCACTCAGCAACGAGGAGTTAATCAAGGAGCGCTATCGCGGAATTCGCCCAGCTCCCGGCTACCCCGCCTGCCCAGACCATACTGAAAAGGCAAGCCTGTTTAATTTGCTCTCAGCAACCGAAAATATTGGCGTGGAGTTAACTGAACATTTTGCTATGACCCCAACCGCTGCGGTTAGTGGATTTTATTTTTCACACCCGGAGTCCAGCTATTTTGCCACCGGTAAAATAGGAAAAGATCAAGTTGAAAGTTTAGCTGCACGTAAAGACATGCCACTCACTGAGCTTGAGCGCTGGCTGTCCCCAGTACTAGACTACGACAACTAATCAGCTACAAGCATATTATTGGTGAAGTAATATATGAATACTAAACATACTGAAAAAGATAACGACAAGCAGGATAAAGCGCCAACATTTTTACAGGTGATTGGCAGTGTTTTATCCGCTTTTATTGGCATTCAAAACAAAAAGAATAAGGAGCGTGACTTTAAATATGGCAACCACCGAGTATTTATTATCGTCGGTCTCATGATGACACTGACGTTTCTGGTTACCGTGATAACTATCGTACAAGTCGTACTCAGCCAAGCCAAATAAGATACAAACATAACGCAAAAAAAACAGGCTACGTGACCTACTGCGTCAGCGCCAGCCTGTTTTGGCCTGCCCAGCTTTTACTTAATACCTGTCTTTGGACTTAAGCTTAAACCTGGGTTTATTACTTATTTAGCAACTAAGATGGCATACCACTCAGCCAAAAAGTAAGCGTAATCACAATAATAGTAATAATCGCTGCTGCTGCAATTGCATCATTGATACCATCTTTGGCATCAGGTGAATGTTGATCTGACATACTCTGTTTCCTTATCAAATATAATTTTCTGGGCAAGATTATAGCAGTATCAGCACAAATCAACAGGCCCGAATGTATCCATCTTTAATTGGCAGCAAAGTAGCAAGCTGCCGGCCGCTTCCTCCATCGCAGAAGCCATAAAAAGAGCCATAAAAAGCGACTTTTGGTAAACTTAACTCGCCCAATGCCTCGATATTTAGTATGATTCGCCGTCATTTTCAACCAGTTCCCGAATGCTATGTATATATACGACGAATACGATCAGCGCCTGATCGATGAGCGGGTTAAGCAATTCCGCGGCCAGACCGAACGCTTTTTAGCCGGCGAAATCACTGACGACCAGTTTTTGCCTCTACGCTTGCAAAATGGGCTTTATATCCAGCGTTTAGCGCCAATGTTAAGAATTGCTGTCCCCTACGGCACCCTTGACAGCCACAAAATGCGCAAGCTCGCTGCAATTACCCGCAAATATGATAAGGGTTATGCTCATATAACTACCCGGCAAAACATACAATTAAACTGGCCTAAGCTGGAAGAGGTTCCAGATATTCTCGAGGAGCTAGCCAGCGTGCAAATGCACGCCATTCAAACCAGCGGCAACTGTATTCGTAATACCACCACAGACCAATTTGCTGGTGCGGCTGCCGATGAGCTGGAAGACCCTCGTCCCTACTGCGAAATCATTCGTGAATGGTCTACCTTTCACCCGGAATTTGCCTTTTTACCCCGTAAATTTAAAATTGCTGTTTGTGCTTCCGAGGCAGACCGTGCCGCCATATATATGCACGATATTGGCATAGAGCTAGTGCAAAATGATCAAGGTGAAACCGGTTTCAAAATATTAGTTGGTGGTGGTTTAGGGCGTACCCCAGTTATTGCCAGTGAAATCAATCCGTTCTTACCAAAACAGCATTTACTGACTTATCTAGAAGCCATACTGCGGGTTTATAACCAGCTGGGACGCCGCGATAATAAGTACAAAGCCAGAATTAAAATTCTAGTACGCGCCACCGGTGTTGAAGAGTTTCGGCGACTAGTGGAGCAAGAGTGGCAGCCCTTAAAAGATGGGCCGTCTACGCTAACCGATGCCGAGCTTAACCGAGCTAAATCATTTTTCCACTCCCCTGAATACATCAGCATTGATGATGCCGAGGCTGAAGCCACGTTACAGGCTCAAGCCAAACAAAACCCTGCCTTTGGCAATTGGCTAATGCGTAACGTTTCAGCACACCAAGCTCCGGGCTACGCTTCAGTGACTCTATCATTGAAAGCAACAGGCTACGCCCCTGGGGATATTCTCGACACACAAATGGAAGCTGTAGCCGACATGGCTGATCAGTTTTCATTCAGTGAAATTCGTAATAGCCACCAACAAAACCTGATTTTGCCACATGTACGTAAAACTGATTTGTTGGCACTCTGGAAGCAAGCAAAAACCCATGGTTTCGCAACGGCTAATATCAACTATCTTACCGATATAATTTGCTGCCCCGGCGGCGATTATTGCGCGCTAGCCAACGCTAAATCTATCCCTATTGCCGAAGCGATACAACGCAAATTCGATGATGCCGATTATCTCTACGACCTTGGCGAGATAGACCTCAATATCTCCGGCTGTATGAACGCTTGCGGCCATCACCATGTCGGTCATATTGGTATTTTAGGTGTCGATAAAAAAGGTCAGGAGTTTTATCAAATTTCTCTAGGTGGCAGCCAAGATAAAGACGCGGCTTTAGGTAAAATTCTTGGCCCATCATTCTCTCAAGCTGAAGTGCCTGACATCGTAGAAATTATTCTCGATACTTACGTCGCTAACCGCACTGCAGAAGAAACCTTTTTGGACACCTACCGACGTATCGGCCTAGATCCATTCAAGGAGAAAGTCTATGCCAAGTAATAAAGTTATCAAAGACGGGGCTATTATCGAAAACACATGGCAGCTCTTAGACACCGAAGCAAACAGCGTTCCTGATGGCCCGGTGATTATTCCTTTATCATTATGGAATGAGCAAAAAGAACAGCTGGCAGGCCGCGCACAACTAGGCATCTGGTTAAATAGTGACGAGTCCCCCAAATTAATTGCTGATAGTCTCGACAACTTTGAACTCATCGCAATAAACTTCCCTGCATTCGCTGACGGCAGAGGCTTTTCATACGGCCGAGAATTGCGCGAAGCCCATCATTACACTGGCGAAATTCGTGCTATTGGTAATTTTATGCGTGACCAGCTTTTCTACTTAAAACGTTGTGGCTTTAATGCTTTTGCATTAACCGGAGCAGAGTTAACGAGCGCACTGGATAGCCTGAATGATTTTACAGACAGCTATCAGGCTGCCATTGATCAACCAGACCCGCTATTTAAACGCCGCTAACAACCCCTCCAAAGGTCGCTTACAGCGGCCTTTATTTTTTATTCTCTTTCCAAGCCTCGCCAGTTTAAGCTAAACGCCTGTTTCGGCGACTAAAATTAATCACCACCGCCTCCAAGTCTATTAACTTCATCGGCTTGGCAATAAAGCCGTCCATCCCAACATCCATACACACTTTAGCTTCGCCCTCTAGCGCATTGGCAGTCAAAGCAACTATCGGGGTATGCGATTGCTCCGCTTCCTCACGGCGAATTTGTCGAGTCGCTTCGTAACCATCCATGACAGGCATATGACAGTCCATAAAAATCAAATCGTAAGAGGATTGCCGCCACATTTTCACTGCCTCACTGCCGTTAACAGCAACATCAACAACACAGCCTAAACGCTCAAGCATCCTGACCGCGACCTTCTGATTAATAACATTATCCTCGGCTAATAACACCCTAACTTCAGTATCGCTCGTTTCGACCACCGTCTCTTTGTATTCGGTAAAAGTAAAAGGAGTTATAAAGGCCGGAGGATTGGATGGCGCCTTCGCTTCGCTCAATGTTAACAACGCTTTTAATAAATGCCCCTCCCTAACCGGCCGAGTAAAATAACCATTAAAACCAGCTTGCTCCAATATACGCCCCTTATCACCCAAAGCACCCAGCGCAACAAACAGCATCATGATCGCATCATTGCAATCATCCGCCCTCACTTTATGGCAAAAATGGATTCCCGCTAATAAATTAACCGCCTCATCAACAATAATGACATCAAAGCCCTGGCCTGCTGCACGCGCATCACTCAAAGCCCCCCAGGCATCATCAGTATTGCTGACGATAGTGGGTAGCATCCCCCAGCGATGACACCACTCTGCTGTCAGTTGATGCTCTCCGGTAACATCTCCAAGGACTAAAACCTTTAACGCTGGAATATTTTTCTTTAATACGGGAGTTAAGGTCGGCGCCACTTTCACCCAAGGCAGCTCTATTGACAAAGCAAAGCTAGAGCCTCTGCCCTCTTCGCTCTGAACCGTCACTTCGCCACCCATCAGCTTTGCCAGCAAAGCACTGATGCTTAAACCCAGCCCGGTACCACCATATTGCCTAGTGGTAGAGCTATCAGCCTGGGTAAACTCTTCAAACACATGATAAATTTTGTCTTTCGGGATACCTATACCGGTATCTTCAACAGACACACTGTAAAGAGAACATCCTGGCTCAGTCGATGTCGCGCAGACATTAATCAGCACACCACCTGTTTTGGTAAATTTAATCGCATTGCTAATAAAATTCACCATAATCTGACGAATTCTACCGGGATCACCGAAGACATTTTCTTCGACATCGCTACCAACTCTTAGCTGTAAATAAATATTTTTATCTACAGCTTTAAGCTTCATTGTTTCAACCAAGTCCTCCATCATATTGCGGATATTAAACTGAATATTCTCGACATTCATTCTCTCAGCTTCGATCTTGGAAAAGTCGAGAATATTATTAATAATACCCAGCAGTGAATCTGCCGAGTTTTGAATAGTCTCAATACTATCGCGCTGCTCATCATCTAAATCACTGCCCGCTAATAGTGAAGCCATACCCACAACGCCATTTAAAGGCGTGCGAATTTCATGGCTCATCGCAGCAAGGAACTGCGATTTCGTTCGGGCAGCAGCCTCAGCCTGCTCTTTGGCAATAGTCAGTTCCGCAGTACGCTCCTCCACTCTGCGCTCAAGTAAATCATGAGAAGCTGCTAGTTCTCGATCCCTGTCTTGAACCTGCTGTAACATGGCATTAAAAACCTTGGTGAGTTTGCCAATATCGTCATCATTAATGACTGGAGCACGGACACTGTAATCACCATAATCTGAAACATGCTGGGCAGTAGTAGAAAGGATTTGAACTGGACCAGTAATACTACGTTGCACTCTATTCGCCAAAAATACTGACAAAATCATCGCCAGCAGCCCCACACCCAAATCTCGGCAGAGCTGTATAATCAATGAGGTATAGGTATCGGACATATCATAGCGAAGGAAAATCGTACCGATAGGGTCATCATCAAGCATGATCGATTGATACAGGTCGACATAATTGACTTCAAAATAAAAGCCATTAGGTTTAGCTATCAATGGGATTTTCTTGCCCTCACTGATATGAGTAGCAAACAAACTGCCATCATCATAGTAAATAGCAGCAGCGATAAAACCATCAACAGCCTCAAGCGATTTTAACGACTCCCTGGCGCTAAAAGGCTCATCAAACACAATAGCCGCAGTATTATTGCTACCGATGACATTGGCATGGCTCTTCATCAAAGCTGAAACTTCGGTGCGATAGTTGCTATAGTCTGTCACTACACCAGTGCCAGTAATAACAATCATGACAATACCGGTAGATAACAAGATCAACTGTTTAAGCTTTGCAGCAATGGTGAGCTGCTTACTCCAAATATTCATTTACAGCAATTCCCAAACCCTTAGCAAGATAATATCTCCAGGGCGGTAATAACAAAAACTTTCTCAGTTAACCAGCCATAATGGGACCGGAAAAACACCCGTTTATTATAAATATTAGCTCTATGGTATTAATTAACAAGTAATATTCTATGTTTACCTTACAGACACTATAACTGCGAAGCAAAGTAGTTAATGAACAACCTCAGCAGCTTTAATTAACTTGGCATAGGCACCGTCTTTAGAAAGTAACTCCGCATGATTGCCGCTTTCGATAATCCGACCTTTATCCAGCACCAGAATCTGATCTGAATGCTGAATCGTGCTGAGTCGGTGAGCAATCGCGATCACTGTTTTGTCCATAAACACATGGTCTATCGCTCGCTGGATCATTTGCTCGGTAACTGAATCCACCGTACTGGTTGCTTCATCGAGTAAAACCACATCACTACCACTGGCAATCGCTCGCGCAAAAGCAATCATTTGCCCCTGACCTGAAGATAAATTGCCACCATTATGATCAAGTAAGAAATTATATTTTTGCGGCAAGCGCTCAATAAACTCATCCGCATAGACATATTTAGCTGCAGCAATAATCGCCTGTTGATCAATACCCTCTCTATCCAGGCCGATATTAAAAGCAACACTCTGATTAAAAAGATACGTCTCTTGTTGCATTAAGGAAAAAAATCTGGCCACCAGCGGCTTAGGAATAGCCTCCAGTTCAATGCCGTTGAGCGTGATACTGCCTTCATAGCCCGTATAAACTTTGGTTAACAAGCGAATAATTGTCGACTTTCCTGAACCGGTACTACCAACCAGAGCAATTTTCTGCCCCCGTTCCAGGCTAAAAGAAACCTCATTCAATACATACGGGCCCTGTTTGTTATAGCGAAACTTAACGGCCTTAAACTCAAGCCGTTGAAAACGATTAAGCTGGCCAGCCAAGCTCGACGCATCAATTTCGGCAGCCAGACGCGCATCGTGTTCATTTTCCATCGGCTGCTGAAAAATACTATGTATATGATTCAGTGATGCAAGGGCTCGCTGAATTGTAGCAATTTGCGAAGTAATATCTCGCACTGGGACAAATATTTTATCTAGTGTTTGGATAAAGCCGATCAGCACACCTAGCGAGATTGAAGCCGCCAGCAACTGGACTGCACCATAAGCAATAATCAAACCCATGGTAATAGTGGTCATACCTTCAATAACGGAGAACAAGGCGGCATCATATAAATTTGAGCGAGATTGGGATTTAAAAAAACCTGCGGTGTATTGTTGGTAACGAGTTTGTACCTCTGTATCAGCACGATAAAACTGCACAGTTTTAATACCCTGCAAACACTCTTGTAGATAGCCTGTACCGGTAGACAGTATCCTGCGCGATTGTAGATATACATCATGTAAACGCCGCCGCAACACACTAGTAATCCAGTACATCGGCGGCGCGACTAACAAGGTTACCAAGGTAAGCTGCCAGCTAATGGTGGCCAAAAATATCAGCAATGCAACTGTGGTTAAAACATCTCGTACCATTCCTAACAGCCCCATTGCCAAGGACTCATTGACCGCCTCAAGATCACTGGTAAGACGAGTTAGTGTCACCCCGGCCGGGGTTATATCGAAATAATGTCGCGGGAAGTGCAATATCCGATCGAACATCGTTTTGCGTAAATCTCTAATCGCGAACTGCGCCGCTTTTTGTATATAGTAACTATAGACCGTGCTGGCAGTATAGTTAGCTATCAATACCAGTATCAGTAACCCTATCCACATCGGCATGCCCTGCCACTGCCGCGTCACCAACTGCTGATCAATAATCTGTATGATCAGCCAAGGAAAGGCAATACTGCTGAATACCGAAACTGGAATTGGTATTAATCCAATTATCAATTCGCGCTTATAAGGTTTTAGATAACTAAAAAAATGCGTTAGTACCTCACGATTTAAATGGCTGTTTGACGCAACGTCTTTAGCTACCGGCTTATCCTTCATTGATCACTCTCGATAACTTGCGCGGCTAATGGCGAGCGCTCCCCACCAGACTCATGGTCTTTCTGTAAAGCTCCCCAAGTTTGGCGATATAAATTCGATGATGCCAGCAGCTGATGATGATTCCCACTAGCCACAATTTCACCCGCCTCCATCATTAATATGGTATCGACTCTTTCCAGCACCGCAGGACGATGAGAAATCAACAAACAACTTTGGCTTCGCATGTTTTCAAAAATTTGTGTCAGCAGAAATTGCTCTGTCTCATTGTCAACAGCAGACAACACATTATCCAAAATAATCAATTTGCAGGGCGTAAACATACCCCGCGCCAAACTCAGACGCTGTTTTTGTCCTCCAGAGAGCAAAATGCCTTTCTCACCGACCAAGGTATTCTCTTGTTCAGGAAATTTAGCCACCTCATCACGCATCGCACTGTGGTAGAGCGCTTCATCTAATGACAATTTATCCTCATACTCACTTGAGCCAAATTGAACATTATTGCTCACCGAGTCTGAAAATAAAAAAGGCTCTTGAGTAATAGTGCGTATTGCAGAGCGTACATCATTCAGCGCAAGCTCAGTAATATCGTGCTGGTCGATAAAAACATGCCCTGCTGGTATATCCAAGTAGCGATTGAGGCAATTGACCAAAGTGGTCTTACCACAGCCAACCTTGCCTAAGAGTGCAATTTTTTGTCCTGGTAAGATATCAAAGCTAATATTATTCAATATTGGCTTGGTGTTAAACGTTGGCTCATTGTGTTCCAACATATTGGCTGACAATGGCTCTGCACCAGGTGTTAATTCAACCTCTGAAGCTGCTTTATCTGGGTAGCTATAACTAAGATTACGAACAAAAATACCTTTACTAAATAAGGCCTCATTGTCCTTACTAGCTAGCTGCTTAGTAACTTCAACTGGCTCGTTAAAAATCCGACAGATACTTTGTAAGCTAATCATCCCCATCTGAAACGTCGAAATAATCCGCCCCAGGGAAATGAATGGAATGGCCAACAAGGTGGCATAAGCCAAAAAAGCGGTCAGCTCACCCAATGACATAGACTGTTCAATGAGGTAACTGCCACCTATTGCTAAGATAAGTATCTTCAATAACCCATCGGTGTATTCCAGGATAGGCATAAAAAAAGTTCTCACCTTTAATTGCTCCATCGAACAATCTAACAATTGCTGGTTTACCCGCTGAAATTCAGTAACAGCCCAACCTTGAATTTGATGACTTTTAATCACATCAATACCATTAAGCAGGTTAATAGTATTAGCTGAAAGCGTTTGTAAATATGCCATACGCTTACGCATTAACCTACGCATTATAGCAATTGAGTAATTAACAATAAGGAATGCAATAACGACTGGAACCACGCAGTACATCATCAATACAGGCGATATTTTCCACATTTTAAATGGAGTAAAGGAGAGCGCAAAAAATATATTGCACACGCTCATCATGCCGACACCAGCCATAGCGCGAACACCATTGATATCGTTATTTACAATAGAAATTAATGTGCCGACCTGATGCTGTTTATAAAAACTACTTTGTAATGCTATTAGCTTGCTAAACGCATCATTTTTTAAGTCACGCTCGACGGCTCTACCGGGATTAAAAAATAACATCCGCGACATAGTTCGGGTAAAGATCATCGCAACGGCAAAACCAATAACAAGGTAAACATGCTGAAATAACTCATCGCGAGTTTCACCGCCACCAAGCAAATCAATACTGCGGCCAATATGCACAGGTATACTAACGGCCAACCAATTGGTAGCTAATAATGCTAATACGCCCAATAGGTAGGAATATTTATGGATGACTAGATAATGGTAAAGGAAACGAAGGTTGTTCAATTGATAGCTGACATTTAGTGGCAAGTAATAAAAGGGAGTAGATGAGCAAAAGGCTATAGGCCCTTTGCTCAAATAATACTACAGCTGCTTATTTTTTCATGTTGTCCATAGCAGCTTTAGCATCATCGATAGAGTCTTCAGTGGCGTCTTTAGCATCACTGCCCATCTCTTTTGCACCATCTACCATATCTTTGCCCGTTTCTTTAGCGCTATCAACCATATCGCCTACGGCTTCACCAGCTTCATCCACAGCCTTACTCATAGACTCTTTGGCAGAACCCATCGCTTCAGCCGCCGCACCAACCGAGTTATTTACCGCTTCAGCACCAGAGTCAATAACTGATTTATCATCAGCATCTTTATCTGTCTGCCCACACGCGGCCAAGGTTAAAATCAGTGCGGACATACCTGCCAGTTTAATTAAATTCATATACGACTCCTTAAAATATTATTTTCATTGATCACAATGATGCTCTTACCGATTTTTCGCTCTATGTTAGCCAATACAGACCACTATAATAGACAAGCCTTAGGTAAAATTTACCAGAATTAATAATATAGCCCCTACAACCGAACGTTCAAACAACGCTTTATCAATGGTACTGCTGGTGTTGGTAGTTATTCGGCGAAAAATCAGTTGCATAAATGTAACACATCTACCTAAGCCAATACACCGCGATTTATCGCTACTGAATACCTTTGGCCAGCCTTTAGCCGGCTGAATTAGCCACCTTGTTCGGCTGCCTGGAATCAATAATATGCTTAATCCTGCTAGGGATAACCAGTAAAACAGGCGTTACAACCAAGGTAAGTAACGTCGAAAACAGCAAGCCATAGACTATCGCACTTGCCAAAGGAACCCATTGTGAAGAAATAACACCGCCTGATACGACACTTCGAGAGAGCAAGTCAATACTGGTATTCATTGCAATAGGCAGCATACCCATAACCGTAGTCATCGTCGTTAAAAATACCGGCCGTAAACGTTGCGCACCAGCCGCAATCACTGCATCAACAGGATTCAAGCCTTGCTCCTTGCGCAATACATTATATGTATCGATCAAGATAATATTGTTGTTCACCACAATACCGGCGAGCGCCACTATGCCAATACCCGTTAAAATCACACTAAATGCTTGCTGGGTAAGCAGCAAACCCAACAATACACCCGCCGTAGACATAACCACAGCCGAGAGAATCAACGCCGCCTGATAAAAACTATTAAACTGTGTTACCAGTAAAATAAACATTAAAAATAAAGCCAGCATAAATGCCGTTGATAAAAATGCCGTTGACGCCTCCTGCTCCTCATTGGCACCACGAAAAACAATATTTATCGACGGATCAATCTGCTGTGCATCTAACCACCGCTGAATTTCTTTAACTTTGTCATCAGCCAAAACCCCATCCTCAACATCCGCTTTGACAGTAAGCACTTCAACAGCATTTACTCGACGAATTTTATCGATTTTAGGCTTGGCTACTTTAGCGACAAAATCATTGATGGGGATAACACCAGAGCTCGTATTAATACGTAGCTCATCCAGAGCACTCAAACCACGACTGGCAACGGGGTAACGAATACGGATGTCTATTTCGTCGTCAGCATCATCTGGGCGATATTCGCCCACCTTTACGCCATTGGTCACAAACTGTACAGCCCGACCAACCTCAAGCACATTAGCGCCAAGCTGAGCTGCAAGCGCCCTATCCACCTCCATCTCCCATTCAATTCCAGGCAAAGGTGTAGTATCAGTAATATTACGCAGACCTTGCATTTCATTTTGCATATAAGCAACAAGCTGCTTCGCAGTCGTCAATAGCTTATTACGATCAATACCTTCTAACTGAACTTGAATGGGATCGCCTACCGGTGGACCATCATCCATGGCCTTAGCATCTACGATTATACCGGGCATATCCGCTGTGCTATTGCGTATATCTTCAAACACGGCTTGTGTCGATTTATCAAGCTGCTGCGGATCATAAAGCTCAACCCACATAGTTCCAATCTGATCTTTTGCTGCCCGATAACCTCCTCCCGAAGTATCTGAACCGCTAGCAGCATAAAGCACTGCCACACCATCCACCTGTAAAATCCTTTGCTCAACTTCACGCACGAGGTCACGAGCCTCTATCGCCGACAAATTGCCCTGCGCACGCACTGAAGCGGAGCCATATTTATTTTCGGACCTAGGAAAAAAATTAATTCCTGCATTAAAAAACCCATATAAAATAAAAATGCTAATCAACATAAGTAATACAGCGATCACCACCCTAATAGGATTGCTTGCTAACCAAGCTAATAAGCGGGCATAAGCGCCGGTAATACCCGGTAATGTTGTTGGCTCATCTCGCTCTAAATGCTGCAGGTAAGCTCGCACATGCTCGCTCATATTATTTTTACCGAATAACGCACCGACCACAGGAGTAAATAACAAAGCGTAAAATAAAGAACCCGACAACACCGCAAACACTGTTACCGGTAAAAAGCGCATAAACTCCCCGGATATACCCGGCCAAAACATAATAGGAAGAAAGGCCGCCAAGGTGGTTGCCGTAGATGCAATCACTGGCCAAAACATGCGCTCGACCGATACGGTATACGCATCAGCACTACTAAAGCCATCTGCCATTTTTCTGTCAGCAAACTCAGTGATAACAATGGCTCCATCAATCAACATACCCAGCGCTAACAGCATGCCGAACATCACCATAAAATTAAATGAATAACCAAGACTATAAATAATAATTAATGCAAACAGTAATGAAAAAGGCACGCTCATACCAACCAGAATCCCCGACCTAATACCAAGCGCACCGACGACGATAACCATCACTAGCGCCATGGCGGTGAGAATATTTCCCTCCATCTCTGTTACCATTTGCGCAGTGTAATCAGACTGATCTAATATATAGTTGATATCGATATCTCGCGGTAGCTGATCGCGCTCAGCGGCTACCGCTTGTCGAACAGCTTCCGATACTTCAATAGAGCCAGCATTCTGGCGCTTCTCAACTTCAATGGTAATAGCAGGCTTACCGTTGACACTGGTAAACCGTTTACGGTCTTTAAACGTTCGACGTATTTCGGCAACATCACCCAAAGTAACAATACCGTCTATATTTGACTTAATTGGCAGCTGATAAATATCTTGGTAGTTTTCAATAAGGCCTGGTACTTTTATTGTAAAGCTACCCTGCCCATTATCAATTTCTCCGGCGGGCACAAGTAAATTATTACTGACGATGGCATTAACTAAATCCGCACTGGTAATTTGATAATGCTCCAGTTGCGCAGGGTCTATAATTGCCTCCGCGACCTCTTCACGGTTACCAACCATATTAGCATTCAAGATACCGGGTAAATTTTCAATTTTTCTTTTTAGTTTTTTCGCCACATCAAATAGCTGCCGCTCACTAATTTTCTCACCACCCAAGGCGACAATAATCGCAGGCATATCATCGGCAGATATTTCTTCTACTAATGGCTCCTCCGCCTCCGAAGGCAACTCTGCCTTAGCACGATTCACCGCCTCTCGTGTGTCTACCAAAGCCTTATTAACATCAACATCTGCATCAAACTTAACCACGATACTCGCGTTCGACTCAGAAGCTGTTGCCGTTAATTCGTCTACCCCCTCAATACTGCGTAACTCTTTCTCTAACGGCCTAACTAATAAACGGGCCGCATCCTCGGGAGAAACCCCATCCAGGTATACATACACATAAACATAGGGAATGGTAATACTAGGGTTAGATTCGATTGCGGTATTAGATTTAGCAAATACACCAATTAGCAATATAAGCGCCAATACACACAGCACACTTCTATAATGATGAATCAGGGTTGAAAGATAATTCATGGCAGTAGGCTCATTGTATCGAGGTCGGCGAGTTGACTACTGGCGAAGCGTCTTCCTCTGCTTGATCAAGTGAGGGCGATAAAGAAGACTCAAAGGAAGCCGCTACCTGCTGCCCATCACTGACATATTCTTGCCCCACAGTAATAAGCCTTACCTGTTTAGGTAAGCCCAATACCCAAACACCATTAAGGTCATCACCCAACAAAGTAACGGGGGCATAATTCACGATTGAGTTGTCATCCAAGATACGCACACCGATACTCCCCTTTTCGTCTAAAGCCAACAAACTGGGAGAAATTAAATGCGCCAGCACCTCCTGACTCGATACTTGAATTTCAGCGGTAATACCGCTGTATAAGGTGTTATTTTTATTCGGCACAGCCACCTCAATACGAAATGTTCTGGTTAAATTATCCGAATTGCTACTGACGAAACGCAGCAGCCCATCAACGTGCTCCCCTGTTAATAAGTTCACCGCTACTTTATCACCTATATTAACGCGGCCAATATTTTTCCCTGCCACTTGCCCAACCACTAATAGCGGGTCAAAATCCAAAATCGTTGCGCAAATATCACCGCGCTGCATTAAATCACCTATTTCGACCGGGCGACCATCCACCACACCATCGAAAGGGGCACTAATTTTAATTTTTTCCAAATCTAGTTCAGCACGCTTTAACTCAGCTCGAGCAGTATCTAGCGATGACTTTTTTTCTGCAATAACAGTGAGCGCCTGGAAACCACTGCTTTTTAAGCGCAGCGCTGCATCATAATCGAGCTGAGCCCGTTTAACCTCAGCATCGGCCTGCTCAACCTGTAATTGACGATCCTCCACCGCCAGCTCGCAAATAACATCACCCGCTTTAACTAGCTGCCCTTTTTCTACCGGTAAATTCTCGACCTGACCGCTCACCTCTGCACGAATGTTGACCATCCGGTTAGCCTCAGTGCGGGCCGATATTTTAAGTTGATTAGCATAAGGCTGCGCATCCAATAACTTAGCACGGACCTTAAACAAGGCATCATCTGCCAACGATACAGCAACGGCCTGAGTCGTTGTTTGCGTCGAGAAAATACCGGATGCCATCCAAAGTAACAGCAGCAGCAAAATAACAAAGGCGACACGATAATTCTTATTAGACGTTATTTGTTCAAACGATGACATGATACCTACGACCCATGGGAGTTTAACAGGCACTATCTGCCCATTCAGTTTACACGCACAACTAAAAATCGATGTTTATTATGGAGTAGTCACAACCCTGACGCCAACTCTAATTTGATGGTAATCATTAGCAATTAGTCACCATTAGCGCCTGTTGGAATCAGGGATAGTCAGGTATAATTACGGGCTGAATTTATGCAGTCATTCTTATTAGCCCAATTTAGCTTAATGCTATCACTGTATATTCGCCTGCCAGCAAACACAGCCTGTGGGCACAAACTCTCTTACCACCCTTCTCTAAGACATTAATGTGAAACACGCTCCAACCTATTACGACGTTATCATCCTTGGCGCAGGAGCCTCCGGTCTGATGTGCGCATTAACCGCTGCCGCACAGAGCAAGCATGTACTGGTGCTAGAAAAAGCCAATAAAATTGGCAAAAAAATCCTCATGTCCGGTGGCGGTCGCTGTAATTTTACCAATTACTTTGTTGAGGCCGATAACTTTATCTCACAGAACCCGCATTTTTGTAAAGCGGCACTAACGCGCTTTAGCCAGTGGGATTTTATTGCTATGGTAGAGCGCCACGGTATCGACTACGAAGAGCGCAAACACGGCCAGCTATTTTGCAAAAACTCCGCTAAAGATATTTTGAACATGCTGCTGGATGAATGCGAGCAGGCTGGTGTAGAAATCAAAACCCACTGCGAGGTTACCCAGCTGGTCGACTTGAGCAATAGCAACACTGACAGCCCCAACGATCAAACCCGCTACCAGCTCAACTATCTACAACAAGAAACCGCCTTCACGATAAGCTGTCACTCTATCGTGATCGCAACTGGCGCCCTCTCCATCCCTACTCTGGGCGGCAGCGGCCTGGGTTACGACCTCGCCCGTCAATTTTCATTACCGTTAGTTCCACGCCAGGCCGGGCTGGTTCCTTTTATGTTTAGCGATGCAATAAAGCCGATCTGTGAACGCTTATCTGGTCTGGCATTAGAAGTAGAGGTCAACTGCAAAGCCAGCAGTTTCAAAGAAAACATGCTCTTCACCCATCGAGGCATTAGCGGTCCAGTCATCCTGCAAATATCCAACTACTGGATGCCAGGCGATGAAATAAGCATCAATTTATTACCCGAAATCAACGCCTCCGAGTGGCTGCTCAGCAGCAAACAGTCGCAAGCTAAAACCCTACTAAGAACAGTGCTGCAACAAAAGCTTGCGAAATCACTGACGTTAGAATTACAAAAGTTATTCTGGAGCGACATGAGTGAAAAATCGTTGGCGGAATTCAGCGACAAGCAGCTGACCACTATTGGTAACAAGCTTAATCAGTGGCAGCTCAAACCCTCTGCCACGGAGGGTTACCGCACCGCAGAAGTAACCTTGGGCGGTGTAGACACCCAAGTAATCAGTTCAAAAACTATGGAAGTCAAACAACAGCCTGGGCTATATTTTATCGGCGAAGTCTTGGACGTAACTGGTCACCTGGGGGGGTATAATTTTCAATGGGCTTGGTCATCAGGATACAGTGCGGGGTTGTTTGTATAGCGCCTGCAAAATATAACCCAATACCATCCCGCCTGAAGCCCACGCCTAAACCGTGCGACCGCCTCTATCATCATTGTATGTATCATAAAAAACCGGCATATCAATAGCCTTCAATGAGATGGTACAGAGTAAACCCAAAGGTATACAGGCGAAGCTACTGGAGCAAGTCAATCACGACCATCGCCGATTAATCGTAGGAGTCTTTTTTGAAGCTGGGCATGAATTCTATATTAAACATTTCAACACGGTTTCTACCCTTACTCTTGGCTTTATAAAGGGCATCATCAGCCTGTGCGATTAAGTCATCACTGCTTGCACCTATCGTAGCTGTCGTCACACCAAAACTTGCTGTTATATTTCCAACATTAACAAATTCATGGGATTCCAGAATACTACGAAGCTTTTCAGCAAGGATATAAGTACTTTCCAAATCAGTTTCAGGGCATATGATCAAAAATTCTTCTCCACCCCAACGACCGAGAATATCAGAAGGTCGTAGGGAATTTTTACTTAGGTGGGCAACATCTTTCAATACTTCATCACCAACTTGATGACCATAAGTGTCATTGACTGATTTAAAAAAATCAATATCCATGATGATTATAGACAAAGGAGCCAGATAGCGTTTAAACCGAATCAGTTCGGATATAAAAGTGTCATCAAGTTTGTGTCGGTTATATACACCGGTCAGTTTGTCTGTAGCGGATAGCTCTTCAAGCTGGGCATTATAGTCTTGGAGTTTTTGGTTTTGTTGCTTGATAATACGTTGCTGAAACATGCTGTACACACCCAAAGCACCAAGGATAGAAAAGAGTGCCATTGCCAATAAAAGCATACGTTTACGTAACCTTTCTGCTTCCAATTCTCTATTTGTTATATAGGTAATTGCCTCAGAACTCCAACGACTAAGTATGCGTTCGCGTACACCAGCCTCAGACAACCCTCTCAGCCCTTCATTAATTTTATCAAGAAGCGCTTTGTTTCCCTTAGCCACTGCAATATAGCTTGTCGTTTTTTTAGTTGGGATTGGTGATATTGTAATGTCTCTGAATTGATGTTGGCTTAGTGTATACTCGCCAACCCATTTTTCGGTCAAAAGGGCATCAATGGTCCCCACTTCAATCATTCTAAAACCGGTTAGCCAATTTGGAATCGTAATAATTTCAATGTGAGGGTTATTTTCAAGAATAGCGTGTGCATAACCACCTTTCTCAGAGCCGACTTTTAAACCTGAAAGACTGTTGAACGTAGTAATTTCAGGTCGACTTATATGATGGAAGATAGAAAAATCAGATTCCAATAAGGGTTCAGAAAAATCATACAGCTGTAGACGATCTGGTGATTTATTAATCACCACCAGAGCATCTGCCTTGCCTGCTTTCATCTGCCTTTGTGCTTCTCCCCATTCCATGAGCTCTAATTCAGCATCGATCTGAGCACTATGCAAAACCGCATGGACAAGCTCTACGCCCAATCCCGTTGGCGTATCGTTGTTCATAAACAAAAGCGGAGCATAATTGATATTACCAAGAAACCGCAAAGGCACTTTGTCGTGCTCTTTACACATGACAGCAGTGCTTGTAATGAACAAGATCAGTATGAGTGCGACTATTTTAAATTTAGTCATCAGTTTAAGTCTTTTTCTTGTGTTCTAAACACATGCTCATATGGCCTTGTTCTCTAAGTTGATTTTTTGACTCTTGAATTCATATAATAACTGCAACATCTGAAAAACATAATGATATGGTGGTCAACGATCCTGGAATGGTTGTTCGCACACAAACATTCAGGTGCCAAAAATGACACAATTCAAACAGTTGGCCAGTGAAGAACGATAACACATTCCACTAAGGGGTGAGTATCGAACGGCACTTACTTAAGCGCAACTGATTGATAAAATTGAAGAAAGCTGAACCACTGATAGACTGAAATGTGACCAAGCAATTTAGCCATCACCGGAGTCAGCTTTCATGACAATTAATAGCAAACTTAGTCAATGTCAGCAACAACGTATCCAGAATAAAGTCAGGA